>Ga0181612_152602_pt1 | contig 11907 bp, 10 predicted proteins | sample HoacroProtozoa21_FD_119630 | JGI IMG/M metagenome (GOLD analysis project Ga0181612, IMG submission 119630) | Hoatzin crop microbial communities from Cojedes, Venezuel. Combined Assembly of Gp0051906, Gp0051904, Gp0051908 | reverse complement strand
GTACTGCAGATGAGGCCTCACTGGGGCAGTGTAGAGGGGAAGGAGAACCTCCCTCGACCTGCTGGCCACACCCTTCCTAATGCACCCCAGAATGCCATTGGCTTTCTTGGCAGCCAGGGCACACTGCTGGCTCATGGTCAACCTGTCGTCCACTAGGACACCCAGGTCCCTCTCCGCACAGCTGCTCTCCAGCAGGTCCGCCCCAAGCCTGTACTGATGCATGGGGTTGTTCGTCCCCAGGTGCAGGACCCTGCACTTGCCCTTGTTGAACCTCATCAATTTCCTCTCTGCCCACCTTTCCAACCCATGCAGGAGATGGCTCAGAAAAGAGCAAGTTAGTCTGAGAAGGCTACATCCAGGTGAAACCAGAGAACTTGAGAATGTTCATATTTTTTCAGACATTTGCTGAACCATGTCATATCTAATGCAGGGTACTTAAAATAAATGCATCTTGCACTTAATGTCTGAGTCACTGTCTTCATATCCTACATAGTACTATACAGAATCTGGTCCATGTACCAGGTGTAACCTGCAGAAAACTGTTTTGCCCCAATGGAGGTTGATCTTTTTGAGCTCTGCAACCATCTTTATACTTTTCTATATTTTCACAATACCTCAGTCCTACTCCTCATCGATATGAAACTAATTAAAAATAGAAATATTGGAGACAAGGTGCATGCTTAAATCTGCTTGCAACAGGAAATCCTATGATATGTGAGACAGAAACAGAGTTTTGGAGGTCAGACTCAAAAATTCAAGCTCTCTTTTGCAAGCTTAGTTCATGGTGTGAACTATTTTTTTCCTTGCATGTGTGCTTGGACCCATCCAGGCCAGACTTACGAATGCCCAGGGAGCTCCATTAACTTTACCACAGCACAAACTCAGCTTCACATCAGCTTTTACAAAATATTGCTAAGAAGATTTGTATGGAAAGTACTAACTTGACTTGCTCATAAGTACTAACTTGACTTGACTAGCTCATAAGACCAGAAGCATAGCTTTTTCTCTAATAGCTTCTTTTGTATAAACTCGTTCAGAAATTTAAATTACTTTGAGTGACAACAATTAAAGAACATTTTACAAAAACCTCATGTGTCACACACTAACCTTCTATAAAATAATGCAAAAATAATTAGCAGAAAGCAATTTAATACAACTGAGAGTTGTAGGAAATACATCAGTAAAGTTATGAGGTTAAATTAATCCCTGGTGTAATTCCACTGACTTCTTTCTGTACATAGATTTGGAATAAGAACCTCAGCACACAGGGCACACGCTGGAAAGTGTCACTTTTAAGCTGACCTGTTATGCCGTGCCGCACTCCTGGGCTCTGTGCTGAGCTAGATCCTACTGTCATCTGGCAGGTTTATTCAGATTAGTGGCATTGTGGTTGTGCATGCTTTCCCAAGAATAAAAAAGATGTTGTTATCCTGTTGTCAGAAAATGAAGGAAATTTTACCAGGGTGTTATGCAGCCTCTTTAAATTTCTAGGAGCCTTTACTAAGCAGTAGCACTGCATCTGTTAGTCTGTCTGTGCATATGATGGTACACATAGATACCAAGTGTGAAAGTACTTCCTCCCATTGATTGTTTTATTGCCTTTAGTGGTCTACTCAACTGTATGTATATGCTTTAGCTAGGAAAATGCACTTCATGAAAAAGAAAGCATTTCACTGGGAAAAAAACAAGAGTTGAATTTAAAATGTCTGAAATTTTAGGTTAATAATATGTTTTAATCTCTCTTGAGAACAGACCAGAAAATTAATTTTTGCATCATGCCTGTTAAGATTGGGTGCTGCTCAGCACACCATGGAGTTTGTGATCAAGTTTTGAAATACTCCATTGCAAAGCAGACACAGGAAACACATCTGTCGAGAGCCTGAGAGGGAGTGAGGGAAACGCTGGACTATGGGAAAAACACAAATTTATAGAAAAATAGTAAAGAATCATTGGTTTTAACGACTAGATTTCAGCCCAGACTTTTTTCTCTTTCACTGAAACAAGTTTTTCTCTTAGCTGCCATGCCAGCCAGTGAGCAGTAGTGAGCAGTAAGCCTGAATCGCAGGGGCTGATGCAGAAGAGACGAATTGTAAGTCCTTCTGCCCCCTTTTCTACTTGACCTTCTACCATTTAATCCAAGCCAATTTTCCAGATTTCTACTGGGGTTATTAATGTCTGTTCATATTTGCTGCTGACAATTGAATACGGAAAAAAAAAAAGAAAAAACATTGGTTATGTTGACATTTTAACCACCTACTCTGAGACTCCCATCCCTGTCTTCTGGCTTCCACCCCCACTTCCATCCTGCAAAGCCCCTGAAACAGCTGTGCCCCAGCTCTCCCAGACAGCCTGCCACTGTCCATGCTGGTCTGGCATGCATCATGGCCCAGCCCCAACCTAGGACTGGTTATAGTGAGTCATAAAGATGCCTCACTGAAGTATGAATACACGTATATGATGAACATGTGTATTATGTCCTAAAATGCATCCTAACTAGAATATTCATTATGCATATCAACATCACCCCCAAAATTTCCATGTTTGTTTATGGATTTACTTGCAGATCATTACGGTAATGCTTTAATTCTTTCTTTTTTTACCACATATTCTCACATACTGTGGATGTGAGAATGCTCTCCTGCAGCTAGGTAGTTGTGCTCCAAGATTACAAGCACCTTCATATGATACACAGACCCTTCTTTTAATTTGCCGCTATATGACTCCTGTGTCTTCTCTCCCCTATGGAAAACAAACTCCAGAATTTCCCTCCTACTCCCTACGAATAGAACCAATTTATCTAGCTGAGAAAAGACTTGAAAATAAAAGGGCATGTCTCCCATGTGAAGATCTGTGTATGTATGTTTGACAGGAAACAAGATATCTTTCACAAGCAGCCAGAACTGTGTGTCTGACATTTGATAAGGAAGAGAGAGAGATCTGTTTGTGTGTAGAATTCTAAAGCCATTTAATGATCAAAGAGCAATACTGATTTTATCTTCCAGTACTTCCTCAGTGGTGATAAGATTAACTCTTTTAAAGTTACATTAGATTGCTCTAACCATAAATAGATGTGTAAAAACACAAACGTGCAGGACTTGGGAAGGAACAAGGAGAAATACTTTGTTGGCCATTTAAAATACATTTTTTTTTTTTCTTTTCTTCCTTCTAGTTTTGAATTTTCATTAGATTTTTTAATAAAAATGTATAAAATTACAAAATTTTTGTTTACATACAAACCAAGAGCGGTTTGGTTTTTTCTGTCTTCTTTTTGTATCTTCCTTCTCTTTCATCAATAGAATGCCATGCTGATTTCAAGAATTTCTGTCATCTATTCTCTATCTTGCTGTTAATTTTGTCTGCCTTCTGCTTGATAGATGGGATGTTGGATAAGGGCCCTTCCCTGCAGGAACTCTGTTGGCACTTGCAAAGACGGCTGTCCCCAACAGACGTCAATTCTGGAATGTGGCAGGGGATCCCCTTCCAGAAGTCAAGTGCAATGCCGGAAATGCTAGTAGCTATTAATACTGACTGTATTTTTATGATGAGGAATTGGCAAGTGTGATGCTTTAAGACCCATTCGTACCCAAAGTGTTATTGTGGATGCTGGCAGGAGACCAAGTGTGTGACTTGAGTCTAGTAAAACTAAACTTGCTCTCTCTGTTTTCTCCCTTTATAAGTATAGTCATCAGAATAACTGAGGCACTGCCGTAACTTAAAGAAAAGAAACTGTGTTCTGAGAGCATGATTATATAGTAAGACATGAAACTCAAGTCTGCTATATAAAACCCTTGAGAAAAATTAACTTTGTTCATAGTGTATGTTGTAAAACAGCAAACTTTTATTCTGTGTCATACAGATAAAAGTTAAAACTAATAACCTTTATGACATGTGTGACCTTCCTATAAGGTTACTTGTTTGGATTATTTGAAAGAAATTTTAAGTATCTTTTTTGAAATAAATTCAAATTTTGCATGTATAATCATACAGTTATGTAAGTGAGAAAGAATTTACAAATGCATTGGTATGCAGAGTGTAAGATCTGAAAATCTGAAAGTTGGTATGCTACTCTGCTTTTCAGCAGAGCTATTTCAGCAGCTGCATGAAGCCTGTTCTAGAAAGCACGACATTTTACTTACACAATAATGATTCTTACATTCCTGCCATTTTTGTCCCCACAGTAGCACATCAAAGAAGCTGGTGGCATTTTGGATGTCAGGGTGAGTACAACATTTACTAACTACAGCTATTCCTAGAGACATGTAGCCAGAGGGTAGGGATTTATGGGTCTGTCCTGTACTTGGATGGGAGACCATGAGGAAATCTGGATACAGGAAGAACAATTACCCACAGAAATTAGGCAGAAATGTTGCACCTAATTTCATTGTCACTGCTGAGTCGAGAGAATAGGAAAGAGGTGAAAGAGATGCCCAGAGATTGCAAGTGGGTCCAGGATTCTTTATTAAAAGATGCGATAACTCTAAGTCCTGGTTTTACAGAGTTAGATAAAAAGAAGGGGAAAGGATATTGGGGAAACTGAAATACATTATGATTAAGTTACTTTTGGAAGCAGAAGAACAGTCAGAGCTAGGGTTAAAGTCAAAATCCTCACATGCCTGAGTAAACAATTTCATTAGCCCATGCTGCCACTTCATCAAGTACATCAAACACACTTCATCAGCGAACTCCCTGTTAGCAGCCGTAGCATGGGGGCTGATAATGGCAATACCACTCTGTAATCCTCCTTGTTCTTTATTTTAAAACCAGAGGAATAGGAGGCAGAGCTGTATCAGAAATTGTTCAGTCCAACCAGCTATTAAAATTATAATCAGCTCCTTGGGAAAGGACATATCAGTTTACCTAGAAAGCAGATTAAGAGATGTCTCAGTTACTGTCTGTTAGGACCAGCATGGAAATACTGATTGCTAAAAGATTAGTGAATCTATTAGAAAAACAACTAACAAGAACTGATGTTTTGAAGCTCAAGCTGAAAAAATTCAAATAACAAAGAGAGCACATATTTTTTATCAATGAGTATGATGATAATTTTCAAAAGAGGCTTTCAGGACAACCAAGAAGTTATGTACCCTGGATGTTTTTCTGGAATCAGAGAGTCACAGGATGGTTTGGGTTGGAAGGGACCTTAAAGATCATCTAGACCCCACCCCCCTGGTTAAGTTTTAATCAAGCCCAAATTATTGGCTTTGGTACAGGTAAAATACAATGACCTGTGATACATTCAGACCCTGAAGTTCTGCCTAGTAGAATACATGAATGAAGACATTGTATGAGTCTGTGATTATGTGACAAATTCATGGAACCAACAAGTGAATAGCTGAGACAGGAATTTGGCTGTTTAACCTGCCAGTTGGGACCTCTAGCCAGCTTTGGGGGATGGACCTGGCCCTGTTCATCTTTGTGTCTTTTACATTAGAAAGTCCTGGAGAGAGGGAAATCCAGGAGACAGATCCTATCCAGACGTAGGCTATGGCTGCTAGACCTCACAGACAGGTTCATTTTTACACACTTTCCTACTGTTTCCCCAAATTTTGCTTTCCTAGCTGCACAGGGCTCTTCAGCCTAAAGGGAGGGAGATGTCATCCCTGCCTTCTGGGTAGTACATAGCATAGTAGTCTAGATACAGTCTTAAGATACAAAGGCTGTGAGTCTGATTCCTGGGTTTAGATAAAGATCTGGGTTTGGACATCAAATCTCTGGTTCCCTGAATGACTGTACTGACCAATAAGTAAATATGTGTCCGTGGATATTGTCATCAGCAGTTGTGCTTGTTAATGAAGTGGTGGGTTCCAGTTTGAGACTGAAGTGCCTGCATCTACAGTCCCATTATGGTCAGGGTAGATCTATCAGTGCAGTCTCACTGGAGCTGAGAGTGATATTCAGTCAGCCAGCCATTAGGGCTGCAATTCAGTTGCCCACACAAAGCCATTTGGGATCCTCAGAGCATCTGAAATGTCTGCAGAGGGCTGGCAGAAATGACATGTGACTTATAGGAGATGCTCATCTCCTGGAGTGGCAGCTAGGGGCCAGGGAGTATATTCCACAGCAATCAAAACAGCAGTAAACATCTACATTTGGTAGCTCAGTCCATCCCTGGGTATCAAATTATGGTTAGCTAAATCACTCACTTGGCTCTATTGCCTGTATGACTAGATGTCTGCTGAGTAAGACAGGAGTTTTGACACCTCGCACACAAGTAGGCACCCACATTTAGGGGTCTTAATCTGAAGCCGAATGCTACTCAGACTAACTGTAGCTCTGGTGCTCTGGGTTGCGGTCACTGGTCTAAGTCCATGCAGAGCATATTTCCTCAGGGATCACAGTTTTTGCCTAAATGTTAGACTGAGTGCCAGGCTCATCAGGTGTGGGTAATTGCACCCAAATGGCCAAACCTTGCAGTCCTAGGAGCTCCATGGTTCAGCCTGGAGTTCCCCTATGAGTTGTAAACATGACTGCTGTAAAACAGTGCCAGTGGTAAGGCTTTCCAGATCTACTGTTTAGGATCAATATGTCTAAACTGTGCTGCAATCCCAGCTTGGATGGTCTGAATCTTGTCATAAATGCCCTGTATATCACTATGATGTTACATAAAAATGTATGTATGTTTTGGCTTAACTAGGAACATATGCACAAAAGGCAACAGACCAATGTTAAGACCATCACCTACGATGGGGAGAAATCCATTTCTGTCATTAATGAAGAAGAGAGGTTTTTAAAAACCTGTAAGGTGAAGCAAAGTCTCTTAATCACTGTCCTATTCTTAAGAATGTTTAACAGTATCTTTAATGAGATCTACCTTTGAATATCTGTAATAGCCACAGAGTCCTTTTCAGCACACGATACTAAGGTGAGGGAATAGAATTGAAAGTTTATAACAAAAGTTTTCACTTCAGTCAAGGAAAGATCACTGAGGCAGATAAACTGGTAATGAACCACTACTGACACTAACTTCCTCACAACAATGAAAACAGAAGAGTCTAGGTCTTCCCCTGCGGACAGTTTTATTTGCTAAAATACCTACTACATAGTGACTGATGAGGTGAATAGAGAAAGCAATTATCACTGAGACAGCTGGGATGAGAGCTAGCAGTAAGCAAGGTAAAAAAACCGATGGACATCATTTTAACCCAGAAAATTCACATTTCTTATGTCTTACTATCTTACTCCTTTCTCTTCTCTCTGAACTGGCACAGCTGATCCTGCTCTGCTAAAATGCTTTGTACACTGCATATCCCAGACCTGTTTCTTCTACCAGCATTCTGCGGCCATCTCAAAAAGACTCACTGAAGCACAGCTTTGTTTAAAAAAATGTAACAAAAGTAGAATTATTTGGACCGTGTTACAATAAGGCAGGTGAGTCCTCAGTTCGCTGCCCTACCCCTATTGCCATTCCTGCTGCGATGCTGCTGTTCCTGGGTAACTGTGGGCCAGCTGAGCACAGGCAGAGCCTGGTGTGCCTCCCACATCACTGTAGTCTTGTCCTCCGACTCCAGAGCTGCAGGGCTTGTACTAGAAACATGGATAACACAATAATCTGCACACACTATGGATTCCTCCACGCTGTGCTCCTTCATTCAGCACAGTTTTGTTCGGGCATTGTCTCACCTGTATTAGGTCAGAAATGCAGAAGGAAGTAAGTAAATGGGTGTGAAGTGGTTGCTGGATGCAAACCCATGTCCTATTTTACTTACCTGTAGTGATCTTCTTGCCTCCTGCCAGCACAAACACCTTTCCAGGGAGGCAAGGACTCCCAAGAGCCCCAGGAATGGATACTGGTGAACTGTTTTCTGCTCTCTCACACATCCTGTGTTTGAAAGGGCTCCTCCCTTTCCTCCTGGGCTGTTTAGAGGACAAATACCTCCCAGGTGGGATCCATTTTTACTTTCATGATGTGGCTGTGACAAAGGTATAGCAAAGTACTACAGCAGAGAGCTGGACAACATGCTCTTTATTTCTAGAACAATGCAACCTTTTTCTGCGTTGAACAAACACTTTACCCAGCAATACTATCCTTGGCAGTACTACTGTGTTCCCAGCTTCTATGGCATAGTAGGTAGATTAGGTTTCTCACCTGATTAATCACCCCAATGGCCCTTGCCCAACCCAGGTGTTTCTGCGGAATAAAACATAATCACTTGCTGCAGTCACTGATGTTCTTTGCTGCTGCAAACTTTTTGAGAGTTTTGATAAAAGCGTTTTCTGCTGAGTACTCTGTCCCCAGTCACTGCTACACCACTCATTTGATTCTATTTGTTCTCCAGATCAGCCTCACTGCTGCAGATCTCAGCTGTTACCGGCATCCCAGCCAAGCATGTCATGCTGCAGAACAGTCTCCTCTAGTTTTCTTTTGTTTCTTATGCTCCTCCAACTGGTCTACCAACTAGTCTAGGATTGCCTTGCACATTGCTCTGTCCTGGTTTTTGGATTAACAATTGCTGTCTTAAGTGATACTGAAGTTGCTACAAATAAATTGGTTCTGTCTGTTTGGGTTTCATGCTTTCCACCTTCTGTGAGTGGAGGTGGTCTGCTGGATATTTTCTTCAGACATGGCTCACTCTGGTGGGAACTCTGCCTGTCCCAAACCAGTGACACTGAGGCAGTGGGCTTTTCTTGGGCTGCATAGAGGGGATCTAGCTCTGCTTTTAAACTGGAAGAGAAAATATTCTTTAAGATTCATAAAACAGTGAGGGAAGATATAACCATTAGAACATGAGGCATCAAACAGCCCATTGAAAAAGAGGACATGAGCAGGGGAACACATTTTCAGTAATCTGCAGGGAGAGGCTGTGTGAAGCTTTCTGGGTGTTTCAATTCTCACGTTTTAGTAAGTTGTCCCTGGAGAGGCAACACATACCATATGGGTACCCTAAACCCTGCTTTCAAACTGAAAATCATTTGCATTCAATCACTTTAGCCCCAGATTTGCACACCATGCTTCGGAGTTGTAAAGTATGAGGGGTGCCAGGTACCAGCCACCCCTGTCTAAACATTCCTCCTTCTACCAAGCTAGAGGAAAGCTTTATGGACTTCCACTTACTTGGGCATCTTTGATCTTGAGGTGGAGCCTTTTCATTCTCCCTCCTCCCAGAGATGGAGGCCACGTCAGGCCTCCTTCCCCTCATGCAGAGGCAGCTCTAGAGAACATGTGTCCCACGGAGGGCCACAGAGGGAAGATGCTTTTCTATTATTTCCTGGGTAGGGCTAACTGGCAGAGGTCAAAACAGTATCATTAATCACCCTGTCATGTGATGGATGGCGATATCAACTGATTTTGATGATTACTGTTGCATCTCCCTCCTTACATCAAATCAAAAGCAGCCAAAGCATAACATCAGACAGTAACTTAATGAGAGCTGCAAACTAATTCACCCTATTAATAAAGCACACTGGTTGACACCATGAGGACGAGGCCATGGTAAACAATTGAAGTCTCCTGGCAGATGAATGGATGAGACTGGTCTCACTGGACATCTATCAGCAGGCCTCTTCCTGGACCTTGCTTACTCCCCGTCACAGGGCACTTTCCCCCCACTGAGGGGCTTCCTTCCGGTGCAGCCTGTTTGCTGCTGAAGTGAATTCTCCATTTCCAGCCTGCTGCGCTTGTGTTTCTCACTGACATTGGTGGGGTGGGTAGTGGTACTTCTGCTGGTGTGGAAGGGCTGTTGGGAGCCTTCCCAAGCTCTTAGGAAACACAGAAATTGCAGGCGCCTGTGTTCTGCTTCAGCATCTTCTCTTTCTCATGTGGGATGGGGAAAAAGGGTTGGTTGTGACGTACAGCTGCAGGATGAAAGGAACAAGTGTGGGATCCCCCATTCGTTTCATGGCATATGACATTTATTTCATTACTCCCTTCTCTGGCTAAAGAAGTCCATTGTAAAAGCAAACATTAAGGCTTTGAGAACACCTAGCCCCAGCTGCATCAGGGTGCTTGGTGGCACCCTCTTAACACACTGTGCTGGATCCAGGAAGATAAGTCTGATGTGGGAAGTCTTATCGGAGGCGTAGCTTTTCTTAGCGTGACAATAAAGAGGAACTTGTGCGAACCGGACGTCTCAGGCTCTCTCCCCACCATCCTGCGACTTGCTGAAGAGGCTCTGTGAAAGTGATCCTTATCTGCAGCCTGGCAACAGTATGTAGGTCTTTGTACAGCCCCACAACCCGCTGGCTTGTAGATATTGTAGGAGTCCTTTCCTCTGAGTAAGTTATTTGTCAGTCTGAAAGATTGTTTTCCCTAATGTTGTTTTGAATCAATTTTATAGCATGACAACATTAAGAGAAAAATAATATGTTTGCTTAAAAACCTAGACTTTCAAGAATGGAACAATACTTCAGAAAGACCGTCCATTAGCAGTACTCTTTCTTTCCGGTTCATATTTTATCTTAAAACCGTCATTAAAACCGGCAAGAGAATATGAGGGAGGAGGTCACTGGCACATAGATAATATCAAAAGTGGTTGGCTTATCTACCTTGAAAGGTATCTTGTAGATATACCGAAATATTATACTGTAAATTGTTTTTTAGTAACCAAAAATGGCTCTTCCCCATCAAATTTATCTGGCAGAAGAGCAGAAATAGTTGCAAGCTACTCTGCCAAAATGCTAATTACTCCCTAGGGAATCATCCAGTTATGCACAAGCATGTGGCTGTTTATGTCTTCTGCATAATGCATATAACTTCACTAATGCATTTTTTTTTTCTTGCACCAGAGGTCTGTATATCTGAGTTAATATTATGTCAGCTGCACTTCCAAAAAGTTGCAGAAGAAAGAAACGAATGAATGTTTGTTACAGGAATGCACAGAATTCAGCTGTGGATTTCAAATTACAAAAATTTTTCGTGCCTTCTCTGTGTAGCAGCCACATATATCTTTCTGTCTTTTAATGACTTTCAGGTTCTCGGGGGACTGCAATGTAAGTCCAACACGGGCTCACCACCAGCTCAGAAAACAGGCAGAATGGATGATGAAGTGGAGAGACGCTCATCTTTCACTCCTGACTAAAGGTAATTTGAGGGAATGGGAGTTTCTGTGTGGGAGAATATGTGATGCAAGAACAATCTAAAAATATTTCTTTTTGCTTCCATAGCAACTCCCATGCCAGCATCTCTTTGAAATTGTTAATTCATTCTTTCAGCGCTCCTTGTGGGCTCTGTCCAGTTTGCAGAGGTGTAAAGTGATGTTTACAGCTTGTGTTTACAGATGTGTGTGTGCAGTCTGTTCTGACAGCAGAGTCCATCCTCTTCTCTGCTGGCAGCTGCACTCGCTAGGGGAAAGGGTGATGGCCCTAACCCCACGCGCAGAGCCAAAGGACAGCCATTACCCTCTGAAAACTGCTCTTTGCACTCGGTCTCATGCTCCAGCTGAGCCCAAAGCATGAGGACGCAAGCCCTGGCAGCCCTCATCTCATCGTACAGTGTTGTAAAAGCAGTCTTGCTCACATTTTATCTCTGTCTCTTCTGTGACATAACGGTGCAATTCTGAAATTTATACTTGCAAATGCTCATTTCAGTAAAATGCCCTCACTTGGCTCTGTGAGGGAAGGAGACAGAAGTGGGATGCAAGGCTATCTGAGATGATTTTTTTTTTGGTCCTGAAAAGAAATTGTTTGAGCTATTTACATAGCTCTGTTGAAGAGTTCCAGGTTGGCTTGATTTGAGGGAGAGATGGAAATGAAGAGTATTTTGCTGTAGAAGTCTGCCTTCTGCCTTGTGGCTCTAAAGAACATGCTTGAGACCCAACGGCTTGTCTCAGGGCAAGGGGCAATGGGCACAAACTGAAGCAGAGGAAGTTCCGTCTCAACATGAGGAAGAACTTCTTCCCTCTGAGGGTGACGGAGCACTGGAACAGGCTGCCCAGGGAGGTTGTGGAGTCTCCTTCTCTGGAGATATTCAAG
>Ga0181612_150589_pt1 | contig 11907 bp, 8 predicted proteins | sample HoacroProtozoa21_FD_119630 | JGI IMG/M metagenome (GOLD analysis project Ga0181612, IMG submission 119630) | Hoatzin crop microbial communities from Cojedes, Venezuel. Combined Assembly of Gp0051906, Gp0051904, Gp0051908 | reverse complement strand
TCACTGGTATTACTGCAACACTGCTGAGCCTGCAAGCGAGTCATTGAGTCTGATTTCTTGTACATCAGAGGCCACTTCATTTTGCAAGGTTACGCCTGGACAGAGTTTAGTAATGTGTGTTAGTGAAAAATGTCTCTTCCAGGGTGGGCTTCAGCTGTGATCTGAGTACTTCAGGAGATGGAAACATCCTCCAATTTTTTAGGTCATTTACTTCAACATCTAACGACAGACACTGATTAAAAAGAAAAAAGTATGGCTACATTTCTAACTGGAATTTGTATGGCTTTCATTTGTCAGCTATTGGTTCGTGTTACTGTTTTCCATTCTGGATTAAATGAATCTGTTAGTGACTGATATATCCTCCGTGAGAGGATACTTAGACACCAAAATGAAATCACCACTAAGTCTTGTTTTTGAGAAGCTGAGTATGTGGAACTCTTTAGATGCCTTGCTATAGGAGAAAATTTGTTAATGAAATGTCGGACGCTGCAGCCTGTGGGCTTCACCTTCTGGTGACATGTCTCAGGACCTATGCTGGACAATGTTTTCTCCAGCCCTTAAATCATTTCAGTCATTCCTTTATGTTTCCTTCCCAAACATCCAGCGTAATTTTCTGAAAGACACCCTAACTGACAGCAGTGACCCAGCATATGAACTATTACACACATGGGGAAAATCATCTCTCTCCTGCCTCACATCTGCTCCAGGTGCACCTTGAGCTGTGGCATTTGCTATTTTTTACCAGAGGAGCATGCCTGGAGCTTAGGCTGAGCTTGTCTGCTCTGGCTGTATAGTCTTCAGTAGAGTCCTTGCTTTCCTGTTGCCTTTTCTATTGCTCTGCTTGCCTGCCTTCCTCCAGAAGAGGAAGAAGAGGATGAAGACAAGTCAGGGTTAAGTTCATAAGTTGGTTGAATTTAAAGATCCCATATGTGGGGTTTATGTAACCACGTTTTTCAGTTTTAAAATATTTTTATGAAGTTTTCACAAAATACACATGAAAAGTTATAAACAAAACACAGGATCCTGCTCAGAGTTACCCTGAAATAAATCTGGAGCAACTGCCTTCGAGTCAGGCAATGACTCCAACTTTATGTTGTTGGGGCTAAAAGGAGAGCCTGACCCCATGAGTATTTTCAATCGTGCAGTTGTAAAGTATGCAACGTTCTCTTAATAATTTAGGCTAAGAAATTTACAGGCTGCCATTCACTAAGGATTGAGTTTAACAAGTGATGTTTTAATTTAAATGTTCTTTTGGATTGAAGTGTCATAAGAATGGAATGTGCCCAGTGACCCACACAGGCTTTCCTGTGCCTGTTATCAGTGTCACAGCTAGAGGTCCCTAGGCATCAGGAATTTGTCCTCGTGACACCTCTGTCAGACAGGAAGGCATTATAATCACTGGAGAAACTGAGGTACACAGCGAGAAGAGACTTCCTCAGGGGGAAGGAGAAGCCTGTCGTAGGGTAAAGATAAAACTCTTATGGACTTCATCATGCCCAAGATTTCACTTAGACTTCCCCAAGGCCCATAAGGCACTCAGTGTTGAGTTGGAGGAGAATCATCAGGGTAGCTACTGGCAAGATGCCAGGTCAGGACTTTTCAGTTGGTGAAAAACCTGTATCCTTCTTGCCTTTCCATCTCTGCCACTGTATCTGTTCTGTTTTAGCAAGAAGCTCTCATCAGCTGTGGCGTGAAAAGGCATGGGCTACCTTGGCTGTAAACATCTCCACTGCTTTTACAGACCATCACATCCTGGGACTGACCTTTTTTGTCCTCACTGATCTGGATTTGGTTAGCGTTATTAGGGTTTGTTTCCCTTATTTCAAAATTGCATAAAGACCATCTTCTCTTGAATCCTTGCAGTCTTTTCCTTTACACCAGGGGGATCTACAGTGTATTGCAGACGGTGAGTCTCCCCACAGAGTTAAATTATACATAGAAACTGAACTCCTGGCCCTGCTGCAATGAACGGAAGACTTGGCAGCCAAGCAGGGATTTCACCCAGGCATCAGCCCTTTCTTCTGAGCGCTCTGCTCTGCAGGGTGTACTCTTTCCATTAGAGTCTCACTCCAGGACTCCACAAGGGCACTGTGAGAAAACCACTGTTGTCTCTTATATCAGATTTAGGGTCTGCAGTGCTCAAGCCATGAAAGCTCCACAGAGGCTGGGCAGTCAAATCCACGGAAATCAAATGAGAGTTTGAGTAAAGCCCCTGGTTAATAAGTCATTCCCAAGTCCAATAAACATAACTGGAAATAAATTGCATCCATACTTTTTACAGTTTGATTTACATTAGAATGAAAACACAAGAAAGACCTGCCATTGACAAGTTCAAACAATGCAAAATTCTGCACAGTTTGTGTTTATTCAACCGTAATTTATAGCTCAAATATTCCATTGAGATATAAATAAATCAGTAGTAGTACACTACTTGTGATTTATCTTGGAGCTATTTAAAAAAACAGATGATTGTTTTCCTATGCTGGTAGTGTGGGTCTATCATAAAAACCATCACGTGTACAACATTTTGCTGTTCAAGGCCCAAGCAAAATGCATTCTGACAAACAGCTTCTTTTCACAGTTCAGACAGCTTCGCTTCTGTTCAAACCTCCACCCAGCCAAATTTCTCATGTGCTCGGTGTCTGAAACTGTCACTCAGCTCTAGATTTAATCTCCAGATGGATTTTTGGGAAATGTGGTTCAATCACTGACCCCTTTAGTACCAGCATTGTGCCAAGAAGGTTGGTTTGGAAGCAGTGGAGGAGCACGTTTGTGCACCACCTGACCTCTGACAGGAGCAGTGATTCAGAGCTGGTAGCATTGTTATTCAATAAATATTACTGGACTCAGAAGAGAAAGGAATTCTCCCCCAGTCCCTATGGCTCCTATGGCTCTTGGCAGTGTTTCTGAGGTGAGTCATTAGCAGCTGCTCAGGAGGGGAGGGAAGGCTGAGCAGCAGTGTGCCACAGCTTCTAGCTGGACTCCTCCACCCTTCCAGAATTTCAGGGCTTTTTTTCCCAAGTATCTGAGGTTAGAGAAGAAGCCTTGGTACTCCAGCTTGTTTGCTGGCTTTGGGCTTGTCTTAAGTGGGGAGGCTCATTTGATATTTGCCAGAATGGTGATTATTAGAGTCACGGAAGAATTTAGGCTGGAAGGAACCTCTGGAAATCATCTAGTCCAACCCCCTACTAAAGCAGGTGAGTCCTGAAGATCTCCAGTGACAGAGATTCCAGGTCCTCTCTGGGCACCCCTCCAGGGCTTGTCCACTGGACTGTTCCTACAACAGGGACCAGACAGAGATGGATTTACACACGTACTTCAATCAGGGTATCTCCTAAAGGGGCAAAGAAAGAATGAAAGCCGAGTTTGTTCATCCTAATGTGGCAGGCTCTGGCCTTCCAGGAGGGGGATCCCCTCTCCTGCCCCTCAGCCTGGAGTGGTTACTGTCCCATTGTTCGAAGGGGAGGCAAGAATTCACTGGGAAATCATTTCAGGTCTACTGTCCATAGCTATAGCCAGCTTGATCAGGTCTGGACTGACTTGGACTAGATGACCCACAGAGGTCCCATCCAACCCCTAACATTCTGTGATTCTGTGATTCTGTGCAATGGCCTTAGGCCATTCTAAGGCCAAATATTTGATGCACTTGGCATTTGCCACCAGGGTCAAGATATTGGTCCTAATGTCCCTGCTGGGTTTCTCATACCCCTGGCTGTCAGCTCTTGCTCCCAGAGCATCTTGACACCGGGTTCTAACTGTCGGGTGCCAAGGGTAGTGTTAACATCACATCCCACTCCATTTTATGTATCAAAACACTGCCTGCTCTTTGGCTGGGTTAGCACCCTTCAATAACCACCACACATGTGCACATCTAACACTTCTCTGGGGGCTCCATCTCTTTGGCCTCTGTGATTTCCAAATGCTGGGCAGCTTTCTCCTGGGTGATCCTTGGTATCTGCCCATGGTGCTCCTCTGCTTGTGTTGTTGCCACTGCTTCCCCCATCACCTCTCCCTTCCCGACTGCCTGCGAGCACAGGAATTGGGCAGGGTTTCCTGCTGCCTTTCAATCCATTCAGAGCTTTGAGGGTATCAGGGAGACAGCTTCTTCTATGTGCTTGTCTCCATGCCAGTTGAAGCCCTGGGGACAGAGCTGGCTCTCGGCATGCCTCCGGCATTCACACCTCTGCGCTGCGTCTGCCACCCCCACGGCCGCTGCAGACACGGTCTGTACTTGCAACAAAACAAGGTGACCTCCTGGACACATGATTTACCCCCCAATCAAGGCACGGCTTTATATTCAAACACTCGCAATTTGTTTGCTGCCTTTCTCCCCCTTCTTGTGGTTTAATGCCCCTGCAAGTGTCATTGATAGAGCTTTCACCTGGATCTTTGCATTAAATGCCTGTTTCTCTAATGCACTGGAAAATGCATTTCTCCACCTCAGTCTCACACCCAAGTGCCAACTTAGCCTTTTATTTGAGTCTGCCACCAAAGTTGACAAAAGGATTCAAAAGTCTGCCTAAAACTTCTCCCTAACCCTGGCAGTTCAGTCTGGTGTTTCAGAGTTGGGCTGAGTTTTCTCTACTTCACATACTGCCATCAGTGACAGCAATTTTGAAATCCTTTTTTTGGGGGAACTCTGCATATGGCACGCGAGTCCAGATGAAACAGCCTTTGCCGGTCATTACTCCTGGTGGGCAATTTATCTGGAATTACAACTACCCTACTTAAAGTTACAGCTTTCTCCGGGGTAATTTGTGAACAGACGAAGGTAAATTTTTCTGTCATGCTGTTCTCTGTGACTTAGCTCTTTTTACAAGTACTTCCATGTTGATACCACCATATTGACACTGAGCTGAAGTTGGTTTGCGATTTGGGCACTCACTGGATTTTGTTGAAATCATTCTTGGGTGTCCTTCAGCAGAGAACATTGGCAGAAAAGGGATGGAGCACCATGCTGGGACATCAGCAGCACCCTGGTCCTTTCTGCTCTATTCCTGAAGGGAGCCCCTGCAAATTGCCAGTTGGTCTCATTTCTCTTCCCCCAATTTCCTTGGATGTTGTTGACATATTTCAGATTCTCCTTCAGTGTAGGAAAAGGGAACTCGGGCCCTTGCTCAAGTCAGCTTAATCCAGGCCCTGCAGGCAAGAAAGGTGCCTCAAGCTGAGGTCACTGGGTAGGACTGGTTAACCCGAACTTTCTTTTATCTCTCCCTGCCCCAAACAATCACATAATTACCTATACTGTAGCAGGATCATGGGAGTTTTAATTATCCAGTAGTTTGCAAATGTCTTTGAAAATTACAAAGTTCATTAATAAACTATGGAACTGGATTATTATCATCAGAACTTGCTGCAAAGTTGAATATTGAATTTTTGCTTTATCTGGGCTTGTTTTCCTGATACCAGATTCAGACAGACAGCATGAGTTTGCCATTGGCAAGGACTGTGCATTGTGCCTTTGTCTCAGCAGACTAATTAATTAGGTACCTACATTTAAGTGTAAGCATTGTCCTACTGAAGTTAGTGGGACTTAAAGGTGTGTAGTCTATACTTCAAGCCAATCCACACATTTCTTGCCAAATTGAAATCCAGAACCAGTGTTGTCAAGTGAATACCTCATTCATTTAACAGATTTAATTTGTCTTTTGTTTCTATGTCTTTTTCTCTTTGAAGAATTAATTTTCATTTTTTGCTCTTGCTCTTCTTGCTCTTCTTGCTGTGCGGTATCCATTCATTTTGAGTGATGCCTCACTGTATGAACTTTATCCCTCTGTGATTCACTTCTCTTCCACCTCCAACCCTCTGTGATTCCATCGCTGCTCATTGTAGTATGTATTTTGCTCAAGAATTAGCATCTACATTTTGTGCTATTAAGTGCAGTCATCTCAGTCTTACTTGGGAGTTGGAAATTTTCATGAAATGCTGTTGTTGGAACAAAATGTTTTTCTGGAGTTCCCCTTTATCTAGAGTCTGTCCAACTGCTTAATTCCATCTGTGGCTAAATATTTAATGACACAATTAACTCTGACCATTGCAGATAATTCCAACTCTGTCAATTTTTGTCTGATGACCCTATAGAGTTTTACCTACAGAAGCTTCATTGCAGCACTTTGTGATGGGTGAGAAGTTATTTGTTGTGGTGCACGAATGCAGCCACTTCTGGTGAGGAGCACAGCAGCTGCATAAACTTATTTGGCCCCCAGTCATCGGATATACAGGACATGGATCTAACCAAGCCATAACAGAGCCTTTCAGGAGGCAGAGTACAAACATTTAACATCTTGACTTACAATTTGGGTAGAACATCATGTTATTCAGCACTCTTAAGATAATGCCATGAGATCCTCACTGAAAATAAGACATCTGCTTTATACTTCCGTCAGACAGGTGACTCTTCTGTAACGCAACACCTTTATGAAATATGGTGCAGCTTATGATCAGTGCTGCAGAGAAAAAGAGCTCTTGTTTTGTAGCTATGCTTATGTTACTTGTCCATTAAAAATACAGATCCAGCTCTGTTAATGGAAGCTGACATGATCACAGCCGAAAGTAATATGCCTGCAGGCAGGCCAAAAAAATATTTATAGCCCATCATTAAGATGATTTGGGAAACTAATATGTGTTCTGTGTGTACATATTGTACTACACAACAGATTCTTATCATGATTTTCTCTATGTCTGTTGCAACAAAAAAAAAGGCAGGGAAAAAATCCCAAACTGACATTATTTATTATATCGCCATTGAAAAAAGACCATGAAAGCAAGTTGTAAAAGCTATTGGGCAACATTAAACTTGTGCTGCGGAGTTCACAGGCTATCTCACGGGACTCTGTGAACTCCTGCATGCTCTGAAAGTTGGAATCTCTTACACAGTTCTCGGGCACTGTCTTTTGTATTTGCAGTTTACAAATTAGTGGTCTTGAGGGTAAGATAAATTATGAATGGGAAGCAGACTTCAGACTAGCAAAGACCATGGGTCTTTGTGGTGAACTTCAGTATCATAGTTTCTTCTGTCATGGCTAAGATCTTTTGAATAACAGAAGCTTGAGATGGGGAGCCAGAGGCAAAAGTGCCACCAGAATGGATGTGTAAATAGAGCCATGTGAACTTCGCAAACAGTTGGGTTTTTCACTGGCAACTGTAGGCTTGAAGTAACTGAAACATATAAATTGGTGTCAGATTTACAAAATTGTTTTGCATAAGTCCATCCCTTCATGAAAAAAGGAAAACATCTTCTTTTGGCATTTTCGGAGCAAAATATTTGAGTTCCTTCATCATAAATATTTTATGTCAATATTTAAAATGATTTGCTTTAAAATAAATACTTTAAAAGACATATCAGGAATGAAACAAAAGGTTGTTTGAGGTCAATCCCAACATGTTTTCTTTATTTTTATTTTTTCATCTCATCCCCCAAAACAGAAGTTAAAATGAAAATGTTTTTTATCAGGTGGATCCACACCATGTTAAGAACATGTGCTAAAGTATCTACTGGAACAGCAAGTGAACTAAAAGTCTGGTATTCACTGACTTTGTGTGCAAAGTGGTCTCAGAATTAGATCAAATGACACAACAAAGAGGTACAAGTCCAGCTGTGCATCGTGTTTTTCTTATTTTACTGAATAGAACAGCTCTGCCCTCAAGGCAAGAGGCAGACAGGAATTTGAGGACAGTTTTCAAAGCATTTATCATTGATGGTTACACTGGGACAGCTAAGTGAAAGCCAAGAATTGGGCCAACAGAGTCATGCAGTGGGAAAAAATGTTTATTGCATTAATAAAGGTTGAAATCAGAGTGGGCCAAAGTGTGCGAAACCACAGAATTCTTGGAGGGGTTAAAGCTTTTAATTTTGTTTCAGTAAAGGCAACAGAAGTAAGTAAAGACGATTCTACTGAGGTCACAACCTCTGATGTTGCTAGAAATTATGCAGGAGAAATGATCCCATGCCACTCTCAAGGGCTGCAAAGGGGCACTGAAGGAAAGCTCACTTAATTTCACTTTTTAAAAGTCTACAGAAAGAAATTTACATTTGTATGCAATGGAGGAAGCAGAATTGCATGTTGAAGCTCTCGGAGGAGGTATGTTGTCGCCAGAAATGATCTGTTGTGGTATAAAAACTTTCTCCCCAAATCCAACCAAACAGCAGCAGACTGGGTGAAAATGATGCCTGGCCTAGCTGAAGAAGCAAATCCCATCATGGACCATTGGTTTGTGTTGGTGGGGTATTCAGTCAGTGTGATAATGTCCTCACTCCTTGACTGGATTCTCTACAGAATTAATTAGGTTTCTATATATGGCTGTGCTTTTTATCATACACGTTCTGCCAGGAACAAGATAAATATCCTATCCTTTGCAGACACCACTGGTGGCCCATGCTGTAAGTAGGGCAAAGGCCATTTCACCGTCCCCATGCACCATTGATAACAGGAGTGTCATGGAGATCTTTTTTGTGGCTCCACATGGAGAGAGAGCTTTACTTTGCACCTGAAATTCTGATCTGAGCCTTCTAGTCAAATAGGAGAAACACTGCACATCCTCTGCAAATTCAGCATTGTTCCTACAGGCAGAGGATGTTCTCTCTGAGAATTTACAAGTAAATGTGCTGAATCAGTTATAGGATGAAAGTAATTAAAATCTGAATCCATTAAGTGTGTGGAACCTACACCGTATTTTGTTTTTTCCAGATATTAGTAGTAATGGAAAGATACCCAACTCTCAAAAGTTCAGATTCATGGAGGCTTGTTCACAAGCCACGTTTGGAAACATCCAGCTGTAATTATACTCAACAGCAGCTACATCTATTTGCTGTGAGTGAAAGGGCTATGGGAAGCGTAAGGTTGGTTGCTCAGGTGAGCGTAGTCATCGTGTCTCCAGGGAGAAACTCAGAGCTCAGAAGCTCTCCTTCCTGGCTGCTTTGCTTATGCTGAGGCCACCATCTGCGATACCTCCCTGTCAGCAGTGACTGGTGCCAGATGCTGTCACTGGAGGTGGCCACATGCTGTTGTCATCGTCCCATAACTGGTGTGCAGCAACACAGTTGCTCTAATCTGGCTGTGGAGGTGTGTTCAGCACCAAATAAATTCTCACTTACTGGCTTTTTGCCTCCTCTGCAAAAGCCAGTGTTTCCCTGGAAGTATCCTGGAGAGCATTTTTCTAGACCCTCAGAAAGGCTGGCTGTTGTAATGCAATGTATGGCATTCAGTTCTTGGATGTTATCAGGAAACTAGAAGCACCCAAAAGATTTCGTAGGGCAGTGTGATCCTGTAAATGATGTTACTTGAACCTCACTGGGATTGGGACCATGACCTACAGTGCTGAAAGCATGTCTGCCATATTTGAGAGGAGAAACTAAGCTTAATGCTTAGAAACTTTTTCAGCTTCTTCTGGATTTAACCACTAGAGGGAATGATGGCAAATTTTCTATGTTTTTTTTAAAGTCAGACTATCTGTTTTGTGTATCAGACATGACTCCACCAGCCCTCCATTGCCGTGAGGTGCCCTGTCTGTGGGAGCAGTAATCCTCACCCACCCCAGGCTGGACTCACCCAAGCAGAGCTGCTGAAGCACTTACAGTGCACCCACAGCATCATGTTTCCTTTGCACATGAGAAGTTGATAGCAAATAAAATCTTATCCACAGAACTGGAGCATTTTCGTTAGTGAAGGCCAGGGGTCTTCAAAAGGTTTTCTGTCCTTGCCACTCTGTCTCACTGGATTTGTCTTGCTGTTTTGGGAAGGTCTCAGTCATCCAGTCAGAGCAGCGAAACACTGCCATGGAGCAGAACAACAGGATAGAGGAGCGAAGTGAAGCAGGGAGATGAGGGGAGATGGTGGGGGAACTGGCTGGTTGGAAGCGCATATGTTTCACCAGTAACAAGCCCTGATTTCAGTTATCCTGTGTCTCAGTATTTACAAGAAGGAATATTCGGTGGGGAGACGTGTTGTATTTCCAGTAAAGTGAATGTACATTCACAATAATACAAAGCAGCCCTAAATGTCATAAATATATGAATAACCAAGTCTCAGCACTGAGTGCATATCTAGATCCATGCTAATGGAGTAATGAAAGCCAGCTTTTTACTATATGCTTTCTATATATGATAAAGCGATCCATATGTTTTTGTGTCGCATAATTCCTTCCAAAGCAAACATCTTAAACACTGTAATATAGGTGCTATTTGAAACTCAAACTGGCCTAATAAGACAATTACAAGAATGTGTAAGCCACATGCTAGGAAATAACAATATTGTAGCAACATAAAACATGTACAAGTATATAATTACCTATGGTACTCAAACTTGCTGCCACAAATGGCTTTTCAATTTCCTGGGTCACAAAAGAAGCATTTTCTACATAATATTGTGACCAAAAACATTGATAAACATAATAAAAATGAATTGCTCACCCCTCTCCCAACCTAAATCATTAACCATAATTATGTTATCATTTTCTTCCTATTTCCATTGACTCTATAAGCCACGGAACTCCTGGAAAACACTCAAAAAGTGGTTGTCTCTCTGGGAAAAGTGTAACTTATTTTTTTTATTTTTTAAAATGTAGTGTTTCGCTGGTGTTTTGATTTTGTGTCAGGTAATATCTCTGGAATGACAACTGCAATGAGGAAAGGCCTTTAAGTTTTTGTTGGAAGTTTGCAACATCAGCTCATGTGCACAGATCTTTGGGCCTTTTAATTGTTCCTACTCTTGTGGGGGAAGGGGCTTGAAAGGAAACATGATTGCTGCTTGATGATGAAAACCATCTTTATATTGCAGGGCTCCTAATTGGCTGTAGGACCTGGGTGGATTTCTTGATCTCCTTGTGCTCCTATGGCCAAATTGACCTTCTTGCTGAGCAAGGAGTCAGGGCCAGCATGACATGAGGGTGACAGGGCTGCCCGCCATCACGTGCTGCTTCTGATGTGCCTGGCACTGTGCAGACGCCTGTCTCCTGTAGGGTTAGGTGATGTCACACCTACCATTAACACCCTCCCAACTTTTCGTGTTCCTTGTGATTGCAGACAGGAGCTTCAGTGCTTGAATACAAAACCCACAAATGTCTTCATGGTTCAAGAAACAGAGACAGCTCAGACGCATCTCAATTTCTGACCTTATGTTTTTAAGGACAGTTCCCCATTATCCCTGGTATGGCTTGGGGCAAAAACATTGAAACAGGAGTTTTGCCTGAGATGCAGTGAGTTTGGGGTTTTATTTGCTGCTTTGATACTTTAGAGGCATGATTCATGTATTTCCTCAAATGAATGCCAGTTACTTCACCCCACGACAGAAGTTTCAGACATCCATTCAGGGGGAGAAAAATGCTGCCTCAGGAAGACAAAGAGTACATAACCTCCCAAGGATTTGCTCGATGGGTTCAAAATTTTGGAACAGATAACTATAAAAGGAACAGTTAATAACTGAAGCCAACTCCTGCTGCCAGCAGCACCTTGCAAAATAAACATGTTTGTGTTTTTAGAGAGCATTTGGACCAAGGAGCACCTACAGACATCAGTGAGGTTATGCCCCCCTTGCTGGGGGATACCTGGAGACTGTGAATCAGTCCCACGAGGCTGCAGGTCTGAAAAGCAGGACAAAAGGGTGACACAAATGGGGGCATATTAGGGAAAGTAACTGAAACAGAAAGTTTTAGTACTGGGGAAGTAAGAGCCAGTTTCAGAGTGGCTGGATTGGTTTCCAGAATCATACAGAATTTGCTAAGCAGTTTGGAAGAACAACAACAGCATGAGATTTTAAAGCACCAGACCATTTCCCCTGGATAGGTGCAAACTGAAGGGTTTTGGTTTTTCATTTTGAAAGGACATTTTTCATTTAAAAACAGGCACGATAAAAAGCCATATTTACAAGAGTTAAAGAACATGAAAGCAAAAGGAAGCCTTGGATTTTGGAT
>Ga0181612_132928_pt1 | contig 11907 bp, 6 predicted proteins | sample HoacroProtozoa21_FD_119630 | JGI IMG/M metagenome (GOLD analysis project Ga0181612, IMG submission 119630) | Hoatzin crop microbial communities from Cojedes, Venezuel. Combined Assembly of Gp0051906, Gp0051904, Gp0051908 | reverse complement strand
TTCATTAATCACTTTGCATATTCTCATGGGTGACAAATATCAAGATTAGATACTTGTGTGAAGATGAGATGCAAGTTATCTTGAGTGTTTCACATATGTTCAGCCACCAACGGCTCAGCTCACATCAAGCCAATGGGAAGAGCAACAAGTATGCACACCGTCCATAGAAATCACTACTTACACAGTGCTGATAGCCATCATGTGTGAAGACCGCATATCTACTATCAAAGACCACTATCTACAAAGTAAGCAAGTTTACATTTCGAGTAGTCTCTTGAGGTTTACATGGCTGCACAAGGTTTAGAGTAGGTGGGAAGGTATTTTATGTACTTCATGTTAGAGTCACAAAATACGCTAAGAATATTTTGTTAATGAAATAAGCTCCAGGAAAAGTTTATCCAAGTGATCACAGTTACGTAGTCAGCCTTTGATGTGACTTGGCTTGACCCTGAAAATGCAAAGATTCACTGACCCATTCCCTTCCTACATATTGAACTCATTCTCCCAAAAAAAGCCCCAAAGAAGGTGAAATTGCATACAGGCCAGTCAGCAGGTTTATGTTTGTGCTTTCTTAACTGAAGCTAACAGTTCTGTCTACAAGAGGTCAGCTGATAGAGATCCAGTTCTGCACAATTCACAGTTTGTGGAGGTACAGATTAAGCTGACTGCGGAGTATGCACAAGCATTATTTTTTGTGAAACCATTTGCCCAATGGCTGCCTTTTCAAGAGGAAGAAGATACAAGCTCATTCCGGTTTACAGTTGGTGGAGGAAACAAGAAAGCCCTGTGTCTGGGTAGAAGCCAGACATGAATGAATGAAAATGTAGATCTACATTTTTCTTACACTGACAAAGGATGCCTTTTTCTCTACTTTGGTACAGGGAACAGGCTCTTATCAGCTGCTTGAAAATCAAAACTGATTTTTGAAGGAGGCTTACCATTAAGTGATTCAAGAAGCATGCTAAAATCCCATCAGCAATACAACACCTGCAGAATCTTCCCTCAAAACCATCTCAAGATTTTAGAATATAACTTGGGAAACAGATGAACTATTCCTATAAGGAATGATTGTTCAAATTACAGTGGACTAAGAGTTAGCCAGCAAATAAATAAAGCTATTCCCACCATTTCAGAACTCCCATTTTGCTAATTATGAATGTTTCAAGTTCTGTACTAAATTTAGGAGCTCTGCACGAAATCTTGGCTCTATTGAAGTTAATCGGAGTTTCTGTCATTTTGAGGGGGTTCTATATTTAGCTAAATGAATTTTCTCCTCTGTAGTTCAGTGCCTTCTCACGGTTTTGCTGACACTAGTCAAAACTACAAGTCCTTGCATTAAATATTAACATCCAGTGTTTTGTTATTTCACATTAAATGTTTCTTTGAGCCAGTATTTAAACATTATTTCCCACAATCTAGTTTGTTTCCATCAATTTGAGAAAGGCCTTTACAGTTTGGCAACTCTGAGCATGCCTGTACAAAACTGACTGAATTTTCAGTGTTGAATACTTAAAAGTCTCAGTCATGAAGGACTTCAGAGCCTCCCAAAGCAGAGTGATCTGTAAATTACTTACAGAACTGTCTTCTTGACTGTCCTACAGTGAGATAATTTATCTGCTTGGAATCACTATTACGCTGGATATACTTTCAAAGTCTCCTAACGCAGTCATGTGCACGTTAGACCCATCTCTTCTAGTGAAATGTGAGACATTCACAGATGGAACAAATTTGGTAATGGGCTTATTTTGCATTTCCTGATGAATTAGGCTTGATGAAAATTGTAAGTTATGTCAGAAGCTGCTAAGTGTAAAAAAATCCTTCCCTGACCCTTGGAATTTTCACTGGTGAAGATGGGGCTAAATCGGGTAGCAGAAAGCAAAGACTTGGGGATGTCCCTGAATAACCTGCACAAAAATAGACTAGCAAGAGACAGCCATAATGACCAAACTGCAATATTTTATAACACAGAGGCAAGGAATCAGACACTGAGGAGACAGCCTCAAGGGAATTGTGCTCATCTTTGTGAAATGTTTTTTGATAACAAGAAAATTCAAAACAAATTCTCAACAGTTTAACTTCAGGAGCACTGGCATTGATGAACTGTGTGTCTAGACCAACCTATGAGAAAGAGGAAGTACAAGAGGGATTTTCTCTTTTTTTTTTGAAAGCTGCAGAGAATCTTGAGGTTTCCCTGCATCATACAAAGAAGAACCATGCAGAAACTCTCAAATTAGCTCTAAATGAGACAGTAAAAGCAGTTTAACTCTTTTAGGAGAGAAATCAATTAGGACGACAAGTACATCCATATGTTGCTGGGATTCAAGCTGGTGGTTTTTTGATTTGGTTTTGGATCTAGGATTTCCATTCTGTCCTTTCCTGTCACTGTGATAGCTGCATGCCTTACCAATAGTATTACATCTACCCATAGTACTGCAGGTAGAAAAGGCAAAATCATCTTCTTTGCAGAGAGTGAATTTAGGATGAGGCACTTAGGAACCTAGTTTTCAGTGAAATTTCTAGATTTGCGTGTTGATGGCTGCCCCGGTACCATATCCCCAAACGTGTGCCGTGCTCTCAGGCAGGCTGTCTTCAAGGCAGCTGCATGTGCAGAAGGTGTAGGGGAGGCAGATCACTGCTCCAGGTGCCACGGGCATAATTGCTGGTTCCAGTGGGAGTTGTATGGGCAGGTGCGTTTAAATTAATAGCCTAAGCGAACAACTTGCAGGCTGCTCCTGCTGCCCAGTGAAGAGACAGATGCAGTCTCCAGACTCTGTTTCCACACAATGTAGGTTTATGGGTAACAAAAGAGGAACCAACTGGAAGTACCTAGACACCTTGGTTCAGGAAATACTTGAGTCTCAAATTTCAGAAAGATGGAGAGATTTTGGAGAACACATGACATATGTCTGTCCATTCTGTACACTTTTGCCAGCAGTGGTTATCGTCAGAGGAGGATATTCACTACATAGATCTGCAGTGTGACTCAAATTACAATATTGTCTGCAGATTTCTTGTCCAAATACAAGGTGGAGGAACCCAGACTCTGGTAGAGATCAGTCTTGGGTTTTGGCAGTTTTTTCCTAGACGGTATTTGGAGAGGAGTCTACAATAGTATAATCTGTATGTCTTCCACAGATAGGTAGCAAAGGTGAGGGTGGCGACAAAATAACAGCTGCATATGAGATGTTCAGTAAGTACAAAATGCATAGGTGGGGTTAAGCACTTAGAAGTCATGAAAGACTGATGATTAGTGGTCCAAGCTGCCTGAGTTCCACGGCTGTCATCCCTGCACCTCCTGCACCATCCATGAAGAGATCTAGTTGCCACAACACATTGGTTTCACCTCGGTGCCCCACCTGCATCTCTTCATAGACTTGAGAAGAGTCAGAGTCTGTCAGCATGGAGAATGAAGATTAATTGTTTATCATTTTCTTGAACTTGGATCTCTCTTCAATGAGTAAACTGAATAAAGCCCTGTCAGTTTTCTCGCTAGCAATTTTACCCAAAGATACTTTAGCTAGCTTTGTAGTCAAATTTGGTCCTTCTCCTTCCCTACTTATCCATGATACAAGGCAATAAGAAGAGCAGATCTTCAGATCCTACCTTATCTGTTTTAAATATCTTCATTCCGTACACATCATGTCAGAGAAAATGCAAGGGCTTTAGTGAAGGTTAAAGGCATTTAAGTACTATCAGTGTGTTGCCAAGAGAAGCTGGTAAGAACCCGAGGAGACATTGATCTTTTCATGTATAGAGTCTCTTGCAAATTCAGTTGATTGACTTATCAGTTGATGCAGTATGCAGTAAGGATTTTCCTTCTACAAGTTTTATTTAGAACTGGCAAATCCTAGCAAAGCCAATTTTGTCTTCATTATGTTCTTACTGCTATAACATTGAAAATCTGTTGAGATGCTCAATTAATCTCTGTGTTCAGTAATAGCTTCATTTCAAAGTGGAGTTTGATGGTAGTAGCACCAAATCTCAATCAGACAAAAATTTTTACAGACATAAGGTGTGGGTTTGCATTCAAACCTTAGGACTTGGTCTATCACTCATTGGAAAATACTGGATATGATTCAAAAATTCACTGTGGTGAGTGCATTAGACCAGCTAACACAGAGCTAGCTGAACATTTAGATGAACAATTTATTCACACAAAAGTACAGTTTTTGAAGGTAGTCCCTGCTCTGCCTGGTGTTTAGCCATCCCATTGCATGTTGTATCCTGTTGTGAACTTAGGCAGGGACCACAGTAAACACTACTGAAAAGACTGAGTGAGAAGAGGGCCTCTTGATATGTGCAGAGAAATATTTATACCTTGAAAGGCTGGGATGTAACCAGACCCTTGTTCTTTCCAACTGAAGCTTTAACTGGAGCTGGCAGAGCAGACCTCACCACAGTACCGAAGTGTTGTTTATAGCATGTCTGTCATAAACACAGAACCCGAAACCAAACACACTGCATGAAGACAAGCATCCACAACATGAAGCACAGTTGTTAAAGACTCAGCTCAAATGGTGAGTGAAAAGCTTCAGGTGGGGCTTATGCAAAGAAAAGAGATTTTCTGCACTTCCTATTGAAGTTCTTTAACAGGACCTAAGCTGAAGACACACTGAATTTCCACAAATTGCACCGACTTCTGTAAGAGTTGTGAATGCTCAATATACTCCCTGGTCAGCCCTGAGCTGTGAAGGCTGAAAGAAAGCAAAGAACAGGTGGCAAAAAAAACACAGAAGAGAAAAATCAGTATTGCTACTGCACTTGTTGGTACTGTGCTTGCTTATTGTTTAGAGAAAGAATTTGAAAAAATAATTGTATTCCTCCTAGCTGTGAATAATTCACTTTTTGCCAAAAACCAGCTGTTCTGAGCCATTTTCAACAGCTGATGTCAGCTTTATCTTGATAAATCAGGAAGCATGAAAACAGATGAATTCACGCTCTCAAGTGAGTGACATGAGGCAAAGAATGTCGCCTGCACCTCCCTGCTCTGTCATACTCTGCAATCGTACACAAACGTGGATGATAACAGTGTTTGTGTATGAAGTGAAAGAGATGGATTTTAGGATGCTTTAAGGGAAATGCTTTCATTGCTGACTTCTGCTAATGTCACTAATATTGAGATTGCAAAGCCAATGAGGAAGCGACTTGGTCTCTGTGAACATGGGATTAACAGTGAATTGTAGTAATAACTTCCCAGGAAAAGTGACACTTTTTCTTTTTCCTTTTTTCTATGCAATGATTTAGGGTTGCCCATCATTCGGTGTTATATCACTTCAATGCAGTTTCCAGGCCTGGCAGGGTTATTCAGAGCCCACAGTTGAGGTACTTTGTGGAGATAGCCAAATGGCCGAAGTTATTAAGATAAGCCTACACTAAAGGACAAGGGTGAACTTCAGTCAGCACCCTTTCAACTGAGGGGGACACAGGGCATCCGCATCCCCTCCATGGTGGTGGGCACTAGTTTTCCTCTGGCAAGAGGCCCTTGACACCAAGCACAGCAGCAGCCAGGGTGCATCAGGACCTGAATCAGAGCAAGTACCCGCACCTTCGGTCACTGGCAAGAAGCTGGCCCCATTTCAGGGTAATGCAGACCATATGGCACCCAGCCTCGTGACAACCTTGTCTGACAGGAACGATGCAGTTGCTTACTTTGACCTTCTTCATCACTGTCTGTCCTGGCTGCACAGGGAGCCCCATGACCGCATGGGGACCCCCATTGCCACGTGACTGTGGTAAGCTCTCCAGTTTATGCTAAATACTTATATTATATAGCTGTAGAGGGCAGCCTGAATCCAGCTCCCATTTCTCTTCATTGCATAAAGAAACCAGGTCTTGCAGCACTGAATATCATATCCTCTGCCCTTGAATTCAATATACCACATGGACACCTAAGTCTGCAGTACATCTGAGCAAAGTCCCTAATTTACCTCTTCTGAAAAGCCCTGGGCTAAGCGTGGATCACACAGATAAGTGGCTCACCACTGGTAACGTAGTCCAGTCTCTAGTTCTTTCTGGCTTGGGTCTTTCTATCAAAACTGCCAGCAAAAGAACTAATTATAATGTCAGACACTTCTGTGCTGAGACACTCTCCATCAGGAAATAAATGGAGAGCATTTAACACTGCTCTCCGGACAGCTTCTAGAAGATAGAAATGTCTGATTGTGGCCAGTTTGGGTCAGATTTGATTCATTTACTCTAAAAGGAAAGCATTCAAAGTCCTAATTACAAGGCTCAGACTACGTGAAAACCAGCTCCATTTTACACCAGCAGGATTGTTTGGAGCCTTACAAAAGCACAAAGGAGGGAGAAAGGTTTGAAGATCAAAGTAAAAGCAAAGGTCAGATGTACAAAGGAATACAGGAGGGACATAGGACAAAATTAAAAAAAAAATAAAAGAAAAAAGAGAAGAATAAAATTCTCTTTAACATTTTATATTTACTCTATTGATTAAAACTGAAAAGACATTGAAGAGCTAGTCTTCCTATATCAGGAGAAAAATACAAGAATATGTTTCCATATCTTCCAGGAAAATATTGGATTTACCATACTGTATGATATCTGTTCTTGTTCATAAGGGAGGTTTCATGCTGTGCATATCATCATAATATCAGAGTCAACAAGGGTATAAGCCAATCTGATCTGCAAACTTTCCTCCTGCTAGGCTAGGACTTAGAGCAAGCAGGCGTTGCTCTCCAAGTCTAAGAGCACAGTCCTTGCCTTCTATAAGCTTCGGCTTCACTTAAGTCTTATTAGTTCAGCTGCACAGCAGTTTTGTGAGACAGACAATCATTCCATGCAGGCCTGAAATACTCCACTTGTATTCTCAGGACTTCAGGCTGGAAGTCTTAAAATGAGCTAAACTTGAAAGACAGAGGAAAGCCTTTGCTTTAACCCTCACCCAGAAGCATTCACCATACTGTAGGTAAATTACTTCATCCTTTTTGGTAAGCAAGCAGGTTAGAAAGTAAGGCCCACAGGTTTTGTATCCGAAGACCCCCTTGAAGACGGTGCATTATGTCAGTAAAGAGCAGCAGCTCAAAATAATTCCCTCCTTTGCATTCCTGCTTTGGAAAAAAAACCCAACATTGCACAGACCACTCAGGGACCAGAATCAAAGATTTTCCCATAATTATTACAAAAAAAAAAAAAAAAAAAAGATAAAAAAAGCAGAGCAGGCATGAATTTACTGGGAAAAGAAACAAGAAGAAACAATATAGCTTTGACCACTGGCAAGCATGGCTTTTATTGCACTACTCTGCATACGTAATGCCTCTCCCTGACCTTTCCACATCCCGTGGTGCTGATGACGGTGCTATCCTAAACTCTGGGTATTATGCGATGTCTACAGTGTCTGTAACTGCTCTGTAAATACTGCAGGCTGGTTTTGCTACTGAAAAGAGTAAACAGGGTGGGGAGACAAAATGCAAACACATCAGTTTCCTGTACATAAACCCCAAAAACATTGTTACTAGTGCAGCATGAAACTGTGTGTTAGAAGGTGAGATGGAAGTCAGCCTGATCTGTGTCCTTTTACTAAAGGAATCAGGGCGTTATCTTTTCCAACAGCTGCTAGACATCAAAATCTCACATCAAGAAAGGCGCATAAATAACTGGGTACTCAGCTTCCCAATCATATTGTTTTGATTTACTTTCAGGATGTAACAATTATTATACACTGGGTGAATGTGTGCAGATTGTGGAAGGCTATAGTATTTCACTCACAAATCCCTTAATAAGATATTGCATTCCCCTGCGTACTGCCTCACCCTGCATCCCATCCTGATTGCACGTGCTTCGTCTTGAGAACAAAGCTGGAGACAAAAAAGGGGAGTTTAAGCTTCTATTTTTTTCCCCTTGATACTGCATTTAAACCAATCATCCCTTTTAGCATGAGACCCCTGCTGAAGAGAGAATAATGAGTGGGTATGGAGTAGAGATGTAGTTAAACTGATATGATGTATAAGTTCATGTTCTGTGCTTCTAGACACATCTTATTTATTCAGTCAGCTCTTAGTCTATTATCCCAAAGTGGTCTCAATCACCTGATGCTTTATTTCTTAATGGGAAGAATTTAGAAAGTCATGTATCATTTACACTCAGCGATTGTACATAAGACCCTAAACAAAACTCCCAGTGTAATTTCAAGTCATATCCAATACATCCCTTTCTTCTTTTGGTGCCACCTTCCCATGCTGCACCTTGGTTTAGTTATGTCTGTGTCTATACTCTGAACTTTTTGTAGGAGGACCCCTTTGCAGTACCACAGTAACTTTCAAAACCTTCAGAAAGAGTTTCGGTACTCAGCAAACTCCAGCGCAAGAGGCTTAGGTGAGATGCCACTTAATTTCTTTAAGTAAGTATTACAATATAATAGATTTATGAAGCCTCATTCAGGCAATGCTACCAGTAAGTCGGTGCTGGAGTTTGCATCATGCTGAAATTGATGCTCACCCCCTTTTCCAGAAGAACTTCATGCTACAGAAGTTTCTCTTCTGTCTTGCTCCACTATACTACACCCTGCTTCCAGCAAAAGCATTGCTCCTTCTTTAGCAGTGTTCATTGAGAAAATGAACACAGGGAAGTGGTCTTCCCATGAGGGGGAAGAAGGGTCAAAACAAGGGTGTGGCTTTGTTCCTTGGGTGTGCCACCCAAGATCAAGGTCTGCCTGTGCCAACAACAGGGTGAAAAACTCCTGAAGAGGAGAGTAGCCTCTCATGCCCTGCTCTGTCTCCGTGGGTCACGCAGATGACCTAACAGATGGGCTAGTCAGGCAGACCTGATGGAACATGAGGTAACATAAAACAAACAAGTCATGGCGTGCTTGCTGCTTCAGCAAAGCCAGACAGCCTTCACACCCTTTCTGGCCTCCTACTTCACTGTCTGGTGTCAGCCTTTACCTTTTTCCCTACCTTAAGGAATTCTTCCACCTTATGCTCAGGATCACAGTCCCCGTGTCTCACCTGCACGTACCCTCTGCCCAGCTGAGTTTAACACCCATAAAGGTCTTTACCAAACTGTTCCTAGTGATAAACTCAGCACTTCAACCACTCTTCCCAAAACCCAACCACTTTTTCTTCAGCAACAGGAACACCGTTTATTACACCAGGAGCAGAGCACGTGTTATTTAAAGCTTTACCACTCATCCTCTAACAGAGACTGAGGGATACCTCACCCTCCGGCCAGCTACATTTACACTAGTGTTACACATTTTCTGTATCATTGGACATCCTGTGGCCATGACGTTAAAATTCCTTAACCTCCAAGATAAATTATGTATTGGCAATAGTCCCTATCTTGCACTAACCCCCAGATTGCTTGGGAATTATATGGAACAGTGCCAGCTAGGCTGGGCTGTGCTGGGGACAGTTTTCATAGTCTAGCATAGTAGATACTGAAATTTTACTGTCTAGTGACATTTCTTGACATTGTTTGACAGTGCAGTCTCCCCAGGGAGCTCTGCTAGCTGCTGGCTGATGGAGGAACCTTAGATGTCCATGGAGAGGATGTGTGGCCAGAGTGCGTCTATTTTCCAGCTGCAGAACTGGGAATTCTTCCTTTTGTGGTGAAGTTCTTCCTGCTTTCCTATCTGTCTCTCCTCCAAGAGACTGTCCGAGTGGAGAGGCAATCTGGATTTAAACAACTAGATCTGAAAATTGTTCAACAGTATTTGTCCATCAGAACAGGAGGAATAATTGCCTTGTTTCTTTGTGCTTGCTGCTGAGCAATTCTTCTCCATGGTCCCATGAGGTGTTCATAAATGTATGAATGAAGAAAGAAAGGTGGTACTTGCAAGGAAGCCAGCTGCACATTCACACAGTGAAGGTGTGTGTTTCCCTACTAATGTTCCCATAGAAATGGGCCATGTCAGATACACGAAATGAATATGAAAAAGTGCGTATTTAGGATCATGAGCTCACTGACAGCAGTTTGATAAAAACCCCACGCACTGCTCCCTCCCACCATACACTTGTGGGGGTCTCATGCATGTAAAAATCTGTTTCTATTAACCTGTCACATAGATGACATATCATCACGCCATCCCACAGTCAGGCAACAGAAAATTCTGCGGAGCTGAAGATGCAAGACACCCAATCCTCCAAGACACTCTTCATATTTTTCAAGTGAATTTAACAGTCATAAAAAAATGGTGGAGATGACCAGCATCTTGCACTTGACCTCTGAAGATTAACATCAGGGTCAGCTCCCTATATAGGCAGACCACCAGCTCCCATCAGCCCTGATGCAGAAAGAGCCACATCTGAGCTAAGATGCCCTGGGCTCTGCTGAGGTTGTCAGATTCGGGGCCAGCTATGGTCATGGAGTTTGCAACATCAGTCTCCATCCACATGGAAGTGAACATCTCACAGAAGTCAAAATTCAAGCACCACCTTGTGCCAGTTTTAGGTATTTCTAACAAGAATGGGGTGTGAACCACTTACTGAGGGAGAAAAGTTTTATTATATACCTGCCTATATGTTTCAAGGGGAAGAAAGATGTAGATTGATTCTGCTTGTCTGATCTCCACCCCTCTCTTGCCTCACTTGAATTTCTCACATGGTGGTGTTGAAGCAGAAAATTGCTGACAGTCCTTGTTAGAGGGCTGCACCAGCTAGTACGAGGCAGACATACAGTTTTCAGGAGGAGTACACTTGCTCCAGCTCCCTCTTTGCAACCAGATTGCAAACGGACTCACTGCTTACTCAATTACAGAGCTCTGCACGGAAAGCTGGGGAGGTGTTTATGGCTCCAAAGGCTCATGAAGGAGAATGGTAAAATTATTCCTGCTGACTGCGCAGCAGGGAATTGAAAATGCAGCTAGCTCTGATACCACTGTCCAGACACTTCCTGCTTCCAAGTTAAAAAGCAAACTACCTAATTGCAGCAATACACATGTCTGAGATAAAGCGTAATATCCCTTACAGACGATTTTCCAGTGCCTTCTGTACTTGGCAAGAAGCAATTTACAGGCTCTCATAATTCTATTGTATTGCTTTTTTTAAGCAGATTGCTGCTGTTTGAACAGCTTTCGTTCTGCTTGATGATGTCATCTTTACTGTCACAATTCTGCTTTTTGGGGAGATGTGGGGGAACTTTGTGCTTGTTAAATTCCCTAGAATTTTAGACTTTTCTGAAATGGGATTCACAATGGATCAAGCTCAAAAAACAAATTTCTGTATGCCACTTCACTGACTGAGGGTTTTGCAGATCCATTGAGATAACCATAGAGGTCATTTTGCTTTTAGAATTCAGGAGCCCAGTTCTCATATCAAGCAATGTTCCTGACTTAGACTGTCTATGTTCTCTTGAAGGAAGACAAATACAGTAGTAGAGTGCAGATGAAAAGCTCTCCCATTGTACAGTTCTAGACACTGGAGACAATTAATTAAAAATCATACAGAATTGATTAATGTTTCACACCAGTGCAGCTGCAGCAATGTGAAAAAATCACCATATTTTTCAAACCTTTCTGGAGCTGAACAAAATCAATTAAATTCTGAAGCAGCAAAATGTATTTAATGCTCTGAATTGCCTAACACTTATTTGTAATACCTCAAGATAGGCACTAAAAAGGATTCAGCTGGCTGCCCAGAAGTCTTTGAATCATAAAATCATAGAATAGTTTGGGTTTGAAGGGGCCTTTAAAGGTCATGTAGCCCAACGCTCCCTGCAATGAGCAGGGACATCTTCAACTAGTTTGGGTTGCTCAGAGTCCTGGGCAACCTGACCTGGAATGTTTCCAGGAGGGGGCATCTACCACCTCTCTTGGCAACCTGTTCCGGTGCTTCACCATCCTCTTTGTAAAAAAATTTTTCCGTATATCTAGTCTATATCTACCCTCTTTTAGTTTAAAGCATTGCCTCTTGTTCTATAGCAACATGCCCTGCTAAAAAGTTTGTCCCTATCTTT
>Ga0181612_121264_pt1 | contig 11907 bp, 6 predicted proteins | sample HoacroProtozoa21_FD_119630 | JGI IMG/M metagenome (GOLD analysis project Ga0181612, IMG submission 119630) | Hoatzin crop microbial communities from Cojedes, Venezuel. Combined Assembly of Gp0051906, Gp0051904, Gp0051908 | reverse complement strand
TTTGGGACATGGTTTAGTAGGCATGGTGGTGTTGGGTTGAAGGTTGGACTTCATGATCTTAGAGGTCTTTTCCAACCTTAGTGATTCTATGATTCTATGAACTGTTACTAGTGTTAAAAAGATCCTGCCTATATTCCAAGCAGCTCTTCATTCTAAAATACAGCATCATAGCATGATTTAGGTTTAGCCTCTGGCGGCTTCTTTCCCAAAGCCCAGCAGGGCCAATTTGGATCAGCTTGCTAGGGTTTGTCTAGTCAAGTGTTTAATACCTCCAAGAAAGGAGATTTCACAACCTCTCTGGGCCCCTGTTCCAATATCTGGCACATTCATGGTGAAAAATCTGTTCTTCCTCGCTAATTGGAATTTCCCATGCTGCAGCTTGCATCTCTTGGTTCTTGTCCTATCACCAGGCGCCTTGAAGGACAGTCTGTCTCTGTCTTCTCTGTAACCTCTCATTTAGGTGGCTGAACAGCATTAAGGTCTTCACTCCCCAGAGCTTCTGATCTGAACAACCCCTGCTCTCTCAGCTTCTCCTTCAAGGTCGTGTGCTCCAGCCCCCATCCACCTCTGCTGTCCCTTAATGGGCTTACACCCGCTACGTCCACACCCTTCTTGCACTAGGGAGCCCAGGACAGGACAACAGTACCTCAGACGTCATCTCACAAGAGGTGAATAGAGGGGAAGAACCAAATCCCTCTGCCTGATGCCTGTATTCCAGCTAATCCAGAAAAGCATCCTGTTAGCCTTCTTTGGTGTAAGGACACACTGTTGCCTCACGTCCGCTTCAGGACCCCAGCTCTTTCCCTGCAAAGCTCCTTTTTAGCAGAGCTTCTTTGGAGAAAACACACAGATCCTGAATTTTGAGCTATTCCCATGTAAGCTCAGTCTAAGCTAACGGTATCTCCTCCTGGGAACAGTGGGGGATGACTGTAAGGGTTCTCATACGCACTGAACTTAAGCTGTTCCACCACTGTGACACTGCTGGTAGCTTTCCAGAGCACAGACTAGCACAGACGTGTCCTTGGACAAACAGGCAAAGAACTCTTGCCTGCAGGGTGACTGATACACAAGTCTTAGAAAAGTTCCCCCTAATGCCTTAAATTGAAGCTCAGTGCATGATGCTCATAATCGTCCTTCCACAGCTTAAAAACAACCAACCAACCAACCAAACCACAAGACTCATTACTGGCAGACAAAAATTGAACAGAAGATTTTTATGACTTCCTATCTTGAGCAACCTTGTGCCAGTAATCATTAAGCTAAAGATACCCCAGTGTTTCTGCTATTCTACAGTAGACAGAGGCATTTTGTTAGCACCCGTAAGCCAGCAGAGAATTTACAAGGATGACTCTATGGACAACAGCAATTGTCTACAGTGAACTCTAGGAGACCGCTGTAGCCAAAGTAAACACACACACACACACACACACACACATCCTAAAGAACATAATGGTACACTTGCCATTCGGATTTAAGACGTAGCAACATTTTCTAGAAATTACTGTACGTGCTGGATCTTTTTTGTGTATTTAATTTTCAGATGTGCATTCAGCGTTTCAGATGTTTAAAAACTGGACATTCCTTATTTCCTTACGGGAGTCTCAGCACAAACCTTCATGCCCACCAGCAATGCACCACCACTACTGCTCAAACAGCAAGGAGTGATTTTACCCCACTTTGAAGTGTTCTTGCAAGCAAAGAACGGCACTGAAACTTCCCTAGGCTTCTCACGCTAGAAGCATAGGCAATATTGCGGACAATCCACAGTAATGCACTTGCTCCCGCCCAGAAAAACGTGGCATACTCCAAAGCACCACTTTGCATAGATAAAGCAAGCTGCAGCCTGCCCCTTTTCCAAACAGACATTTCCAGGCATTTTTTAAATTACAGTAAATACACAATTCTGGCAGGTAGGGCAGCAGGGTTGTTATAGGAGCCCTGTCCTGCTCCCCATTCCTGCATGCCTGAACATATGAGGTTATACCTGAACAGACACTCTCCCAGAGAGAACAATAGCCAGCTACTGACAAGGTCAGGCAACAGGAGACAGGCTCAACTTCAGAAAAGCTCAGAAATAGCAGGCAGTGTCTGAATGAACCCCCTCACTCATAGCACAGCTGCTGAGACAAGTATTAAAGCCAAAGTTCAAGCTCCTGTGAGTTCTATATTAATTCTCACAGAGAGAGTGCATTTCAAATCATAAAAGGGGAAGAAATTACAAAACAAGCAGGAAAGGAATCAGGAAGATTCCTTGAAGAGCTTGACTTCTACAGGTAAAGAGGCATTATTCTTCTTAACAGTTCTCAGGTGAAGAGAAATTCACAGAAACACAGACCTTCTAATAACCAGGGATCGTGCAAGCTGGTGTGGCACCACAGGTCTCTCCTGCTCAACCCTTCTGTGCCTGCAGCTGCAAGACTCTATAGAGAAGAATGATGGCCGGACTGAGTATCCAGCTAGAGGTCTACTGTCACAGATCAGGTCTATCAATTCCTATTCAAAGTTTTGTCTCTGCAGAGCTTCATAGTTGGGACTGACACAGGCTTCCCAGCAAGGCAAGTCAGGCAAGAACCTGACATTAAACCTGCTGGGATCACATTTCAAATTTTGTTGTCAAGGAAAAGCAGTACTGTGCAAGGGTCCAGCAGAGTAGTATTCTTCTCTATTGACAAAACAGACATTCCTCAGAAACCTGGAAAAGGCTGTAGCAAATAGGCTGTAATATCTGCTTTCCAGAGCACATGCCTTCTGGTACTCACACATCCAAACAATAAAGATGGTTTGCATGTAGCATTTGATGTCCTCAGTAATTCTCCAAGCAGATGCACTTCCTTGACTGTGTGCCATCTCAGAAATTATCATACTGATTCACATGGATTCACAGAATAACCACAGGTTTCTTCAAGCCTAAACAAGGCAGGCTATTACAGCTTACTTAATCCTGCACGTGGTCCATGAAAGGCAGAAGTAAGCAGATGCACCACCACCACATGAAACAGCACATGCAAAAATCACTATGACCAAGACTATTGTGCCTTTATGAAAATAATGTGCATTGGCCATTCCTTCTTAGATTTTTCCAATTGTCTGGAAGCATAGCTGGCAGACTACAGGGATACTTCCTAACCACTCTGAATAAAATTCCCTTTACTTTGTAAGAATTAGCTTCCAAAGAAGCAGCTCATTCAAAAGTGACAAAGAAAGGATCAGGCCTTTCAGAAATCTCTTGGCTGCAGGACGTCCACATAACAGAGTAAAGAACTGTTGAGTCAGAACTGCTGCAAGTCTACAGCCATGCCATAATGCAAAAATAGTTTTAAAGAAAAAGAATGTGGGCATAACTTGGGCATTTCCACCTCCTGGTGCTTATTTGTCATCTGCAAGATCTAGGTTTCACAGCTATCTCTTAAGCTCATGACAGCAAAAGCAGCAGTTCCCAAACAGATCTTGCTTTAGAAAGAACATTTCAGAAAGAATATTTCAGGAGGCATTTCAACTATTAAAACATAGTTTAGGTTAGGATGACAGGGAATAGTACTCTCAAGGACAGGCAGAGAACACCAAATGCCCCAAAATATTCTCTTCTGCTGGCTATCATGCAAAGAATGGCTAACCAGGGATTCCAGCTCAGTTACAGATTTGTTCTATACAAGAGATCTTTATAAAGCAAAGGTAGAAATATAATAGTCTTACATGAAGAGCAGCTTTGCATGTAAACTACTGTTTTGCAGAAAGCGCGCTAGTTCTCACATAAAATCGTCTCTTCCTAACAAGCTCAGAAATGGTGCAACAAATGATAGCAACGTGGAACCAGAAGGCCAACCTGCAAGTACGCAGCTTACTCTCTTGCTCCCATACTATAAAGGACAAAAAGTGCATCTTCTATTGCTAGAAGCTGAAGGAGAAGATCGTACACAAAAGGAAATACAGTAAGATCGTCTCTACAGTGGTCTAAACAGTAACACTAAAAGAAGACATAATACACATGGAGAGACATACAAAGGAACTAAAGCCAGATGTATATGTGGAGAGACAGACGTGCCCACAGAAATACAGAGGTACAGGTGATCAGGCTGGTTACAGGTCAAGTACGATACCTAAGCCACTTTGCTTCATCTCAGAAGACTGCCTGGAATAAGTGCTGAAGAGGCGATAACCTCCTGATTTGGAAGAAGATTCGGATAGCACCTGCAAAGACAGATAGTATAATCAGTGTTGTGCTCTAAGTTACCCACTGGTCTTGAAAGCCTTTATACATCAATTGAAGGCAAAGAAAAGTATGTCTCTTCCTTAAAATCAATATTTTCAAGAAGCATAAAGATACCCATATGCTAACATTGAGACAGTGCACGCTCAATTTTCATTTCCAGTTTGTGCTGGGTTGTGGAACAGTGGAGATTTCAAAACTATGAAGGGACTTCTGTACTGAGCTCCTTGTCTCCCAAGACTCTTGCTGGGGTCACTGGGACACAGATTTCCTTCTTTAGCAGCAGGAAACTGTATGCCCTTTAACTTAGTATTTGCCTGTTACAAAGAGCCCTCGAGTGCTGCATGCAAAGATTACATCATGAGTGACACAGAGATGGAAGCTGGCTAACAAATACCTCAAGCTCTAACACCCTGCTTTCACTGGTTCAGAAAACAGATAGCAAAAATGCCTGTGAAACTCCTCCAGAAGAAGGGGCACTTTCAAGGTGCCAGCTACCTGCTGACTGTGAAGCTAGCCTTATGACACATAATGGCCCTGGAAAAGAGAAGTAAGAACAGTAAAATCAATGTTTGTTACTGTAGCAGATCAGTGAATGGGACAGTTCTGAACCCTGTGACAGTTTAAACACTCTGTAATAAACCCACCAGTTAACAGGGAGCTCTGATTTGCACAAGATCTTAGATGGGAGACAGGAACAGTAAATGTGGAACTGAACCGTGAGAAGCAACGGCTGGAGTCTGAGAGCAGGCAAAAATGTCACCGTGGCTAGGTGAAGAGGTTGCATGCAATCTCGTAGCTGGTTACATTGATGCCTCTATAGAGCCTGTAATCCAAATAATTCTTCTGTTGCTCAAGCATTTTCTTACTTGCTCGTCCTATCAATTCTTCTGACCTGTGTTCCCCTTGTCCTTCCTCAATGAGGAGGAGTCTGGAAGGTCTGCCTTCCAAAAAATCCCTCTTACTTCTGCAGATCTTTTCCCAGAATCAACTCAAACTCTGGCATGTTAAAAGTAATGTCAGAAACCCAAAACCAAGCAAAAGACCTTCACTAGAACAACCAAGGGCCCCCATTGCATTATTACCTCCATGGACCCTGTCTTCCGGTTCCTGATCAGTGGTGATCTTCGCTGAATGCTGACCGGCTCAGAAGGCTGTGGAGACCTTTGCTGTGCGCGATCGGGCTCATCAACACCTTTCTCTTTGGAGAGGTCCTCCAGGCTGCCTTGGTCGGCTTTCTTGTCCTCATTCTGCAGTAGGGAAACATTGACACCTACAGGCACGCACCCTTCGCAGGCACTGCCCAGGCACGGACTCCCACCGTGATCTCCAGCTCTGCTGAGCTCAGGAGGACACCAGCGCTCTCAAAGACTGCCCTGACAAGCCCTCGGAGCCAACAGGCAACACAACCTGTTAACAGCCCGTGGGCATGCAGACAGGTCAGAGGAAGGTTTGCTGCCAGAGACCAGGTGGCAGTGGCGCCCGGCAGAGCAGCCCGGTGCCCAGCAGGTCTGTGTCCACCGAGGGTCTGTGCCCGCTGCGTCCCCAACAGGCCGGGCAGCCCACGCGCCGCCCAGGCAGCCGGCTCACCTCTGCGGAGGCAGGCCGAAAGCCAAACCCCGTGGGCACGTTCCTCTCTTCCTCACAGCCTTTCACACCAGGGCTGAAATGCAGCTCCACATGGAAACGCTCTTCTGAAGACGGGTCCTGTGAACATCAGGCACAGGGAACAAGTAAATAGGTGAAAATCAGTCCCACTGTCAGCACAGGCCACAGTCTGGACCTGGGCCACCCTGCCATGCCAGTGCAGCACGCATCCCAAGCGCATCCTTTTGGAAGGAAAGCGGAAGCAACATGAAACTACAAACGTAATGGCTCTAGGTTTGTTCCATCCAAAAGGACAGCCCTTATTAGCACAAAGCTGAGGCATTCAAATTGTTGTTATTTTGTGACAACAGCCACCAGAGGACCAAAACAGAATTGGGCTCTATGTACATATATATGTGTATATATATATACACACACACACAAACCTAAAGCATAGCCCCTTCCCATCCACTCCTGTTGCAAAACCAGCAGACACTGCGGCAGGGAGAGACTGGTTCCCTCCCAGACCTTTAGTCAGGTTGTTCCAAGATTTAAGTAACTGTTTCTATTTTTTTTTTTTTTTCAAAGGAAGCAAGAGCTTTTACAGTACCTGACACTAATGATGTAAACCCAAAAGTTTCACCATCTCTACTTACTAACAGATTTACACCACTCCTAAGAGCTGTATTCAGACTTTTTTTTTTTTTGACAAACAGCACTAGGAAGATATCAGTATATACTTCCCTAATTATATCAGTGTATTTTTAAAATAAAAACAGTTTATGAATGTGAAATTTCTGGATATTTTCTAGAACTATTTGGAAAAAAATGCCAAATATAATTTGGTTTTATTTATTTTTTCCTTCTGTTCGTTTGCAATTAAGAAACAGAAAATTATTTTGCTTTAGGAAATGCTTTAAAATAGATAGTATTGATTACTTAAGTTTGGTATTACTGCTCAGGGTGGCATTCTGCTTACACATAACAAGCATTAACTGGGTCACTGCCTCCGACCTAAAAATAAAAACTAGCAGTTCTGTTAATGATCCGCCCATCTTTATTCTCAAGCGGAGAGAGCTCAGGTTACAAACTTCGCAGCTGAATGCATCTCTCAGCGATGGTACCTTGCATCTTGGCAGGAAGGATTTTATCCTACAGCTATATCCCTCACCTTGTTGTTGTCCTCGTAGAGCATGATAACAATCTGGGTCATGTAGTTCAGCTCTGAGATAGCACTCAAATAGTCCATGGCTCTCTTCCACTGCTGGTCTTTGTTTTCCTGATATATACACATAAACAGTCGCATGGAATAAGCAACAGCAGACACCTTGCAGCATTCAGTGAAATGGGTCTGAGTGAGTTTGTCTCTCCACAAGATAACAACATTGTGAGGACAAAAAACACCTTGCTTAACTTGCATGAAGAGAGACGACCTAGCAATGCGAGCGGGGTGCTTAGAGTAAGGAGCAACTGCATAGAGGGACGCTACAGCTACCCATACAATCCACATGCAGATCTGAGCACATCCAGCTGCAAGCCCCCTACGTCATGCTGACTGAAGAAAAGCATAACCCACAACAGGTTCCCAAACACAGTCATTCTCATACAGTGGCCTACAGAATGGAGTATTTTAACGAAATCTCAAAAAAATCACCAGGGATGAACTTGCGCTAAAAAAGGGACCAAGTGAAGCTGCTTTTACACGATGCTGAATGAAGTCTACAGAGCGACGCTGGACCCCTGGGCTCCACAAGGCAGGGCAGCCCACCCATCATTGCTGCCCAACACTGCTAGGGAATGGCCATACCTGAAGTGCCACTCACGCTGCTGTGGAGCATCTCATCACCTTGACAGACATGAAACGAACCCCACTGGTACAAACGAATCCAGATGCAGCCTAATATCCCTGTGCTGGCAACACAGCATCCTCCGACACTCAAGTTGGGGAATAAAGTAGCATCTTATTGAGCAAGCAATTCAGTGGTACTTGCACGATCACTGCCTGCAGCTACAGTGAGCTTCCACAGACATCAGAAATCATGCCTGCTAAGCAAGCCCAAACTCTCAAGGCATTTCAGAACAGCATGCTCCAAAATGGGCAGATAAACCAGAGACTCTCTCTTGAGGAGTCTAAAGCAGAGCTTTTCTCAGGGTCTGCATGCCATTTCCTTCAGGAAGCAGGTTATGAGAGTAAGTGAAGCTTGGATTGGATGAGTTAGTCCCCTAGAAATGTGTCGTCTGTCCCTCTGGTAGTAGAGAGCACCCCCAATGCATTTGCAACCTCAGGTCACTTCCTCTGTAAGCAGAATTGACAGACTTGGCAGAAAGTCACTAAGTAACAGGGCCAAGCTCTTGAAATCAAGGGTTGAAGGAAGCAGGAAGAGAGAAATTCCCTCATCCCCATTGCCTGCTATCCTGCTACACAGGTAAGTGGTCTACTCATCTGAAACCAGCAGGACAGCTCTTGGAGAAAACAGACCTCTGTACAAGCAAGGCAGGCAGTGTCAGGACTGAGGAAGAACAATCCTCCCACATGCCAGAAAGGCAGGAAGCTTCAGCATGCAAACACAGCAGAGACAATGCACGTCAGTACTGGGGGGAGCTGGTTAGAGGGGCAACCTACAAACATACACTGTCCATCTTGGAAAGGACCACTGAAAAAAAGCAGGGAGGCTTACTCTGTGAGCATTGCTGGGACACTTACATCCAGGAGCCCCCCATAGCGGAAGATACTGAGCAAAGAGTGCACGTGGCTCTCACTGGTGAAGTAAAGTCGTGTCCGAACGTGGCGACCTGGTGACAGAACTCCTCTTGAGTACCTAAACGAAAATCAGCCCAGTGTTACTCATAGGCTGCCAATGAATTGTCATCACACAGCAGCATTTCTGCACATTTAACAGAATAAGATAACCCCACACTGGGAACAGAACAAACAGCGAGAGCATTGGGCACAGAAGAAGCAAGTTTTGTGGTATCCTAATGGAGACACATAGCGTGGCAGAGGTGGCCTCATCGCAGAGACAGGGACGAAGGCACCACCATCCAGTTACAATGGGTTTAAGCTTCTGCAGCACCATGCTCCCACTCAGCCGTCTCAAGATGCCTTTCCATTTCCCTTCCAGTTCTAGGAGCACCAACATGCCTCCCTCTTGGTGTGTCCTTCAGTGTATGTTCAGTGCCTCTTTCCACACCAGTACGCTCTTCTGGCATGGTTCCCACACACTGCTCCAAAGCTGCCCTCCCCACCAGCAGCAGCAGCATGCAGCACAGTCCTTACAAGGGATGTAGTTTGTTGACAGACTCATCTTCATGGGTTCTCTGTAGGTCCAGCTGGATCTTTTTAATGAGAGGAAGACAAAAGCCAATAGCAATCTCCAGTTTCTCCTCCTTATTAATCCCATATTCCTGCAGGAATGAAACAACAGATACCCTTGAGCCCTAGTTCTTTGCCACATCCTCACACGAAAGGAGGCTGGACTTCAGTAGTCCTGTCTGCAAGCACCACTGCAGTTAAGCCTGGGCAGCAAGGGAAATGTCACCCAGAACCTTTCTCTTACTTTTTATCCACATATTGCAGAGGGTAATAGAGGACAGAGACTGCTCCAAGAATCCCAGTCTGTCTAGATATGACTGTCAGCATTCTTCCAGCAGCTGAGAGGCGCAAGTACCATTAGGGAACCTCCTCTCATGACAAAAAAGCTTATACCCTGAACTCGCATAGCCATTAATGCAACAACTACTATTTGCAAAGAGAGAACTTGAAGTGCTATGCTGGAAATAGCCAGACTGCATCTCATCAGGAACACTGTGAAAAAGCATAGAAGACCACTTCTGCTCTACACTGGCACAAGCGCAATTGGACCTTGCTAGTAGAAGCTCATCCCGTATAAATAATGAATTTCTGCCAGAAGTGGAACAGAACGATGGTGAATACAGAGATCCATCGCATGGAGCCCTCCTTTCCCCTCCCATGTTCATGGGCATAAACTTTGTGAGAAGCAAGCCACTTTGCAAACTAAACAAGTTCAAGTTTGACAAGAATAACAAACTGGCCAGAACAAGCCTTCACTTAATCTTTCTTCCCTCATACAGTCCTGGACGTGGAGAATGGGATGTTGCTATAGCACACACTAGCTCAAAGCTGTGCTATAATGCACTACAACAAACACAGAGAAGCTGCTGCGTCAGCTGCTCATTATTCTGACACTGTCAGAATCCCCATCCAGGAAGCAAGCCCTGCCGCATCTTAAATCATCAGTGGTTTTGGCCTTATATAAACACTAAGAGATAGATCAGAAACACCTGTGATATGCTGCCTTGAGAGTTAATGTGCAAGAGAATCAAGAAAAAACAGACACGGAAAGGGTCAGAAACTGACACCACAGACATCGTCACACAGGCAGGACAGGCTATACCTGGGGTATAATCACATCTGCCAGGGCTTTGGAGAGTTTGAAGAGCTCGGCTGTGCCTTCCAGTTTCAGTGCACAGTTGTGCTGTACATCATACTTGATGCAGTCATAGATATCAGGGATCTTGCTGATGTCATAACGCCCGTTCTTCATGCGGAAATCTCGCTCCAGCTTGCTCCAGCGCTGCAGCATCAATTCTAAAGTCTCACTGTGGTACAGCTGCAGGTCTAAACAGCAGAGAACACCAAACCACATTCACATCCTGACTACTGCTGCACAGATTTCAAGTGACAGCTATGACTGACTTCTCCCAGCACAGAAGGGCTCTAATTATTATGTCACCCACAGACTGGAAAAGCCACTGGACCTGTTGCACAGAGTTTTAATCTGCAGCAATAAGCTACTTCCAAAATACCTGAGAAGAGTGAAACTGCTTGCCTTTTGGCTTATGTCTGCCACAAATCACGTGAAATGTCCCACAGATGCCTTTTTAAAACCTCTGCACTGTTATTAGGAAAGCTCTTAGAGATGAGGAAATCGTGACCGAAAAACTTTCTGTTTATAGTCTTGACCTCGCCTCCAGCAAATTCTTGAAGAAATTAGGCATACCTCTCCAGGCTATACTGCTGCTGTTTACATTCACCCTAAACCCAAGATGCACATATAATTTTCTTTACATTACAGCTCTCTTTCACAGTAGTTGTAAGTGGAATGGAGCCTTCTACATCAACAGCACATACAGAATTTCACTTCAGAATTTCTTTGCTACAGACAAACATAAACCATAGTGGTGTTTGGGAGCTCTGAAGATGTAACAATAAATTAATCTGCTCCAGACCTTTTCCAGTTCTGATGCTCACCTGCAGATTTTGGGTCTTCCAGACGTTTTTGTATCTGAGCAGTGAGATGCTCAATCAGGGTGAACACTTGGTTACAGACCTCTACTGGGTTCTGGATAAATGCCATGGAGGTGAGCAGAGAAGCACTGCCTGTAGGTGCTAGCTGAAAGAAGGTAGCAGTAGAGATTAGTTAGTATCTTTACAGACTGGGAACACAAAATGTCTGCATTTTGCAGCTGTATTGCTTTCTGATTCGGTACAAAAGTTGTGCTCCCAGCTGAGTGTAATACACTGGCCTATTCCTAGGTGTAGTTGGGCATGTTTTAAAAACTTCCTCAGGACCAAACTCAGAGGGAGCAAACAACTGCTCCTATCAGATCAGACCTCCCTCCACCTACAATATTCACTGTGTCTCACTTTGCTTCTGTGCTTGAGCAGAAGGGCTTCACAGAGTCTTAAGTAGTTCTTTGAGGTGATAAATATGTCCTTTAATGGTAACAGATTTCCATCTGGTAATCTCAGAGTCTGGGAAAAATAGTGTTTTGAGTACTTGTCAGAGAAGCAGCTATAGTGCTTTTATTAGTTGCTGTGCTGGATGTAGCCCATGATCTCTACTCTGCAGTTACCAGGCACTGATAGGACCACAAAAGGATTTGTATCCAAAAGATCTGTTCACACACACACAGAGCACAGATCTAGATTATGGCAAGGTGTACTCCCTGTCCACAGTAACTGGGATTGTTCTGGGCAGCATGCAGTAAACGACAAGAACTCTTCTTTTAGCACACCCATGAGATTAAAATGCATTTGGACTTCTAAAGGAAGAGGAAGGTACCACGATGATTCTTGAACGAAAGAGTGG
>Ga0181612_169592_pt1 | contig 11908 bp, 10 predicted proteins | sample HoacroProtozoa21_FD_119630 | JGI IMG/M metagenome (GOLD analysis project Ga0181612, IMG submission 119630) | Hoatzin crop microbial communities from Cojedes, Venezuel. Combined Assembly of Gp0051906, Gp0051904, Gp0051908 | reverse complement strand
TGGGACACCCCTCGTGCCTTTCCTCACCCTGTGGGTGCTCCCAGGCTGAGGATGGGTGCGGGCAGCAGGGAAGGGGCTCCGGGGGAGGGGAATGCCCTGGCAGGGGAGCCAAACCTGGGAGGCACTGCACAAAAACCTGCCCGAAAATGGTCCAGGGCAGAGTTGCATCATCTGAGTAGGTTTATATCACTGCCAGAAATACTCCGACCTCAAAACACTGGCCCCACGGTGCTTTGCAGAGGCCCTGTGCCCCTTGTACTGCTGTGGAGATGCTCCCTTTGGGTTGGGACACCCTCATTCCCTGCCAGGGGTCTTGGGCGGTGAGGATGGAGATTTTTTGTGGTGCATTAAACTTCTCTTTAGAAATAGTTCTCTGCCTCAGTTTCCCTGTTCCTTCCCTTCCTTCCCACACTGCACCACTACTAGCACAGCTGTAAATGCTCTGAGCAGGGATGTACAGTGCCCTGTACACCGGAGACCCGGAGGCACTGTAATAATAATTATTGATTTTCCAGTTTACTTTATGTTTCGTAGGGTGTTTTGCTGGAAATGATATAAATAGCTGTCTCTGTCCCTATCCGGGAGTAGGATACGGCAGTGTATCTTTTCACAGTCTGAGGAAATAAAATGCAAAGTTCATTTTGAAATGATTTAAAAGTTAGATTAAAGCCCAGCGTTGGATGAAGCAGGAGCAATGTGCTTGTAACTAGATAACTCCAAAGCTGGAGTCACCATTCGGGTAAGTCAGAGCTGTCACGTCTGATCTATCCCAGCTCACAGGCTCGAACGCTGTGCCCCAGGTTTTAGTTTACAGTAACTCCGTGCCCACCATGAGCGTCCTACAGCAAAAGCGACCCCAGTAACACACCCAGGGCCATCAGATTGCTCCACCAGCAGCCTACTATCGAGACACTCAAAAAGTGGTCTTTGGGGAGCGTGGTTTCCATATCGGAATGCATTTGCTGCATCTGTGCTAAATATAGTAACAGCACGCGGGGAGTGTGATCTCTCACCCCTGCGAATTGCAGGAGAGATTATTCATTTTCGATTTGTCGTACCTTCACGCTGGCAGGAATTACTTTAGCCAAACAGGATTTAATAAATGATCTGTTCGTAAACAACTGATCATTTATCTGGCCCCGAAGCTGCTCGCATTCCAAATTTCTAGAGGAAAAGGGCATGAGAGCCCACTTGCTGGCAGATGAGCAAGAAGTGGCTGCAAGCCCGGCAAGGCAGCCATCGGCACAACCTTGCTCATTATACTTCCAAAGTATTAAAAAGTCCGGGTGTGATAAGGAAAGGGAGGCTGTAAAACTTCATCCTTATCTTCCAGATAGTGGACCTGATCTTGCTTTTATTTATGCTGGTCTAAAGCAAAAGTAATTCCATCAGTGCTGCTGGTGCAAAACCCGAGCGGGAGATCTCAGAAGCGTGCCTGGAGTCTCGGTTGGTGTTTTCTACTTTTAAATCTATTAATTTGACAAAGATTTTCTTGAGCTGCTGGAACTGCAGATCCAGCCTGCAGGGCTCAGAGTGAAGGGGGGTGAAAATGAAGCCACGTGTGCATCTTTTCCACATCTTTCATCATCTCCACCTGCATTGTTCTGCTTGGTATGATTTTAAAGACAGCTGACCAGGTTTCCTGGGGACCATATGCAGACGGAGTGGGCATGCGCAGCCCCCAGCATCCCGCGTGGAAACCCCAGGGTGTGCCAGGGACCACCTCTGCCAGCAGTGGGCAAGGGGCCGGGGGTGTAGCTAGAGCCTCTGCATATGCCCGGGCACATCCATTTTCCTGCTTGTGGACTTATTCTCCTCTCTCACTTTTTTCCCCTGATGACAAGAGGAAAAGGAGTCCAGATCTGCGTGCGCACAAAGGAAAACAAAATCACGTCCTGAACTTAATGCAGGCAATTCTAATTATTAGTCATTGTTGTTAAGTTAATTATTATTACCGTTGCACAAAAGGATTGTAAACAGATAACATCACCTTTTCTTTTGCACTGTGCAGTGTTTTTTTCTCCGGCTTTTCCTTGATGGCACCAATTAAGAAACCGCAAGACAAATGTTCGGGAATCAGATTGCGGGTGGTAATTTTCTTAACAATGAAGAAAGCAGAGCAGAGCCCGCAGCCTGCTGCTCTGCAGGTACCGCCACGCTGCAGTGCTGACAGCAGTAAAAACTTGTCTCTGACAGTAAACTAAGCATGTATGACCCGGAAGACATAGAGAGCAGATAAGGGCAGTAACACAGACTCCATTTAGTGCTATTAAAATGGTTAAGTAGACTTACGATCAGAGATGCCAAGCTGAAATTTGAGAAGCTCTGAAAGTGAGGAGTGGGAGACGGATGGCCCGTGAGCCAGGCTGGTACTCAGGTTTCCGCAGCACAGCCGGCTTGTCCCGTGTTTCCTGGCTAGGAAATTTAAAAAAGTAAGAATATTTCATTGTGAGAAACAGGGGTTTTTTTTGCAAAGCAGCTTTTCTGAGAATCTTACACAGAAAGGAGAAGCAGCTTCAACATCACTTTGTGGGACTCCGCCAGTCACTGCAGTTGGGGAAAAGGCTTTTCGTATGAAAATGCTCGTAGGTACTGATACACACCATGCAGCACCTTTGCTCAGGGTGGGGCACTCCAGCATTTTAAACAGTTCAGTTTGGATCTGGGTTCTCTGGGGAGGTTGGCAGCGAGCGGCTGGTGCGGGGCTCAGTCCTCACCCCTGGTGCCAGGACACGGCTGTGACCCTCGTGACACGGGTGATGCTTGGGAGAGTCCTCCAGCCTTCCCTCCACACCCTGCGCTGCCACAGAGCCGTGCTGCCCTCCCGGGACCAGCAGGGCAAGGACCACCGGGTCTGACATTTGAGCTATAACGAAGCTGCAAAAGCCACTTGGATGTGGTGCTTCAGAGAACAAACACCTTTTGGTTTATTACTACCTATGTGACAAATTGATTTATGGTAGACAGTGACAGAAAGTGCCTGACACAGAAAAAATATTTTTTTAATCAAGAAATGATCACCATAAAGAATGCACTAGATCAGTCAAATATATCCAGCTGCAGATACCCTATATGGTAGCATTAAGAAGATGTAAACTCTCAGTTCTATTATAAACAACTTCTTAAGGTAGCTGAGGCTTGGAGGATTTTGACACAGGAAAGGATGAGGCGTGTCATAATTCCATATGTGTCCAGGCACTGTGGACTCCTTAATGAATTTCCCAGGGTTTGTAGAAGCTTTTGATATACGCCTGTTACAGCTGTCGTGAGTCGTACATGTCCTGAAATATTTTTTGTTGGGGTTTTTTTGCCCATCTCCCTGTTGCTTCCCTTGTGCTCTGTAACACTGAGAATCTCTGATGCCCCTCACCCCGTGCACAGCCACAGTGTCCCCATATGATGCCTTCTCTCCCTTCTCCTGTTCACAGCCTTCCTTCTCTCCAGGAAACTCCACAGTACTTTCAGAAGAAACCCCATGTCCCATGATGCGGCAGCCTCCACTCCTTTCTCCTTGGTTCTTCCCTCCCATTATCCCATCCCTTCCCCCCGTTACTTTCCATCCCACTCTGTGGATGCCCAGAACCTCAGCTGCTCTATCCAGACAGCAAACAAGACATGAAAAAATGAAGGAATAATGTTCTCCAAAGGGTAACCCAGCGGGTGGATTTTCGCTTCTCCACCAGCATCTCCCTCCTAATCCGTCCAGCCGCGGGACCGTGTCTCCCTGCCCGCCATCCGTTACCCTCCATCCCATTACAAACACAGCAGTGGATCATTTGTTTCTTGTCCTTGAGGCACTGCCATCATGCGACCCGCCGAGCTGGCTCCAATTCTTCACACTGTTCCTCGTGGCTGGTTGTTTCCCCATCTCTCTCTGCAATAGCAAACATACATCGTCCGCGACTTCGCTCTTTGTCTTTTATCTTCTGCTCCATCTTTTGAAGGTGTGTTCATCTTTTAAATTCCTCTTTAGGCAGATTTTGAAGATGGTCAGTTAAAAGATCTGGGCTAGTTTATGTCAGGGGGGTTTGCTCAGTAAAAGTGTAGGAGAAAATGAAGCTACCGGGTATTAGCAAGAATCAAGACGAAGACAAGGAAAGGTGAGCCAGAAAACCAGACTCTTGCTTGGAAATTTTGATCTAAGAAGTTCTTTTTGACTTTTCACCCCCTCTAATTTTGGTGAATTTCTTTCCAAAATAAACCAAAATTATCCTAATTCATAGCAACAATTCACACGCATAAAAGAAATGGGGAAGCTGCTGTTTCCCTGCTTACAGAGGATTTTTGTTTCTTTTTTGTCCTGTTTTGTATTGAAAATAGTGTGGGTGATAAATAAGCAAGACAAGAGAGAAAGAAAACTGCTTTACTTCCTTATTTTGCTCTTTTCCAGAGCAGTTTTAAGCATTTCGGATCAGTGTGTTCCTATCGGTGCATTTTCCCTGTGCCCAGCTGAATTAGCACTACCTCCCTGAAACGCAAAGCAGGAATGGCCCCAGAGGGAGGAGAGGTGTCTCACCCCAAACGTTATCTGGCAAAGGCAATAGCTGTTTCGGGGATAAACAATGATGAATTAGCTCCAGCTTCTTGCCAAAGCATTGGGTAAGCGAGGTAGGACAGTAGAAATCAGTCCTATTTCTGGTTGCAGTCATGCACCTTCACCTCTTAAATGTGATGGTGCCTGAGGTGCCCTTTGCTGGCTGCTCGTTTAGGGATGGCATTGGTTTAAACTGGACGCAGCCAAAGGGAGACAGGAGGGAAAGCAAAAGCGGTGCTGGGCTGGGCTCTGATCCTCCCCTCCAGCCTCCGGACCCGGTTCTGCAGTGTCTGTGTGTCCTTCGTTTTCTGCAACCTGCACTCAGCCCTGCATTGCAGCAGCAGAGGAGTCCCCTCGGCTGGATCGCTCCTGGAGCTCAGCGTGGGGCTGCACCAACCCACGGCTCACTCAGACACGGAGGGGAGAGGCAGGGAAAAGGCCTGGGGGACCCCCAGAGCCCCCTTCCTCCCACAGAGCTTTCCCCAACCCAACTCCAAAGGCTACCCAAGGGGTTGGGAAGCCCCTCTGCAGCAGAGCAACCTCCTCAGGAATAACAACCCATATTTTCTACTAGTTCTAGAGTGAAGCAGCCTCTGTCAATACTTTAGGACAGATATCTCTATTCCTGTGTGCTGCAAAGCTCGTCTGGACAGACAGACAGACACTCATTTGGCAGAGTCATGCCAGCAATGCGATCCTGGGCTGATGTGATTAAAAACTGTCATCTCAGCTTTGGGGGGGTTTCTTTCTGGTGTCCTTCCACGCACACACCCCCCAACTGGAAGAGGGAAACGAGCACGGTCCAATCTTCGGCACAGCCTCTTCGTTGTGGCTGGAAGTAGAAAATATTGGGTGCCAAATTTTTTACTGCAGTGTAAATTAAAATGCCTGGACTAAAATGATAGACACATCGCATGGAGATCGCTGTAGCCTCCCGCCTGTTAAGAGATGTATTAGAGTAAAGAGCAAATGATTCCCGAGAGCAGGGTCTGCTTAAGGAAAAAAAAAAAAAACACAACAGAGGGGGAATCGGCAGACTTGTGCCAAGGTCTCTCAAAGCCTTCGGGTGGCTCGAAGGGGTTGGAGGAGGTTGGCGGCTCCCGGGCATGAATCCTGCCCATGCAGACACGCTGCAGATATTTGTCTCTCCAAGTGTGATTACACTCCAAGAAGTGACTTGCCATTACTACCCTTGTGGGATTCTGGGCTTACAGGCTCTAGTTCATTTTCCAGGTTCAAAAAAAAAAAAAGCCATGACAGAAATGAAGGGGTTTAGTTTCTTTCTTTTTGTTTATTTGCGATTTTTTTTCTTGCTTGTTTTCTGGCTGGCAGCTCAGTAAGCTCACCCCAGGCTCCGGGGGTGAAAAGCCATAGCTCTTCCCATTGGTGGGACATAGTGATGAGTAGGGAGGCAGGTCCAGCCCTAAAATCACTGCTGCAATGACTATGCTGTGTTAATAGGGGCCAAATGTAGTAAGAGACATATTTTACCCCCGAAGTCAGGAGGTACTGAGGATGAACATGCAGATCTGTGGGGTAGGAAGCTGTTGGGTTTTGCACGCACGGCTGGCGTGTGACCACACTTTAACCTGATGGGATTCTATCACAGGACGTGGCAGGGACCAGCTTGCCCCGTGATCCAGGGGATGGTGATGGTACACATGGGCAGCACAGGCTTCCTCCCACGCCTGGCAGTTGCTAAACCTGCATTAACACTTAACGAGAGCAAACACGTACCTGCTCAGCAGGGAAAGGGCCTTCGCTTCCGACGGGAGAGGGGTTAGCTGGAGTCTCCAGGGTTTGTGCATAAGCGTGTTGTGGAGCTCGTGCCATTTGGGTCGTTTCTTTGCTTTGACAATTAGGTTGCTCATGGATGGTGCTTAACTCCTCTAAATCAGAAGGACCTTTCATGGCCTCTGTTCAGGTCCTTGAGCTCTGCCCGATCCCTGCAGCTCGCAGCACCCCCCTGAGCCCCTGAGTTGGTCTGAGAGCAGACACTGCCAGCGCTGAGGACCAGCCTCCCCGCCACAGCAGCTCAGCATCCCTTAATCACCATTTCTACCCTGGGCATGGTTTCTGTCTGGCGTTTTTGGAAACAAAGTCCAGTCTTGCAGCGTTGCATACAAGTAAAATTCAGGCAATGGGAGCAAAGAATTTTACAAGAGTATTTTTCAGCAATGAAGTTGCATGCACTGGTGTATTTTTTCATGCTTGCATACAGCATGCTCTTTGCTCACAGTATATATATATATTTCTGAACTCACACTTGACCTGGTCCCTTCTCCTTGCTGCCAGGCCCAGATGTGGGGGGTCAGCAGCAGAGCCCGGTTTCTGCCATTATTTTCTCCGGTCATCTGTGAGGAGCACTTGCTATCGAGGCTGCAGCCTCACACTCCCAGTGAACTGTAAAACCAATTTTAAAAAGACATTTCACAAATTAATGTAATGCCCACTGCGATCACACTTTGTTGGGCTGCTGAGGAAGCATATTCCAGCCCGGAATTTGTTACCTGGCCAGGCCGTTCGTCACTGCACAAGAAGCAAAAACTTCCTTGCCTTGTAGCCCCTCTGTGCAAGGACAAGTTAGAAATACAGACAGCCAAAGGGCAGCTCCTGCCATCCTCTGCTGGAATGTGTTTTTAGCCCTACTCCCAATCCTATGGAGCCGGTGCCATGCTGTGCTCTACGTTCGCAAGCAAAGGGTTTTTTTTAGCAATAACTGCAATGATCAGCCCTTTGGTACCACCTGTCTCTGACACAGCTCGTCAGTGGGAGATCTCAAAGGATTTCCCAAAGGCATGTGAATAATTTAGCTGCTGCATGGGGAAACTGAGGCAGGGAGAAGCCTGCTGGGCACTGGAACGGGGCCGAGTGCTGGGAGTCCCGTGGGAGCTGTGCTGAGGTGCGGCCGGCTCGGCACAAGGCTCAGCACCGGGGTGCCGCTGGCAGCAGCTGCCCCGCTCCCAGGAGCCGGGGTTCAGAGGCAGTTAGGGGCCTAATGATGCAGGCAGACACCTGGTGGCATTTGCACTGGGAATGAGGTGCTTTGCATGCCTAGGCACTCCTGAAAATGTCACTAGGCATCTACCTGCAGCTGTAAGCGCCTGCAAAAGCCGGACTATTTTCAAACTGCTGCTTGGGAGGCTGCTCTGGGAGGTACAAAAGGCTGTTTTGGCTGCAGGTAAGGGCCTTCAGCAAAGGGGAGAAGGGCTGGAGGGCACTGCTTACTTCACCAGCCCCTTATGACAAACACCTATCACCCCAGGGTTCCCCCTGGCCACCACCCATGGGGTCCCAAAGCTCAGTCGTTGCACACAGGACCTGTCACCACATCTAACCTGCTCTTCCAGTGTTGCCTTGGGTGAGTTTAATAGTTTTCAAAGAAGGGTTTAGCACAGTCTCTGTCCCTTTTGCACAACGGCTTCATACCTGCATCCACATGTGTTCATACCTCTTATACCTCCAGGCACGAGGTCCATTGCACTTTGCAGGGCAGAGGCAGGCAATAATCCCTGTGGATGCCAGGGCGCAGGGGTGATTTGGCTGGATGCCGTGTCTGTACATCGTTCACATGCTCATAGGCATCTCGTTGGGTTTATAAACATTATGGCCAACAATTTTGCCACGAGCTCTAGGGAGACCTCAGCTGGAGTTTGGTTTGGAAAACAAATACTCAGTCTGGGGTATCAAATGGCTCAGGAAGGTGATACATAGGGGTGTTTAATATATGTTCTGGTGCTTCTCCACTTCCCATCTGCTCCCTTATTCCAGCAACAAGCAAAGCCTGGACCCTCCACCCAGGCTTTACAAAGGCTCTCAGGGCTTTGTACCCTCACCTTGCCCCTGCTCTGAGCCCCCCGTGAGACCTTGACCAAAACCTGCCTTGCTAGATCTTCCCTCATCCTCAGAGCATGCTGCTTGCACTGTCAAGCTGGAAAGCCAATAATCCAGTAATTTATTATTTAAACAAATATTTCGAGGTGACTCCCTTAATAGGGAATTTATTTCAATGCTGCTTGGCAAAAAGTAGAAGTCACGCCTCCTGGTATAGGGTTTATTTTCCTCGTTTGTGGAAAGCAGGCAGAGAAAACAAATGGCTTCAGCAACTGTAAAGTAATCCATAAGGCAGAGTGCATCTCCTCATCTTCCTTCAGAAGGTTTTATTCAGCTCAGGCTTTCTATATGATACAGTGATGAATGAAATACCTGGGAACAGTACAAAGTGGCATTATTTATGGAGAACAGTAAAAAAGCATCCCGTTTCTTAGCATGCAATTTCAGTAACAGCAGAATTTTGAGATTAAAATGAAATTCCCCTCAGATCATTTCGATTCATCCCAAACTTAAAAAAAGGTCTAGTGCAGAAATGGTGTTGGCTTGGTCTTCCCAATGTTCCTCATGTCTTTCAAGCATCCTTCTCTTGGTACAGTCAAGGACTGGAAGACCATGAACATAGACTGAGCACTCCAGTCTTCCTCTCCACTACACAGATTTTCTTATCAGTGACCCCTAATCTTCCCTAAAGTGATACCTCACTGTCACCTGGGACATTTGAAACTACGCTGAACAAAGGACTGGCCCGTATCACAGCTCAGTAATTTGGTGAGCCGAGGTACCTCGATCTCTGCAAATGACTGCCAGAGCTTCAAAGATCATACCCTGAGCTCAAGGTGGGTACCTGCCTGTCAAACCTGCTCCTCCTGGCTCCAAATTCAATAAGCTGAATCGGCTTCCCCACTTGGCAGGGCTTTGTTTAGAAAATGCCTCATGCTTGCAAAGCTTGGGATGAAAAACCTTTTTTTAGTTTATTTAAAATGCTTTGTTTACTAGTAAATTCACAGTATGGCTGAGATAGCACATTTGTGTTGTTAGATACAAAGATAATGGAGGATTAAAATGCTGACAAGTGTGTAGAGAGGAAAATGATTTGGTCACCTCTTAGCGATGCAGCAGCAGCTGGAGTGAGCCCTGCATCTGTGGCTGCTTCCAGGCAATTACTGCTTCCCTCCCAGCGCTTCTGACAAATGCTTCTGCTCTTCTGCTCTGAATTGTCAAATGCAAAAGTTGCCATGAGAAGCGGTTTCCCTCCTTTGGCCGTTCTTTTAGCTTTTCTGTGATCAGTCCAGAGTATTTCTGTGGGGAAAAGTCCAAGTATTTTCATGGCATGAAATTCCTTTGGGGCTTGTAGTGGGCAGGAGGGCTAGAGAGGTCTCATGAAATAGTTTCCCATAAAATACCCTAAATGACTTTAATAATATCTTTAATTCAATAGTTTCACGCGTTTGGAGTCAGGTCTGGTTTAGCGTGGTATTACCGGTATTCCCCGTGGCTGTGCCAAGAGGCCATTACGTGGGGTGAAGGAGCTCCGATTTGGGCCAACCATCGCCTTCCCTCTGCCACCTCCAACTCCTGTGAAAACAAACACGGGCTCCCTAAGTGCAATTAGCATCTGAGGAATGCTGGGAGAGGGAGATTAATCATTCATAAACTAAACAAATACTGTTCTGATCCCATTAGCCAACAGACAGTGTCTCCCGTTAATTTACTTCTGTTTGAGGTGTATCTGTTAACCCCTTTTAATCAGCTGTTATTCTAGTTCAACTCTTAGCAGGGTTTGGTTATCAGAGGAAGGTACCCTTCTGACATGAGATCAAGTTAAAATTACAGAAAACTTGTCAGGAATGAAGACCCTTGCATTCGTAATTGAGTTATAACCTAATTAAAAGCACTGCTTCTCCCGAGCATCCTCTTCCCTCTGCCGAGGTCTCCCTGTTGAATTTCGTCAGCTTAAACTCAACCAGACAGGTGTCATCACCATCTGCCTTCATGTGCTCACCCCCTGACATGCACAGCTCTTCTCTGTGTCTTCCTTTGTACCTGTGACAGAGTCAAAAATCCGATTTTTTTTAAAAATGTCAGAGGCACATAAAGTTAATATACTTACCAGTTTGCAGCCCTCCACTTAAAGTCAATTACTGGCCGTGGATATGTATGACCTGGCAGCACGGCTGCCTGCTGCCGGACGGGCTTGCCCTGCCTCCTCATTTAGGGAGCATGCTGTCTTGGGAAAACTTAATATTTCAGACTACTGGTAGCAGTGTATTAGATCTCCAGGTTTCTGAGGTCATCTTCAGCGAGTAGCTCGTTTCTGCCCACGTCCGTGAGCAGGAGGCAGTTGGGGAGCTGGGAGGAGAGCTGTGTGCCCTGGAGATGTGGTAGCATCCAGCGTCATGCCACCCGGTCGTAGCACTGATGCCGGGTCGGATGGAGCAGCCAGGCTGAGCAGGGCAGGAGAAGACACTCTCCCACCTTGGGATCACTGCTCGATGTTTAATGCCGTAAGTCAGTGCCAACAGAGCAAGGGTCCCTGCCTGGGAGCCGGCAGCAGCCGGGTGCTGAGAGCGACTGGAGGGTGCTGGCTTGGCTCCAGGGCTGGCAGCAGTTATTCAGCCCCAAATTGAGAGGCGAGATGAAAAGGCTGTCTCTGGTGTCGCTGCAGGCATTGCTCACCCAGCACCCAAAGTTTCAACTTCTGTGTAGATAGCTACTGCCAAAGCAGAGCTGGCTTTGCTTCTGTTGGCAGCCCTATGGGGGCTTGGTGCTGGGGCTGAGCCCCTGGGAGAGGGCAGCCCTGCGCCCGCGGAGGCAGGAGAGCTGCTGCAGAAATCAGCTTTTTGACAAATTGCTCGCTTCCTGTCTTAAAAACCAGAGCAGCTCAAATGGGTTTCGTTTTCCTCCAATTCAGACCAGAATTTTATGAAAAGTTTGCAATTTTACCCTGAAAATCTGGGTGCCAATCATATCTATTTTCATTCCGGTCTTTCCACACCAGGGATCATTTCCATGAGTGCTCCATGCAAAATCCCAAATAAAGCAAAAGTAGGAAAGTCTCACCTAAGCTGCCCAGCTCCCAGTTAGCAAAAGGTAAATAACTCTTATTTTCTCACTGTTGCTTCTTCGGCTGTGATGGCTGATGAGACTTGTGAGATGAGAGCCCTCCCTTCTTGCTTCAGTGCATAAATGCTGCATCTTCAGGGATTCGCTTTGGTTAATTTAGGAGCTGCTTGAACTTTGCTTAGAGGCGCCTGCATGTTGCTATCCCTTGGAGTCGCCCAACATATTTGTCATAGCTGAACCTGCAGTTCATTAGAGGTACAGAGTCAGCTAATTATTCCCAGAAAACATAGTATAATTTTATGAATTATGCATAAAATATTAACTAATTCAGAAGTTCCCAGATATGTAAGTAGACTACAGGGCAAATACTTCCCCGCTGGAGGGTTATATACAAAGAGGAAACAAATACGTGTATTTAATCTAGCGTTGCAGGCAGGGTGGCTGCACACTGAGGACACAAGGATTTGGGGAGCATGT
>Ga0181612_104884_pt1 | contig 11908 bp, 5 predicted proteins | sample HoacroProtozoa21_FD_119630 | JGI IMG/M metagenome (GOLD analysis project Ga0181612, IMG submission 119630) | Hoatzin crop microbial communities from Cojedes, Venezuel. Combined Assembly of Gp0051906, Gp0051904, Gp0051908 | reverse complement strand
CTTCAGTCTCTTCTGACTGTGAAAAATCCAGGTCTTTCAAACCAAATATCACCATTCAAGAGCCACTAAAAAATTATACTACTTATTATGCTATTTAATAATAATTTTTAAAAGCATACCATGGTTCTTGTGTTCTTTTCAAAACTTCTCGACCAGAAGATTATTTCTGGTTTCCAAAGGTAAGACTACGGACTAGCAACAAAGCTGTGCACGCATCTTTGTCTACAGTATGACCCGCATGATCTGCTGTCACCGTAAATTTAGAGAAACAAAATTTGTGTTGCTAGGTGAAATCAGTGATCCATCACATCCAGCACTCTGTTTCCACCGTAAGACCAAATCTGATGCTTCAGCAGTGGGGGAAAAAAAAAAAGAGAGAAACAAAAAACCCCACCAAACTCATCAGCTAAACCTCCTAGAATGTGCTTGTCCAATTATTTGAAATTCATAGCAAGAAAACACCTTCCCAGGTTTTCTTAGGCAGCTCATGCCCGAAAGTGCTTTATCACAACGTCCATTTTGTACCTTCCAAAACTATAGCTCTGAAATGATTTTTAGAAGCAGCTAAACAACTTTAGAGCCCCTAGTTGGGGCAGCAAAATTCTCTGGATGAGCATGTGCTTGCTTAACAAAAGCCATTTAGTGCAGTTCTTAATTACTTCATCATTTCAAGGTCAGCTGCATCTCTGAAATCTTCATATTCCCCTCCCTGCGTCTTTAACCTCAGGCCATCACCCAACCCCTCTTCACAGGGCTTCTGATGGCCATCCTTCCCAGGACCCGTTCCACCTGTAATCGCACCCACCAATTACATGGCCCCCAGGGTCAGTGGAGAACAAGCAGAAAATGAGTTGAGATCTCCGGTGACCTCCTAGCTTTCAAGAAAGTACTGTTTTTAAAACGTTTTTAGAAAGATAGCATACTATAAACAAGACTCAAGTTGTACGTGGTTTACCAAGCACCACCCACACTTACACTCCTGGCTGTAAATCTCAGAGTTGTCTGTGCTACTTTGCCAGGTCGGTGTCTCACTGTCGCAGGTCCCGTCTTAGCACAAGTCACTGCCGTTTTAGGCAGACCTCAGTTCTTTTGCCTAGCAATCTTTAGCAGCTAACCAGTCCAAGACTGGATGCATGATTTCCCCAAGCGAAACATCTTCAAAATTAATACAAACCCCCAGAGAGCAAAACTACCTGCACTGCTATTACTTCAGTCCCTGCAGGAAGACAGAGGAATTTCCTTCTAGCTACATGACATAAACCTTTGTAAAAGTTATCTTTGAGTATTTCACTCACAAGCAATATCCAGTGCATTCTGGTATTTCCAGACTTCTCAGGTCCTGCAGCTTTCATTGCCTCCTCTTTCTTATTACCTGGTCAACACACCAGGGAAAAGCAGACTGATTTCACTGAAAGCTTTGCAAATGGGTGGCAAACTGCGGGATCCTTTCCATTACTTCCTGTGGAGTTTTCCCACTGCATTGGATGTTATTACTGAAACTATAATTTTAACAAATTGGATAGAAAACAATCACTGTTGCAAAACACAGCCCTGATAAGGCTCTGTGATCAATCAGCTTTAAAAATGCATATGTTACAAAGAAAAGGTTCAAAAAGAGAGTTACTACAACACTGTTACAGGAGTTTGTTTGCAACAGAAAAAGATACGAAGCATCTGCTTAGCTGGGCTTTAATACACCAGTGATTAATATTTTTTTTAATGCTTAGAAAAACAACTAACCTCAGTTCTTGATGAAAGCATGTTAAATAAAGAAAAATTTCAAGCACAATTTCTATGTTCTATCCTAACAAACTCCCTTCCTTCTAAAAACAGTCCATAGGTCTATCCAGAAAAGTTCTTGCTGTCTATCACATAAATCATTTGACATAAATCTCTTCTTGAAGAATTTAAATTAAACCCTCTTCCTCTCTCTGGAAAAATGTGAAAAAAAAATTGCATTAATGAAAACCATTAGTTTTTTTTGTGTCAGACCAAAACAGTGACTTGGAGGACTGAGAAACTGAAAAAACCCTCCACCATCTTGTTGTGCTCCAGCTGATACCAGTTATTTGCAGGTTCATATCTGGTGCTAACCATCAGAAAACCTTATGCTAGATTTCTGCATGATGCCTCAAACTCGTTCCTGATGTAAACTACCTTTAGAAGTAAGTAGACAGACCAGAGATATACCATTCATGAACCAGACTTTTTGAAAAAAATTCAGCTGCATGAATGTATTTTTCTTTTAGAGTCACTATATGGCTTATATTGTAAGCAATGCAACCTCCTACGCACAGACAACTGAAAAGGTCAAAATAAACACTGATAAATGTTTATCATCAATTGCACTAGCACAGGCAAGTCTGCACAGCTGGCACACTTCAATCTGTTTACTGAATAGGAATTAATGTAGATAGATTTTTTAGTATTTCAGTAATACCTGGATATATTATTCACTCAGGAGTAGTATTGTCTGGTTTTTGTGCCCTGGACTAATAATCCAACATGGTATCTTTGTCTATAGTGTCAGGCATAGCATTTTGTTCAGGTGGCTTCATACTTTTAAAGCCATTTATTTAGCAGGCTTCTCCAAATATAAAAGGAAGTAGTTGTAAAATTCGCAGAGAATCCAGTGTCTGTAGCATGACAAAACCATGCTAGAACATTTGAGTCAACTGGTGATAGCAATTTGTAAAGATAGCATCACAAATAATTCAAAGGTACAAGTAGCCAGTAATTACAAACCTGAAGCTAATCAAATTAAGTGTCATTCACGAATGTAATGGCTAGAATCTCAGCCCAGTTCACAACTCTGTCTGCACAACTCTTGAGTGGGGAAAGGTGTCTGGTAAATCCTAGTACAAGATTAAATCTGTTTCTCACAATCTCTCCTCCCATAACGAGCTCATTTTTATTCTTTTGTATCATAAGTTCAGATGCAGGGACTTGGCAGATGAGCTTTAGTTCCTCTTCAAGTGAGGATGTCTCTGTTTTCTTCTTCAATTGACATAAAAAAAAAATCCCTTGCTCGTCAGGAGAAAGTGCATAACAATTTTCTTAAATGTCAAAATTTTCTGCAAATGGAAAAGCCATTTTCTAACCAGACTACTATGTATTTTGATTAAGACTACTCATTTTATATGACCTTTTCCCTGCAATTTCTCTGAAAAAGAATAGAAGTTAAGATTTAAGTGTTTCAGAGTGTCTATTGGACAATTTATCTTCACTGGTATATACACACACTCAAAATTTAATTGCACTTAATGAAATTACAGATGCTTATAATTAGCAAAGTTGAACACTTCAGTCAAACAAAAATTAAAAATAGCAACTGCTCTAATATTTTGAGATTAATTTACATAGTATTTCCACCATTATGTGAGTGTCTCCACCAAGCCCAAGGCAGGTTCACTCCTTATCTTGGACTCTGAATACCAAATTCAACCCCGTATTTCACCCATGCAATTCTATTAAATAAACAGGAGCCACATAGATATTTATGAGTCCAGAGCACAGTTCCACGGAAAGTGCACATCCCCTGAGATTGTCACTCTCTCCTTGAGTGTAATTTTCTTTGCTTTAAATCATCAAATAATAACACAAAAAACATTACTAATTCTCTAAGGAAGTCAGGACAGCACAGGAAGTTACTTCTAAAGCATTTAATAAAATACATTTTTTATGTTTATATCATACAAATGCACGCCCACATATGCACATATATAAAAGAAAATCAGGGGTCATGACAATATAAAATTTGTAATTTAAAGGCATTGTACATGTCACACATCCCATTTAGCACTCCAAAATATCTGCATCCTTATGACCACTTTCACTAACATACACAAAAAAACACTCGCTGTGAACAAGGCTCATAAAAAGCTTTCAAGCAGTAACTGGCACAGCTATAAATCTGCATCAGGTTCTGGAAATAAATCTTGTGCTCTCTGCCAGCCCATATAGGAACATCAATCTTAAGAGGAACACAATATAGTATCTCCTTATCTGTTTAAAGTAGGGCAAATATTTTACTCATGTTAATTGTCCTGACAGAAAAGGATCAACAGTGCCTTAATCCATTTAACATATGGCTTATTTTTCAGCCCTGCACATTACATAGAACCAAATGTTTGCTGATACCAAAGCTAAAGCTATTCCGTGTTAATTCTGCATAGAACGTGTTCCTCACTCATATAGCACTCATTTGTATCTTTATATAGCATATGGCATATTAATCACATAATTTGGCAGAATGAAAGTGGAAATTACTTTTTTTCATATTCCATGGCTTCACCATTTGTGTAACATGATACTTCATAATTCAGGTGAAGAGTTACCTTGTTGCATTATTTTATTTTTAATTTACATTCTCAAAAATAGCTCCTCTGCGCTCTAAAATCTCAATATGCTAAAAAGTATTGTCTTTAAAATAATTTAAATAATGAAACAGTAACCACTCCAATCTAACTGAAGAAATATCAGTGAAAAGGATCATATTCTTCCCATCTTAAAGCAAGTTTCCTGGTTCAAACAGCATACTTAAGAAGTGCTGTATCAGGCCAGACCACAGGTTGACAGTCCAGAATGCTGCCTCTGAGAGAGGTGAATCACAGAAGTTGAAGAAAAAGTGTAAGAACTGGCTACACATTTGCAATGCTTGCCTGGTATTGCTTAGCATGTTCTGGACCTCAAGGACTACTTTTGCCCCTTTTGGTCTTCTCTGTATCACTTGTGAATTTATAAAGCTCTCTCAAAACATACACCCCTTTTTCTCTCTTATCATCTGAGGCTGACACGCCCTAATTTATTTAACAGAAGGTGCTCTTTCACTTTTGATCCCCCCTTCTGCCTTTCTTTCGCGCACTCTGGTTTTGCAGTTCTGGTGCTCAACACATTACAGCCCCGTGCGACAGTGCTTGGCCACACAGCTGACAAGGCTAACCATTTTTTGCTGTCAGCAACCTAAATCTATGCTTATGTTACATCACTGGCCTCTGCTATGTTAACATTTGGGTCAATCTAGCCTGTATATAAGCAATCCTTGTGTTCTCAAGTATATCTCTGGGGTATATCCCATGGTTCTTTGTGCTGACAAGTTCGAAGTTGGTTTCCCCTCCCTCCTCAGCTATCTATATCAATTGCAGGAAAAAATGTTTGTCTTTAGGAGAAAGCAGTGGGAAAGGCACTAGCAGTTTCCTCTCTCTGAAGCAAGTAGGCTGCAGCTTAAGCTAAAGCATTTCTGGGGCTTTAACGAGTATCCTCTGCCACAGAAGCAAGCATCCGTTCAAAATGCAGACACAGGCATCTGCTGAAAGGCGTTGTGTATGAATGCTGGTAACAACTACCAGTATGTGCGCAGGAACACAAGGCATGTCTATGCACACGACAGGTGTAGAAAGAAGCCAGCTTTCAGGTGACAACATCATGGTATGTACCAGAGATGACAACTACACGAATTATTCATATCCTACAGAGCTATGGATAACTTGAATCTTACGTTGCTGACATCAATGAAGCAAACTCATATTTTCATTCACGTTTTGACAAATGCCATCAGAAATATGCAGTTCTGGTGAATCGCTGCCACATGTAGCCAGGATCCATCCTGGGCAACATTTCCCCAACTTTCTAACAGAGCCAGCCAGCTCAGCTAAGCACGCCATTAACACAGCTGCGCTGTTTTAACACCCAAGCTACACATACACTATACCATGTTCACTTCATTGTAAGCCTTGTCAGACAGAGAGGTCAAGGGCATGCAGATGGCTGCACCCCCTCCTCAAGACTGCAGTTCCAGCCCAAACTCTCCCTTCCTTCTCTTCTCCCTGTTACTATTTCTCCTCTCTCAAGGAACCAGGCCTGGGATAGTTTTTGATGTCCTTTCCTTTCTGGATTTTTTAGTATTTTCCCCATGTACCATTCTCCTGCTGCTCCCTCTGTTCGCCAAAGCTGCCGGGCTCACCGCAGCATCGCTCTGTGCAGTCTGGGGGCTGCGGTACAGCAGCTGTTTCCAATCAGCCCTGTGGTCCCTCTGAGGACAGAATTAGCCCCCTCATTAACCCTCTCCCTCCTGCTGTTATGCACTGATGCAGCTATTTACCTAATTGCAGGGAGCAATAAATATTGTCTCTGTTTGCAGGCACCATTTTTGCCTATTCCAGCTGCAATGCTGAGTATGCAGCAGAGGCAACATTCTCAGCTGCCACAGATACGTAATCCCCAGAGAGCGTAAAATCTCAAAGCCTCTTTCCAGAAATTGAAGTCGATAAAGAGGTATTTTTAAAAAGACTTCGTGACAAGGATCAGATTTATAACAGCAAGGGCAAAGTCTAAAATGTGTTATTGCTGGAAAAGAACAGCAAAATTAAAAAGTAACCTGTCATTTCTGTTGTTTGTTTTTTTTTTCTTTAACCTCCTCAAAATTGTGTAATGCTTCATGATTTAACTTAGCTGAAGTGCACCTCACTGCTGAATCACGTGCCAGAGTATTTTGGAACATAGACTGAAACACAAACTTTTGAAACCCTGCTGTAACAATTCATTTTTTTTTAAAAAAGTGGTAGTTGTAGAAAACTAACATTAATTAAGCTGTCATTAATTCTTCACAAGGATAGTCTTACTCTGCAATAAGAAGGTGCTCGTTCCTCCTTCTCCCAACCCCACCCCCCATCTTTCTCAGTCCATATTCAGGTAACATAAAAGCATTGTGTCTGCTCAAAGAAACTACACAAAAAGGTACTGCTGGCTAACTTTCATACACAGCTATGCCTCATCTGATTCTCAGAAGCTGAATTTGTCGTTAGATGGACAGAGACTGAATTTTACACAAAACTATTATCAAGAAACAGCCAAGCTTGAAACAATTCACACAGCTCCCACTGAAGTACAAGCAGAAAAGCTGGAAGCAGTTAGCTTGATAGAAGCAGCAACAATTTGGGGCCTGCAAAGTGAACCCCGATCAGCCAAATGTGCACATCCCTCCTCCCAGTCTCCCCACAGTCCTGCGCACACAGGGTAGCATTCTACCTTGCTACAAGGCTTGCAGTCCTAGCAACAGACTCATCATCGCTGTGTCTTTTACTCCTCCTCTAATCCCACCACAGGCCCCACTATTTCCACGTTGGAGGAAGTCTCACCGCAGAACCTGGGACCCACGGAGTTGATTCTGAAGCATATGCTTAACTGTTTACTCAATTTGCCTAAGTGAACTTCAGACTGTATTAGCGACTCTTTCTTCTAGCCATGCAGATGTTGAAATTTCTGAGGGGGTTAAGACCAGGGAAATAACTAAAAGCAAGCCAACAGTTTCCTTTTAAAGGAAGAAACATTATGTTGTGATCTCAACTTAACCCTCCAGACACAGTTCTATTTCAGTCACTGAGCATATAAAGCACTCTGCAAAGTACTCTTGCAGGCTCAACGACTGGAAGCATAGAAGAGCTACAGATGCCACTGTGAATTTACTCCTACTTGAGCCACATAATGGCATACCATGCTGCCAGCTTAGTTGCTCTAATGTCACTGTAAGGCAATCTGATCAGCAGGAATCCAAAAGTCCAATATAACAAGGAGAAAAAATAAAATTGGATTTGACCCAGAAAAATGGGGAAAGTAAGTAGTTTTCTTCTCTTGTCCTAAGGTTCCAGAACCAGACCGTGTATCTGAAAGTCTGTGTCACTCCAAATAAAAATGTACTGATATACATTATATATTGCTACAGTAAAAAGGTGTCAGCTTCTGTTAGGACACACTTTGAAAGAGCTACTTCTAAGGCCTGGACTGATACAGAAATTTTCTAAAAAAACATATTCCATCAAACTTCCATACCGGAGATCAAACAAGTCTCAGTTCTAGTGTTTACCTCCTACTTCAAAGAAATTGTAATCTCAAAAGTGTAACTGCATGTATGGTGTGGTTTAACTGTCACGTATATGTAAATTTTAGTGCAATTTTTCATATTCCTAACATACCATACATTAACATCCAGTTGAATTCAGTTGCAGGTACTTCTTGAAGGAAGGGAGGTGAGGGGCAGGAAGGGAAGAAATCTTTCCTCAGATTGTGTCCAACAACTATATGAAATTCTCAAATTTATCTTCTCAAATAATTGCAGCAGAGTATTTTTATAAATGTAATTTGTAGTGCTCTTTAATCCTGTTACTGAGACTTCTCATTTGTACAGCCTCAACAGCAGAGAACTAGAGAACTTCATAATCTGCTCTGACCATGCACAGTTCCTACATACCCAAAACTTCCATTGAAGCTCCATTTATACACATATTATAAGACTGAAACAGTCCCTCCCGGCACCAGCAGAACATTACAGAGTCTCCTCAAGCTGCTGTGGGTCAAAACTGGATTTGTACTAACCTGGTTAAAACTTTTTGCTGAGGTCAGTTCCACTGCCTGGCAAAAGCATGACACTGAAGAGGAAGCCTACAGGAGTGCAACACGTGGCATACCACAGTAGCCCTATCTCCCCTGTCTTTCCCCCTTTTCCACATATGGATAAGAATAAATGCCAGTTTGGCTGCTGTTAGAAAGCAGAGCAGGAATGCTGATGTATTGTGACTAGCAGAGCTTTTTCTGAGTCACAGTGATCCAGAATCCCCAGTGGTGACAGAAGATTTGTGACACCTATTTTATGTCCCTCCTCCCAGGTAGAAGCAGCTGGCTGTATAATTCAGTACTGCCCACCAGTCATACTCTGGAATTGTCAGTTTTGCCTCCTCTTCCTTTTCGTATGAGGATGCAGCAACAGCAGCTCATAGCTTCCTTATCAGGCTGTGTAAAAGCACCTAGAGAGACATTCAGCTGTAGGGCTTACATAGTCACCCCCCTATTCCCCAAAGGTTGTGATGGCAGACTGTGGACTTGGTCTATAAATGGTGCTGTGAATTAGACCACCCTGCTTTGAATTAATATACTTGAGTTTCCTGAGATTTAAGTTAGCTGCCTTTCTAGAGTAATGACATTAAGGACTTTTCTTTTCTAATTAATAGCAAATGTTCCACTACATTACAAAATCAGAAAATAATACAGAGATCTGGAAACAAATTTGAGGACAGTATAAACCAGATGGCTCCAGGCATGCACATTACATTTAAACACAAACATCTTTCTGCACAACTCATGCACATTTTTGGAGTGTTACCGACTTAACAGTTCCAGCGTTACCCCATATCCCAGAACTATATACTGCAGGAGGTACAAATGCAGCACAATCAGCCAAGGGAAAATTGAGTTTTGTTTCACATCCTCAGCTATGTGACTATCAATGGACAGATTTGAACTGCCAAAAAAAATTATGGAAACTGTGAGAATCAACCGCTCTGTCTGCTCAACCCGCTCCTCAGCCACAGGCAGAATGTACACAGATGGGAATGTCCCAGCCCTCTAAAATCCCAGTAGGCCTTACACATTGTACCTTAATTTCTATCCAAGCTGATTTTGGGTTTCTAGTCTTTACACATGGGATGAAGCTGTTTCTCCCACCAGTCTGAATCATCCACTTTGAAACTATTACATCTCCTCTTCCACACTGCCCACAGACCATGGGAAGAGCGGAGACTCTTCCATGCCCAGTGTGACAGAATTACATGATGATCTTTCACACAATTTAAAAAAAAATTATTACACAGGCAGAGATTTAAGAAAAAGTCCTCATTCGCTCTTCAATTAAGTCTCTCAGCTAGGTAAAACCAAAATAGCATTGTGGTGTTTAACTGATGCAGTTTACATGTTACACTAAAAAAGCCCCAATAACTAACTAAACAACACTCCCCCAATCTCCCCAACAAAAAACAAACAAACAACAAAAAAAACACCCCAGATAATTTCATGTTCTTGAAGCTCAAGTCATTTAGTCTGACCTTCCAAACAATACTGACAATAGCATTACATCTAGAAACTCCTCTATCACATTTAAAGACTGAGTCGGGAGGCTCATTATGGTCAACTCTCCTGAACTGAAGTCTGCAAAAACCACATGCTACTGTTTAAGAATCCTTGGGATATTCTAAGCTAAGTCAGAACATAAAATGAATAATACTGAAAAATTTTTAAGTGAGAAGTACCATATAAACACTTTACAGAAGTGTGTAATGATATTTCTCTCCATAGGCATGAATAAATGAAATTGCTTTTTTTTTGCAAACATCAGACAGGGAACGGCAGACCTGGCATTGGAAGCCAGGTGTTTCATTTCCCAGACCAATGCTCTAATCATTCAACCATCCTGGCCCCCAGTGAATTTTATGGATGTATTTTGGCAGGCAAAACATAGTGTTAACACTGCTTACTATGCTATTCTACTGTGCACTACAGCACTGATACAAAAATGGTTAGATCTTAGCAACTAATAAAACTCTAAGGTCAATACTCCTTTTTCTAAAAATGAAAAGTGAGGTGACATTGCCAGATTTTTGGTGACAAATAATGGATTTTTTAGGTCAGGACAATGGGAGTTAGCAAGCTTGTTTTGAAATAGTAATTGAGGAGAGACATTTCATTCACATAAAACCACAAATGCACCAGTGATTTTATCTGTCTGAAGCAAAAAACATGGAGGGAATAAAAGAAAAGCTCCTATTGTTGTACTACAATGAATATGGAAATGAGGCTTTTTCCCATTGTAGACATTAAAATTTGGTAACGCTTTTTTTGAACTTGTGTAGTAGGTATTAAACTCAAGATATTTCAATCTGTCTCTGCTGAACAGAGAAGCAAGAAAAGCTTACAAAGCCCTCCTGTACCTGAAGCAAACAAAAAAGACTTTATGGATCTCATCCTGTACCTTAAAATATTTTAATGCAGCAGATAGAACACAGAGGAGAAAGTAAATTAAAAAGGAACAACGACATACACAAGCTGCACTGAACACTAGTGTCCAGAACAGAGTATGTAAAAGGGGCTGTACATGATTTATAGCTAAGAAAGCAGGACCTCAGATGGGAATTGAAATAGTATATATAGCTTATGTTAGTTCCAACTTGTCCACATTTCATGGAAGTCCTGCTGTCGTTTCAGAACGCCCTGTTTTCTATTATAAATTAATCATAGTAATGCGTGCTGTTGTCAGACATCATGGAAATATAAGATGAGCTGACAAACAGAGTTCTTACCCTCATTTTAAAAGACGACCAATTTAGTTCTTTACAAAGCACCTACCAGTAGATAAAAATACATCTGTCAGTGTACATAGGAGGTATGTTTGGAAATGCAACCTGGATTTGAGAAGGCCTATGAAACTACAGCTAATCCAATGTACTTACTGTTACTCACACAGGGAAGCAAACCCAGACACATGGACAATGTGAATGATCAGGAGTGGTATAAGGCTGACGAATGTAGAATGATTCACATTGGATGGTAGGTCTCTGGCCCAATCTCCTGCTCACAGCAGAGTCAAGGTTGTTCAGCAGTTTTTGTACAGTTGGGTCTTCAAAGCCTCCATGGAAGGAGACCACATCACCTCTCTGAGCAACCAGTTTACGTGCTTCACTGTCTTCACAGCAAACTTTTTTTCCCATCTATTCAGTTAACTTCTGGGCTGCACCAAGAGAAGCATGGCCAGTAGGTCACGGGAGGTGATTCCACCCCTCTGCTCTGCTCTGGTGAGACCCCACCTGGAGTCCTGCGTCCAGCTCTGGAGCCCATAGCACAGGAAAGACGTGGAGCTGTTGGAGCAGGTCCAGAGTAGGCCACAAAAATGACCAGAGGCCTGAAGCACCTCTCCGATGAGAAAGGCTGAGGGTTGGGGCTGTTCAGCCTGAAGAAGAGAAGGCTCCAGGGAGACCTTATAGCAGCCTTCCAGTACCTGAAGGGAGCCTATAGGGAAGATGGGGAAAGTCTTTCTAGTAGAGACAGCAGTGACAGGACGAGGGGGAAGGGTTTTATACTAAAACAG
>Ga0181612_126133_pt1 | contig 11909 bp, 10 predicted proteins | sample HoacroProtozoa21_FD_119630 | JGI IMG/M metagenome (GOLD analysis project Ga0181612, IMG submission 119630) | Hoatzin crop microbial communities from Cojedes, Venezuel. Combined Assembly of Gp0051906, Gp0051904, Gp0051908 | reverse complement strand
TATGGATGGTGATTTCTTCTTTAAAAGGATCTTGCACTGTGATTATTTTTTGAGTAAACCTGCATCCCACAGCAGTAATGAATAATTGCAAGTTACTTTGCCAGCAGGTTACATTTTCATTTCTAGCTTGACTGAGGGAGTAACGCCCCTGGACTTTGTTTATGCAGCGTGTTTGTGAAAACAGTGAGGAAAGCTTTTTCAGAAAAGCGTAGTTCTAGATCACCAGCTTCTCAGTCAGAAGTGGTGTCCACAGAGCATTTACCTGTACTCTTTTCTTGTCAGTGGCTAAGTAATGTTGCCTTTATGCCAAATTCCAACTCCACTGGAAATATTTTTCCTTTAATAGATAGACAATGGGCCAGTAGAAGAACATATACTGCAAAAAGAAGGAAGCAGATTTTATACCAAAGTTCTGCTTCAAACTTGCAAGAGTGGGTACTCAGAGCTGTGGTCCTATTCAAACACATCCAAAGCCCTGGAGAGCCAGAATTGACCAGGTAATCCTATTCGGTCTGACAGGTATCAAGGCATGTGATTATAACTTTTCTTAAGGACAGATGTTTCCTCTGTATCTCAGAGCACCAACAATAATAATCCTGACTTCTTGTCAAATTGATACCACAAAGCCTTTCAGTCATGAAGATGATAGTAAATTATGTCACTAATAGTATTTGATAGGCTTATGACCATCAGAGTGGTATTTCAGCTAGGATCTGCTAGGCTTGACTGAGAACCTGTGGTAGAATTGTTACGGCTTATGTGATGCTGAGGATCAGACTACCCCGTAGCTGCCCCTGATGGCCCGTAAAGGTAAGATGCCTTTGAGATGTTTATCTGAGGCTCTACAGCATGTAAAATTTATATACTGTCACTGTCTCAGGAGGATGATTCCATGAAACCGAGTCATGGAGTCAGTGGATCAGACGTACATATAAGCAGTTGTGCTAACAAAGAGCTTGGTTTTCTCGTAGCTGCTGTCGGCTCACACTACTTGCTAGGCTTATCTTTGTGCTTGCTTAGGGGAGGTGTGAGGGGTCTGAACCACTGCAGAGCAGGAGACCTCCATTCTTTATTTGCTGTTAAATCACCATTGTATTCTTCTAAAAGATGAGGAAGGTTTCTAGTCCAGCCATGGTTTGATGAAGCTAGCACTACTTATTTTCTATAAGCGTCCTACACTTGCCAATATATTTGCAAGATCTGCAGATACTTGGCACAGTGACTGTCTTGGAGGACTGAGGTGGAGAAGTGCCTGGCTTCAGACTGCGCCTATGTGGGTTAGTTCCAGATTCCTCAGTCCTGTTAGAATTGAAGGATGTGACAGGCAAGAATGATATGTGTCTGGGGAAGTTCTGCTTATATTGCGCTGCAGGTAGTTGTGGGGGTTTTTGGGATATGGGCTTCAAACTATTGACCAAGGTCAAAGAAAAATGAGTCTGAGGTCTCTGCTAAACACATTACAAGAATTTACCGTGTTGTGGAGTAGAAGAGGTAGAAAGGAAGTGAAGGAAGCCGGCTGACTCACACTTTTCTTGCTGCCTGTTATATCATGCGACACTCTGCTGCTTATCATTACTAGGAATTACAAGTCACCAACAGAACCGTATAAACTGTTGGAGAAATGTAAATGATTAGCGAAAGCATGTGAACGTTGTGTCAAAGTGTCAATTCAGCCCACAAGGGCTTATTCACCTCCTGTCATCACTTTTGATTATTATGATATTGCAGGAAGAACTCTTACTGAAATGATGAAGCCCTTTATGAAACAGTTCTGAACAAATGTAAACTTCAAAAAGTACAATGTTTCGTAATGGCATCATTTAAGGCTGTTAAGAACATTTTGTTCACAGCCATATCCTCAGCTTCTGGAAAACAAAGTGATTCACCTGAATCAGTAGAAGTCTACGTTTCACCCCAGCCCATATTCTGGTCCTAAAACCATGGAGAAATAGCTCAGAAGAAATAACATTCTTGTGCAGCTTCTCCAAAATATGTTCAGTAGATGGAGTTACTTCAGCTGGATTTTAAAAAGTGTGAAGATACCTCGCCTCCCTCTTCACAAGACACCCAGACTCAATCCTTAATACAGGCGACAGTCATGTAGAAAGTTTTTACAGTGGCTTTCCTTGAGAGGTAAGAGATGAATATTATTAATAACTGTTCTATGTGGAGGTCGCAGGAAATAATTACCTGCTGAAAGGAAGCCTATACCACAGCCATGGAGCAGCTACACGATTTGCCATGAATCGTGAAACCAAGTAACTTTCCCTGATGTTCCTTATTGTGGCTTCTTAACTAGTCACGTCTGCTACCACAAAACCCGGCTGTGGGACATCTGGGGTCAAGAACTGATGGGCAAAGGTTACCGAAGCATCCCACCAATGCGGCTAAAAGTGACCTTTACTTGACAAAGCAGAAGTAACCCGGAATCTAAAAGAATGGTATTCAAATAGCTAGTCCATCCAAAACATTGCGTTTGGATTGATCCTAATCAGCCATAATTTCCTAGTTTAATGGCCAATTCAAAGGCCATTTGAAAGTAAGACAAGCAGAACAAACCAGCATGGAAAAAGCCTGGATGGTCTTTGGAAAGTAATTCAAGTTTACTTAGGTTTTACACATCTAGTGATAAAACAAGTAGGTAATGGATGCCTTACTCCAAAAAATATTCAGATTCATTAAACCACTTCTCAGGGATGCCTCAGATTTTGTCTCATACTGAACAAGTGAAGTGAAGTACTTGCATTAAAACAAGAGATTTATCTATCCAAACATGGCAACAAACATTAAACGGAGTGTAAAATACCCCACTGCCTGCCTGCTGTGTATGTTCTGTACCTTGACCTGATGTAAGAAGTAGAATTAAACTCAGTATTTCTTTTATGTGTATTTACAACTGTGATCAGACATGTAGTGGTCAGAAGTACTGTAATTTACCATCTTTAAACCCCAAATATTTATGTTAAATGCGTCTCCAAATTTCTTGATTTTCTTGGAAACAAAGGTCCTTAAACATTATGGGCCAAAAGTGAGAGCCAAATTACCTCTGATTCTTTCATGCCTGGAGGTACCAGGAAGATGCTTGCATGACAAGAGGCAGGGGCACCTCAATTCTTGAGGCGAGCAACACAGACCAGAGTGGAGAGGATGAAAAAGAGGAGTCACGGGGTCTCCCTCATATGGATCGGTCTCCAGCTCATACACTTTTCAATATGAATCTATTGATTCAGGCACTCATTTTGCAAAGGAAATTGCAAGGACAGGCCCCCCAGTTAATTCCAGATTCAACCCATTTCAGAAGATTTCCGGAGCAGGGCAGGAGTCCCTCTCACATCTCTACGTGGGGCACCAAGGTTTCATTCATTGGTGAAGACTCCCCGAGACCTATGTATTACCCTTGATCAGAGGCGTCTAGCAGATAAAGCCTGCAACAGAACAGCTACCGATCTCTGTTACTGTGGCCTCACTCTGCAGAAGACCTGCTATTGCTAGGCAGTAGATGTCCCTTCTTCCGTTTTCTCAACTAATGTGTCACATATTGGCATCAGAGTGATTTGGATTAGATTAGGCAGATGTGTCACTGATTGTAAAATATTGTAGAAGGAACTAGCCAATACTAATGACATGAAGAGCAACCGAACCATAAATGGACCCTACACAAACCCTTCCTATTCATGGCTCCAGTGGCAATGCCAGCATCCCATTCTCAAAAGACAGTAATCCCCAAATTTACTTTTTCCTCCAATCCACACACAAAGAGCAATGACAACCCTTTGCACCATCATAGCAAATAGCAATGATATAAAAAAATTATTGCTTAATTATTCACCTGCCTTAGTTACATTTCCTTTAAAGCTGCATTTTAGCTCTCAATTTCCTGATAAAGGTGGTGACAGATATATCAGCTACAGCTTTTGCTGGCAATTTATAACCCTTGCTACCTAAGTTCCTTTCTCAATGTCATTAGGTAGAATTTTCTAGTTACGATCTCTAGTCACCACTTTGCACTGAAACAGTTCTTACGGCTTGGTTAATGCCGTGGTTTGTCATGGGTCATTTGTATTTCAGTCTGACTTCACCGTAGGGTACTAAACAGTAATAATAACAACAACAAAGTTAATGTTCAGAACAATATTGTTCATACTTTGTTAAGAAAAGGAGCTAAGGCCCAATTCTGCTTTCTGTGGGAAAAAATCATTTACCACAGTGGGAGCAGTCAGCCATTTGGCAAACAAGCTTGGTAGTAGATTATTGTTTATAGATGAGGCCTGTGAAGTCCTCATGAGAATGAAGGCTCCATTTTGCCTCACATTTTATGTGCATGGACAAACAAGCGACAATGTAATGTTTTCTTTTCTGCTTCCTAACATAATGATGCACAGAATGAGTGGATTTTATAGTCTCCCACCCTGTGCTTTTATTCCTGGAGAGTTTTGCTCATGTTACAGATGTGAACATGCCCGGCTACAGCTTTTCCAATTTTAGATCAATGAGCCACACAGCAAAGAGCATTGAGTTGGCAGGTCCTCTGCATTCATCTGAATGAAATGAAAGGGAGCTCAGTTCTTGGCTCCAGTTTTCTGTCACTCCATTGTCATTCAACAAAGTGGCCCAAAGAGAAAAGCGATCAATCCATAAACTCGTGAAGCCTCAGTCTCCAGCTGTCATCAGCTTTGAGCTCCCTCCACTGATCTTATCTGTTGCAGAGTGATTGAAAGTAATTTGTTTTGGTTGAAAGTAATTTGTTTTGGAGAGTAATTAGATTATCTCTTGGGGGGCTTCCTACCTGGTGACCCAGTGTTTCTCCTTAGCTTGCTGCTCATTAACATCAATTACCATAGAGACACTCTTCAAAGGAAGGCTTGCACTGCCCAGGGTGGGGAACCTATTAAGAAATATGCTTCTCATTCCTGCTAGGAGGTAATAAACCTTCTGATGTCAAACAATTATTTGTGGGTCAGACACATCTGCTCCCACCAGGGCTTAAGCCTTTCATTTGCCATCCAGTGTGAAATGCTTAGTAATTAGGAAATGAGCTAGATCTTTCTAAAACGGTGTCTATTAACGTGAATATGACAGGCTCAAGCAAACCGCTACGTAATATTTGTGGGTATTTACTAACACTGGCAAAGCAGTGAGGTGGATGGGTAGGCAGGCTACTCTGGAAAAATACAAGGACACTTATTCTGCGCTTGCAGAGGTACCGGGACAGCAAACAAAATACCTCTCTGTGGGGGAAAGTGCAGAGAGGCTCAAAAGTTCACGCTTTGACTCTTGCCCCCAGAATCAACTCTTTTCAACTGAGACAATTAATATAGTTCTGTGTATGACACAGCGCAGATAAGCATCATAATCACACCGGTATCTATTTTTTTTCCTATAATCATATGATCTCTAAAGGAGCCATTGCCTGTCTGAGGCATTTACGGGTAGTGATTACATCATTACTACTATGCCATCCTGCAGAACACCGCAAAATAAACAAGAACCATGATGATCCACCTTTTGAACCATGTCTCTTTTTCAGGCACAGCAATTCTAAACACGAAGTCACGCTGGTTCTGCATTGTTTTACAAACGTTCGGTCTAAAATTTTCCCTTGTTACAGCTGATCTGTGTGCTGCTCAGGCAGTGGAAAAAGGTTGAAGAGGGAGCAGGTATGGCCTTTGAAGGTAAGGTTTGGTTGATGGGGCTTCCCTGGCTGTGTAGAGGTCCCAGTGTCACCAAAAACACCCGGCCTGGCCCTGGGTGTGCAGGATGAGCTGGAGTTGACCATGGGGAAGCTGGGGGAGAAGCATGGCGAAAATGTCCTCATTCTGCAATTATTCACACCTACCTGGTCGGTAGTGTGAGAAATATAAGTTGGGGCAGTCTAGGAGAGTCACAGTGGAAAGCAGTCCTCACCAGTGCTTGTAGTCATCAAAACCCACCCTGTTAGGTGACACTGCCTCTCAGGTTTTAACCACGTGTTACAAGTCCCTTAATTCTCTTTTCTGAGGAGTTGCTAAATGTTAACATTTGAGGAAATTACTTCCTTTTTTTTTTCATTTGTCTTGTTTGAGTAATTAGGTCATTATATCTGAAAGTGATTGTTTTATGCGTGCCAAGAACGAATAATGAAGACCTTTGATGAATTCAGCGAGCAGCATGTAAATGTGGGGAAGGAATGCAGAAGCAAATGAATGACCTTTCTGAAACAGAATTTCTCCCTGCGCCGCCATTTTTCTCCACATCAAAGTTAGTTAATGCGTTTACTTTTTCCTGCTGTGTGTATTACAGTTGATTCCTCAATGCTTCCTTTTCCTAATAAAATGCACATTGTCCAAAGTGTTTGCAATGTTCTTTAAATAGGCTACCGTGGGCCTGCTTATGAGCCAGCCAGCGGCTGCTCGTATAGAGCTAAACATTTGCTCTTCCCATAGTTTTCAAGGAGTGCTTAGAACTTAAATATTTTATCAGACTGCGTTTATATAATTTTGATATGAATGCTGAGCCATGGGTGGTCTTTAGCCACCTCCTCAACTCCTAAAAATTAAGTTAAATGAAAGTAAAAAAATAAACAAATTTTATTACTCATGATAGTGTTAGTTAAAAAAATAAAAGACAAGGAGTGAACAAACGATGGAAAATAAATAATCTTTTGTTTCTCAGGACTGATCCTCACAGGGAAGGGCGGATCAACTGCTTCCACTTAGCTGCTCATGCGAGCAAGTGCGGGGCATTATTCTACAGCCCAGCTAAACCAGATCGACTCTGTGGCACTCACATTATCAATCAAACTGAGTAAAGCAAAGAAACTGGAAATATCATGAGAAGACTGGCAATGGTTCCGTTCTGCAAGGCTTCCCTTTGAGCCCAGGGTGGGAGGAGAGCTGCTTGTGCCTGTGAGCATCTTCGTCAGCGCGCACTGATTCCGGCGCAAGGGTGCCCTGCGGAGGGAGGGTGCCCTGACCCTTGCGATGTGGCCGGTGACCTTGGAATCCCATCTCACTTCTGCTGGCTGCCAGTGAGAAATAAAATCCAGCCCTTCAGCAGCACGGCTGGTTGTGAGAGTGAGGATGTCACAGGAAAATTAAGGTGTCTTGAAGAGGGAAACAAATGCGGCTGCCTTGGTCTGGAAGGCTTCGTGGTAGGGAAGAGGAGCAGGTGGCTGAATGCATTTTATCGGACCTGTGCACTTTGCAGGTGTACTTTCTGCTTGCAGATGTACATATCCGTACACACCACGTTCCATTAACTGGCTATAGTGATTTAGAAGAAAATCAGTTTGAATCACTAGATTTTTTTTCAGTGTGCAGTGCGTCAGTGGAAAAAGGGTCAGTTTGCAGCAGCATTTAAGCTGAAGTCAGGATGAATGGTTTGAAGGAAAACTGATTTCCTTCCTTGCTGAGCTTCAGTTTTCTTTTTGGAGCAAGTGGCATCAGAGCATGTGGACTGAATTCTCTTTGGGTTAAACTAAACCTGAATATGTGCTCAATAGAGTCCACTGACATGCTTTTAACTGCTAACAGCCATTCAGTCCTTGGGACCAGATTAGACCTTGCCTGAAGCAATCCCCTTGACCTGTGTCCACTGTGGATGCCAGGTCCTCAGCACATAGGGACAATTACGGGACAATTAATGATATTCATATCGTCTTTTGTTTTCGTAAAAAATACTATTTTTTTCTGTGCAAGACAGACAGCAGGTCCAGTAATTCCAAATCTTGACATGGCATCTGGTAAACTCTACCATAGATTTCATTTATTTGCTCAGTGGAAAACATGGTAATGTTTTATTACACACTTTAGATGCTTTGACTCTGTCCTTCATACCCCAATTCATTGCCCTGCCAGCTTAGGCTAACAAAGTGAAGAGTGTGAACCAAACTGCAGTGATTTCTTACACCTGAGCTTTTATATCAGTCTGCCTGCTCTTGGTGTGAGCTGATCTCTGTTTACAAGGTGATATCTAGCTCTTTGTTCTCAGGTTTCTGAAGTGTAAGTCTAAGGAATTATGGAAGGGATTATCATCGGCTTCTTATTTACTTGTGGGAAAGCTACCAAGGTAGCTATGCAAAGCAGGCTGCTAGAATGAAAAAAATCAAACCACCAAAATAGGGATCAAAAGGGATGAAGTCTACAGCAAAACCCCTGAATTTCCTCTTGGGAAAATGCCAGTTTTCCCTGCCAGAAAATTACAAATAGCACAAAGTCATGACAGGGAAATGAGGCAGGTCACATATCTCAGAAATAGCGTGGGCAGATGCTCCTGTTAGCAGCTGGCTTACAGTTCTGAGATTTGTTCTGGGACTACAGAAGGTAGAGTTTAAAGAATAAACCTCCTATCTGGAAAGCAATGCAGCGAGTACGAGCTGATTCTGAAATGAACTTCTCGTCCATGGGATCACAGGATAAGAGACTTCCTTAATGGTTTTGTTAAACAATGTAACTCATGTGGGTCTTATATCGCCTGTCTACACAAAATGTATGTCCCTTCTTGATTCTCTGCCACAGTAGTGTAAGAGAGAAAAAGATGGATAAAATGACAAAGAGATATCCATTCGTGTTTTTTTATCCACTGAATTATTGACCGTTACAAGTGCAGTCGCCAAATAATTTTCTGTGAACACTATGGAGGAAAAAAACTGTTCATTTGGACAGTTATCAGGAATGTTTTGGAAGCACAACTCTGAGTCATCTTTAAATGCACAGGTTAGTTAAGATTCAGAAATGCAAGGGTATGAACTAGGGAGCTGCTTGCCCAAAAGGGTAGGAAATACCATGCCTGTGCACAGCCTAAACATAGAAAGTTCAACAGTTTTGCTCTTTGAAATGGGTACCAGTCACAATCACAGCTTAAATAATTAATAAAAGTAATCAACTCTTCGTGGGCAATTTTAGAAGTCCCATTTGTCTCTGTCAGAGCACATTCAACCATCCTAAGCGGAGATAACTTCTTCAGCTCCAGAAAGCAAAGTCACCAAATTACAAAATACCAAACGCAATCGTGAGGGGTTTATCAGCTCATATTTCCCCTTATCCTGAGACTGGAGCGCTGGCCTTCTTCCAACATTTCCAGTTTACGACCACAAATTTTGCCCACCGTACCCCTTGATGGCTTTGCTCAGTGTGCCTTTTCCCACTTGACTCTGCTGTATAATCCCGTTGGATCCCACATATGAACAGCAGGGCTGCAACGGATCCTAGGGACATCAGCAGCTCCTAGTAGAAGAAAATAAAATGCCAGTACCCTCTTTATTTGGCTGACACAATGATTCTGTACTAGCTGGTTCATTAGAGGGATGCAGCGGGATAGTGATTACAGGGAAAGTTCAGCTGGTTTCCCTTTGAAATACGTAAAGGTGGTGTTCAGGTAATGGCTTTGAATGTCAGTCCTTTTGATGTCTGCAGGCTTTACACTCACACATCTGGAAGCCTGCACACCTAGCTACAAACAGACATCGCAGCTATGTTTCACAGCTGGCTTTACAAAAGATCAGCAGGATGCACATCACTTACAAATGCCACTCTTTTCCTTTAGCTTGCTTGAAATTGTATGTTGTTAACTTGTTACTTGCTTTGGTGATTGTTTTATTCATTTGCTTTTTACTCACCTTCAAAGAATAAGCAATCTGGCCCCACAGACTTTTTTGTGTTGACATAGGAATAGCCAGGACCAGGGACCGGCATTTGTTGTCAGAAGCCGATTCAAGACCCACTGAGGAAGGTGTGAAGGTTTTGCTACAGTGCTGAGTGCCTCCAGCCCACTGTGAAAGAGCTGAGGATATCCTGTCAATCAAAGAACATGTGGCAGGGTCAGTTAAGACACAAGTCTTCTTCATTTCAGTCTCTCTAGACTTATATTTATTTACCATTTACTTCTAGATTCAACTAGAGTACATATAAGGAGTGACAAAATGTCATCATTCAAAAACTGCTTCATAGAAGCAGTGACTGTGTAAAACTTCCTAGTGTCACAGCTCAAAAGCAGCATGCATATTTTTACCCAGAAATGGGAGCAAACACCATTACTTTTTGAAAGACTTGGCAAAAAATGGTTTTGCGTTTGAGATACTGTTTGATTTAAAGAGCTGGCCATGTCTTCCCAGGTACAGAATCACAGAATCATGGTTGGAAAAGACCTTTAAGGTCATCTAGTCCAACCATCACTCCAACACCACCATGCCTACTAAACCATGTCGCAAAGTGCCACATCTACAAGTTTTTTGAACACCTCATGGGATGGTGACTCAACCACTTCCCTGGGCAGCCTGTTCCGATGTCTGACCACTCTTTCAGTAATGAAATTTTTCCTCATATCCAACCTGAACCTCCCCTGATGCAACATGAGGTCATTTCCTCTCGTCCTATCGCTAGTTACTTGGGAGAAGTTTCCAGTACACAGTGTGTTTGCATAAGGCCTGTTTCCTTACAAGATTAGATTGTTTCAGACTTTTTGGTTTTTCTTTTTTTCTTTCCTGTTTTTATGTAGTTACTTAACCTCCAGATTCAAGTGCACGTGGCCTTTAGTGTAACGTTGTACTTAGGTCTAACGTTGTATTGGAATACTCCAAATGATGTATTAGAATCGTTTTTTTGGCTATACCGACTGAATGTATGGTTTAGTGTTCTGGTACTGGTTTTTAAACCTGAAATAGCAATGGACATGCTGCCATTGCTCTTGAAAAGGGTAAAGAGAATTGCATGCTGCTGAGAAGCTTGAGTTCGCTGTGGTTTTGGTATTACAAAATCCCCACTTTTCCTGTCTGTCTTCGGATTGTTTATTACTTTTGAAAAGGTTTTGCTGTCTCTAATGCTGCATGTGGCCCATAAGTTGCTTTACCAGGTGTTTTGATGTCTTTGAAATTCAAACCAGAAAAGTAAACATGTTCTCCTGTGTGAGTGAGCAGGACCAGTTAACACGGAACCAGAGAATGGAATGGCTGGAGCACCTCTACCAACACCAACACCACCACGCCTCCTAAACCACGTCCCAAAGTGCCATGTCTACATGTTTTTTGAACACCTAACGTGTGTAATGCATCCCTCTCACCAGCCAAGGGAACAACACACAGCCACCCTTCCTCATCCTGCTCCCTCAGTGGAGCACCCCTAAATCCAGCCAGAGCAAAGGGTGGCCCAGATGACCTTCCAAAGGTGTCTGCCAGCCTCATCAGCCTGGGCAATCGCAGCGAGCCCAGCAAAACGAGGACGTGGCAGGAGAAAGTGGTGGAAAAGGAGACACTGGGTGAACTGGACTCATCTAGCCTGGAGGAGACCGAGGAGGGAATCTAAAATGCAGCCTTCACCTAATTAATTAGCGGTCATGGTGATGACGACCCCAGACTTGTCTTGGGGGTGTACAGGGAAAGGGCACAAGCTGCAGCAAGAGAAATTCCAATTAGACGTAAGGAAAATCTTCACAATCAGAGCAGGCAAATACTGGGAAAGGAACCTGAGTAGCTGCGGCCTCTCCACCTCTGGAGATATTCAAAAGTCAACCAGTCAGGGCTCCGAGCCTAAATTTGGGGTTAGCTCTGCTTCGAGCAACGACCCCCATCACCACAGACCCCCCGTGTGGAAGGGATCTCTGGAGGGCTCCAGTGCAAACTTCTGCTCAAACGAGGGCTAACAAGAGCAGGTTGCCTAGAGCCACGTCCAGACCGGGTTTGCACATCTTCAAGGACCGAGGTCCCACCGCCTCTCTGGGCGCTTCTTCTAGTATTTGATAACCCTCACATCAAACACCTTTTTCCTTGGATCTGTTCAGAATTTCCCATCTATCCATCACAGAATCACAGAATCACAGAATGGTAGGGGTTGGCAGGGCCCTCTGTGGGTCACCCAGCCCAACCCCCTGCCCAAGCAGGGTCACCCACAGCAGGCTGCACAGCACAGCGGCCAGGCGGGGCTGGAATATCTCCAGAG
>Ga0181612_173107_pt1 | contig 11910 bp, 4 predicted proteins | sample HoacroProtozoa21_FD_119630 | JGI IMG/M metagenome (GOLD analysis project Ga0181612, IMG submission 119630) | Hoatzin crop microbial communities from Cojedes, Venezuel. Combined Assembly of Gp0051906, Gp0051904, Gp0051908 | reverse complement strand
TTGTTTACTTTTCAATATGAAACACCTAAAATTCAGGTTGGTATTTTCAACTGAGTATTTCTGGTCTTTCAAAAATGTTTAAGAACTGATAAAAGAGTATTTTTTCTGACTATTTCCAGGCACAGTGCAACATTGTGTTAGATTTGGCCACATATACTCTGATACTTCAGCAGCATGATAAATTATGAACCACCCAATACAGCTCATTTGATTCTCTGTTGCCCCATCATTTATTTTAGTTTATCTCAGTTTGATGTTATTGATAATGAACATGAAGGCCTAAATGCACAAAGGTATTTAGATATCTGAGGAATAATGAAAGTGAACAGATGATCACTTACTTACAAAAAGCTTCCTAAAAATAGAAGCCTAAAGAATTATCTGAGAACAGATAAGGGAGTTTCACCTTTAATAGTCCCCCTGCTCACAAAGAGGCCAAGGGCCAACTGCTCTGATTTTCACTCATGCAATGGGTCTGGACAGTATGTAAACTGTGACAGAATTTGTCCCTATATAACTGTCACTGTCAATATGCTCCATACCAGTGATCAATGCCTTTCAATCTCACACAGACCTTTAAAGAAGTAAATTTGTGTAAGAATAAACCCCTTAAAAGAGTAAGACAATTAGTGAGTAGGAGACAGGCAACTATTTGTTAGTAAAACAGAATTAGTGTTGCTTGGTATTTTTTTGGAACAGCTCACCTTACATTACGCAGAAACTTGATATATACAAATCCAGAATGACAGCAGCCAAAATAAAGCAACCTTCTCTATAAAATGATAGTATTAAATTACATCTGCCTCAGTGGTTTTATGTAAGTTCACTTTGGCCAAAGTTAAATGTGCCAGATTTTCTATATATAACAATGCAGGAGTAGTGATAGCTAATCTTTAAAATAAAAAAAACCAATTCTCTGCCTGTTTTAAATTTTATTGTTTGTGAAGGGAAGCTCTGTGAAGAAAACACATTTGTTAATATGAGTTATTTTTAGACTGTCATTTTCAGTGCTCCAAAAGTCTCTTCAGCATGCAAATTTAAGTAACTGGAGTATTTAAATATCAATTGAGCCAAAAGTCCTGTGCGCACATTTACTCTCTCTACGGCAATACAGTAATGGTTCCCCAATGCACGTTCATTAACAGTTTTGCCCATTTAATCTGAAAAGTCAGACTCAGTCTGCTGCTTCCCTTTACAACAAATAATGTTGGTCATTTTATGGCAAATTTAGTGTAGATTTTGTACGAAATTCTACAAGGTTTGGTTCACAGCACACAGGACTAAAAACAGAGAAGCAGCATTTATATATGAAGATGAGTATCTTACAATAAGAAGAAAACATTCTCTATCACTTAAGGCATATTTAAAGTCTAGTTAGATGTTGATTTTTTTTTAACCCGTGCATGTTTTATACATATGTATATATGTACGAAAATAACTTCTGAAATGTAAGGCACTGTTTCATTCATTAAGGTATAAAATGATGCCCAAATTTTGAGGTTATTTTTACCACCAGGAATGTCCTTATTTTTAATATCTGGTCTTGACTAGGAATAGATTGCTGAAAGTTACCATCTGCTTCCAGTTTGCATACAAAATCGCAATTAGCTAAACTTCATATATGCTTTGCAAGGTAATTATGCTTACGTTTTTCCAAAATGGGAAAATATTTGTCAGATAGTATCTGTATGTCCTCATAAGCACAGCAATCTTAGCTTGACTTCATCTGCCCTCTAACATGCTCAAATAGAAGGTTATCTGTTTGGTTGATGAGAGATTATGGCCTTTGATTACCACTGGTCCAAAGTACTCTGTTTCTCCCTGATTACAAACGTACATAGTCAAACTTCACAAGTTAAAGAACCCTGGTTTTTAATTCCACAGGGAGAAAGAACTTTAACATTTCTCAGTATTAATGGTACTTTAAGATACAATATCAATGCGCCATTTTTTGTGTAAGCAATTCAAGCTTCTCATATAAATAACCTGAGCATGAATCTATCAAACATTTTTGATGCAGCAATAGTATAAAATAATCCTAACCACTATTATCAGCATACTTTATTAATTTCAAAGCCACACTATCAATATGAATACTCACAGATTTTCTTGCCAGATACCTAGATATTAAAACCCTACTGCACATCAGAAAAATTATTAGGAAGTGAAGAAGTATTCAATTAAAGCCTTTTCCTTATTATACACAGGCTTCAGAAACAAAGTAGAAAGGATTCCAGTTGGCGCATCTATTCTCCCACTGAAATCAGTGACATTACCAGGTATTGTAACTGTTGAAATACAGGACAATGTTGAATGTTTTGAAAATCCCACCCTCACATTCATCTGAGACATAGTTTGAGAAAACTGAAGCCAATGGACATTGGGCCATTACAGATCAGTTTTAGGTCCTTTATTTATCATTTTGTCTGACTTAGATTTTTCTCAGTCTAGGTAGAGCAAAATATAATTTAACTTCCTATGCTCAACTTTTCACATTAAATTAAATAAACCCTATTCACTTTTGATCTATTTTTCCCAATAAGCATGTGCACAGTTGCTCAGCCTTAAGCAACAGAAAAAATGTTAGGGTGGCTGAACAGAACTTAGTACCACAAGATTTAACATTTGGACAGCAACACTATCATCACACTTTTCAAGTAAATCTAGTTATTCTAAAGTACTGAGTGATTTTCTGTACTCATTAATTCCTACCATGAAACACAAAGCTGGGACAATTTAGAGTATTATTCTATTTCCTTTACAGAAAGTATCTTCTCCTAATGAAAGTTGTACAAAAGACTGATTTTGGAACAGTAAAGTCAAAATCACTTTAAAATCAAAAGCTAATACTGAGCACTTCTTTAAGTGATGCCAACACATTCTTAGACTAGTATCCTGTTTGGAGGAGAAAAATGGATTATTTTTAAAGATCGCATTCTAAGTTTTCCATCTTGTTATTTGAATGCTATTGCACTGCTGCAACTGGTTAGCACTGCACATCTGGCTGAATTGTCTTGGACTGGTATTTCCCCTAAACTATTGTGTATGTGTGTGATGGGTTTTTAAAAAAAAATATTGTACGCACACGGAAACAATGCCCTATTGCAGTCTGCTACACCAATAATTAGTGAGAGCATTTTTTTTTTCTTATTTTGTTTTCAACGTCAAAAAAGTGCTATTTTTAAAGTAAGCCACCATGAAATTCTAGCCATGCTTTTACAATGTTTTTCATTTGAGGCTCTTAATCTCATAGGCCCAAACTTCACACTGGAAGTGTTATCTCATAAAAGCTCTAAATTTCAATGACTTTTACTCAACAGCTACTATTTTAAACTTACATTTGTCAGGAAAAGGAGCATGTAACTCAAATATTCTCATAAAAATAGTTTCACAGAATCAAAACAGATAAATGTTCCATTCAGTAAAAGGTCAATTTTTCATAACTTTGGCTACAGAAGCCCTACAGTTCAGCCAAATTTGATTCCAAAGCCAAAAGTTTCTATGTCCTGCTGCTACATACCATCGTATTAAGATTTTGCAAAGTCCATCAGACTAATGAGGGGCAAAAAGTCAATCTTTTCTCATAAAATTACCACCACAACCAAATACTGTTACTTACAAATACTATCATTTACAACTTCTGCAGCTCTTAAGCCTTTGGAAAAAAAAAAAAAAAGATGGAGGGGAGAGGTAAAGTGGTATTTCTTCTTGAAAAATAAACAAACACATAAATATCCAGAGCCCTAAAAATGCAAGGTCCTGGTTTGCTTTCTAGTAGAAAGGATCTGGAAATCCCCTATTTCTGGTCAGCTAAGAATTCCCCTGCCATGGGGGAGCTCCCAGCTGATACACAGCCAGCATTACTGGATCCTGCACAGATACCATTTGACACCAGCACAGAATACATTAGGAGCTGGAAAGAAGTGGCCAGAGCACGTTTTATACTTCTGAGGGCTCACATGCCTAGATTGCTCTAATTTATACTTAGACTAGCTCTGCCTTATACGAGACAGTTCTGCGAGGCTAAGCATAAATTCAGCGCAACAGAGAGTCTGGATTTAGCTAGATATAAGAGGTCTCTAATACTAAATCATAAATTAGCCAAGAACACTGAGCTTGTTTTTACTGTCCTGTAAGATTAGGGGAAACTTACAGCCTAGACAAAAGTAATTAGTCTTCAGAGCTGTCATCCTCTGTCTTAATCACCACAACCAGGTGTCTTGGTCTATGCAAGCACACTAAATCTTGGATATGTTCTTAACTGCTCCTATGTTGGCTATTGGGAATGCTCATCTGTACATTAATTGCTCATTTTTCATCACAAGTGCAAAATATTTGGCTGCAGACAGCAGGATTTCCTGACAAAAATGTGCAATTGTGTCTCTTGTGTTTGTTCAACTATATATGAGACACAAAATTAACTTTCAGCACATTTTTCAACCAGCAAGCAAAAGAGATTCTGGGTTGATTGAACAGGACACATGAGGAGAAGGAAAGACATTCAGCAGAGTCTCTGTCTTTCTTCTGTTCCTCCACAAGTTTCTATGAAAATGCCAAAAGAAGTTTTGCACCTTTCGTTAGAACAGGTCTGGCATAATGCTGGCCAGTACTCCCAGGCCATATGTAAATTCAGCTCAAGATACACACTGTATCATTTATTCTCTGAAGGAAGCTGTGCAGTATTTCTTGGACTAATGAAAACCTGGCTTCTGGTTTCCCAGATAGAGATTCTACTACCTAGTAAAATTTGGGCTGTTTGACTTCTGTCAGTTTTATGGATTTTGCAGATACCATATTTCTGAACACATGCACTCCAGCGATTTTGATCAGTAGTTCCCAAGCTTAGCTCATTGGGTTACCACTGTCAGAGATGGTGCTGACCTGCGATAAGACCATCTATGCAAAACCAAAAGCTTCTTGCCAGGCCAGGTGCACATGTATAAAAAAGCATGTCTGTCACCTCCAACCCTCCTAATGCAAAGTCTCCTTTATCAAAGTGGGATCCTCCATTCCGTGTTTTCATCTACCATTGCACTACACGTCTCACCTCACAAACTACAGCCCCTGGTAAGTGTCCAGTCCCTTACTTACCTTCTGACCACACATCGCACCAACACAAAGCAGGGTGACAGTGACTGTTGCCACATTGTTCTACATAAAAAAGCCACCCTGCCTCACCAGCCCTGCTTCTTGCAGCCTTAACCCTGCTTGATACCTTCCTGAGCACTGTAAGCTGTGGCATGGGGGATGGAGCATTTACTGCTAAGCAGATTGCTGAGGCTGCAGTTAGATAGAGAAGCAAGTCACAACTAATCAGCAAAAACCTTCTGTATGGGTCTGTTTACCTCATGGCTCAGGTAAGTGCTTGTATACAAGCACACTTAACAGCTGCCATCATTATGTACCACTTGAAGTTGGCTTTGTACCACAATTTGGGAATGTCTGCCTTAGACAATAGGCACAAATATGCTTAACAGTCACATTTAGATCCGTTCTTTTCTCTTCCTGACAATGTTCTAATTTAAAATCCTAGTTTCACTTAACCAGACATTTTTACTGGAGAGAACTTCATTCCCAGATGGCACCTTCAAGGACCATGACTCCTCCAGAAATTTCTATTACGTGAGCCAAATTCTGCTAACAGTTGTACTGCCAACAGGTCACATACTTGGGGTTTGTTTTTAGACTAATGTTTGTTTTAAAAAGGAATACATTTTGGATTGTAAATATGTTCATTCCAGAAAAACTGTGAAGAGAATAAGGAGAGTCAGATGGAAGAATTTTACCTCTACTTTGTGCTGATTATATAATTTATCAAGAAATTGTTCCACCGGCCTCCAACAGATGCTCGGCTGTTAAAGCCATGAAAAGTCATTCAGGGAGAGGGTAAAGGCCTCGGGGGTGTGGTCCACATGCTTCAGCACATATATCCTCAGTCCTGGCCTGCAGATAGCACATCTGGTCCAGGCATGGACCTGACGGTTGGCCAAAACACAGGCTTAGAATAATGCTCGTTTTTTCAGCTTTAATGTAAGCCTGTTTGCTTGCCAAATTCAAATCCTGCCAAAATTTGGCCAAAGATGTTTGCTCAATTGTGCAATATCTTAAGTTTATATCCAACAACTCTTTGCAAAAACAATTGTATCGTGTTTTTAATGTTTACAGGCATTAACAATATTTAATTTTAAGTAGAATTTTACTGCTGACACTCTCGTGTTTTACAGTAAATTACCTTAGAGAGGGTTTTTCCATTAGCTCTTAGTGTCACGAGTCCTGCACAGCACACCAAAGCACTGGAGCTAGAGAGACCAGAACTTGGAGGGATGGTTCCATCTAGCAGACAATTCATTCCAGTTGGGTTGTTAAGACCAAAATGTTCCTAACAATGAAAAAATAAACAATCTCAGTTTCAAGTACAGACAGGCTCAGGCTTGCAATTATCTGATACTTAGAAAGAGAATCTTTCTGCTGAGTTGCTGGAACCAAGGACCTGCTTCTGGTATCTCCAAAAGAAAGCAAAATTTTCATTCTATTCCTGAAGAACAAAGCCAATGGTAGGGCTTCAGCCAAAGGTATGTCTGCAATTTCTGTACACAAACATATATGAGCTGACAGAACTGTACCCCAAGGAGAATTCAGTATGGGCTAAATGCCCAAGAATTTACCAAGCTTCTTGGGTGGGTTTTGCAGCAACTGGTTCTACTATGAGCTGCTGTGGTGACAATACCAGAGGTTACCAATCATTTTACACCCCACTATTGCCCTTTTCTCCACAGGTCCTCACTTAAGGCATCCTGCAGAGCTTAAGGTCCATTTTATGCTTCGCTTCTAATGCCAGCATGTGGTATTAGGGAGCCACATCACGCCAATGGGGAACTAGTAGCCATGCAGCTGTATTCAAAGCCAGATACACCCCCATCTCCTGAAGCACCCACAGGACTGGCACTGAGAAAACCACAATGGTACTGAAAGACACTATGCTTTTGGAGGCACAAAGTCTTACCTACCAGTGGTGATGGCCTCTGTCACACTATTTTTAGAATAAAGTTTAAAATATTTTTATATACATGACAGTTATCACATATAACACGTTTAATCCAGAAGTCACAAATCCTCACGTACATACTCATTTAATTATACTCTTTAGTTGCTCTGTATTTTTATTTATAATCATTTTAATATAAATTTCTCTCTGTTGTTAGTTTGAAATAAACATGCAGTACTTATTAAAAAATCATTGAATGTATATCGGCGGTATATGAATAGTTACATTCTGATACAGACTTATACGTCAATAAACTATGTTACAGTGTAAATAATCAGAAAAAACAGCAGTGTTTCCACAAAGAAATGCCCACCTTCAGAAGATTTCTGCTACTTTTCCTGAAACAACTTCAATCATAAATACCAATCGCAGAGATCAGCAAACACAAAGAGGCTCCTTTAATGTCTTCTGCCATCACTTCAAATTACTTTAAATTTTGCTTTCTATAAATATAAGGTAATTCATACCTGAAATGCTATTGCTGCCCATGCCCCTTCATGAAGAACACTAGACAGGCTTGTTCAAAACCAGAAAATGCTTGAGGAACCAGAAACTGATCCATAGTTTCTGGATTGTCTTGAATGTGAATCAGGCTTGCAAACTTATCACGCGATGTTTAAACAGAAAATGTACTTCAGTTTCAAAAATGAAAATGGACTTTGCCAAGTTCCGCAATAGTTCTGTCCCAAAAGGATAGCATGCTCAACTCAGTATAAACAGATTATCCCTCCGGACCCTCTGAGTACTTGTATTTCAGTGTTTCTTAAGTCTGTAACATTTATGCTTTTTTTCTGCCAGAGCTAGAGTCTGCAAACCTGCTTTTCAAATTAACCTTCAAGTATAAAACCCTGTCCTTAGGAAACAAATCTCAGTAGCAGACTGCAAAATAAATAAAGTCAATTGGTCATGCTAGCCTTAATATAAGAAAGGATATATTGTAAAGAAACCTAACCTATTATCTCTACAGTCAATGCAATTTAAACGCCTGCATTACTGAGCAATACAAAATTGAAAATACTCATGTTACTGCAAACATAAGTAATTTATTGAGGTCTAAGCACTGGGGTGGGGGTCTGTTGAGGAACTGTGGATTGTAATAAAATGATTTGTGGCACTGATTTTTCCAAATACTGTATTTTGAAGACTCTGGTGGCAGGTTTGAGGCAGGCTTTGTTGGATGTCTGCAGTCCTTATCTATTGGATCATCCTGTGGTGTGACCTAGATGGCCTATCCTGAGACAAGCCTCAGATGCCTTGAAAAGCACATTTACCCATAATTTGGGCTGGCTGTGGTGACCTGTTCCTGACGTAGCCATCACTGTTTATCCCATCTGCCCTTCCAGAAATATCACTGGATTGACATCAAGCTGAAAAGTCACCATGTTTTTCCTCCTCAAAGGGCCACGAATCACCTGCAAACAGCAGGTGAGATTTATAGGAAGCCTCAGGTGTGAGTTCAGGGTGCCTCCCAGGACAACGCTGACAATCAGCACTTGGTTTCACAAGCAGTTCAGTCTTCAAGTCAGTCTCACTCAAAAAGGAGAAGATCAAGCTCAAATGAGCAGGCACGAAAATGTCTGTCTGTTCAGTGTTCCTGCCTTTACCATAAGTGTCCTGTTTCCCGCATAGCTGCGCTCTTAACTCAGGGAATTTAGAAAATCCCATTCTAATTCCACACACTGGAAATCTAGATACATAATGGTTCTTACCAGAATATTTCTTCTGTGTGCTGTTTGCTTTTTATGTTTTCTTTTGCCTACTGCATGGTCAGCTTCACTCAGTTGTGCGCAAATTGTAGGTTTCCAACTTTAATGGAAATTAATGGTCCTTAAAATGTTTCCATAGGAAGAAAGGGACTAAAATATGATCTTTGTGTCCTGACAGACAAGCCTCTAAACCTTTTTAAAAGCAAGTTTTAATTAGTCAATTCCATTGGAAAGCATTCTTTTTAACTTCAAAATACAGAAATGTCATTTTGATAATGAGTTTGGTCATGACTTTACTAAATAAGTTATTATTTGCTATTGTAATTTATGTAATAAAAATGAAAATAGTGCTCTGCAAATATTTTAAAACAAGCCCGATCATATCTCCTCTTCAAATGTTAACATTAAAATACGTAACTGTATGTCAAGAAAAGCTATAGAATGCAGGGAAGTATTTTCAGGGCGAATAGCTACACTTGTCGTATTTGACTTAAATTTCATAAGTTAAATGGATTTGGCTTACCTGAATACCCTTTAGTCCACACAGGAAGTAGTTATGCCACTGAGGTTTGGTTTTGTTAATCTGAATGTTATTAACACTAGTACTGAAATCACTGCAAAAAAAACAAAAACCATGAAGCTTTATATTTAGCTTGAAAAAACACAGCTTATTACTGCCACCTGCTGATGAACAAAAACATTTTGATAATTTTCTTCAGTGTAATGTTTTGGGGTTTTTTTTACACAGATCTTCTTTATTAATCAATTCTATAAGGGTATTTCAGATGGTAGTATAAGAATTTTTGCTTAAGTTATATAATTTATTAAATAAATCCAGAAATTTAACTGCACTTTCAGTGCTCTCTGGTAATCCTTGCTCAGGAATTCATCTTCATTGTCTTTGCTCTGAATGGCACTTCACTAAAACAGGCCTAATGCTGCAAAATTATATTATGCATTTTAAAACATATAATTAAAATAATTTAGTTTAAAATAGTTTATCTATTTCCTCTATCTTCACTTCAAAATAATAAAAATGGTAAGACTGAATGTTCCTAAAGAAACTAATGCTACACATAGGTGCTGTCAAAATGGGCATGGAGTGATGTGTAGAGGCCTCAGAGGAGCATGCATTAATCACCAAGCAGTGAAGATTGTTTAGAAGTCTATACTGTTGAACACCTAGTATCTACCTGATGTCATTACAGCAGTTCCCAACACAGAAAGAGGAAAGGCACTGAGAATGTCAAGAAAAGCTAACAAAAATTATTCAAAAGTTGCAGGCTAAGCTGTGTTTTACAAGGCAAGGTCTGCTAAACAATATGAACAGAAGCTGCTGAACTCCCTGAAATTATTCAGGTTTAATGAGAATAAAAAAACTTTAAATAAATTATACAACAGGGACAGTCTGCAACTCCTAAGAGGATGAAATTTTTCATTCTTACGCTAGTCCCACTCTGTATCTATGAACTATGTAGGTTAGTGATGTGCTGTTTTTATCTTTATCCAAAATAATACTGCTAGTTAATACCTGTAATGAATACCAGTGTGAAGCTGTTATTATCAGCAAGTATTCTGTTACCCATGGAGAAACAGTTGTACTAATATAAAGCATTTTTACAATGATATAACTGTCTTCAAATGACGGCTGAGTACTTCACTTTTTTCTGGTGCAATTAAAGGCTGCAATTTTTGTGTTATGCAACCCCCAGACCTGACAACCAGTGTAAAAAGGGACCTACAATCCTGCCTCCTCTTCATATGGTCTAATGCTAGCTATGCTGTAGTGAGCTACTGCCCTTGTATTACCAATCTACAACCTATTTCTAGCTCAGTGTTACACTTCAAGTAGCAACTTAGAATTACCATTCAATTTCAACACTCAGTACAGTGCAGAAATATCAGAGAATGGTGTATAGTTTAACATGTAAGTCACTGTCTTTCAATCTGAACTGTTCAAAATAGTGCCACTTACAGGACTTTATTAACAAAGCAGCATCAAAGAATTGTACAAATTTAGTGTCATAAGTTACTGGGGTTTACAGAGTAACACAAAAGATCTGAAAGAGAGTACTGAGTTTACAATACAAAGAAAGTTTGAGAATAGCTGTAAAATCTTCCGATTTGAGACGCATGTGTATTTAGAACAATGTCCCAGAGAATAAGCAACATTCTTTTGCTTATGGCTTTTGAGTATAATAAAAAAAGCATAAGTACTTGTAAAATAGAAAATACTTGTCCAAAAGTCACGAAGATCACAAAAATCTTGTGTTTGCTTATGCTTACTTTCTACAATAATCCTAAATTATTCTTGTAAAAAGAGCAGGGTTGATGGAAATCAATGCATAGAAGTGATTAACAGAAAGCAAATTTGAAGTCCTCTTTCCTGCAAAAAAGAGTTCTAAAATATTTTATCTTTGTAATTGTTTTTATACAATCAGACAAAGTAAAACTTCAGTGAACAAGAAGAAATATACTATGATCATATTTGCTGGTTCTCAAGATAAATTAAAAGAATGACTTCTTAAAATGCATTTTGCTCATTTCTGCAGTCTTCTCACATAGAAAATGAAAGAAAAATTTGCTTTAATTTTGGCAGGTTTCATATGGACATAATTCACACAAACACAGAATGTGGGACTGTCAAGATCCCCAGAATCCTTAAGTCTATTTTTTGTTATCACATTCAATTTTTTATAAAAACCAATTCCTAAATGCCCACGCTTTATCTTGAATCAGTAAATCTTCAGTCTCACCTCTGATCCTCCTGCTGGAAGGTAGGCAGTTATTTATATAAGAACTTTATAATAAAATAAAATTAAATATTGGGGAAAACATACCCATAAAGTAAAAATACTCTGGTATTGTCTGCTCTAGTCTGTTTTAAAGGATTCTTGGGAAAGCTTTCCCCTCCTCCAAGTCTAGATATAAGCATTCCAATTCTTCTGCATAATTAGAAGAGGTGAGTTTTTTGAGTAGTGTGAAAAAAATATGTAGCTGAGGTATTTTTTACTGCTTGAATAGTAATCAATTGTTATTTTTGGGAGACCAGTTTGGCTCTTTCTCGCAGAACCTCATTGTCTTGTCAATCTGTTAGTTTATCTGTTTGAGTCCTCTGTAAAAAAAAAAAAAAAAAAAAAAAAAATTTATTTTTTTTTT
>Ga0181612_165521_pt1 | contig 11910 bp, 9 predicted proteins | sample HoacroProtozoa21_FD_119630 | JGI IMG/M metagenome (GOLD analysis project Ga0181612, IMG submission 119630) | Hoatzin crop microbial communities from Cojedes, Venezuel. Combined Assembly of Gp0051906, Gp0051904, Gp0051908 | reverse complement strand
TTTTTCAGCGGATTTCCTGCATAATCTCAAAATTTTTTCGGCGAATTTCCTGCAGAATCTCAAAATGTAAGGGCTATTGTACGAATTTCCCGTCTTTAATCTTCACATCGTCCACTTTCCTTCCCGTCCACTCCCTTATCCAGGTGCGGAATTCCCTTTCCCCCTCTTTCAGGACTATCACCCTTGCCCCCGGAACCAGGTTGTTGTAGATGGTATCACTGCCGGAGAACCTTCCGTATCCGAGTGCGAGGTTCTGGAAGGGAAGTATGTAATCGTTGTCGTGGTCGTGTCCGCAGAATGCGCCCAGTATGCTGCCTGACTGGACCATAGCTGCGCAAAGGCCGGTGTTTATCGCTTGGGGACATACGTCTTCGGCTTTCCTTCCTACGTATCCGACCGTACCCTTATGTCCTAAGAACACGTATTCGGGTGTGGGTATGTGGAAGAACACAAGTCCCGGAACAGCTTTTCCCGAGGAACGTTCCCTGGATGCTTTCTCGCTGGAGCGGAACCATTCCACCTGCTCTTCTGAAAACCAACCGTAACCGCTGATCCCATCCACCTTAGAGTAGTCGTGGGAGTCCATGTTGTATATCTCGAAGGCTGGAGTGCCCCCTTTTGAGGACAGGATGGGGAAGGAAACGTCCGCAAGTTCCCCTGCGGCATTCCTCTTATTGAGGGTGAGTTTCCCTTTAAGCACCTCATCCGCTATTTGGCTCCTTGAGAGGTCGGCTTCGGCATCATGGTTCCCAAGGCACACGCAGTAGGGGACTCCGTAAACGGCCAGGCTGTCCAGCAGCCTTTGCCATACGCTTGAGGCGGGAGGTGTCGTAACTATATCACCCGTAAGCATTATGAGGTCCGGTTTCTCTTTCCTTACGACATAGCTCATCCTCTTGAACGCACCGTCCGAAAAGGTGGAGCATTCTTCGTTGTAGTATGCGAGGTGCATGTCGGTAAGTTGCACTATTTTGAAAGAACCGTCGGGATGGAACCTGAGTGTGGGTTCCTGGGCGCCTGCGCTAAGGCAGAGGGCGAAAGATAGGATAATCGGGAAAAGGAGCCTTTTTGTCATGGTATTGTTTTTTGTGAACACTACAAAAGTACTAAAAAAAGCCTTTCGTGCTTATCTGCGGGTATCCCTTTGCGAAGGAATGAAAAGGGAAAGTGCAGAAAAGGCGACTTGAAGTGGCACGGTCTTTCTTTGGTGACGGGATTTGCGTATATTTGTGCTTACCAGTAACACTAACCGCGATTTCAATATGATTGTCTCAGGAAAAGACCTCTCGGCCAAGATCAAGGCCACACTCGCCGATAAAGTGGCGACTTTCCCATCCGTCTACGGACGTGTACCCCACCTTGTGGTGATTTTAGTGGGTGACGACCCCGGAAGCCAGACTTATGTGAGAAACAAGGAGAAGGCTTGCGAGGCTTGCGGAATACGCAATACGACGATCCGAATGGACGCATCCACCTCCGAAGAAGAAGTCCTTTCGAAGATAAAGGACCTGAATGCGGATCCCCTTGTGGATGGGATCCTGGTGCAATTGCCCCTCCCTAAGCAAATAAGCGAACCTAAGGTTATCGAGGCTGTATCCAAAGAAAAGGACGTTGACGGTTTCCATCCCCTGAATACCGCAGCCATGTGGCAGAAGAGACCTTCTTCTTCCTATACCGTACCATGCACCCCCAAGGGCATAATAAGGCTCCTTGAGGAGGGGGGAGTGGAGATAAGCGGAAAGAGGGCGGTGGTTCTCGGACGCAGCCAGATAGTGGGACTCCCCATTTCGAAATTGCTCCTGGACAGGAACGCCACCGTCACAATCTGCCACTCCCGCACCAAGGACCTCCCTTCCATAACGAGGGAAGCCGATATACTGGTGGCTGCCATCGGTAAGCCCAAATTCGTCACCGCCGACATGGTGAAGGAAGGTGCGGCTGTCATAGACGTCGGAATGGACAGGGATCCTGAAACCGGCAAGCTCTGCGGGGACGTGGATTTCGCGGGGGTTGAGCCTAAGGCAAGCGTCATAACGCCAGTGCCGGGCGGAGTCGGTCCCATGACAATAGCCTGCCTTATGGAAAACACGGTGGAGTGCTTCTTGAGAAGGGTTTCCCCGCTGGGAAAGTGACAACTTCACATAGCAAACGGAAGAGACAGCCTCACTTTCGGGACTGTCTCTTTTTGTGTCATGGGGGAATGGCATCCCCTATTTGATGATTTCCAATTTCTTGAATATTGAAGTCACTTTATCGATTGCTTCATCAAGCTGCTCCATCGAGTGGGTCGCCATGAGGGCGAAACGGATTATTACACTGTCGGGCGGAACTGCGGGCGGAATGACCGGTGTTATGAAAACACCTTCGTCAAGGGCGAGCTTCACCGCCGTGAGGGCTTTTTCCGTATCCCTTACGAACAGGGGGATGATGGGGGACTGGGTGTGACCGATGTCGAATCCCCTTGCGCGGAACTCCGCATGGGCGTGGTTCGTAAGTTCCCAAAGGTGTTCCCTCCTTTCGGGTTCTTCAAGCATTATGTCTATGGCCTTGCTTACAGCCGCAATGTTTGCGGGAGGCATGCTGGCCGAGAATATCAGTGAGCGGGAGTTGTGCTTCAGATAATTTATTATGGTGTGGTCCGCCGCAATGAACCCTCCCAGGGAACCGAAAGACTTGGAGAACGTACCCATTATGAGGTCCACCTGGTCGGTGAGTCCGAAGTGGCTCGCGGTACCCCTACCGTCTTGACCTATGACTCCGAGTCCGTGGGCGTCGTCAACCATTACGGTGGCGTTGTATTTTTTGGCGAGTTCACAGATTTTCGGTAGCGGGGCTATGTCGCCTTCCATGGAATACACACCGTCGACCACGATAAGTTTGGGGGCTTTTTTGAGGGACAGGCGGAGCTTCTTTTCGAGCACCTTCATGTCATTGTGGGGAAACTTCAGGCACTTGCTGAAGGAAAGGCGGCTGCCGTCAATTATGCAGGCGTGGTCCAGGGCGTCCATGTAGATGTACCCGTCACGGAATCCCAGGCAGGAAACCACTCCGAGGTTGGTCTGGAATCCGGTACTGTAGGTCACGGCTTCCTCTTTGCCCACCAATTTGGCCAGCTTCTCCTCAAGCTCCAGGTGGATGTCGAGAGTTCCGTTCAGGAAACGGGATCCCGAGCAACTGGTTCCGTACTTGTCTATGGCTTTTTTCGCCGCTTCCTTAAGGCGGGGGTCGTCGGACAGTCCGAGATAGGAATTCGAGCCGAACATCAGCACGTTCTTCCCGTTCATTTTCACTACAGGATCCTGCCCCGATTCGATAGGCCTGTAATAAGGATATATGCCTTTACCTTTGACTTCTTCAGCCAGGGTGTATTCGGCACATCTTTTTTCTAGTGGGGTCATCGTATTCAATCGCTAAGCTTGCAAAAGTACTCATTTTTCCCCTTTTTGGAATAAATCGGGCCGACAAATGGACACAAAGAAAGAATATGTCTACCTTTTGGCTAATTGATACTACTTTTGGGAAACCTTAAGGGAAGGAATTCAGAGAAGGGTGACGGCCTCTCCCACGCTTATCGCATCTTCACAGCGGAATCCTCCGTTGCGTGTCCTTCGAAGGGAATCAAGGAATGCTCCGCTTCCGAGAGCCTCTCCCAAATCCCTTGCAAGAGCCCTTATGTATGTCCCCTTGGAACATTCCACCCTCACCATTGCAAGGGGAAGGTGCAGGGATGAAGTGTCGATGACGTTTATCCTCATGTTCCTTGAGGAGTCTTCGGGTGGAGGTGCCTCCACTGTGCTTATGTCGGGAATGAACTCTTCCAGGGCGATGCCGCTTATCCTTATCTTTTGCTTTGTCAGGAGTGAAGAAAGGTCATGATTGAAAGGGGAACCTTCCTTTTGGAATGCCTTGTATTGCTTTCGCGCCATCTCATAGGCCCTTACCCCGTCCACGCTTTTGGCGGAAAAGAGCGGAGCTATCTGCTCCTGTTCCCCAAGGAACCCTTCCAAGGCTTCCCTGACGGACTCTTCGGAAACGTTCCGTGTACCGAAAAGGCAGTCAATCTCCTTTTCCCTGTCGTAGGAAGGGGTCGTGGCTCCGAAACACACCCCGGCGAGGTATTCCTTGTCGTGGCGTTGGTACTCTTCGGCAAGTTTGGTGGCTTTGCCTATGCACACAAGCAGCACCCCCGTGGCAAGGGGATCGAGGGTGCCCGCATGTCCTACCTTTAAGTTCTTCTTATGGAAATGGCGGCAAGCGGCGATCTTCACCTTTCGGACAACATCGGCACTGGTCCACCTGTAGGGCTTGTCTATGGGTACGACGATACCGTCCGGATAGTCTTCAATGTTATCCGTGAGAGTCCCTTTGAAGCTCTTGTCGAGAAGTAGGGGAGTCATCCTGCCTCAGTCGATGGGGATCTTTTTGATCCTTCTCAGATGCCTTCCACCTTCGAATTTGGTTTCGAGGTAGGTGGTGATTATCCTCTGGGCCATGTTGTAGGATATGAACCTTGCGGGAAGGACAAGTACGTTTGCGTCATTGTGGGCTTTCACAAGGCGTCCAACCTCAGAACACCAAGCGAGTCCGGCCCTTACGCCCCTGTGCTTGTTGAGGGTGATGGCCATTCCGTTGCCTGTGCCGCAAAGCGCTATGCCGCAGTCCACCTCACCTTTTTCAACGGCCCTTGCAAGTGGATGCGCTACGTCTGCGTAGTCCATGCTTACTGTGGAGTCGGTCCCGAAGTCGACTGTTGTTATCCCTTTCTTGCCAAGCCATGCTATGAGCTTGGTCTTGTATTCGAATCCCGCGTGGTCGCTGCAAATTCCTATTTTCATGTCTTTATGTGGGTTTAATGAGTTTTCAACCTAACCTCTTTACGGCATAGTCCATCCTTTTTGCAAGCTCTTCCCTTCCTATCCTGCAGATTATGTCCGCGATCCCGAGTCCGCTTGAGGAACCTGTGAGGACAAGCCTAAGGGTGTTCATCACCTTACCCATGGGCCACTCTTTCCCTTTTATGAAGTCCTCAAGGAAAGTTTCCACTTCATCCTTTGTAAGGGGAAAATCCCCATCAGTCAACGCTTTCACGGCCTGGGACACCATATCCTTGTTCTCGGGGGTCCAGAATTTCTCCGAATCCTTGGCAAGGAACGGGGCGGTGAGGGTCTCGTCATAGACTTTAGCCCTGGGATCGGGGGCCTTGTCGCCTTTTGGCTGGGTGGACGCACCCGCTTTCACACCGAATGAGGCGAACTCCTCCGGGGAAATGAAAAGGTAGGGGGCTATCTCCCAAATGTCCTTTACGAAGGAGGCCCTTTCCTTAACGAGGTCCACAACGCTTTCGAGGTATTCCCTTGTGTAGACGTGCTTCTCGAAATCGGCTCCGGCATCGTTAACGCTGGCTCCCGCACCTTTTGCGCAGTGCTTGCAGAAAACGCACTGGAGGTGTTTTCCCTCCAGTATGGGGGTGAGCAGGTCGACAAGTTCACCGGTTGATTTCTTCCTCAGGTATTCCCTGTTGTACCAACGGGCCTTTTCGGCGTTGAAACGTGCTCCGGCCTTCACTATCCTGTCGAGGGAGAAGGCCTCTATGAGTTCGTCCATTGAGAATATTTCCCTGTCGTCACCGGGGTTCCATCCCAGGAATGCCAGAAGGTTCACGAAAGCCTCCGGGAAGTAACCGTCCTCACGGTATCCCCTGTAGACTTCACCCTCGGAGTTCACCCATTGCAGGGGGAATACGGGGAATCCCATCTTATCTCCGTCCCTCTTTGAGAGTTTACCCTTACCGTCAGGTTTCAGAAGGAGGGAAAGGTGTGCGAACTGCGGCATCGAGTTCTCCCATCCGAAAGCCTTGTAGAGCATGTAGTGGAGGGGGAGTGACGGCAGCCACTCCTCACCGCGGATGACCTGGGTTATCTCCATGAGGTGGTCGTCCACTATGTTGGCCAGGTGGTAGGTGGGAAGCTCGTCGGCCCTTTTCCAAAGCACTTTGTCGTCGAGGGTGTCGGTGTTTACCTCTATGTGGCCCCTTATAAGGTCGTCCATCTTTACGACCGTATCCTGGGGCATCTTGAATCGTACGGTCCAATCCGTCCTCTCGGAAAGAAGTTTCTTAACCTCATCCTCAGGCAGGGTGAGGGAGTTTTTCATCTTCAGTCTTGTCTTGGAGTCGTATGTGAAGGTCTGTCCGGATTGCTCGGCCTTTGCCCTGCACTCGGCGAGCTCCTCCGAAGAGTCGAATGCGTAGTATGCGTATCCGTTGGATATGAGTTTTTCGGCGTACTCCCTGTAGATGGGTTTGCGCTGGCTTTGGCGGTAGGGTGCATGGGGGTGCTTTTCGGAAGGGACCTCCACCACTTTACCGTTTTCATCCACACCTTCGTCGGGTTTGATCCCGCACCAAGAGAGGGCCTCTATTATGTAGGCCTCTGCCCCGGGGACGAAACGGTGGGAATCCGTGTCCTCTATCCTTATTATGAAATCCCCGCCCTTCTGTTTGGCGAATAGATAGTTGTACAGTGCCGTCCTCACGCCGCCCATGTGAAGGGGACCTGTGGGTGAGGGTGCGAATCTTACTCTTGTGCGCCTTTCCATACCTAATTTTTAGATGTTTTGTCTAGAGAAGGACAAAATTAGTGAAAATGTGCCAAGTGCCAACCATTTTTATGCGACAAAGGGGATGGGTGAGCCGCAAATTTGCCAGAAGAAGGCAAATGCAAAAGGGATGCACCCGAACGGATCCATCCCATAAAATACCTGCAGAAGGGGAACAACGTCAATACTAATGTCCAACCACGAACTCTCTGCAACGATAATGCTCCCGCTCCTGCAGACTGGCCTCACTTTCAATCCATGAAACAATCCAGTGCTCCGCTGGGACGTCCGTCATCGGTGAACGCTCCTTTACGGTAGTCTTTCCATCCTCCATAGCACTCAGGTTCCCAATAGAATACCCCTAGGCAGGCATCTATTTGGCGTGCTCCTTCATATAGGGAGGATATGCATTTGGAGGCATTCTGTGAATCATAATCCATTCCGACTTCGCAAACCATCACTTCGCAGGAATATCGGCTTGCAAGGCTCTTCATATTGGCCAGGCAGTCAGATACCATGGTAGAGTAACTGTCATCTTCCGGGTACAGGGAAAGTCCTATCACGTCCCACTTCCCGCCGGAAGATTTGAGTGCATCGAAAAGCCATTGGGATATACCAGAATCGTTTCCGCTGTCAACATGGACAATGACTTTGGTGTCGGGGTATACGCTTTTTACGGCAGAATAGCCTGAATTCACCAACTGTGCGAACGAGTCGGCATTGTCGGATACCTTCCCCACGGGCCAAAGCATGCCCGTCCTTGTCTCATTGCCCACCTGAACCCATTCCACGTTGATCCCTTTCTCTTTCAAACTTGTGAGGACTTCGGTGGTGTGAGCGGCAACGGCTTCCTTCATTTGTCCGAGGTCGTATGTTGCCCATTGTGCGGGAGGATCCTGGGTGCCGGGGTCCGCCCATGTGTCGGAATAATGGAAATCCACCATTATCCTGAATCCCAATTGGCTCGCCCTGTATGCTTTTGCAAGCACATCCCCCTTGGCGTTCCATCCTTCGGAGGGGTTCACCCATACGCGCAGCCTCACTGCGTTCAAACCCATGTCTCTCAGGAGGTGGAGGCATTCAGTCTGCACACCGTCACTGGAATAGAAGGAGTAACCTTCATCTTCCATTTCGGTCAGCCAACTGACGTCGGCTCCCTTTGCGAATCCGCTCATGTCATAAACGGGGGCTTGCTCGGGGGTTGTTGAGGTGCTATCGCATCCCGGAAGCGACATGACACAAAGTGCCATGGCAATTATAGTCAATACTTTTTTCATAGTACGGTATAACTCCAAGTGTTAGTGTTGAAATCGGCTGTGACGCAAACCTTGTCTCCCGCTGAGAAATCGTCTCCCAGCCAGCAGTTCCAAGCTCCGTCCTCCTTCGGATAGAGGTCGTACCTTCCACCGTCGTTGGGGGCGGAACCGTACCATTTGTCGGATGCGCCGTCATATATGAAGAAATTTTCCCAAGTCTCTTTAGTCTGGAACGTTCCCTGGTAGATTCCTTCGGAGGAAAGCGTCATGGGAGCGAGCTGGGTGGTTCCGTCAGAGTAGACAATGACGAACTGCGTGGAGGAAGTGTAACTCCATACCATATTGTTGAAGTCTGCGGTGATCGTAAGGACATCCCCAGCAGAGAAGTCGTCTCCGAGCCAGCAGTTCCAAGCACCTTCATCTTTAGAGTAGAGGTTGTATTGTCCACCGTCTGCGGGTTCACTTCCCCAGAAGGATGAGTTGCCGTCATCGTAGAACCAGAAATTCTCCCAGGTGTATTGTGCCGCGTAATTGCAGAAGAAAACTTCGTCTTCAACTTTGTACATTTGAGCCATGAGCGTAGATGCCTCTTTGTCATAAAGTTGCAGGCTCTCGGGGATTGTAACGGTTGTTCCGCCACCTTCTTCCGAAGAGTCTATGAGGACAACCAATTGGGCGTAATCGTTGGTGTGGATCTGCACAGTGTGCTCTCCTGCCAAGGGAATCGTTATGGTAGATACTCCGGTACCGATTTCCAAGAGGGAGTCGGCGGCATCGAATGTGATGCTCTCGTCCTTGTATGCCGAATCTCCGGTGGTCTGGTCGTGGAGATAACCGTCAGCGGTGAAATTGAGAGTCTGTCCGTCTGAGGAGGTCGTTACCTTACCGCTCCAAGTCTTTGTGGAGGGAGAGAATGTGATTGCGGTGCCGTTTACGTAGATTGCCGCCAGATAAAGGGCAGACCAGCATTCCGAAGGAGTGTCCATCGTGACATAATAGATTCCGGCATAACCGGGGAACCAGAAATTCCAAGCCGTGGAAGTGTCGTTTGACATTCCGTAGGGATTGCCGGATACGGGTTTCGCTCCCCATGTGGTCCCGTTCTGTTCCCTCACCCAGCAGTTGTACCATGAGGATGCGTACATGAATCCTGAATATACGCCGTCCTCTTCCGGGCTGTAAAGATATGCCGATATTGTTGAGAAGTCACTGCTGAATACGCTGAGGGTTGTGTTCACCGATTTGTATGGAGTCACGGTGACCGCGCAGGTGTTGCTGTAGGATACGCCTATGTTGGAACCGGTCTGGAAAGCCAGGCGGAAGTATATCGTACTACTTACCCCTACGGTCAGTCCGAGGTCGGAAGCCAGGTAGTTGAGCTCCTCAGCCGAGAAAGCCTTGGAATATGATGAAACGGATATTGTCTGTATTTTCTGAAAATCATTTCCAGGGGAGGCTTCAAGCCATATTTGTCCCAAATCACCTGCAAGGGGAAGGTCCTGATTGCCGGAAAGCAGGTCGGGAAGGTCCCAGGCAAGGGAGAGGACTATTGTCGATGCTTCGTCTTGAGTGAGCACCACATCGGATTCGGAAGCCACCAATGTGGTTTCGCCTTCACTTCGGAGCGTCACCTTTTCAATGTCGCTCTTGCAGGAATAGCCTGTCAGAAGGATTGCGAGTGCTGAAAGTATGTATGAAACGTGTCTTTTCATCGCCTTATCAATAGTTTTCGTTGTACATGTTCGGATTGGCGGTAAGTTCGGTGGTCGGGATGGGGTAGATGTTGAACTTGTCGTCGACGGCCTTACCGTCCTTTACCCCTCCTTTCCACTGCCAGAGGTAGTCGGATGTGGTGAACATTCCGAAACGTATGAGGTCTGTTCTGCGGTGGGTTTCCAAAAGGAGTTCCCTCGCTCTTTCATCTATTAGGAAAGACAGGGTGAGCTCACCTTCCGTGATGTCGCCTTCACTTCCGCCGAAAGCCCTTTCCCTTACCATGTTGACATAAGAGAGCGCTTGGCTCATGCTGCCTCCTGAAGCACCCCTGAGTTTCGCCTCGGCGTACATGAGGTAAACGTCAGCAAGGCGGAAAAGCGGGAAGTCCGTGCAACATCCGTATGTGGTGGTGAGTGATGCAGTTTCACCGCTGTCGGTCAGGTTGCTCCACTTTTCCGTGAAATATCCGCAGCTCTGGTCGTCGATTTTCTCAAGCCACTGGTCCTGTCCGTCCGTATAGAACATGGCCCTTGAGTCTCCGGATTCGAATTTGGCGGGAATTTCTCCCCTTATCCTGAACATTCCCCATCCTACAGCTATTCCATAGGAAGCGGGATCCTGGCTGGAGTCGTTGCCCACCTCTCCGCAAATGAGGTATGTGGTGGCACCCCATGATATCGTTTCGACTCCCACTGGCAGGGCGAATATTATCTCATCGGTGCGTAGGTTGTTGTCCGCATTGAAGAGTTTCGCGTAGTCCTTGTGCAGGCTGTAGCCTTGGGCTATGGCTTTTGTGCAGGCCTCAAGGCATTCCGAATACCTGGCTGTTCCAGTGTAGACCTCGGAGTTCAGGTAGATCTTTGCCAAAAGGGTGTAAGCTGCTCCTTGGGAAGCCCTTCCGTATGGACATTGTGATGCGGTGTACATGTCATCCACGCAGTCCAGCAGTTCACTCTCCACGAAATCGAATATCTGGCTGCGGGTGTATCTGGGAGGAACGTCAGAACCTATTGCGGTGTTCTCATCCACGAAGGGTACGGCCCCGAAAAGGTCCATGGCATGGGCGTAGAACAGTGCCCTCATGAACCTGGCCTCGGCCCTGTAGCGTCCAACTTCCTCTCCCAGTGAAGCTTCCCTTTCCTGGGTGCAGTTCTTTATGAGGTCGTTGCAAACCGCTATGTTGTGGAACATGCAGTAGTACATGTCCGACACCCAAATGTCGTCAGCGTCCCAACTCAGGTAAGTGATGTCGTAGGTGTTGTCTCCGGAAAGCCATGTGGAAGCCATCTCATCGGTTCCGCATTCCTGGAGATTTATGAGGCACCTCATGTAGTCGTAGCCGTTTGTCGAAGAAAGTGTGTAATCTGCAACCACCATTGAGGAATAGACCTTTCCCATCATGGCCGTGAATCCGTCTATTGAAGAGTAGACGTCGTCTCCGGACACTTCCACGTGAGGCTTCTGGTCAAGATCCTTTGTACATGCCGCGGCCATAAGGCAGACGGCTATCATAAGTATGTGTTTTTTCATTTTTCAATCCTCCTCATCCATTAGAAATTGATTCCAAGACTCAGTGTGAATACGCGGGGCCTGGGGTATGTGGTGCTTTCCACACCTCCTGACACCTCAGGGTCCACTCCGCTGTATTTGGTGATGCAGAATACGTTCTGCACCATTCCGGAAACCGACAGGTCGAAAAGGTCGGCCACTCTTCCGAAAGAGTATGCTACCGACAGGTTGTCCATCTTCAGGAAAGATGCGTTTTCAAGATAATAGTCCGAAAGGTACTGCCTGTAAGAAAACCTTGTGTCAAGGTAGGAACGGTTGAGGTTGTTGAGCTGGAAGGAATTGTAGCTTACGGTCTCCCATGCACCCATATTCATGGCCAGTCCGTTGAATACGTAGTTGCCTATGTTGGCACGGAAATTCATTCCCATGGTCCACTTGCGCCAACGGATGTTGGATGAAAGTCCCATGATGAAGTCAGGTGCGGGATTGTGGCAGCGGTAGCGGTCGTCCGAATTGATGACTCCGTCCCCGTTCAAGTCCGCATAAACCCCTTCGATGGGGGTGCCGTTCTCGTTATAGGCCTGGTGGTAGAGGTAGAACATATAGGGAGCGTAGCCTTCTGTCAGCACCTCGAACTGGTAACCTCCCACACTGCTTCCCGAAAGCATGTTGGTCATGGTGTCGCTGTGGTTTACCGATAGGTTCGTCACTTTCATTTTCTGCCAAGTGAAGTTGTAACTCAAATCCCACTGGAAATCCTTTTTCTTTACGGGAGTGGCGTTGAGGGTGAATTCGATACCCCTTGAGTTTACATTGCCGACGTTTGTCGTAG
>Ga0181612_130495_pt1 | contig 11910 bp, 11 predicted proteins | sample HoacroProtozoa21_FD_119630 | JGI IMG/M metagenome (GOLD analysis project Ga0181612, IMG submission 119630) | Hoatzin crop microbial communities from Cojedes, Venezuel. Combined Assembly of Gp0051906, Gp0051904, Gp0051908 | reverse complement strand
TGAAAGCTCTGCTGCCTGGCCTGGGTTTACATATGCATAGATTTGTTTGCTTGAATATTTAAAACAAGAAGAGTGTGCTTTGTTGTCATTGTAATGTAGACTGCTTCCTGAAATCATTCATTTGCAGCACAATTCTGATCTCTTGTCTATAGACTTCCACTGTGGCAACTGAAAGGCTTGGCTTTTTTTGGAGTGGTAATAACAGGGGCAATGTAATGAAATGCAGGACAAGCAGAGCGCAGATCAGCTCTCTTTAATGTAGGTCACTTATGGATGTGCTTGTCTGGTGGTATTTCTCCTCTGATGTTTGCATATATGCTATTTATCTGTTTTCTGTGACCCTCAATCACTGTCTGCAGCAAGCTTCCACTTCTGCTAGGAGATTTGTGGAGGGAAAGCAGCTACACTTGACCTTTTGTTTTCTACATCAGATTTCTGACAATATAAATAGTTTCCTGGTCACTGGTAAGATTGTTGTGCTGGCAAAAATCATCCTGTTTCTACCAGTTGTGTATCCTCGAGCTTTTCTCACGGTTATCCACTGGTAGTTACGAAAATGGGTGCAGATCTCCCAGAGAGCCAGCAAGGACGGGAGCCCATGCAACCGCTCCCGTTGCAAAGCAGAGCCTCACTGCGACCAGCGCATGTGATCAAGGATGGAAAACAAGGTTATGGTAGTCCCGTGCCTGATGACCGCTCCAGCTTCTGCTGCAGCTGCACTGGTGCTACCAACACTGGCGATTTCAGATTTGCGGGGGAGAAAAGTTGGGTTGAACTTCTGCACCCGCTGAAGCTCGCCGGCAGCTTCGGACAAGGCAGCGAGACGCGCGTGTGCTCCCCTCTGCTCAGCAGCAAGGTGTGAGCTGCCGAAGGGAAGCGATGTCCCAGCACTTTCTGCTGACTCGGAGCGAGCCGCCGATACCTGGGGCAGTTGCGGAGCGGACAGCGGCACCGCCGGAACGGTGGCGGGAGCAACACCGACAATTTACTGTCCCGCTGCACGGATGCTACAGGAAGGCCCGTAAATGGCCACATAAAGGGATTCTGGGTGGGAGCTGGGAATACCCTGACAAACACAACTCTCCCTTAATTTAATAGAAGGGTCCATTCAGCAGAGAATATATTGTAAAGCGCTCTCAGGTTGGATGGCCTCCTATTGTGTCTGGCCTTTGAAGTGCTGATTAGCTGGGCTGGGAACACGCTGATAAAAAGTTAATTTCTATTTGCTGTTGCTTTGTAATTGGATGAACACGAAAGCAATTAAATATTAAAACATACAAACAAATAACGAAGTCACTGTAATTAGCCAAAGTTTGATCACTGTCATATTTATTTAGGAGGAGATGATATGTCTCAGCAGGTGACATTTTAAATACCCTTGGCTGCTTTGGTGTTGTCTTCAGAGAATGCTGAATAATGTACGGAGGATTTAATTAAACCCCATTGTAAATCAGCTATGATGACAGGGAAGTGACAGCCACATGTTGAAAAAAAGAATTAGGCTGTAGCAAGAGAGATTAATTAACTATTTTCTACAGAGTTCAACCTAGGTGTTGTGCAAGGGAGTCTGTCCGAGAAGGAGAATTTGATTTTTAAGTTGTTCCACTTGAGGCTGGAGCCTGGTGTGGAGAAGGATGCTCTGTGCCCAGAGACGTCGCAGCCCCTACAAGGAGTGGTTGCCATCGTTCGTACGTCTTGAGAGAGGGAAACTGAGGCAGGTAGTGCTGCAGCCTGTGGTGGTGGGTGCTGCTCTCATCTCCCTGTGCCTTTGCAGACCCTGGGTTGCAGGATCATAGGAATTCTGCAAAGCTTCTTTGAGCCTTGAAGTGGGAAGGGAAGCTCCTGGAATATTTGCTCAGCTTTGGTCACATCAGAAAACCCCAAAGTTTCTCAGCCAGAGTTATCTGAGCTCCCTGGTCAGTGCTTTTGCAGGACACGCTTTCCTGAGGTCCGTTTGCTACTGGCCAAACCTAGCGAGTGTTGTCATGTTAGTAATAGTAAGAAATAAAGTTAAATGAACTGGTGGGACTCTCCTTAGTCCAGTTTGGTAGTTTTATGTTAACATTCCTCGATGGGCCTGGCCTTTGGCAGCTCCTCCCCACTGCTTGGTAGATGTGCTTCAGCTGGCTCTGCATGGTGGTAGAAGCTTCCCCTATCCAGGGAAGCGTGGGAGGAAGGTGTTGGTGTCTGTGAGAAGGGATGGTGTTGGGAGACGAGCTGTTCAAGTGGGAGGGATGGGAAGCACAGGCAGAAATTAGGAAGGAGCCTGCAAAACTGTCCATGACTGCTAGGGGAGAGTGCCAGGAATACGGTTGATCAGCAGCATTGACATTTGGTGATTATCAAGCATGTTGTGTAATACTCCTCTTTCTCCTGTTCTAAAAGCACTGTTGCCTTCCGTGTGCGTGGGCTGCAGGGAGAGGAGGTGGTTCAGCGCTCTTGCGAGGTGAGAGCTGACTGCTGGCCAGGCCTGGAAAAGCATTTTGTCTAAAGCACCTACAAGGAGCTTGTCAGGGCTGGATCTGGTTGCCACCTAGAAGAAGGTGTTAGACCACAGCAGGCTTTTCCTCCTTTCTGCTCCTATTAAGACATATTTCCAGTGTTACATGAGAAAAAAGATGTATTCCCAGCTGCCAGTGAGGGACAGATTTTGCCCATGTTTAAACATTCCAGAAGAAAAGAAAACAAGTCTAAGTGTAACGATACAGGAGGAAGTTGGGCTGAAGAACCTCAAATCAGCAAATCAGACTGAAAACCCACAGACAATCCCCATGCTGGGTTTTGCTACTGCTGTGCTTTGTGTCAGGGATGTGGTTAAGAGCCTTGCAGACTTGAGCTATGAGATGAAGTTTAAAAACAGAAATAGGCTGGGCGGGGGGGCTAACGGGGGTAACTGGAGAGAGCTGTGCGAGGGGAACAGGAGCTGTGCAACAGGGGCTATGAGATGCTGCTGCTCTTCAGAAGGGCACCCGGTAATTTGGTTGCTTATTGAACGGCCCCGTGCATCTCCTCCTGGTGCTCAGCGGTGGTCCTGCCGGGACCCGGCGTGAGGATGAGTGTGGGTGGCTCGGTGTGGGCAGGCGGGCGCGGAGGAGGCAGCCCTCCCTCCTGCACAGGTACGGAGCTGCCTCACCTGGGATCGCAGCACGCAGCTGGAGCTTTGGCTGCGGGAGAAGAGGATTTGCACATATGACTTTGCATTTCAAAGCCTCATTCTCTCCCTCTCTTACCAGTGAAAACTGGGAGTAATTGTACACATTGCAGGAAAAAATTCATTTTATTCCCAGAGGTGTGAATTAATTGATTCAGCCCAGGAAAAAGACCTGGGCACTGTTACAGCCAGCTCCCTGAAGGCATCTCCTCGGTGTACGGGTCTGATCAAAAATGCAAAGAGGATCTTAAGAGGAGTAAGGGATGGGAAAGGATAGAAAGTAATAAGGAAATACAATGCTGTCATGATGCAAACGAGTAGTGCTTCCTTCTCTGAATACAACACAAATTAATGATTTCTGCTCCCCAAATGGCCTTACAATTCTACTGGGTGTGCAGAGCTGAAGGAAAATAGTGATCAGGGGCTGGAAAGTTCCCCTGTCATGGCAGAATGAGCAGCTGGTTTTGCAGAGCACTGGGCTGACATGATGCTTGAGCCCCAGAGGAGAGGAACTGAAGCCCTGCCTCTGCCAGAAAGGCTGTGGTGATGTGAAGCAGCTCACCCTGAGCTCCACGCTCATGGGCAGTTGCTGACTGCAAGCTCTTCCCTTCCTGGGTGGCTGTGGAGGCTACAGCCTGGTGTCAGGGCTGCATGGGGAGCAGTAGGTATCAAGAAGGGATTTGTCCTTTCCCCTGTCCTCATCCATGACTTGCTGGTTGTGTTTTGGGTCTCTTGCTGCTTCTGAAGCTTCAGAGAGCACTGCTGTGACAGACAGGCTGCACTGGCTGACGTCCTGGCACCGCTCCCTTGGGCTGCGTTGGTGTAAGTGCTCACCAGGGCCAGCTTGTGCTGCCCGCTGGATCTGGGGGTGGGAGGGCATTTTTTCCCTGTACCAGGTGGGCAGGGATTATGGATGGGCAATTTGCTGTATTCCATGGTGCCGTATTTATGGGGTCCTTCAAATCAAGAGGGTCTACTGTTCATTGGTGGCAGGACCGCAATGTGCATGTGATGCTTTTGCTCTCTCCTCCTTTGGCATATTTTTGCCATGATTTCTGGTCTTCTAATGCAAGTCCTCAGCCCACCAAAGGTGTATGAGGAAGTGTTTTGTGGTGGGTTGTGTTATGAGACACGGTCTTTGGGATGATCTGTAGTAAGCACATAATTTTGGCTGCCCCATACTTGTGCCGTTGAAGCAGCTATTGAAGCTACCTGTGTAACCTATGGTGAGAGACAGCAGTCTCGGAGGGAAGGATCCTGGATGGCTGTCTCTTTGCAGACCATAAGACAGCCTGGATGCCTGCAGGAGACTTCCTGGATAAGATGCTAAATGCAGGGAAACTTCATTTCAACTTAACCCCAGTGCTGCTGGGTTCTCAGCTGCTATGGCAGACACGACTGGGCCCAGCTGGGGAAGCTGTGGACTCGTAGCTGAACGTGGAGGCTGTTGGAGCAGTGCTCTAAACACTGAGAGCTTTGACTTGCTCTGAGAAATGGGTCCTTTTCGCATCTTGGATTGAGCACCCAACCACGTGATACCCTTCTGATTTTAATTTGACCGTGCCTCAGTTCCCCATCTGTACAAGAATAATTCCACTCTTCCTTGCAGGACTGCTGTAAGGTAAATTAATGTTTGCAAACCATTCAGATACTATGATAATAAATGTTGTGAAAGCCCAGGAGAAAATTAATAGCTCATTATTTAGAGCAGGATTTCAATAGCATGCCATACAGAGGACACAGGGCTACATATTGAATGATGAGGATAAATAAGAATATTGAATAGCTACTCATTAAGAGAGCACTATCCATCTGGTGTATAAAAGGGGGCTTTTTCCTGCAGAAAACGTGGTCCATGATCATATTATTACAACATGTGTTGCGATGCATCTATGCAAGGGGACTGGGCTGGGGTTATCTGTGCAGTTCGGATTCAGGCATTTTTCAAGTGCTTGACTGCAACCTGACTGCTCTTTTAGCACTGGGGTTGGCTTTAATATATAGCAAAGAGATAAAAATGCCGGTAGATGGCACTCAAGAATATGGAGCATCATTCCTGGGTGTGTGAGACCAATGCAATGTGGTGGTGTTTTGTACCACAAATGGCTTCCTCTGCGCAGCTCTCTATTGGCTCTTTTTTCTGTCGTTTTCTGGCCTGAAAGTTTGGTGCAGAGGGCAAAGGAAAAACACATGTGTAAAGCAGCAGTCGCTGTTAGGTTGTCCGTGCACTTTTCCTGGATCTCAATTTCGTTTCTACCCTTCGGGTTTAAAGTACTTAACAGTCTAGAAATGCTGGGCTGTGTTCTCCTCAGATGACCCTTTTTTATGAGTTGCTTACAGCTCGTCTGTAAGATGAGATGGCAACTTAATTTGAAAGCTGAAGTTAATTGACCTAAATAAACTAAGAACCTTCTGTTGGCTTTATGGTAAAAAAAGATAAAACCCAAACCTGCAGAACTCTAGCTCTCTCCTCCTTAAACATACTGCAGAGCAGAATGGTTTTCCTGGTGCATTTTCAAGCTGCTGCTATTTACTAAGAGTTATTTGTGGCGTGGTGTTGACCAGAGAGCCACAGTCCGAAAGCTGTTGTGCTCAGTGTAGATGTGCAGAGATGGGGAGGCAGCACCAACCTGGAGCAGCTCGGTTTGACTGGGGCAGCAAATCATAATCAGGGAGGGTCTGGCTGCAGACTGCCTGGGCGATGTAGCAAGCAAGCTGAAGAGCTGCAGATAGGTCTCTTCACATCTGCTTTGGTCTCGAGTTGGCCACAGAGCAGAGTCCTTTGTGGCCAGATTTCCTCACTTGACATGTGGTGCTGCAGGATTGACAATGGCAGTTTCGAGCTGGGCTGTCACAGAAGCGAAGGACGTCTTGTCTGGAGGAGACCCGCTGCTAGGTGGGGCAGGTAGTTTTGCAAATGCAGCCTAAGCCTGACCCTTCAGATCTGTGATAACCTTGCTGATCTGTGACACCATCTCCCTGCTGGGAGAACAACCTCAGACTGCCGTGTCCTCTGCTCTCCCCAGCCACAGCTACCACCCGGCTCTCCCGCTGCGTCTCACCGATATGCTGTCTGAGCTCTGCCTTGAGATAATCAGTCCTGGTATGACTATGCAACTCTAATTACCCTGGGCAAGCAGATGCTTTTGTGCTACTTTAACTTGATTCAGTACTGCCTGAAATAGCTGAAACCAGGATGAGGAGGACCGTGTCCATACCTGTATCAGTGCCGTGATTTAAAATGCTTTTTGGCTGCATTCATGCCATTTTTCTAATCCAGACAAGCCCCTGGGCTAGGCTGAGGGATGCTTTTCCAGGAACTGCAGAGAAGAGGATGAGAAGATAAGGGGCTCAGTGTTAGCCTCCAGCTCAGCTCATCAGAAAGCATCAGCTACAGAGCTGGGCTCTGGGTGCTGGACAGAGATGGGAGGCCTTGGTTTCACCTCTGAGTCTGCTGGAAACCCATCGTATGAGCTTGGTCAGACAGGGGTTAGCCACTTCCCTTTTGTCTGCTGCAGTTTGCCTCTTGTGAAATAGTTTTGGCGATAGCCTGTTTCCTTAGCGAAAGCTATTGCAGCTCTGTGAATGAAATTTCCCTATTTTATGCATTCTTCAGGTGACATATTTGAGGAGGGGGGGCCACATTTGGCATGAGACAGTAAAAGGAGAACATGGATTTAGATCCAAAACACAGACGTGGTGTTTCAGAAATATGCTTGTTTTCAGCAAACCCTCAAATCTTCTGACGATTTGCAGGAGGGCAGCTCCAGGCTGCTGCCTGTGGCTCTGCTGGTGGGAGCACTCTTCTGGCAAGTGCTGAGGGAGCCCAAGGTGTTGGTACCACGTTGACTTGAGGGTAGGGTCAGAACAGATACATTGATTTTTTAAAAAAAATATCTATAGAGATACAGCTGTGTGTCCATGACTAACCAATTCAACAGTGATTTGCTGTTTCTGAAGCCCTCCTTTAGTGCAATGCAATGACAGCAAATGATGTTACTTCACTGGGGGAAGTCACATACTGTTGAAGAGTGGCAAACGCACTTCTAAGCTGGGTGGGAGGAGGGAATCATGGAGTCTCCTTAGTTGGAAAGGACCCACGAGGGTCATTGAGTCTAACTCCTGGCTCCACACAGGGCAGCCTAAAATCTAAACCATACACCTAAGAGCGTTGTACAAGTTCTGCTTGAACACTGACAGACTTGGGGCCATGACCAGTTCCCTGGGGAGCTTGTTACAGCGCTTGGCAACAGTCTCAGTGAAGAGCTTTTTATCGTAGCCAGTGTGAACTTCCCCTGACACAGCCTGAAGCCATTCTCTTGTGTCCTATCACCGGACACCAGAGATAAAGATCAGCGCCTCCCTCTCCACTCCCCCTCACAAGGAAGTTGTCGACATCAATGAGATCACCCCACAGCCTCCTCTTCTCTAAGCTGAACAAGCCAAGCATTCTCAGTGGTTCTTCATAAGTCATACCCGCTATTCCTGTCACCACTTTTGTTGCCCTATTTTGGACACATTCAGATAGTTTTGTATCCTCCTTATATTATGGAGCCCAAAGCTGCACATCGTACTTGAGGTGCGGCCGATGATGCTGTGTATGGTGGGACAATTGCTTCTTTCCACTGGTTAGCTGTACTGTGCTTAAAGCACTCCAGGATACGGCTGGTTCTTTTGACCCATATTGAGCTTCCCATCAGCCAAAACCCCCAGGTCCCCAGGGCTGCATTTCCAGCCTCTTGCCCCTCAATCTATATGTACATCTGGGATAACCCAATCCCAGGTGCAGAAGCCGGCACTAGTTCTTACTGAATTTCACGCAGCTGCTGATTGCCTGGAGCTCTAATCTATCCAGATCTCTCTGTAAGCCCTTGCTACCCTCGAGAGAATCAACTGCTCCTCTTAATTTAGTATCGTTTGCAAATTTTGTGTGTTCAATCCCTGTATCCAGGTCATTGATAAAAACACTGAAGAGCATGGTCTCTAAAACTGAGCTTTGGAGAGCACCACTATTGACTGGCCGCCTGCCAGATGTTGCCCCACTCCCTGCAGCCTGACCCTTCAGTTGATCTTGTTGTGCACATGTCTAGCTATATGCAGGACAGTTTGACTGGAAGGTTACCATGAAAGACAGTATCAAAAGCTTTGTTCCAGTCCCAAAAACCCACTCCCACTGCCTTCCCTTTGTCCACTAGGCTGGTAATTTTGCTATAAAAGCATGTGAAGGTAGCGTAAGGCATGACTGTTCCTTCATGACCAGATGTTGGCTTTGTCTAATGACAGAACTGTCTTTCCAGTGTTTTTCAATAACTCCTAGGCTCTTCTCCATAACTTCACCAGGAACTGAAGTGAGACTGACCGGCCTATGATTACCAGGGTCATCTTTCTTGCCCTTCTTGAAAATGGGAATAATATTTGCTAGCTTCCAGTTGACTGGGACCTCTCCAGACCCTCAGGACCATTGATAGAAAACTGAGAGGTCTCATAATAACATCAGCTGACTCTTTCAGTACCTTGAGATGAATCTCATCAGGCCCTATCGCCTGACATGCATTGCGTTGCTGAAGCAAATCCTGTACAAGTTCAAAGTCAACTGGGATCTTATCTCTCCCCCAGTCACAATCCTCCAACCTGGGGCTTCAGGCATCTCAGGGTGCACCACTGGTGCTAAAGGTAGAGGTGAAAAAGGGATTAAATGTCTCTGCGTTATCTTCATCCCTATTTGTGTGGGGACCAACCCCATTAAGTAATGGACCGATGGCTGGGGTTTGGAGAGAAGGCAAGCGCGGAGCCCCGGCGTGAGAGGGGTTGCAAGGGTGCATGAAGCTAACCTGCCAGTGAGGTCACCTCAGACCTTCAGTCTGCTCAAAAAGCTGGGCCAGGACTGGTACCTGTTGCTGTGGGGAGATCTCCCTGCAATGGTAATTGAAATAATTACAACCCACTGTAACAGAGGGGAAATCGCTGGCCGGGGAATGTCGTATGAGCTAGCAGTAGAAAACAGATGTTCCCCACCACATTTACTCTCTAAGTGAAAGTACAACAGATGCAAAACAGCATTAAAATGGTAGCAGGGCTGTAAATACAGCTTCTAATTACAGCACCAGGTAGTGTCAATCGCAACAATCCAGATTTCTCCCAAGGATGCTCTGCAAGCAGGTGGGATGTGTAAAGTCTTTTAAAAGGTGGATTCGCTTGGTTTTTCCTCCCCTTTCATGTGACATATATAAGCTCAGTTTGGGCGGCAGAGGAGAGTGTCACAGCCTTTCTGCCTGGTGTATCTTTGGTACATGGTGCTGAGAATAACTGAGGGGATGGGAATAGAGCATTAAATGCAGAGATCTGGGGATGGGGAGAGGTGGGTGGAGGAAGCTGCCTAGTACGGGAATAGTGTGAGCAGGAAAGGAAAGGAAGGAGCAGAAATGAAGAGATACATGGGACAGCATGAGTGACAGGGAGAGAAAACAGCACCGAGCAAGGTGGCCCCAGCTGACTTCTTAGAAGTTACAGCACTTGCTGTGAAGAGGAGGGATTCGGGATCCTCCGGGCTCTGGCAATGCCCGAGTTACCTCAGTGGTGGTACAGTAACAGGTAATGGATGGAAACATTCCCCCCTGGTTCTCTGCGAACTGCTCTGTTCATCAGCCTGCTCTGGGGTTTCTAACCCTGCCAGGCACAGAAGCAGCTCAGCATCTCTTGCATGTTAATAACACTGGCAGTTTCCCCTGTACATCCTAGGGTCCTCTCACTTCTCCAATTTGGGGCATGCAAGTCTGAAGGAGGTTGGTTTGCACTTCTTTTCTTTTTGCTAAAACAGGAATTACCATTTTTTCAGAGAGAAAAATGCATTTTCTTCTTTTCCTTCCTGTAAGTGCTTCTCCGGCTTCATTGCTCCATCTGCTGTCGGTGGCTGCTCGGGATAACGTGTACGCACTGAAGTGAGAACCTTCAGGGTAGCCACGTATGACAGGCAAGTGTGAAGACCGGTGCCTGCCCAGAGCTGAGTTCGGATTTCCTGTTGTATTACGGATATTTCCGAAGCTGAGGCTCAGCTTCTCTTCATGCTGCAGAGCCCGCCTGGCCTCTCACCGGCCCTCGTGCAGAGCTGGAGAGGCAGAAAGCGCTGGCCGACCCCTCGGGGTGTGCAGGGGAGCCCGGCTGCCCTTTGGCTGCCCGGAGAGCCTGTGCCTGGCTGGGACACGCCGCAGGGCACAGCCCCACGGGGACCGGGGAGGAGCAGGGGTGTGTTGCACGCTGCCATACAGTCACAAAACAGAAAATCCCCCTCTCTCCTCCCAATCAAATTAGGAGCAGCAGAAAGTGCATTAACTAATCAAACTGTGATTTCAAATTGATTATTGCAAATTGCTAACCATAACAATTCTCCTAATGGCAGTGATTTAAAAGTAAAAAATAACAAAAATAGAGCCACCATTAGGCACTGTGCTAACCCATGCTTGCTGGCGGGCGAGGGCTGACTACCTTATGGCCCTCGCACAGGGCTCTCTCCGTGGCTCGGGAGCCTTGGATGAGCTGCTAACCCGGGCGGTGCCGGAGCAGGTCTTTGCCTTGCTGCTGGCTCTGCCCCGACCACCATGGCCTGGCGTGGGGACGGCGAGGCCGGCGGCAGCGGGCAGCCCTGCCGTGGGGAGCGTTGCCTCTCTGATGGCAGGCGCTGCGGGCGCCTGGATGCGGGCAGCAGCCCTGTGCACCTTCCCGGCGGTTTCCCTGGCAACCGAGTCATCCTGCCAGCAGTCTGCAATGTCAGAAAATAAAACAAGATGACACCGCCGCTCCTCAAAAAAAACCCCAAACCCTCAAGCTCAGACCCCAGAAACCCCCCCCCAACAATCGGCCGCCTCCTTTCCCCCGCTCCGAACAGCGGGCCCCCTCTTCCCGGCTCGCACCCCGTGTTTTCGCAGGCTGGCTGGGCATGCCCTTGTGCAGGGAGGAGCAGAAAGCACTGCGCTTTGGAGACCGCCTGCTGCCACAGTCGGTTCAGGCAGGTGCCGGAGGGCTGGGAAGCTGGAAAATGGCTCCTGCGTGAGCTGGGAACGTGGCCCTGGCTGGATGTTAGGCGGATTCCTCCGTGTTTTCTCCCTCCTGGCCAGCTGGGTGGTCTGGGTATGCATGTTGGAAGCACCGTGAGGCAGGGAGTTTGATGGTATCTGAACTGCCTCAGGTCCTGATTTCAGCATAGATGAGAAGGGCAGCAATATTCCCCTGCTGTGCCACCCACTGCCACAAACCTGGCATGTGTCCATCACTTTTTTTTTTTGCATCGAGAGAAGTTTAGATTGGATATTAGGAAAGATTTCTTCTCCAAAAGGGTTGTCAAACATTGGAACAGGCTATGCAGGGAAGTGATTGAGTCACTATCCCTGGAGGTATTTAAAAGACATGTAGACATGATTCTTAGGGACATGGTTTAGAGGTGGACCTGGCAGTGTTAGGTTAATGGTTGGACTTGATGGTCTTGAGGATTTTTCCAACCTAAATAATTTCATTCTTCTATGATGATTCTTTCTGGGCTTCCCACTCTTCTGTTGCCATGGCCATCCTCACAGGGCCTTTGTGCTGCCTTCAATGGACTTGAGACCTTCTCATGCCAGGGCTTCAGCTGAAGGCTGGTTCACAGATGGAGGGCATGCTGGCTGTGTTTCATGGAGTTACACAGTCTTGTTTTGTGGTGGCATGATTAGGATGACCTCCCTGAAGGTGTATATGATGGGTACATGTATTAGTGGTCTATCCGTTTT
>Ga0181612_173413_pt1 | contig 11911 bp, 7 predicted proteins | sample HoacroProtozoa21_FD_119630 | JGI IMG/M metagenome (GOLD analysis project Ga0181612, IMG submission 119630) | Hoatzin crop microbial communities from Cojedes, Venezuel. Combined Assembly of Gp0051906, Gp0051904, Gp0051908 | reverse complement strand
TGTCTTTTGAGGGAGAAAATGTTTGGGCCTTTACATGTGGTTTTAGGTGAATCTGCCCGCCTGCTTTAAAAATGCTTGGAACACAACAGATGCTAAGAGATGGTAATGTAACATCCTGTTTCAGAAGAGAAACGTGATGGGATCTGATTAATTCTTGCACAGGAAGTATCTGACCAGGTACCTTGATAGTGTTACCACGCAGCGGGGTGTACTAAGCCACTGAGAACAAAGCTGTGGAAAGTAATTTGGATTATTATGTCATCTCATTCAGCTGGTTGACGCACAGGAAGGTTTCTCCAGTTAAGGCAGAGAAGTAAAATACATACAAATATTTACATCTGCAGAGATAAACACATGTGTATATACTTTTATACACATATAAGCATACAGCTGGTTATAAAAGCATTTTCTAGTATGGAATCTATCTTTTTTTTGACCTTCATATAACATTTTGAAATAATACTGAGTGCTTGTGCATTGAGAAGCCGTCATCTTTGAGCTGAGAGGTGGCTGTCACGCTTCCCCAGGCTGTCAGCAGACCTTCAAACGTGGATGGAAAAGCCTGTGGGCAAATGAAATGCCTTTTCTTCAGTTTGCAGCAGATGGGTACTGATGGTTTCAGCCAGACACTTGGCAATGCCTGCACTGGTGCCAGAGGGGCAGGCGCAGAGATGTGGGAGGAGATGAGATATGTGCCTGTCCTCATCTGTCCCCACTCTGAGCCGAACCTCTCCACTGACCCTGTCACTCGGCTCTGGATCCTGATCGACTTCAAAGCTGCCTGGTGAGCAGTTGGGGTCTGCTCTCTGTCCACAACAGGTCACAGAAAAATAAACACCTGCACATACATGCCAAAAATCCTCCACAACTCTTTTAATTGTGCCTCTCTGCTCAGCTGCTCCCAGCTCACATCCGTCACAGCCACGACAAGAGCACCACCCACACATTTCTGCCTTGAGCCTTAGCTGGTTTTTTTTATGGAAAGCTTATTAATAATAATCCACATGCAACAGGAAGAAAAAACTTCAGCTTTCACTTGCAGCACGTTTCTTTAATGGAATCGATATCCATTTCCAAGACATGTTTGTCTTGTGTATTGATCCTGCACCTCCAGCTCCTCTTTTGTCTGCATGTTTCAGCTCCATGGTCATCTAAGAGATTTCTAGATAATAATTTCAGTATGTCAGATTGTTCTGATGAGGCTTTAAAGAGCTTAAGGATAAAATAGAAAAGCTGTTTATATAAGTGTATGTACAGACACACACTCATACACACACATACATATAGTAGCGTAAGGATGTGAGGAGTTATAAAACCACTCTGTATAGCTGGCACGAGCAACCCAGTTCACCGCTGAGGTCAAAAGGTGAATATGCTTCTACTTAAGTAGAGAAAAGACAGATAAATATTTGCGAGGATGGGGATGGATAAGAACTTCTATAATTTTCTATATTCTTTTGTTAGAAAAAATATTTTGCAAGATTTCACTATTCTTTTTTCTTTTTTGTTGTTTGGAGCTATGTGTTTAATATGTCCTTGGCAAAAGCCTGTAGTTTACATATGGGAAATCTAATTTCCGTAATTATACTAAATAAAGACAATAGAATATTGTAATATGACAGTAATTTATAAGTATACACAACTTACATTGTGCATAATGGCATTTATAATTAACTGAAATCCATGGCTTTTTAAAAAAAAAGAATCAGCATAAAAATCTACTGGAAAGAAGATAAGAGAGCCAGACAATGCTAAGAACTATTGCACGTAGATTGGAAGACATCCAGACATCCATTAAATATCTGAGCTCTCGTGCTTGTTACACACAGCTTTTTACCTTTTAAATGCACATCATTCCTCTTCTGCTTCTACATAGATGCAGAAATGCATATATATATGTGTGTGTGTATCTGAGATACAGTCTCATTACTAAACAAATAAAAAAAGAAACTGAAGAAATAACAAATAAATTTCCTTCTGGTGAAAATAAAGAAGAGAGAATGAGCCTAATTTGTAAGAATCTTCCTGAATTGTCTTTAACTTTATCTAGAAAAGCTGAGAAGTAAGTTTTTATTAGCAAAAGTTACTGGTGAAATCTGATCTGTCACGTTCTTCCTCTTCAATTAGGAATATTTCTACTGTGAATTCCCAGAATATTTATTTGCTTGCGCTTCCAAGATATCTATCACACCACTCAGCTTTTACAGGGTCTTCTGCACAGATTAATGGGTGTTCAGTGGTGGAAGATTTTGTTGCCAGACCTTGCAATCTAAATGCATGTGGCATATCAGTTACAGAGCACTTTAGCAGAACGAGGACTGGGGCCAGCAGTGTGATGGACATGGTGACATTTCAGAGGACAGGAAATGTGGGTCATTCCAGCTATTTCTTCATTTCACAGCACAACACCTCACAGTCTGTAGGGCTTCATGCTGCATTTCGTTTACTTGGTCAGCTGTTACCTTTCCTATTTGGCACTTATGTGGAGAAGGTGAACTTTGTGCCCTTCGTTCAGCATCTTCCCCTGCAAACCTTGTATGTGAGCATCACTTTCTACGTGCTCTTTCTGAGAAAACAGCAATCGCAAAAATCTCCTCTATAGCCTTAGATCCCTTCAAGATGCCAATGTATTTACATTTTTAATAGGCTTATGGCTTTATTTTGTGGAAAGTGGGAGGATATTGCTTTTGCTCAGAAATATTTCTCTAATCAGTTTGTACCTTTTCCCACTCAGTGTTCAGTGAATCAATCACAGCCTCTGCTTTGAAGCAAGCCTACCTTCAGAAACACTGTACCCACGAAGTCACTAGCCATTCAGTGAACATCTCTGGCACAAACATTATATTATCAGGCCATTTCAATATTATCATCTCAGGGAAAAAAATAAACCCATACCTCTCTTTCCAAATTTCGTGTATTCCAACCTAAAGGTGCTAGAACATCAGTCAAAAACAGGTGGTTCACCTTTTAGCAGCGGAAAAAGAACAGTAAGATTTATCCTGTGTCCAACATGGATTAATTTTGTAGCTATTCTAACATCTATATATAACGCTTTTGTTTTCGAAATATTCTAAAGTCTTAGCTAAAGTTGAATATTGTAATAAAATTAAATAAGAGTGCCTAGATCTATTAAGATTTTAATATAACTTCAGGAAAGATATAAAATTCTTTACATTACAGCATAACCGTTCCTAATGCAAATACCTTAACTGTAATGTGCTTTTTCCTGGAGGATGGTCCTCTTGCTCAGATCCTTCAAAGCTTCCTATTAAAATACTTTTCACATGCATAAGGAATGCCAGATAATTCTTAGTTTAACCATGGATTAAGGAAAGAGCTTTCCCTTCAGGCTAGCACACGGTAATTCATAACTCCACATATAAGAGGAGTATAAATTATGAAACTATATGACAGGTGCCCTTTTAATGTTTTGAAGTTGATTATCTGAACATTGATTATCTGTGTGAGACATGAAAACTGTAGATAAACTTGCAACCATTGGAACTGGAAAGAGAGTCCTGGTAACATCCTGGGGAAAAAGGAAAAATATCTGTTTCTCTGAAGTGCATTGGTCTTCTAAAAATGTATAGACAAAGACAATGTTCAAGCATGAGAGAACATGCAGGTTTGCCAACAGCCCCTCACTAACTGCAGCATGTCATCACCAAAGTTTCATGTTCTGCTTTACTTCTCATAGATCATATTGTCCATGTGCAAGGACCATGCCTTCTATTAAGGACCCCATTATTCTTGGTGTCTCTACCTCCATATTGACCTAGCTTAGCCAGGGTAAGTCAGAAGGTGATGGGCAGAGCTACTCCACCTCCCCTGCTAGGGAAGTGGTAACCATTCACACAACATCCTCTTCCCTGCAAAGGCATGACACTACTTTTTAATTCTTATGTTATCAAAGGACTGCAAGTATTCAAGATGATTACTCATATTCACAAAGTTATATTTCCATGTTCTGCAGTCTTACAAGGAGTTCTTCACTTTTCCTTCTCTTTTCTGTATTTTCTGTTTCACCAGTAGTCACACATGTGCTTTTTTTCTGATTTTTTTGCTGCTTTTCTCCGTTTACTGAAATACTTCAGAAATATTTAGCTATATTACTCTCATGAAACACAAAATTAGGGGGGTAGAAAATTAACCTGAATAAAACATCATTCTGCTTTTATTTCCCCTGCTCAGGACAGCTTAGAATGCTTGGAAGTTATAATTCCTGTTAACATAAATTGTAATGCAGTATATGATCCATAAAGAATTCTGAAAAGTTGTTTGGTCGTCTTCTCCCACCCTGCCTTCTGCTCTGCTGGTCTGGTTCATGAGAACCTACCTCTCTAAATGGGTCTTTTTCTCCCCAACAAAGAAACCATTGTTCCTTTACAGAAAGCCCTCAGCAGGAAGCTGCTAAAATTTCTCTGTCAGCAGACCGAATGTAAGAGCACAAAAAAAAAGGTTGCCCTACTGAGCGTGGTGCCTGGAGAGACATTGAGAATAGCCACTGTGGTAATAGTAATCACTCTAGGAGGTGTTGCACTTTCGTAATAGGAAGAAAGGGCCTATAAATGCCGTGGGTTAAATGTGAATGAAAACATAATTTGTTTGCCTAAGATCCAATTACATTTGTCTCTGGTATATGATTACTTTCCTTTTTCTGTTCTAGAGAAAATAAGTCGTAATTTTTCTGAAATAATTAGGAATAGTCACCACCACAGCACCAAGAGTGTGATGAATGCCCCATGCTGCCCTCTATTCCACATGGAGAACATATTCACATCCAAAGGAAACAGTATGTATTTCTTCGTCATTAATACCTGTTGCTTTTTCATGGTGTCAGGGCAGTGCAGAGCTTCTGGAAGCCCTCCAAATATTTCAAGCTTTGGGACAAAATTAGGTTTTAAGAGAGTCTCTCTTCTATGGTTCTGTGCAAAAGCATTGAAAATGAATCTTCTCACAGTTCTCACCTACAAAGAAAGCTCCGATATCCGTACCTCTGTACCTGGCTAATCAGATAATTCAGAAAATATTGGTAGTGAAGTCTAAATGTCCTGTCTTTCCATGACATCACTGACTTACTGGATTTTTGTTTTTTATTGATGTGCTAGGAAATACTGTGTCATTGAACAGGTTTCCCTTTCCATGAATTTTCTGGTGATTTCAGCTGACTTCCAGTATCAGTGTTCTTGTGACACTTTGTGCATTAGCTAGAGTAGTTTGACCAACCCCAACTCTATCTCTCAATTAAAATTTAACCGCCCTCAGGACTTCTCTCTGAGAATTCAGGTCTTCATATTCTTGCCATTACCTTTCTTGGGACATAATCACTGATTTTCTTTTTTTTTTTTTTTTTTTTTTCTTTCTCACACAGACCACTGAATCCTACAAGTTCCCAAAATCACTTCAATAGTCTCATTGGCCAGATTATTTCTTTTTTGGTGGGAGGTGAGGAGGAGGTGGTGTTGTTGCTGCTGTTTCAGGGACATGAGTTATTCAGCAAAACCAAAATCTATATGGAAATGACAGCTGTTTTTGTACACATGACTCACTTATTTAGTAGTCAGTCATCCTTTGCAAGGATGCCCCAGAAAGCACTCGGTCCCAGGGGACAGATTTCTTTTTATTACTGTTTCATACCTGTGGATTCTCTGATGGCATCTCCCTCTAAGGTCAGGGCAGTACTCAGACAAGTCCACATGCTTATTCATAAATAATTCATATAAGATATTTCAGAATAACTTGTCACTAGTGTTTCAGTACTTCACCTTCATTGCCTCTCATCTGTCCCATACTGCCTTTGATTCATGCATGGAAAGAAAAGGTTATAAAATTAACTCAGTGCTCCTAGAATATCCTTGGTAATACATGACACCAGATGTTTCAAATTTTCCATGTTTTTGCTCACCAAAACACAAAAATCTTGTGTTTCTCTACATACGATATTATTTATTCCTGGAGTGAGATGCTTAAAACCGTTGTCACAGTTCATTTCATTGCAGTGGTTAAAATATTCCTAAAACACAAATACTTTTCAAACTACGTTCTCCGCAATATATTCTGGATCATTCTGGGTGAAAGGCTGTATGTGAGTATGTCTGTCATCATTACCTGTCTCCAAAGTATGGATGCAAAAGATGTTCTTAGCCAGCAGTCTGATTACGTCAAGTACCTAAAGAGTTGACAAATCGAAATGAGAGTTGCTACCTGCCTTTTATCAATCAGAGGATGAGAATTGCATCCTGTGAGCAAACAATATTGTAAGCAATTTGCATGGAAATTAGAAATTTTGAAAGAATTTTAAGCTGTTGTACTATTCATAAGATAGATAATGCAAAAGGAATGATTGGAAGAGTAAGGGTGTGTTAACCACATAAATGTGGTGTTTCAGAGGTGTATCATGCAGAATCAGGTGCTTTTTCCCTGATAAGAAAAGACATCAAATGAGGTATGGGGAAAATTGTAGCAGTAGGCAGTCTGGATACAAGATTAAAATGGTGATCTGTTATATCAGAGATGTGATAGACTCAATGTAAAAAAACATGGTACACTAGCTACAGCTAGTGTAGTTCCTCAAATAGAAAATAGAGACAGAGGTATTTGTTTTGTATCATTTGTGATGGGTGTGCTCAAGTATATTCCAGATTATTAAAAGAACTCTCTAACAAAATCTGAGTGATCACAACATTGTCTGTGACTATTCAGGAACTATAAAGAAAAATGAACAGTGGAACTGTCTTCAGAAAGGAAAAATGTAGGAGTATGGCATTTTCAGAAGAAATCAGATTTGTTTTGACCTCTAGAAAAATACTGGAATGAGCAAGTGAACTCCAAACTTCTAGAAAAAAAGTAATCACATGAGTAATGTTCAGTCTGGACCAGTAAAAAGCAACCCACATCTGGTAAATTTTATAAGCAGTCTGTGGAAATGTTGTTTTGGGTGGAAGCACTGCAGCAAGGATCCAATGGTCGGACAAATCTTCGTAAGAGAGTAAGTATCAATGGACCAGAATGGAAGGATGTGCAAGTGAGATTCTATAGAGGTTAATACTTCAATAATAAGCAGGATGAAAGAACCAAGATTGTACTAATTACATTCAAAGATGCATCAAAGCTGTGAGGGACTGCTGAAAGACAGCTTCCACTCTAAAATGACCTTGTCAAACCGGACACTATTCAAAGAAAACAGATAGAATTCAACAAGTACAAGATACTACACTTCAGCAGAAATAATTGTCCATTCAGGTTTAGGAATGATTGACTAAACAGCAGAAAACATCCAGGGTGTAGTAGAAAATCGTATTTAAACATGAATACAGCAGTACTGTGCTGTAACAATAAGCAAATCCCGTAGAGGGATCTACATACAGGAGTACCCCTCTACGACAGTAAATAAGCCTGTCATTATTCAGCTTTATTCTTAGCTGGAGTACCTTGTCTATCTTCAACCATTCAAGATAGATGCAAAACAGCCAGAAAATCAAGTGTAAAGCAATCGTCGCAAGTCTAGAAATTCTGATGACAGGAGGAGAGGATAGGGGAACTGAGGGATGAATAACATAAATAGGAAAGCAAGAACAGATTTTTAAATATCTAAGATGTGCCAGCAAATGTGAAGCATAGGTAATTACTGAAGCAGATATCCTGGAGGAGGTCTAGCATCTCTTTATCAGGGAGTTTTGAGCACCAGTTTGCAGCCTTTCCCAGGCCTATGATTCCAGTTTAATTATTTAAATTTGCGTGCATATTTCTGCTGTCTTCCATGTATTAATTCTTATACACAGGGTACAGGTAGATATTTATAGAATATAGAATTAGTTTTGTCTTCTCATGGTTTTAAGTTGTTTATTCTTTAGCCAGATGTCTACAAATTTCTACACAAGTGAACAAAAATAAAAAATGGAAAAAAATTTGCCAGCTGTCATTTCTTGACCTCTTGCAAAGCTCTCAACTAACTGGAAGCCAGGGAAGGTAGTCAACAGATATGGGACAGCTAATCCTTTGCTATAATTTTTTTCGCAACTTGTAAGGAATTTTGGTGGCAGGAATATGACCAACTGATACTTCTCTAGTTTGGAGTCATACTGGTACATACCATGGTTAGGTATAACACTGCAATGAAAAGTCATATGCTGTCCAGCTCTGAAATCAGTTGGGAATAGAATGCGGGAACAGTGATATTGGTAAGAACCTCTATCAATTGATTAATAAGAAATCTAATCTAATGTCAGTTTTAGAAAAAAAAAAAGCATGTAGGAAAACTTGCTTCAGAATTAGGCTTAGGCAGCAGAAAATGGCACAGCTCTATACCATATAAATACATAATATTCTATTTGATGAAAACAGTTTGATAGAATTCTTCATGAGAAAATGTATAGGCTTAAAGGAATCTGCTGCAAAGCTCAATAGTGCAAAGATGGCTAGCAGAAAATGATGCGTAAAGATGACTCATGCATCATAAGACATGAGGAGAAAGAGTTTAAGAGGAAAACAGTACTGTGAAGGAAATCAAAAGAATAATGAAACAAAGGTGGAGGGAATACGAATTTTCTGAAAACATCAAACAGGTAAAATATCTTCAAGAAGAATTTTCACTGAGTGAATAATAGTAAATGCTTTTAAATGTAACTAGATTACAAGGGAATTTTAGCCTAAAAGCCATCCTATACGAGAACCTAGTTAGGAAAAAAACAAATGCTGCATATCTTCCGATGGCAATAACCTGTGGCCTTTTCTGCCTTCTTTCTCGATGTTCTGCTGAGATTTCTGTCTGTAAACCCCTCTAACTCTTATATGGCTTAACAAAATCTTTAATTTTGAATATAGAGCAGTGGGAGTTAATGACCTACATATCACTCAACTGTACTTAAAATGTTTTGAAATGCTATGCCTCAAAATAGACACATATTTGTAAATGCAAGAAAAGTATATTCAATACTAGCTATTTTAGAAAAAAAAATCCTGTTATTTCAGGCATATTTTTCATTTAAATCTTTGGTTGATTATTGGAAGCTTCCAGAGATTGAAAGTGACAGCATAACATCTCTGAACTCTGCATGGCATTAGATGGCACTATACCCGTATGGCTTGTGTCCTGTCCACCTGACAAATTATCAGAGCTTTATATCATGCTTCACAGCTGTGTACCAGAGGTGGAGATAATTGACAGACAATACTCTAAATGTACTAAATGGGTGCATTTTATAAGCCCATATGGATCAAAAATAAAAATATAGAAGCTGATGAAACTGGTGAATGGTTTAAAATGGCAGGAAAGGGAAAAGTGAAATTCTCATTCTGCTCCACGTGGCCTAGTAACTTATGTTGACAATGGTTTCTCAAGAAATGTCAGGACAGTTCTATTTTTTCTGAATTTTTCTCAGAGTATTTTGGCAGAAGATCTGGGAGAAATTATGTCAAGTAAATAAAATCAAACATACCATCACAGAACTGATATCTAAAGCTCATCTGATGGCCTAGTAGTTGCAATACATTCAAAAAGCCATCTATATTGAGGAGTCAATATATTTAAAACAACATTGGCAGGAATTGGAAGACTTGGAAAGCGTTACACTAATATGAACCGGTCCATTTGGCATTTTTTTTCTTTCTTTCCCATAACATGCCTCCTAATTAGTGCAATTATTTGTATTGAAGTGAAGCCTTGATTTTATCAACTCCTACTGATGTCTTACAAAGAGTATTGATGACGAATAAGTCTTTGCTTTCACACTGTTATTCTTGCTTTTTTCTTTTTCAGGTAATATTTTCAATGTCAAAACAATTTTTCACAAGAACTTTACATTAAATTTATGACTGTAAAATACAAATTTTCAGGTCTCATTTTTAACTAACATCATTCACGGCTAAAGCCCTTTTGGCTTTGAATCTCCAGAAATATGGAAAACGGTTTAATATCAAAATTATGGGAAGTAACCATTGTACAAGATGCCCACTTTAAGTGTATTTCACCAGCACTTAGTAATACATTAAATTAAGACCCATCAGGAGTAGGAGTAGTTTATTTGTTTGCTCATAATATGAGATCTACATTAATTAACTCATCTACCGGAACATGATGAGGAATTCAGGGTAAATCCAAATACAGCAGGAACGTTAATATTTGAATTGCTGATTAAGAATGTGTTTTAAAGGGATCGTCATATACTTTTTATTCTTCCCCTACACCCAAATTTGTCTATTAGTTGGCTTTCTAAAATTTAGCTATTTACATTTCAGAAAATACAGTGAAAATAAGAGATGATAATTAACATCCTTGTCCTGTGTTGCTATTCAGAGAGGCATTTTTATCAAGTATTTCTGCTAGTTAATACACTTGTTAGAGTTGTGTGTGAGAATAAGTCCCTTTGGTGCAAACTGACACAAAACTGCATTTAATGAATGCAATGAGTAGGCAATGTTAAATGGCTTTATGAAGTACTTCTTTAGATCCAGAGGAATCACTGTGCACAGAATTCAGTTTCTACAAGGGATTATATTGGGTAGATTTGAAAAGCTTAATGTTATTATATTCCTTTTTTGAAATGTTACAAGAAACTGGTGGAGAAAATTGCACTACCTAATTTTGGACTTACTGAAATTTTGATCACAATTCAGTGCACCTATTTACCAGTTGTATATTTACCAATATTTACTAATATACAGTGGAAGTCTCAATATTCTTGCTACTACACTGTGAAATACTGATTCACCGAATAATTCCACAGTTGTGCAGCAAGGAAGGTTGCATGCACCCATAAAATCTTCTGAATCACATGATTTTAACTCATTCTGCCATGAAAAATGAGGCAACTCTACCCTCCTTATCACCCAGAAAACTACTCACAGGTTGCCCAAGTATGTGAAAACAAGAATGAAGGACAAATTTTTTGGTTTTGCCTTGTAACCAGAAGAGTAATTGATTATTTTAGGGAAAAAGAAAGGAGGGAAATATCACACGTTCAGCCTCCACAGAGGTTTCTACACCCTCAAATTGGGTGTTAATTTGGCAGTGAGCATCAGTGAGAGATAGGGCTAAAAGCTCTTGAGGATGGAGCGTTACCAATGGAAACAGTTTCTGCTCCCACTGGCTAATCCACTCTGGAAACTTCTTGCCCTCTTCTGCTCTTTTTTTAACTTCTCCTTCTCAGGGGTCTCAATATCTTTAGTTGTTACATGTGAGAAACTACAAAGCATATAAAATTAGTAATTTAAGTTCTTCTTTCTTAAAGCCTGAAGATTTCTATTCATTAAAAAAAAGGTGGGGGAAACAAGAAGACTGGAGTAGAGCTCTCTAGAAATTTGTTCGTGTTCAAATGTAGAGATAGACGACCTAACATTCAAAATTAAGTACCTCTTATGCATCTCACTTTTGTATGCATTTTATTCTAATGGAGACAGAACAGAATTACCAGAAAATGTCTGGGTGTTCAAGAGTGGTACAGAAAACAGTTGACAATTCTCCTGGTAGCATTACATGTTCCTCAATAGCTGTTGTTTTTCACACCTAGATTCCATTGATCTTGTGGGAATAGCTGCTTTCTTCTTTGTTAAATGTATTCAGCTTCAAGGCTGCAGAGAGAAAAACACCAAATTATATGTTTAGGTTCAGAAAGGCCTCAGGGTCCTTGAATATTTGGATTTGACACCCATTTAGGTATTCTACATTCCTAGTGTTTTTTCAAGTTTTTAAATTCTAAACACATGAAAAAGTCATTCTGAGATTTTTAGGTTAGCTTCTTATCTATTACGTCTTTGAGAAGCTGCTGGTCTCATCATTTGTTAAATAATTGTTATGGATTTGCATGGTAAGGTTTTGGTAGCTGGGGGGGGGTATAGGAGAGGCTTCTGTAAGAAGCTGCAAGAAGATTCCCCGATGTCTGATAAAGTCAATGCCAACTGGCTCTAAGATGGA
>Ga0181612_163314_pt1 | contig 11911 bp, 5 predicted proteins | sample HoacroProtozoa21_FD_119630 | JGI IMG/M metagenome (GOLD analysis project Ga0181612, IMG submission 119630) | Hoatzin crop microbial communities from Cojedes, Venezuel. Combined Assembly of Gp0051906, Gp0051904, Gp0051908 | reverse complement strand
GTTTTCTGTTTTGTTTTTTTTTTTAAAAAAAAAAAAAAGGAAAACTCTGGTTAAGCATCTTACGGCTGAGTATGTCATAAGAGGACACCGATTACCATACCTTTAGGTGTATACATTCCTTGTTGCATGGAACCTCCAGGTTCAAAAACAGGAGCTTTAAAATCAGCAACTGCTGACAAGACTGATTCAAAGCTTAAGCTTCCTGGAATAATACCACTTTTAGGATTGGGGTTTTCTGGAATGTAATGTTTATGTTAAGGAAAGCAAAGTTAAGCTCGTTGCAGGATACAGCATTTCACTTCCCTCTTGACATTCTGAGTCACCCATTTCAGAGGCGACATTTCAGCAGTGTTCTGTGCTTACCACTAGAGGTCTGTATGCTCCAGCTGCTATGGAACTGTAACGATTACTGAAGTGAATTAAAGCCTATATTACTGAAGTGAATCAAAGACATTAAACTTTTTAAAGCAAGCCAATTGCTACACGCTTGGCTCAAGAGGCAAGTATTAAATGAGAAATAAAAACTATTATCTGTAGTGTACAAAGTTTTTGTACTTACCATTGTTTACTAATACTTTGGCTGTCTTCACAGCAAGAATATTTTGCATTTACAGCCAAATGCAGAAAAAGCAAGTGAACAGCTTGGGATCCATAAATACTGTAAGTAATTCTCCATCTTGGATTGGCTATTCCTCATTTTTGGTAGCGATACTTAATTGACCTACTGACATTACCCCAAATCACAAGTAACAACTACAAATAAGGAAACTTCTTAATGATAAGTGATTGCTTGTGTAAATGATTTACTTATTTTACATAGTGAAGTGATTTGCTTATTTTACATATTTAAGTGACTGAGTTACTAGGTCATATGTAATAATTAATAATTCTTATTATATATCTGTAACTCTCGATCTCTTCCTTTCCTATCTTCATGAATTCCTAATACTTTTGCCCAGTGCCTGTCCTTGGATGGCAAGCTCTTTTGGGCAATCACCACAAGCTATTTAATTTGCCTACACAGCTTAATACACTGATAGCAGTAAAACCTGCACATCTGTATTCAGCTGTTTGGGGATATGAACCATGTTACTGCACAGAAAGACTTCCTAGAGTTTGCTATTCTTCAGGTAAGAGACTTCCCCCCATAACACATGCATTTCACTCTAATTTCAAGAAGCATTCAGAACTGCTATTATTTGCACTTTCAGCTATTGATAGCAAAAAATAATAAAAAGAGCAGTTAAGCATTTTGTATCAAAACTAATTTAAAACTATTACAGAGTATTGCATATTTTGTAAGAAAGCCAAAACTGGAGCAAATACCTTTGCTGATGGTAAGTACATGCAAGCACACCTTTACACAATTTGTTAGAATTACGTAAACTGAAAATATGTTGTTCAAGCTCCAAAATCCCACTGCTATCCAGGTACCTGTCATTCTCATTCATGCACATTAGTTAATATATTCCAAGGATATGAGATCCAATAATGAACTGTGTGTCCTGTCATTCATACAGAGTTGGGCTACCATCTCTGCTCTGAGGATCTCATCATCTGTCATTCCTAGAACAATAAAATTTAAAAGGCCATTAAAACAGTGTGATTTTAAAAACGCATTGTCATTGAACACAAGTTAAACTTGATATAAACATTAAGTAATGATACATCACTATAAAAATACAAAAAAAAAAAAGGAGAGTTTGCAAATGTTATGAGACACACAACTTCAGTCAGAAAAGACAGATACAAACTAAAAGCTGTCTTTCTGAAAAAGATACAGAATCTTCATGTGATCACATACACGAATCAGCTAATTCCATTAAAGCCATTTTTCTCCATTTTTATGTATTTTGTCTATTTCTAATTCATAATGGATTAAAATTAAGTAACTGGCAAAAATGAAACCAAGGGTTGAATACTTTAAGTTACTATATGGCTAATCAGCTTTATGGTAGCTACTAAATGTTATAAATGAACAGGCACGTTATTCACATACAAGTATTCCTAAAGCAGTGATTCTTACCTAAATGTAAACAGAATCACAGAATCACAGACTGGTAGGAATTGGAAGGGACCTCTGTGGGTCATCTGGTCCAACCCCCCTGCCGAAGCAGGGTCACCTACAGTAGGCTGCACAGGACCGCATCCAGGCGGGTCTTGAATATCTCCAGAGAAGGAGACTCCACCACCTCCCTGGGCAGCCTGTGCCAGATTGCAAGCATCGTTTTTATACATTCAAATGCATTTCTTTTCACAAGGATTCTTGGCATGTAGCCCTTCTGACTGGAGTGTTTTTCACTGTAGATGCATTTACACAGTCTTGTGTATATAGATGTGTATGTGCGTGTGTATATATTTGAAAGACTGTCTATGCATCTGTTTTCTTGGGGAGATCTTCACAGTAGCTACAATGGTAGACTCTGGTATAAGCAGGTAAAAAGAACTGCGCTGGTCATAAATAATCATTCCTTGTGTGCTATGCCACAACACTTTTCAGTAGTTCTATTTGCATGTAGAGTTTTAATTAAGAGATAACTGTCACTGTAGGCTGACTGCAGAAGGCTGCAGTATCCAGCAGAGAGATAAATGCCAATGCCAAGTCATACAGGTTGGAGAGCATACAGGGAGTCCATAATAAAAAATGTATTTACGATTAAAACTTACTTATTACTAACTTGTTGTGTTATCCAAAATCTGGTTGCTTAGGGTTGGGGTTTTTAGGAGAGCTGTTTTGGGTCAATCTAAATGTGACACATTGGAAATTGAAATTTTGGAATGCAATCAGTAAACTTGCTATGAGGGTATAGGTGCCCTATTTAACAGGAGTGTGTTACAGCTTTCAGCACGCTGGGAAGTCCTAGAACAGATTGCGAAGATTCATCTCAGCTTGATTCAGAAGGGCTGTAAGTGTCCTTCTGCCTGTTTGAAAGTGTTTTGGTTTCTAATTAATTTAGCCAGAAGACACTTTATTTCTGACCTTCACAAACTACTGCCTGTCTGATCCCAGTTTTGAAAGATCCCATTAACTGTTTTATTAAAAAAAAAAAACAAAGCAACCTGTCTTTTCCTGTTGTGAGGAGCGAAGTACAAAATGGATATATATAGCTACTGTTAGTGAGCCATTATATGTATAACATATTTTTCCACAGTATGTGGTATGATTTTGGGTGTATATGACATAATAGTGCCATTTAAGATAACATTAAATCTTCATTTCCATGAAGTCACCAGCAAAAATCCCATTAATTTAAGTAAAGAGAAGAGATACCTACCTTGCAATTTGTAATTTAATAGCATTTTCTTACTGACATTGAAGTCAGTAAGTACTCTTTACCACTAACTTCAAAATAAGGCCTCCCCCCCCTCTGTCTTTGAGATGCAGATAGAGGAATTGTTTTCTTCAGACTCAGTGACAAGGGCTGCCAAGACTGTGAAAGGAAAAATGCACCGTTCTGCCATAGCCGAACCGCCGAAACAGAGCTGTCTGCTCTCACATTGCCTTAAGCAACCATCAGAAGTTGTATGTAAGAGTTAGGTGTAGGATTTATGCGTCCTGATTGAGATAAAAATAATGGCCCTTCAAATTTTTTGCAGTGAAATTACTTTTGCAAAGTATGTAACTCGCAATACATCTTACGCGAGGTGAATTGATAATGCCAGGTTTTGAGAACTAATCTAGAGATATAAACAAAATTTCAGCGTTAAAGAAATTCATGAAGCAGCAAAGACTTTCCCAAACTAAAATATGGTCTTAAGAATGTGTAGACTTATAATTACAAAAGAAAAGAAATGAGTCTTTTTTTCTTTCTTGTTGGTATCATATTGCCAGCAAAGCGTCTCTGTTTGAAGAGTTGGAACCTGTTGGGAAGTTTTCATGAGTCCCTGTATTTTAGGGCTCTGCAGAGACTTTCTGGGTCATCTGTTCCAGCCCGCCCACCCCGCAGCAGCAGGAGATCATTGCTACTGCTTCCCTTCCATCCTACTTTTCTCCTAAATGCCGCATTCCATAAGTGTCCTCCAATACTATTTTCTTTAAAATACGTCTGGTGAAGACGCAGTGTGTAATTCCTCTGCGCACCCACTGGCGTCGAAGCAGAGTGCTGCTTCAGCGTGCGGTGGCAGACAAAAAAGATGAAAGCTGAGCGGTTCTTGGGTTCGTCCTTCGTACAACCATATAAATAAGCTGATGGCTTTTGCTTGAGGGGAGGGGTGCAGGCCACCTGTACGGGGCTGCGAGCTGTGGGCTGTGGCCGGGTGGGAGCATCGCTGAGGCTCCGGGGCTGAAGGCACAGCTCTGCCCGCGCTGCCCTGCTCTCACACCCACCGCCTTAGGCAGCCGCGGCTGCCAGGGGCTCAGCCTTAGGCTGACTTAAGCCTTAATATACTTAATACAGACAGTCCCACGCATCCCTGGGCCTCCCATTACTACCAGTATGTTGATGGTAGTCCTCCTGTTGTTTATTTGCTATCTTTTCATGGGTTGCACTTATCATACCTGTCCCTTTCAGCTTTTCCATATGTGACATCAGTTCTGCTTCCAACTTTTATTTTATACCGTCTGTTAGATCAGCGCTGATCTTTGCACAGAACAGTACAATTTTTTTAACATTATTACTGTGTATATATGTATTTAATGTACCCGTTACTAGCTCAGGTGTATTTCTTTGTTAACGTTCTTCTTATAACCAGTCTTCTTTGGGTTTTACTTTCTGTGGGGACTCCTAATATTTCTTTAGCAAATTTATTCACATCTTCACATACTGCTACATTGAGTCTGTTCCTGCTGGAGTTTGCCTATATTTGCCACAAATCCTTTTTGTGTTTTTGTGTGAGATAATTTTTTCAGAAGTACGTAAAGATAACTGAAAGTCATGTATTTTCGATTATGAAAACGCCAACAAATGAAAGTGTGGTTATCCTCATAACTAGCCTAAAAGATGAGATCCACGTACTCTTAAGCCCAGTATACTTTCTCATGAAAAATAGCTTACTATCGTATATCAAGGCCACATAGTAAAAACAAGAACATTTGCTTTTTTAAAGTTTGAGCAAGAAAGTCAAAGCAGAACAACAGAAATTATTGCTAGATGTGTACCAAAAGAAGGAGAATAGGGGGGAGAAAATCAATACTTGTATTTTTGTGGTTTTCCTTAGAATGAAATATTCTTTGCATCAACGTGTGCCTCCAAGCTGTATGGAAAAAGTGTTATAATCGATATAATTGGCTTTTGTCATACTTAATGACTTTTGTGATTTATAAATGTGTTTGTAAAGACTTCAATATGAGATATTACCAAATACTTTTAAATGCCTTTCATTCCATATAAAAAAAATAATCGGAGAGGAATATGCACATCACTTACCAGCCCTCTTTCTAGTGTGTGAAGCATTTTTTTTCGTAACATGTAGCTTATTCTATAAATGGCAGTATAGATAGCTGTCTGTCTTTTCACTTGGAATCAAAGAGGAGCTCACTGCAGAAGTCTGCCAGTGCTGGGTGAAGCTGTACAGAAATGCGCGTCCCAGCTGGTTGGCCTAGGCTTCTTGCGAAGAATTGGCTCATGTTAGAATGGGCTCCCTTTTCTCTGCAGACCATGTAAGTTGGTGACGAGAAAGACCTGCCTTCCAGAATTAGGTTTATTTAGAAAAATCAAGTCACCAAAGCTGTGTATTTTCCTGGTGGTGTCACAGCCCGAATCACCTGATTTTTGCGGTAGCAGAGACCTGTGCCCACTGGGCGTAGCAGTGGGAGCTTTGCTGATAGCCCCGCGCTTCCAGCCCCCGCAGGACACCCAGTGTTCCCCGCGCTGGGAAACTCGGTAAGCCGGGGCACCCGAGGGATGCTCTTTCCAGCTGACTGCTCATCAGCGCGGTGCGGTGTCAACTAGCCACACAGCACCAAGACTATTAATAAATTTGGATAAATGAGGGAATTTAGAAAATAATTAAGGGACCTTGGACATAACACGTTTTCAGGCAACAGGATATTTTATATGATTATGGTTTGTGTAATCAAGGCTGTGTTAATGAGCGTAAATTGAGAAGGAGAGAGGAAGCATATTGAGAACGGTGTTGTGCGTAAGCTCCATAGGTGTCACTGAGATGCTGATTTGCTTCAGACAGTGTATATCTGGAACATGTTACTATAGCTCTCCTCTCTAGTCAGAGAAGATCAAAGCAAGTGAAGAAGATCTGTTCCAAGCTAAAAAAAAACAAAAATCATGGAGTTAATTCTTATTTGAAAAAAAACACTGTTAACTATTATTGGAATTATTCAAAAAATGAATTATAACGGCTATCTAAATCAGTTTGGGTGCGTCACAAATAATGCATTAAATCCTCCGTCAAGAAATAACCACAAATCCAGGTTTGGATCAGGTTACTCAAGCAAGCAGTGTAAAAAATCAAGGTGTAGCAAGAAAATCTGGCAGCAGTTTCTCTTGAAGTTGAAAATGTGCCCACTCTCTACTTGCAGATTCCCAAGCTGAGCCCTGTAAAATGTCATTCCCCCATCCTTGTTAATTCCCTGGCTATAAACCTTGGGTTTCACACAGGAATTACTTGAGTGATAGTAAGTGCTCACTTTGCTTCCAGAACCAAACCTGAGTCTTAAAATTGGTAATAATATATATTGTGCTGTTCACTTCAAGAAGAGGTAACTGGCATGTGGGAGAATTAAGCAAACACAGTTTGCAGAGAAGCTGTCACAGGTTTCTTTCCAGGGAAACCAATTGGTTAGGACTTAGCAATGTGTTTTAGAGATCTTTAAGATACTATGTGATGGGATAAATAAATGTGAAAGAAAAAAAAATTTAAAAATCACCGTGATTCTAGCAATGTACAAGGGAGACAGGGAGAGATGGTAATTCAAGCTATTAGTGCCAATATTATTTATTGTATTAAACTGAAATATAGCATTGAGAGGTGCTGCACTTCTCCAGCATAACTGTACTACTGAGTACCATAAAAACAAATCATTACGTGTCAAAAAAACCCCTCTTTAATTTACATTTAGGTTCATAGTTATCAATGGTGTCCATGCAGGTTAATCTCGGTTTTTTAACATAAAGTATGTAATAAAGCTACGTCATTTTCTGGTACAATTCCCCATCTGCAGGCAGCATAATACTTCATGCAAAAGTAGGCCAGCAGTCTGACAGAGAGCTCTGTGCTGACTAAATACTGTAAAGAACCAATATATTCACAGGGTAGGTTAGGTAACACTTTCTCTGCCGCTTAGTGGGTTTAAGTGTTGTTTCATTGAAGCACTAAACGCGTTGTTACGATATCCTAAAGCTTTGTTTAAAGCTGTCATCCTCCATGATGCCTTTATGATACTTTCAAGGTGTGGATATGGCATGTAGTCATTGCGTACGTATGTTTTAAAACAACTTGTGCAGATGGACTTGAGTGTGACAGGTGAAACATTTTAATAGGTTTTAAATAGTATATGTATCTGAGAAACGCTGATGAAAACTTGAATTCCTGTCAGAGTAACTCATATGATAGAAATTTAGGGCTGTGAGTTCCCCGTATGCATGAGACTGGAAAACTGTTCCTGTTTCTTTGCTTATCTGTAGTATTTTCTTCCATAAGTACATTTTAGACAGGGGTGTCCCGCTGAAAGCAGCAGCCCTGTATTTGGCCGTGTATTTCAGTACGCTTGTTCTGCTTAAAGGCTTGAAAAGTAGAAAATACTGTATTTTCCAACTGGTTGTACAACAAATACTTCATTTCAGTTGGCACTGTTCCTCTGTCATTCTGTGTTGCAGAGACATTGGAATTCCAGGTAGTGACAGACACTGTCCATTGAAATAGCAAGTCAATTGTGTTATGTTTTCTAAAGCACTTAAAGCAGTTTATTACATGGTATTGTCATATTTTCTTTGTCCATCTCTTTCTATTGTTTGAAGTAGACTATTTGCCTTTCGGTGATATAAACAGTAAATGATTTGTTGTTCATGTCATATCTTGACCCATATTTTAAATTTTTTTTTTATTTTTTTTCATAGGTCCTCCCATGCCATCCTCCTCATCTAGTCCATCAGTTACTGAACATTTACACTCCCCTCCTCCATCACCCAATCTCCATGACAACCAGAGGTGGTTATTAAGTAATAATGCCAGCCAGCCAGTTCAGGACTCTGATACAGATGAGGACTATACTGCCAGCTCATATCTAGTACAGACCGGTACTGTTTCAGTGTCTGTCCCAGGTCATGGTAAGAAGAGGACACTTTGTCCACAGTTTGAATACCCTTTTCTTTTCCATCCTCTTACAAAATTGCCTAATAAAAATCAAAGGTACCAGAATGACTTTGTATTTTAGACTGATTTTCCTTTAAATGTCGCAAATGATGTTTCTACTTTACTGTAGGATAAGCAAGCGTGGGAAGTTACTTCTAATGTATGAAAGCTCGTTTAAGTTATTTTAAAATGCAATGCCTATATGAAGCAATAGCCATTAATGATTTAATATGTAATGTAATCTGTAGCAAGTGACTAGCCTTTAGTTGTACTTTTTAAAGGGCAGGCTGAAGTTGGTTAAGCCGTCATAATGTTTAGCTTCAGTATAATGTGAAGGTTACCTTTTATTACCTCATCAGGTTTGGCAGGTTCCAGCTGTTCCTTCAGTTTCCCTGGGGCTGGAGAATGGGATTTGTATCTTACTGGCTAGGGCGCTCGAGACTGAGGAACGGTGTCCAGAGGAAGAGAGAAGGCAAGGGTGGTTCCTGCGATGTGTGTTGCCATGTTTCTCGTCCTCCTGACCAGTATGAATAAACAACAGGAGTGACGTGCTTGAAACACCAGTGCCCACTTAGATGTCATGCCGCAAGAAACCATGTTTTTCCCTTTTTTTTAACATTAAAAATAATAGCCACAGGGTTCCATTTTTGTTGTATGATTGAAAAGATTTTCTTGGCATAGGCAGACTGGAAGAATAATTTGTTAATTCACAGCCCTTCCCCAGTAGATCAGCAAAGCTTGGAACATTTCTGTCTTTTGACGGTAAAGAACTCTCCTACGGATGAACCACTAGAGGGGGTTTGGAGAAATATTTTCCTACGTATTGCACATCTGTTGGTTGGACAAAATTATTCTGCAGAGCAAAAACACTAGCTTTGAGCTTCTTTTCCTAGCTTTGAGTGCAACTTTGGTGTTGTGTCTAAAAGGCTAATCTTCTAAGAGCAGTTGTGTATGTGAATTTGACAACTTTTTTTTTTTTTGCCATGTTAGCGGCTTGGATTAAGATCTTTAAAATAAACAATAATAACTATTTTTGTGTGTTCAGCTTGCTCAATATTTAATTTGTGAAGAATTCAAAATAAATGGTAATACCTTGTCATAATCGGGGTATGTTATGAAGATATCTCCTTTCCTTTATGTCTAGGAATATGAGATGTGTTAGAAAATACGTGTGTTATCCAAAAGGCAGCCTGGTTTAGTTCAACAAGTCAATACATTTAGATTACTGTATTCACCAACCCTTCCTCTATAAATGAAAAATGCAAAAGCAGGAGAAAGCTGCTAAAGTTTTTGAACAGTTGGGATGAACTCCTTATACTTCATAGCCTCTTAGGAAGCTAATAGGTGTTCATCGTTCCTCTAGGTTTTAGCACTGTGCTGCTTCTGAAATTTTCAACAGTTGCTTGCCACTCTGAGTTTGCCAAACTTGAGGAATGTTCCTTTACCCCTTTCACCTCAGACTAGCCAAAATAATTTCATCTGGTCTCATGGCAAGTCAAATCTTGGCCTTCTAGCAGGACAGAATGAGGGGGTTTTGATAACAAGTGGGACAGAAGTTGACACTTTGGTGTATGTTGAGAGGGTTGTTCTTGGTAAGACTTCGGCTAAGCAGAAGGGAAACCCAGCACACTCTGCAAGTTCATGCTCATTTCCCACTCCCTCTCTCTTCCTGCTGTGCTCCCCTGTCTCCTCTATCTGATGATGTCTGAGATTGACCCTTTCAGTATTTGTGTGCAGTACAAGTGCTTGCACTTTCTGCTTCCCGCTGTGAAAGAATTAAATCAATGATATATATACACATAATGTGGTAGTGCTGAGGGTCATATAATACAGCTAATGATCTTTCTCCACAAGATTAGACTTGTTTTTAGAAGTGCTTCAACTTGCTAACCACAGATACTGTATTTATGATAGTCATAATTTAAGTGGGGTTTGTTTGCTTTTCTGCTGGGCAAGGAGAAGACCGTGGGTGTTCTGGTAGCAGGCTTCCATCCCTGCTGTCAGCTGCAGGATCAGGGCTTGCATTACTTGAAGAAGGGATGCTTGCATCCAGCACATGTATAAATATTGCTTGGAATATCTATTTGATTAGCTTATATTTTGTACTGTTGGCCTGTTGATGGGGAAAAAATGTGTTCTTTGTAAAACAGGCAAGAGCAGAATTTAATAATTAGGCTAATAATGTCTAAGTTAGCTACACCTTTCTTCTGCTTGATGATTTGCATTGTTGTGTGGCTTTTTTATCAGTATGTGGAACTCTCCAAATCTACCCTAGAAAGTAGGCATCATTGAATCATGGCCTTTGATACAGTCTTATTTGAGTATTGTGTTTTCTTTAGCTAAAGTGATAAGTAATGCAGCATGTGTAGCACTTTCACAGAAGAAAGATTTTTTTTCACCAATTGTCTTTTAATTCATCCAGATGCAAAAGCAGTTTTCCATGCTATCGCGTGTTAATCAGTACAAAATAACTCCAGTGCCATATTCTGGATTGCTTTGTCCAGTGTTTCTATTGACAGGGGGTGGGGGATCACTTTTGAAGCATTTAGGATGAAAAAGGTACTGACTGAAAATAATTATATTATTGAACTGTTTTCAGTTACATTGACATTATGTGAATAGCAAGTTAAATTACCCTCTCTTTAGTCTATGCAAACACCTTTTTGTTTTCCTTTAGTCTGAGTTCATTTGATCAATGTAGTTTATTTGATCAACTCCCTCAAAATTTAAAGGATCTGATTATGTATTTAGAGTTATATTAATCTAAGCCTTTGGGTTTGATTAGTTTGTTTTGTTGACCAATGAGAATTAGCTTTCATTTGAGGAATTAGCTAAAAGAGAAATGAGAATTATTAAAATCAGTTATCAAATGCTTACGGCGTGAGAGGAAATGGTCTTCGTCGAGATATTGCTAGTAGCTTTAAAAATTCATATGCAGTGAGGACTGTTGTGGACCATTTCCTAGGAGTCATTTCATTTCTTTAAAAGCAGTGTGTTAATAGATTGTAAAATTCAGGAGGACATAAATTTTAGGACCATCAGTCATAGCAGTGTTCCTTTACATAGCGCCTCCAATTTATTCTACTTCTTGTTCCTCTTCTCCACAGTGCAGCTCAGTATACTGACTGTTCCAGCAGTCACCCTATTTGTCTGCTGATTTCAGAACAATTTACTAGTTTTATTGTTTTTTAGAAACAAGAGTGAACTAGTATAAGAAACGGGGACATATGAACATGACAGCAGGGAAGAGGAACAGTTGTTTAAGCGAGAGGGAGAATGAACTAGGAGCTGGGAGGAGAGGATTCTTGAATGTGACTAAGGCGGAGAGGGTTGCCTTATGTAACAAAGTTTGCTTATAAAGAACGGAAGTCACTTAGCACAAATATGGGCTGGGTGGAGAATGGATTAAAAGCAGCCTTGAGGAGAAGGACTTGGGGGTGCTGATTAATGAGAAGTTCAGCATGACCCAGCAATGTGCACTCACAGCCCAGAAGGCCAACCGTGCCCTGGGCTGCATCCCCAGCAGCGTGGGCACAGGGCGAGGGAGGGGATTCTGCCCCTCTGCCCCGCTCTGCTGAGACCCCCCGGGAGTCCTGCATCCAGCTCTGGAGCCCTCAGCACAGGACAGAGCTGGAGCTGTGGGAGCGGGGCCAGAGGAGGC
>Ga0181612_152721_pt1 | contig 11911 bp, 4 predicted proteins | sample HoacroProtozoa21_FD_119630 | JGI IMG/M metagenome (GOLD analysis project Ga0181612, IMG submission 119630) | Hoatzin crop microbial communities from Cojedes, Venezuel. Combined Assembly of Gp0051906, Gp0051904, Gp0051908 | reverse complement strand
TTACAGTCTTTTTTTCTTACTAAAATTAATGCCATAACATAGTCTCCTTGAGAACATGACATAACAGGAAGGATAATTTGTCTAGTCTCAAAGGTGACTTTTCAAACACTGTTAAAAAAAAAACTGCTGTAGGGATAAGCAGGCATAATGAGACAAGGAAGCCAAATGAAGATCAGCCCACACACTACAGCATGTTTGATTTAGAGAGGGAGTTTTCACCTTTCCTGTCAGAAATTCTGCTCACATGAAAATGATGCGTTGAATTTCGGTAGCTTCTCTCTCCTACCTGAATGCAAGAGGGTTCACTGCTTTTTCATCATAAAACAATTTCCTTTGGGAAAGATGAAATGTATCTACCATTGATATTGCAGTGGTTTTAATGGCTGCTCCAGACTCAGACCCATTTGAAAGCTCATAGAGTCTGCAAAAAGACAGAAGAGAGTGTATCCTCCTACAGAGCTCACTATCTCACATTATTTTTGAAGTAAAAAGTAAATTGTGACTTTAACTGCGAGTGACTACACATTGCTGCTACACAAGGAACAGTGGCTGCTTAAAGTCGAGGAAATTCCAGTAGAATCTGCTCATGGCCATTATTCTGTACAATTAGTTTGCTCAAGAAAGTATTTCCCATTAGGCTAGGAAAGGAAATTGTGCCCTGATATACCAGGTTTAAGTATAATGTGGAGAACCTGGGACATCTTTATAATGGCTATAACTGACACTTATTTGATGACACACTTCCTGAAAGATTCCAGCCTCACAGGTAATAAGTGAAATGATCACATCCTCTTTGTAGGAGGTGATGAACCTCACAAAGTTTAATCAAGGTCCACTGGAACTAAGGGAGACTTTTCACTGTGTGGAAAGTACCTCACAAAGTCAGTATTCCCTACATGCTATGTATGACCACACATGACATATCTGACTGACAGTGCCTAGGATAAGATTTTACCTATAAAGCGTAGCAGTGAGCTCAGACAAAATGTAAAGCAAAACATACTTTACAAAAAAAATCCTGTAGAGTCCCTAAGAAACTATCTGGAAAATCTCATTTTTTAGCCTTTAGGTTTTCAGACAGTGTGGCATCTTCAGATGAAGATCCAAATGCCATGAAGTTTAATAAAACATAACTGTTAAAGGACACACAACAAGAAGATTGAAATGTAAAAGACATCACACTTCTCATTAAGTAAAAAAAGTCTTTTAGTCAGCAGAGACAGAGAGAAACCTTATATTCACAGAACTGTACACAGTGTTATAACGGCAAAATAAAAAATCTCAGGTAGAATTTAATCTGATTTGTTTTAATTTCATGATTATTATGTTTTGTTCTTGCTCCACCTTTCTCATGTATTGTCACCTATGTGAGCTGAAAGGTAACCACTGCAAGATTGCTGATTTTTTCTCTGCTTAAAACTAAAGACTCTATCCTGGAAACGTGGTCTTCCAGCTGTTAAAGAGTAAAGAGATCTCCGTCTGCTGAGATGACTCGGTGGAACAATCTCCATTTAGTTTGTCCTTCCAAAGTCAAGAGTATGATTATTCTATAATTCTCTCACCTGATTAATTCTTAACTATGAACATAATTACACTCTCCAGAAGGTAAATCACTCATATAAATCAGTTGCTGCTGACAGTTCACTCTTCTGCACTTCAGCACACTGCAGCAAAGTCAGTCTGAAATCGTAGAAACAAATGATTGCTAAAACACAGATTTTGCAGAACATCTACTCATTAATGAATCACTGGTAACATGATACTCAAGTAGAAAAACAGAAAAGAAAAAAAGGACAGAGTAAGGGACTAAACTCCTTCAGTTACTGCAGATATCTTTTTTTTCACCAGAATGAACAAAGAAAGTAGTCCCTGAGTATACACTTGTCCTGCTGCAAACTAAGGGGAAAAGACCACTTGACATTTATGAACTGTGATCAACTATTACCTTGCTAAAGGTGGGCTTAGAATAGCGACTGTCTTCAAACAGTAAATTGAATAAAAATACATCAAGTGAAAAAAATGCCCATTACATACTTCTCACATTCCGTTCCCTCCTCCACCCGGATTTAGCAAAGACATTTTTTCCTGGGTCTAGCTAGTGATCAGTTTATACCCTAACACATAAATCTTAATAACACCATGTGACTGCAGCTTCCTATTGTATGAAAGACACTCCAAAGGGCTTCTCTTCACATGCAGGAGAGGTCAACCTTTAGTAATATTTGTTCCAATATTTCTCCTTTTTTTCTCAAGTAGCTATAGATTAGATCCCAAGTTTTGACTTAATAAATCGGAATCTTTTTATCAGGTTTTCTGAAACATCCAAGACAAGAACAAAACCCACATTGTCCCGTTGTACATGGAGCAACAGCTGCTACTGCCTAATCTTGAATGGTGGAAGACCTTGATACATTTGAATCCTGAGAAATGTCTTTGCAAGGCACAGAGGAACAAACCAGCTTGACATAATGATAGATACTGAATTGATTCTGGCCTTGAAATTACTATTGTTTTTTTCCATAAAACAATATGTACTGACCTTTTCTGAATAAACTTACGTATTTGTTTCCTCAGTACCAATGAGTTCCATGGAGTGATTCTGATAAATGCAATACATTTATCCTTTGCCAAATAAATACTCTGAGCTACTGATGACTCATCTTTATTATTTTAGAAAGGATAGAAAAAAAATACTTCTAATAAATCTTTTGGATTTTACCATTTGTTGTATTATTCACTTTATTGCATCTTTCTTCTGTCTATTCTGTCAAAAGCTAAATAGTAGGCTTTAAATTCTCTTTGGGTACAGAAGAAATTACTATCATGAGTACTTTTAATTGTTTCTGATTCCTTTTCCTAGTCCTTTTGCATGTCTTTCGTTTCGCTAGTGAAATGAAAAATTACTACGAGATAATGAAATCTTTGAAAAATATATTTCCAAATAACTGGGCCAGAATTACTCCTGAAAGTAATGACACTACATGAGGGATGAATTTATTATCTTACATTTATTCCTTGTGCGTAAGTCCACTATCTCAAAACAATACTTTGAAAAGAAAGTGTAAAATATATACGTCACATTTTCAGTTAAATCTGGGGATCTATAACATACGTAGCATAGACACAGACTTCAAATAAGGCTTGATAACAAGCAATAGGTTAAAAGATATCTTTTTTAAAGGAAGAAATTCTATGGAAGACACATTTAAAAAATTTAAACTTTCTAGGCTTTATTTTCAATCCTTTTATATTGCTTTTAAATAGTTCTTTTTGAACTCCTTTAATTGGGTAAGGGATGAAATTTTAAGGAAAAGATTGAAAAATCATCCATTACCTATATAGGATTAGCTCCCACCAACTTTACCCTGCACTGGAGGATAACTTCTTTAAGTCCTTTCTATACACTCTTGCCATACTTGGCTGATCTCTACACTCCTGAAAGCAAACTGGTGTTTTCGTATCTGGCTTTGCTCAGAATTACCTTGTACACAGTACTAGAGCTACTTCTTAACTTTAGTGCAGATACATCTTTAGCTTGTATATGGATTTACAGAACTAGACATTTTGTTGTAACTTTTTCTTAAGATCATTCTCTGTTGTCCAGAGCAGCTCTGTATAGCATGTGTTGAAGGAATTATGAATATGTAATCCTCCAAACATTTATATGATAATGCCCTTCAGCTTTGCTCTTGAACCTATGTCATTTCTGAAATCTCCCGTTATACCCAAAACCAGAAAGGAAACTTGTGATGAATCTTCTATGAAATTTCTAAATCAAGTATTGAACATCCACTTGTCCTATTACTCTCAGAATACAGTTCTTCATATTTTATCTTCCTTTTCTCTTAGAGAAAAAAGACATTTTGCAAAGCAGCTGCTCACTTTTATTCACATAGCTTTATTTTACAGCTCAGGTTTTGGCTCTACACTCAACTGAGATATTTCGTGTGGATGGGAGGTTTCCATTAAACTGACATACTTACTTCTCAATAAGGCTAACATTGTAAAATCAAAACAAAACAAAACAATACAGAAACACCACTCTTCTTTCTTTTATTTGAATGATGTGTTATGCCAGAAAAGGACAGGCATGAAACTTCTTTGCAAAAGCAAAGGTATGAACTGTTCCAAAAATGAAACAGACCACTAGTGATCCACAGTTCTTCTTACTTAAACTGTTGTTTTCCAAGCTACAAGGTATGTTCTTCCTATAGTACAGTACACTACTCAGTTTAATCAATATTCTGTGAAATAAGATGTCAATAGAAATCCATTTTTCTTTCTTAGCATGTCAATCTTTGGACAAATATTTTCCAACTCTCAAAATCTGTAAATGAAAATAAGACCTTTAATCTTTTTGTTTCACGGTTACAGGAGTTTGGGGTGTTTTTTTTTTTCTTTTTCCTGATATTAATTCATAAAATGAAATCTTAATGTGTACCCAAGTTTTTTCAAAATGTTTTGCTTCCTCTTTTCACAGACTTTCCCTGCTTCTACTAAAAACTACAACACAGAGAAGAGGTTGTGGTAAAAAGCTAGATAGCAAGTATAGTTTTGGCACAACTGCTACACTGTGATTCCAAATGAAAACTATTGAAGTTAACAAATTCTTGAAACTTGCCAAGCTCTCTCTACTCATATGAGCCTCTTCCATCTGCTCTCATCAAAGGAACAAAGCATTTTTTAGTTCTTAAAGCCAGGTTTTAGAGTTTCTAGCTCAACACTGCTATGAAAATATAGTAATTTGCATATTTTTGTCTTATGTATATACATACTTAGGTTCACATAGATGTGTTGTGACTCTGTCTATAAACCACTACTTTAATTTAATTGCCTGTAGACACAATGCAAAGCAAGATATGCACAGACAGAATGCTGCCAAATTCTCACAACCTTTGAAATTATTTAGATCTAGGATTAATACAGACAGGTGCACTCCTGAGAACTCAAATTTGCATTCACATTTTTTTGCAAAAGGAGGTATCCAGTTCCAAGGTTTCCATGCAGGCCTGTCTTTAATTAGGAGGCAAATCAAGATGAGCAAATCCCTTAGTCTGCTTATGCTATTGAACACTACAGTGGTTTGAATCATGTTTTATAAACCATACCTGACTTATTTAAAGGGTTCTATAATACCATATGCATTGCACTCACTTGACAGATGGATATTGATATTTGTTCTCATCTGCATGAACACTAGCTGAAACATATGCAAAACTCTTAATGATATTAAAGCTTTGCCAATTAAGATCATATTCAAGCCTCTGATGAAACCTGATAGCATGTTTCACAAGATTCAGTTCTGATTTTTTTTGTTATGATTTTGATATATTATTGTTGGTACTGGGTAGCTAAAATTAAAATTAATACAATAGATATAGAAGTATATCCAAAGAATTTTTTCCTCTAAAAAAAGTTCATTCTAAAGAATAGCTGAGCCACTAAACCACAAAGGAAAAATATAAAGGAAAATTATAATGCAGAACTGAATTGGAGTTTTATCCACTTCCTAGTGCTAAGCAAGTTATTATATTCAGAACTTAAAATGAAAGAATGCCTTTCATGGTAAACATGAGAACAAACCTCAGACATAGAGGTGTCTTCCCCACAGGTGAAGGTTTGTGACAAAGAGGAACTTCAAAAATAGGTCAAAATCTGCCCCAGACTGTCTGAAGTATTTTTCTAATACGCGAAACCAGTTTAATGCTTTATTAGATTATGTTAAAATCTCAGTAACTGAGGAAGTATGATAAACTGGATAATGTAGTAGGCGACTCACATGCTTTTCCTGATTCAGTAACCAGGCAATGTAGGACACTGACTGGCACTTCTGGAAGATTTCTAGGTATTACTCTGCAAACAAAAGAGATGCTTCCTTCTATTGTCTTCTTTTCCTTTCACTAGTCGTTAATTCTCTTCTAGCAAAGTAGGCGGTATACCCACACATTAGTAAACAGTATCTAGCATCTTCAGTAATTTATAGCTTAAAGTCTTTTGGCTTAGTATAGTGTAACTGAAATACGGGCACCCTTTCCCTTCTGATGACTGCAGAAGAGATGATAAACTATAAACAAGAACAAAGTAGGCAGTGATAAGTAGTAATTTTTTCACATACTGCAGCAAGAGTCATCAAATCTCAACCATCAATGCCCTCAAACAAGACACTTTTCCCCTCTCTGTGTCCTGGTTTCAAACAGGAATCATGAAAGCTTTATTTTAAAAAAAAGAACTCTGAGAATTACTGGTGAAACTTACTGTAAGACAGCAAGATAGAATTATTTTATTTAGCCATACCTTTTTGACAGTTAATGGTAGTCACTAAATCAGATACTGAGAAATTTGTGATATCTTGTTATCAGATTTACACAACAATTAACAGGGACACTAGATCCCAGTATATACATGTATTTTGTTCAGTTGGCTGATTTATGCTGCAGCTATAGTATGCATTATAGAGCAGGGAAGCAATCTCCCATTAACCACAAACTTCTTCTGCTTTGCTTCTGGTACTCAAACCAGAGTTTGATTAGACCTAGTGTGAGCACTCTTTTGCAATACATGATGCATGTACACACTGAAACAGCAGCTCAACTGTAAACATAGGCAGAAAAAAACAATTACTTTCTGATACAGAAAATGTACTTTATTACTGAGAGAGAGAGATTTTAGAGATAAAAAAAAAAATTCTAGTAAAGCCTCTACTCTCAGATTCAGGTCAAACTATGCAGATAATTACATAAACATTGCTGAGTTTAGTTCCAGTACTTGTTGTCCCTGTTCTCATTCCTATTCTCCTTTTTCTCCCCAGAAACTCAATGCACTAAAGTGTACCATTCTCCTGTTTCCCACAGGAAATCTTTTCCAGACAGGTTGCTTAGCCTTTCCAAAACATTAATTTATTTATGCAAAAAATGACATTTTAGGAAGACCTGGTAACTTCTCCAAGTGTCTTCAAAATTGAACTTCACATCTTAAGAGTCTCAGAAACTTACAGGTGCCTAACTACTATGTTAAGTCTGTCTATCTGATAAATAAATTATGCTAAAACCTCCAAAAAGCCCATAGCTGAAGTCCTTGTAAGCACTGATGAACAAGTATACAAAATGTTGATCTGGGAAAAGTAAGTAGTATTTCCAGCTTAGATTGCAAATCTAGATACTGAGACACTAATAAAATAAATTTATATAATTAAAACAATTTTATTTTTCATAACAATACATTTGGATTGTGGAAAAGAAAAGATATCAGAAGCTTCTTTAATCCCAACATAGGATCTTAGTCAAAAAGGAGTTCTAAAGGATAACCAGCAGAAACTGGAAATAGGACCTAAAAACACCTTCATCTTTTTTCACATTGAACATTGAGTTATATGATTACCCTTTCTTCAGAATATATTGGGAAGGGAAGAGGGATTCTAAAGCAAAGTTATCCATATTCAGAGGCTTGGGGGTGGGGGAGCAGGTTGAAGGTGGGAAAAGAGACATAAAGGGAGAGACTTTTTAGGTCTAGAAATGTTTTTACTTCCATAGTTTCCGAGAGAAATGCAAGAATCACTTTGGCACTTCAGTTAACCATCTGGAAGCCAAATGAAAACGTGAATCTCTAATCAAAACTCCTATCATCTCGACAAAGCATGAATGTTTTTGATTCAATTTATGGTCAAAAGTTGAGGAGGGAAAGGTAGTGAGCTACATAGCTGTCAGTTTATTGAATTTCTACTAGCAGAGGTTTACATCTTTATATTCTATAAATGTTCATAAATATCTTTTTAATCCAACACGTAAAGGTTCCTCAGTCTGTTTGCAGAAGCTGTCCACATATTCTGTACTAGCCTTTGTTGCTTTCCCAAAGCTGTGTATCCTCTGCTGAGTGTCTCTTACTACCATACTTTGTACTTTATCCGCAGGATATGAGGGACATTATACTCATGCCCATAATTCACGTATTGAAAAGAAATCAGGTGGGAAAACATTAGCCTGAGATAGATAGATTCTGAGTAGAATTCTTCATAGCTGCATTTTCAACTGCATTGCCTGCTTAACTACTGACTGTTCACTGGAGTATTTCTTAACATAATAATTGGACACAACATAAAATTGTCGTTCTACAAACAAAATGTGAACTATAGATTACATTAGTGACAACACAGGTGACACTGTTCAGCATAAATGAAGTTTAGAGATAAAGACATGTAATCATACAATTTGGCATATATTGCATATACAAAATACTTTAAAACAACTGTGCTTAACACTGAAGTATTATCTGAGCTTATCTAATAGAAACAGGAATGTAAAGAAAATAAATTTTGTCCTTGATTTGTCACTGTACCTAAAGGGTGCCAACTGTGAATCTGAATAATTTTTTTTAATGTCATGATGTTTCCAGACCTAAATCCCTTCATTATTATTATTGATTTCCAGCAGCCACTTTTTTAATTTAAATGTAAATCTTTTCAAATTTGCCCTTTGTATTGAGAGCTACATATATTTATATCTATCCTCAGCACTGCCAAAAACTGTTTCCCTAAAGAAGATGAATCAATAACTATTTACCTTGTAGTCTTGTGCCAGCACGCACCTTTACTACATGGATTATGTCCTTTGACTTGTACCTTGCTATAATTAAAATGTTTTTGGAATGGATGAAGATCAGATTGGATAGTGCTAGTACTCCGGCCTAATAGCTTGTATCTATTTATAAAGTAAGAAATAATGATAAAGCAAAGCCTCTGCCAAAGAATGTTAATTTAAACAGATATACCTGCAGATATACAGATACAGAACGAGAAATTCTAATCAGCCAGCATAAGCATAAATGTACTACAGTCTTCCATTTTTATGCATTCATTTAAAACTATAGATTAATTTTACTAGAAATTCTGGCATTTGTGAATGTTTCACTTAAAAGATTCACTAGCAGATGGAAGGATAAAGTCAAACCCATTTGACCATATATTTTTGATACTTCTCCAAAAGCTTAAAAATGTTATTCACTGTTTGATATCAGCTTTCTTTTTTCCTTCCAGGTCCTAAAGACCTCCAAAAAGCTACAAATAGTTATATTTACCTAACCTTTGCTCTTGTTGTGGACATATTCCTAATCTTTTGGAAAATTTCCTTTTTTTTTTTCAAAGACAAAACAAATAGTAGGATTTTAAAGAACAAGTCATAGAACAATTAGTAGATGAAGATGTAATTTTCAAAAATACCACTTTCTCTGTATAAAAAATATGAATCTTTAAAAACCTAGTCACCTCCTAGAAGAAGAATCTCAATAACCCAGTAGTGTTGATTTAACTCTACCCAGTTCAAAGCTAAAAACATAACTGGACAAGTAAGCTAACTGCATGAGGAATCACAGTGCTCTTAACTGGAGGAATTTTTTGCTTTCTATTGTTTGTTAACACTTTGAAATACTGGATTTCTTTTTTATATGTTGGAGATATAGTTTATTTGTTTTGCTTTTGGTTTGGGTTTTTTAATGAAACTGGAGATACCAACACATTCATTTCAGGATTCTAATCAGGAATATCCTGTTTATCTCACAAAGTTCACTGGATTTCCCAGGTCTTGAGGAATGCAAGAAAGGCCGCTGTTTTACAAGAACTCCTATTGAAAAACAGCAGTTTTCCTCAACATCTCGGATGTATTTGCTGTAGTAAACATAATATGAGTGCAATGATGCTTTCTTTAGTAGTCAACTAACACTCTTATATTTTAAAGGAAAAAAAAGTCCAGACAGGTTTGCCATAGATTTAATTTGAAATTCCTGTTGTTTTCAGTATACTAGCAGGACAGTCACCATATAAAGTTGTGATCAATTTTCACTTGTAAGACATTTAGTAAAAAGACAAAAATGACCAGCAAAAGCAACTGTGAACAATCTATGCCAAAGTACTGTGGACCAAACTTTTCCAAATATTTTTACTGCTGTTAGAAGAAGAACAAATTCAAGTGGGAAAAAAACAAGCAAGTAAAAGCCACCAAAACAAAATAGGAAAAATCATAAGGTGTGAAAAGTGACTTGTTTTTTTTACTTTTTTGACCCTTCTTTAATTACATACCTAACCAGATGCGAATGAAACACAGGTTTCTGTAGGAACATTATCAAGGCTTACATAGATAATATCTTCATTATCTTGGCTGTCCTGGAAAACAATAGAGCTTACATAATCACATGCACATTTATAGAAAATTCTGTACCCCTTTGTTCTTGGTCTTGCCAGGATGGAGTTAACTTTCTTCACAGCAGTTCATATGTTGTCGTGCTTTGGATCTGTGGCTAAAACAGTGTTAATAATGCACCAGTATTTGGGGTTTTGTCAAACAGTGCCTGCACAGCCTCAAGGCTTTCTCTTTCTTTTACCATTCTTCTTTTCCCTCTGTACACCCTCCAGCAAGTAGGCTAGGGGTGGGCAAGAACTTGTCAAGGTACAGAGCCAGAATAGCTGACTCAAACTGGCCAAGGGGATACTCCATACCATATAAAATTATGCTCAGCAATAAAAAAATGGGGGTACCGGAAGGAAGGGGCTGGGAGGGTTGTCTTCCAAGGTGGCCACTGCTCAGAGACTGGCTGGGCATTAGTCTGCTTGTGGGAGGCAGCTACCTTTGCATCACTTGTTTTTTCTCTTTCCTTCACATACTAAACTATCTTTATGTCAACCCATGAGTTTTCTCACTTTTGCTCTTCCTCATCTCACTGAGGGCAGGGGACTGAGCAATCAACTGTGTGAGTGCTTAGCTGCTGGCTGGGGTGAAGCCACTACAGCACCAAGCAATTTCAACCAAAATTGATACTTCCTACATCCTCAGAGCTTCGTAGAGTTGCTGTAAAAAGACAACCTTGTTAATATCTCTATTGACAGAGGCACTGCAAAATGAACCCCTTTCTTTTGAGCTGCCAAAGGATCTACGTAGCACCACAAGACCCAGACTACAGGAAACCAAACTTCTTTTATCTCTCTTCTGACACTCTAACCTTACCTTTTCCACTTAGACTATTTTTTCTCTAGAACAGCTTCTGTTCATTTCTACATTTCAGAGCTGCAGATGGGATGAAAATAACTTTAGCAGAGTTGTTTTAGGGTCAACAGGAGACATAGTGTGAGGTCCATTAGTCTGTGTGTTAAACTTGGGATGCTGTGCTCACAAGAGTAAACAACATAATTGCCATTTGATACCAGATGTTTATCTCAGGGCGGAGACACTCAGAGATCCACATTTCTCCACTGTATTCAAGCTGCAAGGACAGATTTATGTAATAACTCACTGTATTGCAGAACCAAGTTGAAAAGATATTTCAAGCTCCTATGTTGCACTGCAGTACTATTTGCATTTGCAAATGTAGCCTTATAAAACTAAAACATATCTAGATTTATCTGTTCTCATCTGTAACGTACTATGCTTTCTGATTTAACAGTATTGTCACCTGAAATGGAGGTGTCAGGCTTATTCAGGTATGATGAGATATGTAATTAAGTCATCTAGACTTCATAAAAGGAGACGCAAAAAGAGTTGATGAAGAAATACAGTCTGTGAAAGATCATGTTGCCAGAAGGAAAAACATAGAAATCACCAAAATGTGACAGAATATGTGTCTACCTCTTCACCTTGCAGCAGAGAAGAGGAGGCATGCAGACAGTGGGTAGTTCTACAGTGAAAAGCCAAAGCGATTTGTATCCTATCATGCCTCACAGAATCACAGAATGGTAGGGGTTGGAAGGGACCTCTGTGGGTCATCTAGTCCAACCCTCCTGCCAAAGCAGGGTCACTACAGTAGGCTGTAGAGGACTTTGTCCAGGTGGGTCTTCAATATCTCCAAAGAAGTAGACTCCACAACCTCCCTGGGCAGCCTGTTCCAGTGCTCCGTCACCCTCCGAGGGAAGAAATTCTTCCTCATGTTCAGA
>Ga0181612_150334_pt1 | contig 11911 bp, 9 predicted proteins | sample HoacroProtozoa21_FD_119630 | JGI IMG/M metagenome (GOLD analysis project Ga0181612, IMG submission 119630) | Hoatzin crop microbial communities from Cojedes, Venezuel. Combined Assembly of Gp0051906, Gp0051904, Gp0051908 | reverse complement strand
TTTAGCACAGCAAATGGACGTCTGTATTTTCCTCAACTCCACCTCATTCTTACACTTCTCAGGAAGAGCCAGAACAAAACTACAGGACTTCAGCTTCTTCGTTGTCCTCCTTCTATCAGAGTCTTTCAGGCTCACCACAGTTCTCAAATTCACTTCCAGTTTTCAAAACCAAGTCTACACTAGCATTAACAGTAATTTCTTTACAGTACCTTCGACAAGCTCCTCCTCCTATAACTTTGCCTTACTGTGTTAGTAAAGAACATCTTCCCTCAGCTCGTGCTGATGATTCATTAGTGACATGTGTTAACCATTCTTGTTTGATTTAAGTTGGTTGAGCATATTCAGTGACTGCTTATGGAATTAAAAAAAGGGAAGAGATTCACACACAGGCATTTCCAAATTTAAACAAAGCAATACGAGCATTGGGGAAGGAACACTGCTGCTACTAGGACTAGAAGTTTACTGTAATTTGTTAGGGTTTAAAGTCTACAGTAAAAAAAAAGGAGAGCAGAAAATTTTAAATGAACATTCACATAAAATACTGCCTCTGTTCCACACTGCTAATCAGCTGCTTAATCAATCAGCAGTAGCAAGAAAAAACCTGCTTAAGTCCATGACCAAAGTTAAACTCATTTAAGATATTAATAGTGTTAGTGGTAACATCAGATTATATTTTAAACTTGTTGCTTTTGAGTACATTCTCAACTATGACTTTCATATGCTAACCATACACTATTTCACCTTCCCAGAAGTCTGCTACGTAACAGTCTCCGTTAGCCCGAGCGCTCTCCCACAATCGTAATTTCTGCCCATCATTTGGCCTTATTCTCATATTTACTTTTATTTGATGTAAGATAGGATGCTTACAAGTGCTCCTCAATCACAAATAATGCTACCAAGATATCGGGAGATTCCACTGCTCTGCTTTTACTGGGTATGTCCTATCTTTCAGAAGAGTACCCAGCAACTTCAAGTATTTACCACATCTTGTTCTGAAATTACACCAAGTCAAATCTCAAAAGCACTCAAATTCATATACTCATTGGTAAGAGTTGCATACACCCTTTTCAGTGTAAGCATCTGTCACAGCAAAGGGCGGTTCACAAAGTACTATCCAAGTTCAAGGCCAAGTGTGTGAACAGAGCAGTATTTAGAGCAGCACGATCAAACACTAACTTCTCTTCAGCCTGGTTAAGTTTAAACTAGACCTAGAAATCCAGAACAGGAGTCAAAAGGAAGGCTGACTGGGGGTCAGAAATTGCCCACATGCAGACTGAAAACATACTGAAGCTGAGGAGCTTAGTAACTGGCACAAAGACTTTCAGATTCATTTTAAGGATTAAGATTTCCACAACTAAGAGGCTACTACTAAGAACCAGCTGAAAAGTTCAGCAGGTATTTAATTACTTTTCTGTTTGGAAGGGCCATGTAAAAAATTTCCTTAAAGAAAAAAGCAAATCCAATAAAACTACCACAGACAGAGGAGGAACAAGGTTTTGATCTGTAACCAGTTCGCTATAATGTGGTTATATTTTGCGTAGTTCTTCTAATCTTGTGTTTCGCTGAAATTTTAAGTCAGCATAATACAAGCTAGGAGAGAATAAACAGAAGGATATTAGTCTTTAGTTAATGAACCAATACATTCAGCTGCATGAAACGATCAAGGGAAGGCAAATGAAATCACAGAAGCACAGCACTTCCAAAAAATCAAGCTCAACTGTACAGTTATCCAAGTTCTTAAATCCTACCAGCTACTGAAAGTAATACTTGAGTTGCAACCATTCAGGCCCCTTCTGACAGTGTGCAACTGAATCAGTTCCAGGACACAAGCAGAGTGGAAATTCAAAAAAAGATTTCACATTTTAGAAACTCACACTTACCAGCAATACTTTAAATGATACATGCTCCATTGAGAAAGGGTTTTTTTAAGTACATATTTAAGGGCTACATGGGACGGGGGTGAAAGTGATGTTGGCCAGATAAGCCTTCAAATATGTACTCCCAGATTCTACTGCTCCCCCATCAGCAAATGCCATTTCTCAACACCAAGCACAAACTCTAAGAGCAGGAGTTTTAGTTCAGATCAGAAGCGTGCTTTCGCAGTGAATTCCCTCCACATCTTCCTTTAATCTGCTTTATCTCATGTCACAGACCAGTCTCACCCAGCAGTAATCCCCTCGGAAACACAGCCAGAAGGTCCACCACGAGGTGTCCAGCACCCTGCATGACACCAGTGCTGGTCCAGAGCAAGCCACCTGGCTGGGTATACGCTGCAGACATCAGTACTAACTATTTTATACCACAAATCTGCTCTTAATGGGTAGTCCTACGAAACTAAGTGGGAAAAAAACGTTACCATCACCACACTCCTACCAATGAAAGCCATTCTAGGCTGCAGTTTGATACACCTTAGCTGCCATCACAACCGCCAACACATTTTCTTCTCTGGCTATTTGTTGCCCACGGCAGTATGCCAGCAAAAGTGTTGTTGCTACTACACAGATAACTAGATCAAGGAATTTTTACAGTTGGATAAAACCAAAACACTTCCTTTGTTTCAGGCAAAGATTGTTTTCCAGCTGGATAAGTTCCCCAGTCTGGTTCTGTCCCCTTTCAAAGCAAGGTCTGAACATGTTTCGTTCCCATTTTCCTTTTCCAATTTATGCTCCTTTAAGTAGTCAAACACACCAGCTCAAAGGGATCTGAAATCACCCCTGCAGCCTCAGCACCTTAACTCAAACTGACCAAAGTCCCAATTCACTCTAGCTTAGCTATTTATACTCCACCACAAATTGCTTCCCTTATCTTTGCTGATCAATACTGGCTGTTAGAGACAGGAGATCCTCAAGAGTCACTCTAGCTTTGCAATGCTGTTGTCATTTTAAAACTTTATCAATATACATTTTCAAACCTTACAAGCGTTTGGCCCTCAACACCTCCCAGAAGGAAGTATGTTACACTACAGAAAACTCTATGGTATTTTCTCTTTTTTTTTTTTGGGGGGGGGGTGTTTCTTTCAAGATCCTCTGCTGTGGCCTGTATTTAATGTACCCACAGAGATGGTAAGCTGCTTATTTTTTGTGCTTTTTCCACCACGCTCTTTCCAGAGATGGTTAAAGGCAGCTAACTTCCAGCATCTCCTTAACACGCCCTCTATGCTTATCAGGCAGAATCCCTATCAAACTGCCTGGCACTTCAAACTAATTGGATTTGCAGTAACAGGAACCATTTGACCATCCTTGCTACAGCAACATGGATCCTGCTGAATTTGCATTTCTTCAGCTGCATAGATCTTGGCACAATCAAGTTCTGCCTACCATTGTGAGTACCTGCCCTGCTTTCTATACAACCTGTTAAGTGTTTCTCAAAGATATACACCTCTCCTGTCACCATGTCTCTACAGGTAGAAGCTGAGGCAGGCATGCACATTCAGACACTAAGATCCCCCAAGCCTTGCAATAATAATAATAGCCTTTGGAGCTCCAAGTTGGATGACGTCCTACAAGACTATGGCCGTCTTTCGCTCAGCACACCACCTTTTATGGAGCCTGATTAGGCAGCAGAGTGAGAAAGCCGAGCCAGCCAAGATGAACATGCATAACAAAAGATGTTGTTAGTCTCTGTCCTGGGAGAGACTTCATCTTACTTAAGCTGGGAGGTAGAGGTGAGAGGTGGCAGGAAGAGAAGCTATTTTTATTGCTGAAAGGTAGACTAATGAAAAGTAATAAAATAAATGGAATATAAAAACCAAACTCCAAACACAAGCCAAAGCTAACATTCCTTACAGTAGGAGAATGAGCTCTGATGGAATCAGTATCACCGTTATCTCTGATTTAAAGTTCTGTTCTATGACACATTCTAAAGCCTGAGAAAAGTAAAGATTTATTATTTTATCTCTATCGTATTACTAAAGAAGAGAGGTTTCATTTCCTTAAAAGTTTAGCCACAAGTAGTAATGACTTCCAAAATCTCTGCCAAAATTAAGGGCAGAGAGAGAAGAAAAGCAGTGCTCGTGTCACGAATTCTGTATCTTCTCAGTGACGTCACTGGGGTCTTTTTTGGGAAGACTACTAAAAATATGGATTACCCAACCCCCCAGTCAATTAAAGGATGTCAGAGGCTCATCCAATTTGACAACCTACTTTCAAAGAGATGAAGAGTCCTGATGAAGAACATAAAGCCAATTCAAAAATCTCTCCTTGGCTCTAAGAGTAAGGCAGCCAGACTCATTTCCAACCCACTTCTCCTCCTCTGCATCCTGCAGGACAAAATGTTCCAGCAACAGCTCATCTCACTGGGAAAATGTACATTTGTTTGAAAAGCTTCTAACAATTTCTCCTCTGTCTCTGGAAGTTCCATCTTGGATAAAGAAGAAAAGATCACAAGATTTTAGATGACTTCCCCATAACACAAATGTAGGTGTTTCTTGATGATCACAATTCCATTTTTTCTGCCTATGGGACTAAAATTACCCAGTGAGAACACACAAGGTTGTTCCCTCTTTTCTATTCCTTCACATTATTTCCTACTCTTTGCTCAGAGCTACATGGAACCCTCATTACCAACAATCCCATAAAGACATACTTAGCCAGCTCCCAACAGGAGAAAAGGATTAGCTAGAGTCAAAATTCCAACTGGGATAAGCAGGTCCTTTAAAATATTATCTCTGCTTCAGCCAGCCAAAGCGGCTAATCACTCCAGCAGTACTAACTCCCCATCTAGATGATTTTGCTACTAGAATATAGATGAAAGGTGTGGTGATTTTTTTGCCTCCTGGCACTTCCTGCAGCGTCCAAGAAGCATTTCAAAATTGAAACATCACGCAAAACTGATCAAGTTTTAACAGAGCATTGTCTGTCCCATCCCAGTTATGCTTGAAACAAGACTAAGCTGGAAGACCAGCTTTTTAGAAGCTGTTGAACTAATACTTTATGCCATCTGAAGAAAGCTACATACTGCCTAGTTTCTGGCAGTGTAAAATTCCAGCTTCCAAAAAGGAAAGAGAACATTCTGCTCCTAAAACTACACATTATTTAGCACAGTGCTAAGAAGTTCACAGGGAGGCTAAGCATTCCTTGTAACATAAGTCTATTATTAGTAACTTTTAGCCCAGAAAGGTTCTTGATAGCAGGCATTTAAAGAGAATTATTTGGACTCCATCCTTTTTAGCACTAATCTGCAGAGTGGTTATTCTGCAACCTTCCAAAATTTCACATCAAGTCTTAAAAAAAAAAAATCATCAGAGCCTTAATTCTAAAGTTTCCTGCAGCTATAGAATTATCCATCAATGTTTTGGGGGATAGGTATTAGAGAGGGATAGCTCAGTTTCCAGCATACTATACTTTAGGGAACTTTTCAACGCACAATTAACTAACATCCCTTTGTTTCTAAGGTTGTCTACAAAGTGTAAAAGCAGTATATTAGAGCAACAGTTCCTGACCAAAAAGGACAAAAAGAGTAGGGTTTATAACCCTAGTTTGTATTCTGCAGAAATTGTTTCACAACCATGTAGCAAATCCTGTTTAAACTGCAGTTCTTCTCCCTGAAGAGTTCAGGCGTGACACAAAATAGGGCTCAATAACACTCCCTACACATGCTAAGACTCAAAAATGAAGCCAAAGAAGTTAGTTCCAGCAGTCGCAATACAGAGTCTCTTTTAGAGCCTAAAGAGATACTGCTTGAGCAACAGAATCTCTTCGCTTTCTCCATGCAGTGCTTTCATAAGCCAGTTTTTATTAGGAGGAAGACTCAATATTATGAGGTGTTCAAGCCTGGATTAAGGTTGCCACAACTCTAGCACAAAACTGCAAAAAGGGACAAGAAAAATACACTAGAAGGCATATTTTATATTAACTGATAACCACTGGAGTCAAGTTTCTCAGATACTCCACATGCTCAGGAAGGACAAGCAATATCAAGAGCTCAAAACTGTCTGCTGAAGAACATACCTCACTTAATGTGCAAGACAGGACTATATCCCACCATTCCAAGGTTGAAAAATTAGGATTTGGCTTGTTATTGCCTCCAGAGATAGATGAGAATAAATAATAGGTCCACTTGCCTCAAATGCAGAAAATCACTCTGGAGCCCAGAATTTCACTGCATTTTGACCCTAAAGCATCATCATTCAAACACCAACTGGTCACCGAGACAGCTGTGACAAAATATAAACCATTACTAAAATAAGACTGCATCCTACGCACTCCTTTCTACTCCATCTCCCACACTTCAGACGCGAGAGCTCCTATGAGGAAGAAGTACAGCCTCAACCATCACATACAGCCTTTGGACTCTAGTTTCCTTAAAATGCAACACATTCTGGCAAATCCCTTGAATTCAAAAGGAACAAGGAGTACTCTGAGTTTTCTGATTGAAAAAACAGACCTTGTTCAAAGCCTCTCGTGTGAGATGGGGAAAACCTGCAAGCAGAAGCTCCAGAAGTACATGAAAGAATATCCTGGCTTAAGATGGTGGTTTCCAATTCACAAAATTCACAGCCAGATGATGTGCTGGAAAGAGGGTAAAGGTAGTATTTTGGTGTACAGATTTCTCATTCTTCAGATGCAGAAGTCATCCAGCTTGGCCGAGAAACATACAAAATAAAGACCTGAAATTGTTTAATAAAACTTGAATTAGAAATGGAAGATTTTACTCTGTTACACGATGAACTGTTGTCTGTAATAAATACTACTTTTTATTTCTCAAGTTACTATCAGGTGGTTTGGGTTTATTTTCAAACCAAGACGAAAGTCTCCTTCCAGCAAGGTGAAGATGGGGGACATTAAGCCTTTATCACAGTTTGTAAAGTATATTTCTCAAAGCAACCGAAGTAGTGGAGAAGTAAGCTCAAGAGACTTTTTCCAGGTCATACCTAATTAAAGCAGGGAATGTATCACCACAAAACTAGGGCTAAGAACTCAACCCAGCCAGATGGTAAAGCATTTATAATTGCCAGCTCATATCAGTAAGAACTCTTATCAGTCTCCCAGGTTTAAACCTGTCTTTCAGACTTGAGTGATGTGAATTTTGAGGTCTTCCTCAAGTCATCCTGCATCTTTTAAAGCATCTTTGTCAGACAGGACAACAGATGAGCTGTGCCTTGTGTCTGATCCTGTACCAAAATGCTTTTCCAAGATGCTTTTGTGACTTATGTTCTCTTTCCTAAAATAACCTACCACTATTTAAATGACAGGCAATGATTTCATTAAGTTTGCTGAAGGATATTTACATCTGCTATGTTTGGAATTCCATTTGAATTCGCCATCAGCATTGGCCCGTAACCAGTCACCTCCCTGCAAAGTGCGATTTGGACTCTTTCTTCCCTCTTCTCAGTATTACTGCAGAAAGCACAAGACTGCAATGTACAGTGTTGAGGAAGTCTGGTCTACGGAGGCTTTTATACATGAACTCCAAGCCTTTGCTTCTGCTGTAATTATAAACTAAATGTGCTAGCAGTCATTTCAATAATATGCTAGCTCAAACTAAGGATTATTGCCTGTTTAAGTAGTTCAGAACAAAACCTAGTGGGCAATCACCACTTAAGAGTATTACTGTAACTTTCAGGCTATGATAATACTGAAAGCTTGGAGCTCAGGTCCTACACAAATTATTTCCACCTCCACATACTGTTTTCATATATATTCTACTTAAAACCAGTGGAAGTATTTATTTAATATACAAAGCCCCCCATAAGATACAAAACTCAGTTCTCTATAAATAATACTTTAAACAGAGAATATTAGTGTCTGAAGAAATATACATACCATGAACCTAAGCCTACCACACTCCCACTAAAGCAAGGGATCCAGATTATACAAGACACTCCATATTTTATTTTCCTCTAAGGCTTGTAAAAAAAAAAACAAACAAACACATAGATGAAGATTAACTGGCCCTACTACTGAGATATTTGCTTCACTTCATCAGTTAGAGAAGAAAAGCCATGGGGAAAAAATAAAGATAAGCAGTCATATCACCTACATTCTCTTACTGTTTGCCCTTAAAAATGAGGAGTCAGACACACACACATGCTTTAAAAATATTCAGGCCTGAAAAACACGCTGCACTGACCCTTAACTTGTATGGCAGTAACAATGATTACTCCACACACATGCTGCTCCCCCATGACAGACTGAAATAGTATCAGTACTGAAGTACTGTTGTATTACTAAACCCTATGGGCTTAGAGCTGAGGGATTATACAAATATCTCCCATACATCCTGCTCCCAAAACACACACTGCTAATAAGCCTCCTCCTATTCGCCTTCAGGTTCATTCTGAAGAGTTGCAGACATCTTGCTGGCTTGTTTAAAATAAAAAGCCCAACTAGTAGGTTTGTTTTTATGATCCCGAGTGTGAAATGTTCTTGCTGGAGGCCTTAGGCCAGGTGAAAACCACTTGTGTTAAGATGCTACTTCATGGCATTTCAGGGATCTAATGAGCTATATAATTGGCACACAGGGAAGTCTCTCTAGCTTGCATACAACTACAGAAATTAAAATCAAGGAGCTTATAGTAGTCCAAATATTTTTCAGTAAATAGTACAGCTGGTAAACCGCAGATACTGCTAAATTTAGAACTCAATTGCTTAGCAGTGTTCTGTAAATATCCATACAACTCAACACTTGCAATAACATGAAATACACTTCCTCCTCAGCCTTACCATCCTGATTTTTCATACTAGGAGTAGTAATTCCCTCTCACGATATGTACTATGCCCAACTTAGTGGGGTAAGAAAAGTTTCAGTCTTTCTCTCAAAATGATAACTCTCCAGAATATCATTGTGTGACTGTACTGAATGAGCACATATACGTGGGTATCCTTATTTTAGCTGCTTATCATAAATACACTACTTACATATTATCATGTAAAACCCAAACATCTGCCAAGAAAATTAATTACAAGAGCAGCTATGCAAGAGTAGAGTTCTATGCAGGCTCACATACAGTAGTTAAAGCTTTCTGCTGTATCATCTGTCTTGAAAGAGCACAGAAGTGCATTGAACAGATACGAGATACAGTGCGTAACAGACAACCCAAGTTCCCTCTCATGGCCCAAACTTGTCCTCAGTCATGGCTGACCATCTGTAATTTGTTACTCAAGAAATTTGAATTCATCTGGCAGGAGACATCACCTCAAGAGGCGGAACACTGAAAGACCTCAAGTTTTACAACACCCATCTAGTTGCGTGATCCATTACAACTCAGAGAAAAGCCCGAACACAACACAGCTTTCAAGTAGCAAGAAAGTTCTTTGACATAAAGAGGTCTCAGACACCACACTACAAACACCAAAACTGAACGCTAGTTTATAGAATTTGTTGCTGTTGCTCCTTATTGTGCAAAATTACAGTTCATACCAACTTCATTATTTGTTGGTTTCCAAATTCTGTTTTGCACATCCCTTGAGTCAGCGAATGGTGAAGTCTCTGAAAGTATCTGCACTACATATACACTGCTCTATTACACATGAACCCTCAGAAACAGTCCACAAATACTCAAAATATGAGCAGACCACAAATTAAAGTCCATTAAAATAACGGAATGAAATACAAAAAAAGCAGTATATATGTCAATATTGTGTGTGCTTTCAGCATTCGATTCAGATACTACTTCAAGCGTCATCAAGGACATCCCTCTCGCCAGACTTTAGGTACTTCAATAATAATTTGTTCAGTTAGGCTATGCAGCTTTTACTAGCTCTTACCAGTTCACTAGCCCATTCCAAGAGCAAGAGAAATGCTTTCTCTGTCTGTGCACTCAGCCTTCACCAGCACACAAAACAGCTGGATTCAGGAAACACTGTGCTGGAAGTCAAGGCACAAACCAAGCGGTACACAACTGCAGAAGGTATTTAGGAAAAGCACTTGTAACAACGACATGAACTGGAAGAAATCCCATGAGAGAAACAAAATTCTATCACATAAGACAACTATTTTAAGACAGAAAAAAAAAATAGAGTGAACTCCATTATAATGACATCAGTGTGATTTTTGTTTGTTGGGGTTTGGTTTGGTTTTTTGATATTGACAGACAATATTCTGCTTGATGAAAAAGCTCAGTATTTTCACTGTGCACTACTTCAACGCTATCAGATGTTTAATGAATAAGTCACTAATTCTATAAACAAGTTTTGGGGATTCATTTGCCAAAGTGGACTCACAGAAGTCACTAGAACTCCAAATCATGTAGTTTACTCACACAGTACAGGCTTATGAAGTCTTAACGCAAAAGCATGCTCCTGTATGGGAGGCAAATGGGCACAAGGTGCCGATCAGTACGTGAGTATTACGGACCACACTTCAGTTAGTATAGAGGAGAGTAACTCAATTTTATTTGAGCACAAAAGTGGCAGGTAAAAGTGAAAACTGAGGAAGGGGAAGAGCCTTCAGTTTTATCTTCACTGACTAGGACAGAAATTTAGTAGCTTTAAATGGCAGCAGGCAAATGATTTGACCAGCAAGTCAAGCACATAACATCTGCAGACAACAACCGTGCAAGAAAGGACAGGACCACGAGTGTTTAGAAGGGACATCTGTGTCCTCCCACCTGGGCAGTTATCTTTACAGATGACTGCATTCTGACAAAAATCAGCTTCTGGTAACCAAGTTGAAGGGTAAAACAGTAAAGGTCTATCTGATAAAACCAACAGTAAGAGAGATGCAAGCATGTCCTTTAGCAGCTCTTCTCCTGAAAACTCTCCATCTTTCAAATGATCTTTCAATACTGGTAAAAAGTGTCTTTTATCCAAACACACTTTTAAATAAGCCTCTGATATTACATCTGAGTTTCTGGCATCTTCACTCATGCAAAAGTTAAGCACACTATAGTTGGCATACAGCAATAACATCTTTTCTGCTGAAGATCTGGAACATCAAGCCACCGTGTTACAGGAAGTCACTGGTCGAGCACCTGGACCCGAGAAGTACTGAAGTGATAAACAAGGTTTTGACAGCTGCAGCCTTTTCTGCAGGTGCAAAAAGCATTTACTTCATTTCAGTTTGGCTCAGTTTAACAATTAGTCCAATAACTAGCTCAGAATTCAGAAACGGGTTTGGTTTTATTTGATCCTCTTAGATCTTGCACTCAACTGCAAAGAAGGGGGAGGAAAGGGAAGGTCCCTCCAAGCAGTTCCAAAGTTCAAAACTGTGTATCTAACAGGACTATAAAGTTTAGTCTCAAGGATACATGATATTCTGCAACTGATCACACTACTCAAATGTGAGCACCACACTTCATGCGGAATAACTTCCCACAACCAAGTATTAACCCACCTTGAAAGAGCCCATCTGAGCACAGCTCCCCCGCACCACCCTCGGCTGCAGGTTCCACAGCCAGGCTTGCCTAGGAGCATCACTGACAGCACGACACACCTACCTAAACAAGCCTGGAAAAAAGCATCCTAACAACAAAATCCCTATTTCTGTTGACTATTAAGGAGCTTGCAACAGTTAATTCAGCCAAAGATATTAGAAGCTAAACAAGTAAATCCCACCCTGAGGGCAGAAACTTGGACATGCCTCGCTGTACAAGTGAGGGCACAAGCGCTGCACACAACAGGCACAGCATTAATCCCACTTCACCCATACCCCTAGCCCATGCCAGCCACCACCTCTTCAAGAATAATATAGCGGATGCTTCTCAGTCCTACTACTTCACAGCAAAAACTGATGTTTTGGGCTAACAGCCTGAAGCTACTTATAGCTTAACAGTTTGAAGAATAAGTGTAGTGATTTTAAGATACGGCATTACACAAATGTAAGCAAGCAGAAGGAAGGCTAGGGACAACGTGGGGCCGCTGCTGAATGAGGCGGGTGTCCTGGTGACGGAGGATGCGGAGAAGGCAGAGCTAATGAATGCCTTCTTTGCTTCAGTCTTCAGTGCTAAGACTGGCCCTCAGGAATCCCAGGC
>Ga0181612_136514_pt1 | contig 11911 bp, 8 predicted proteins | sample HoacroProtozoa21_FD_119630 | JGI IMG/M metagenome (GOLD analysis project Ga0181612, IMG submission 119630) | Hoatzin crop microbial communities from Cojedes, Venezuel. Combined Assembly of Gp0051906, Gp0051904, Gp0051908 | reverse complement strand
GCCTACAAGAAAGCTGGAGAGGGACTTTTTCCAAGGGCATGTAGGGATAGGACAAAGGGTAATGATTTTAAGCTGAAAGAAGGTAGATTTAGGTTAGATATAAGGAAGAAATTCTTTACTGTGAGGATGATAAGACATTGGAACGAATTGCCCAGAGAAATGGCTGCCCCCCTGCCTGGCAGTGTTCAAGGCCGGGTAGAATGGGTCTTTGAGCAGCCAGGTCTAGTGGAAGGTGTCCCTGCCCATGGCAGGGGTGTTGGAACTACATGATCTTTAAGGTCCCTTCCAACTCAAAACCATTCTATGATTCTATGAAAACCAAAGTGTTAATCAAATTTTGCTTCAAGTCTTGGACTGCAAAATGCACAATACCCAACAGACCACAGATGAGCTGTTGCCTGTTCTTAAGTGTCCTGACTCTCATGGGTAAAACTTCTTGGTGTGGGGATTTTTGTGATGTTTTAGGACTATTTATTGAGTTATTGGATTTTCATATGACTCATTTATAAGTCCCTAACATAGGCTTATTTTTTTTGACTTCACAACCACTTCATTTCTTGTGATACAAGAAGTGCTGGAAAGTTGAAGAATGTCAGTAGCCGCTGCTCCGTAAGGGAAGACAAGGGAGAGCTGAGAGTGACCCCAGCATAGGCAGCACCATTGCCAGCAAACACCATCTCACCGTTCTCAATCAGGGATGTGCTATTCTGCAGTCTTGCACAAGGTGAGGCAACATATCAGCTCTGGGTTCCTGCCAGGAGCAGCTGGAGATAGGGCCAGACAACATGAACCCGAGGTCCACCTCCGGGACAGAACCACAGGATAGATCAGAGATCCATGCAAGAAGAGCAGCCAGTAAGTCAGGACAGCAGGAGACAGCTGGACACATGTGTAGGTCTGGCATAGCTCAAGCAGGATCCAGGTGCCCAGGGTCTGAGCTTTAGTGGAGCTCCCTGGCACTGTGGGCATAGGGTGCATGGGTGGAGGTCCCAGAAGAAGACGGCTAGGAGAAATAAAGCCTACTGGGGCACTCAGGGCCCTGAGGATATTGTCACCTAGACATGTGCACTGAAAAAAAGTTTTTGTGGATCCTGCTGAAAAAACCTCACCTTGCTGCAGATAGGGTTTTGGTGTTTTTGACAGAAATTGAAAGTTTGTGCTGTGAAGAAGTATTTATGAATATACTGTCTAGATGTCTGTACTCTGATAAACTGTGAATATTACTGAACATAGCGAGGTTTTTCTATGGATCAAGTCTGTGAATAACTGCAGAAGTATTTGCATGCATACTCATGATACCTGAATAGACAGCATTTCCTTCCTTGTATCTGTTCTTACCGCACTCTGAACCAAGCTAATAGCAAACCTCCCAGTCCCTTGAGCATTACAAGAGCAAGCCATAAGGAGACTGCTGCACTTTGCACATCCTATCTAAAGAATTTTATATTGGAAGGATCTGTAGAATTATATTTTTGTATTAGACACTTGATTTAGTGCTGCTATCATTTTTCCTGAAGAGAACAATTTTATTCTTTCACAATCAAAGTCATCAGTTTAAGTTCGTCTAAAAAAACAGACATTAGCATATTCATTACTAAGGTGATTTAACTATATCTTAGAGCACTGTAGTAAATTAGATTCACATCTCGAGGCTTTTACTCTCCTACTTAGCAACATTTGTAATTGCAAAACTGTACTTCCCTCAACAATGTCTATAGCTGGCCTGAGAAACTTTTTATTTAAACATATCTTTAAAAATAACATTATTAATTTTTATGCTGCTATGGTGCCTTGTGGCAGAAGCCCTGAAAATCATCAGTAGCCTTGTGTGCACATAAATGGAGACTATTAAATAGTCTCCACACCACAGCATGTGAAATCTAGCCAAGGCAGACATTGAGTAATTACACTACATAATACAGTGTTTTTGTAAGATGCCATGTTGTGGAATGTTCCTGTCGTAAACTAAGGTCCTTTTCATGCAGGGAACTCTTGACTTTATGCAATCTGTTTTACGGTTGTCCTCTTTGTACTCCACCACCCCTTCTTCCCCAGAGTACATGCTGTCCCTTACAGAGGACTGGACTGGGCCAGTGACTTGAAGGACCATTTCCAGGAAACACTTTGGCTGAATTTTTAAAGGATCTAATTAATTTTAATGGAAGCTGTGTGTTTCAATCCCTGGACTACTCTGATAATCTCAGCCACAAGTGGTGCTGATAATACAATTTTCTGCTGAATCAGAACGCAATGGAAATCCATGCGTGTTGTTAGGGGAAGTCCTGTCTGCAGAAAAGCATAAAGCGAAGTCCTGCTAGCTCGCATTCATCACTTCCACAGGCAGAAATGGAGGGAAGTGATATTTGTTGAGAAGATTGGGCTAAAGTGTACGGGTGTCAGCTCTAGGGTCTTAAAAACTGTAGAGTGTGCATTTATTTCTTGTCTACAACTTCGTCTGGGCAATGTCAGTCACTTCTGGCCATGAATGGCTAAGAGGTGTCACAGATAGTTGTCTTTGCAAAGGAAGCAAATGGTAAGCCATAATGCACACTTTGCACAAAACTCCTAACGAGGTGATCCCTAGAAAACATTTCATTTTCCTTCTGGGACAAAAGGTGTAACTATAAGCATAAGATATTATTAAAATTACATGCATTTTATGTCTGTGTCACTATATTACTGGAAATCAATATCCACATACTTCAGTAACGTCTGTTTGTGTGTGACAATTTATTAAGGATAAATAAAAAAGAGTCCCTTCAGATTATGAGAAGTATAGCCTTTAATCTATCGGAGAATACTGCAGATTTGTTCTTTTTCTTCTCCCCACAACGCACAAGGAACTGTGAGATTAAAAAAGGTTGGCCCCTGTTAAGAACTAGAACGTATTGGATGTCTTTTAAAAGCACTTTCTCTGAGGGGGAAAAAAAAAAAAGGCTGTTCAAATATTGCATTTATAACATTTCAAATGATATTTCATCATTCCTCTCCCAGAGAATGATAGCGATACTATAGCAAGTGACAGAAATAACCTTTTAATAAAAGTGAATTTTTATAGTAGGACTGGATGGCTCAGGATATTAGTAATGGAACATAGAACCTCTCGCTTCTAGTTCATCCGTTCATGTCCGTCCCCGTCTGGTAAAGACCCAAAATTGTTATCATCAGATGGCTGCTTGGGGGCCCAGAGGAAATGAGTTGGTGGTCTTGGTCCAGTCACTGGCACTAATTGCCATCCTTGCTGACAGTCTTGTTAGACAGGCGTGGAAGCAGCCCTGCCTTAATGAACTATTATGCAGGTTTTCTATTATACCCCTACATTCAGCACCCGAATGCTTTACAGATACTTGTTGTATTGTCCTCACAACACTGGCAGTCAGTAGGGACATATTTACCCCTGTCTGCAGATGGAGGAGCAGAGGTATAGGGCAGCTGTACTTAGTCATGCGGAAAGTTGGAGACAAAGGTGAGCATTAGGTCCTGCTCTCCCAATGCAATGCTAACTGCAATGCCACCTTCCTGGCTCATCTGAGTGATAGCAAGGGTTCCACCAAAATAGATCTGGTGTGTAATGGAGAATGGGCACTGCAGCCTACTGTATGCCCATATAGTGTTTGCTCAGTAAATATTTCTAAGTTTTTGTGCTAGAGCATGGCAACGTGCTGCTCCGGAGGAAAGTTCAAAGTGCCTGTGTTATTACAGGAGAAGTATTTTGAATAACGTGGAGAACAAACTTGCCTGCTTCTAAGAACAACAGACCCACAGCCTGTATTTTTGTGAATCAGATGGTTTGTGACTGATGAGGCTTTTTTCCTAGTTTGGCATAATAAGCAATTTACTTCCTCACTGATACGGTTATTGTCACAGCTTTTGCACTAGTGTTTGATAGCATTGATTAGTTTGTGCTATGCTAATTTTTAGCACAAGGAGGGAATTGATTTACTTCAAGCTTAGTATATTTTAGCACTGAAGTGGAAATAATTCCATTGAAAATATGGAAAATGAGCAGTCACCTTAACAATTGAATAAATTACTTGACATTTGTGGGGCTAAAGTATTCGATAGATAAGAAGATTTTCATATTAAAAATAAATCATTGGCCTATCTATTATTTAGCTAGGCTTGGAATCATGCATAAAGGGTCTTCCACAGGAAGAGAGAGAAGAATATTGATTGTGCCTCCATATTAAAAAAAATTAAATCGGTGGCATTTCCTTGTTCCTTATGGGAAAAAGTCAGTGTATTCAGGTTATGATTAGAATAACTCAGTAATTTCTACAGCAGTGCTTCTATCAAGAGGTCATAGATGATGTGATTTCCTGTGTCTTCTGCAGCTACTGAGTACAAATTCTCTAACAGGGATTCATTTTTATGAATTATTCACAACGCAGAACTGTGCTCTGTACTATGTTAAAAGGAAGCAAAGCATAATCTGCATCAAGAACTTGCACAAGGCAGGAGGGAAATAACAGAAGATTGGAATCTGGGGAACAAAAAAAGGTTACAGCAATAAAACAGCTAACAAAGGCTGCTGTTATGTCTAGTGGAACAAAACAAATTGTGAAATAAATAAAACATCTGAAGAAAGTTTCCTGTCCAGTGTGAATTTTTTTCACTTTTTACAACTGCTTTGCTACTTAATACTTTTGTCTGCAGGGACCTGCCTCATACAGGGCAATGGAAAGGAGTGAGGTTGTTGTCTGGCTTCAATTTATCCATTCACAGCACCACAGAAGAAAATGAAACAGGGATGAGGACCAAGACTCTAGTCTCAGCTCCATCCACTGCATTAGGTCATATCGTCTGAAACAGAGATCCTGTCTCCTCTTACGTGACCGGGGGGTTATATGCATGATCCTCACTTTCTGGGTATGCAGAATAAGCCCTCTGATTTGAAGGAACAGTCAGCATTTATAACTGAACCCAAGGTCAACAGGAACTTTCTTATGAACAGATAGAGTGCTTTTGCTATATTTTTTAGAAATAGAATGAGATCCCAAGGTTTTCCAGTTGGGTACCCAAAATTACTTCATATCTTGCTTTCAACCTCTGTGGTGTGTTCCCTATCTATAACATGCAAATCAGCACACTTCCTCACCTCACAGGGGTTTTGTGAAGAAAAATTCATCAGTGTTTGTAAATCCCAAGGAAAATACCATAGGAACATTGTATAAGCATCTCAGAAGGAAATTAATAATAGTGTGTTCAGTACTGAGTTTGAATTGTTTACAGTAAATAATATAAGAAGTCACAGACTGAATGATGACAATTGCATTTGCCCTTTTTCTACAGCAGAGCCAAGTCCGTACAGCACGTCCCAAACTCGGGCTCTCCCAGTGCTGCAGCACCCAAGGTCTCTGTGCAGCACCGCTTCCTAAAGCCTTGTTGATGGGGGTGCAAAAGTGCACCTGTCCAGATACAAGTTCCCCAAAGTGAGGAAGACAGCTGTGATCTCGTCTGTGGGCTCAGGATCCTGTGAAGGTTTACCCATTGTAGTCATAAGACTCATCGACCCAGCTGAGCGAAATTATTGGAAATAGCTTCCCGCTGATGTAGCAGTAGTCAAAAGCCAAATCAGGGGAGAGGTCTGAAAATGGAAAGCCAGCTGCATGGAGAGTGTTGAGGGTCCACTCTAGCCGGTTTATGGCTTGTAGTCTTGGGGAAGGAGAGGGGAAAATGGCACTTCTTGCACTGGGCACTGAATTAACTCTGCTTAATTTGCTAGTTGAATTTCCTGTGCTCCTGTTGTAGCCAGTATTGAAAGAATAGCAGGAGCCTATGTTGATTGATATGAACATGTCCCTGAACTGTGATTTAAACAATGATCTGGTGGGATTTTCTTCAAATTGTCTTGTTTTAACACAGCATTGAAAACCATATCATGGTGTCTCTTCAGTTTTGGAGGTGGATGTTTCTTTAACTGAAGGTTAATCCTTGAAAGTCTTTGTAGCTACCGGATAGTGCCCTCTGAAAGGAAAAAAAATCTCATACAGCCCATCTAACTGGATTGTCTGAAGTTGTGGGTTGTTTCCAGGATAGGTAAAACACATACTACAAGTTTCTGGGCAAAAAATTCGGGAATAGAAACAAACAATAAGCCAGTTGTGGGGTTTGCCTGATACTGTCTGCTGGTTGTTTTTGTTAGTTTTCTCTGCTCCCTGTTCCACCATTTATTCCACTCTTCTCCTCACGCTCCATTCGCTGATAGAAGAGGTAGAGCAAATTCTCTGCAAGAAATGCAGGAATAGTTTCATCTGACATATAAAAAGGACTGATTTTCAGAAAGTGCTGAACATCTACCCTTTTAAATTTGGGATCCTTCCAAAAGTTAAGTAGCCAAAATTACTAGTCGCTTTGAAAAATTACATTTATGATACTAGTATCGTTAAGGCTATGGCAGATGAGTAATCCAACTGTGATTTTTTAAACATTGGACATAAACTAATACAAATGTAGTCAAATGTCTTCAAAATGCAGATAAATCATTTTGCAATATGCTAAGTGTCTGCTCTCAGATATGTGAGAGCATGTTGTTTTTTATCATGTCAAATTTGGTAATGTTCATATAAAAGGATGTTCAGTTGCTTCTTTTGCATGATAAATTCCTGAAAACACAAGAAGATACGAGTCAATGTAATCTTGCCCAAGGAATATGAACAGTGACCTCATTACATTGAGGAAAAAGTAGTTGAAAAGAAGATGTGGTACATACTGGTACCTAGCATAAAGAAGGAGAACAAGTAACACAACCAGCTTCTAACAGGGCCAAATCTTAGCAATGAAGTGACAGATCACTTAACATCAGTCTAGTAAGGAGTATAAGGAGAAAGATAAAGTGTAAAATATTTGTAGATTTATTGCTATGTTTTCTAGAGTGCCACTTGGAAGACAAAGTGCAAAATACATTTTAAATCAAAGGACCTGGGAATGAAAATTTGGTTCGGTACCAGTTCATGCCTCCAGCATGGCACAGAGAGTACTGGCATACTCTGCTCAGTTTCAGACACCCGTCAAAAGGACAAGTAGTAAAAGGCAAATTACAGCATACAACAACAAGAATCACACATGTTTCTTACTTATTTGAAAGAGGATTTCTGGCAAAAAGACAACAGCTTAAAGTATATACAGCTCTCTGGGGATTAAATATTTTAGAACTTTTTGAGTTAGACATGAGTTGAAGAAGGAATACCAATCTACAATGAGAGTCTTTCACCGGCCTGGTGTTATGTGGAGAGTAAATGATATGCACTGAATAACACAAACAACTGCAGAATGCTGTAGAACAGCTGTAGGACTGTAGAACAATTGTAACAATACCCAGAGAGTTAATAGAAAGTTGCTGCATTGACTTTTGACTTTCTATATTAGCCCAATTGTTGTATTTTTTATGATCTCTTTACTTTTTCAGAAATTGTATGTTGAATAAAGTACTCTGCCTTAAACAGAGTATGAGGAGTTTTAGGTAAGGAGAAAGGGGCTGTATGGCACCACTGCTAATCCAGATCAGAGAATACTTTGATAGCAAATGATTGTTCACCTCTTGCTCTCTGAGTAGTCCAATCGTTAAAAAAAAGTTTTCACATTTTAGTTTCACTGGTTGCAGACCTAAAGCCCCTCTCTTGGGCCACATAATGAGAATTAGAGGCATATTTCTTACTGCAGTGTTGAGAGACCATTTTCTGGCAGCTAATTAATGCTCCATCCTTACCTAGACTCAAAGGAATTTCAGTCTTCTTATTACTTAAAGAATTTTTTTTAATGAGGAAAGCTTTTTCAGGGGGAAGTTAAATCCTTGATATTTTAGATATTATTGTTTCTTCCAGCAGTATTTCAGATTTGTTTAGAACCCAAAGCATCTTATTTTTGATGTAAAATATTTTAATTACACTTCTGAATCTCTGTCTTTCTTCTAAATCAACATATAGAGTAATATATTTTTGTTTGTTTTTTTGAAAATCACTTCTGTTTCACCAGTAGCAGGCCAGCTGAGGTAAAACAAAAAGAGAAAAAAAGACAAAATCTGCACAACAACGGAAAGAGTCTGAATTCTTTGAGTTCGAGGATAGATTAGACCTGTATAATACGATGAATGACCCTTTATAGAAAACCCAAGTGACATCAGCAAGATCTAGGAGGACGATAACCTCTAACTTCAGTTGAGCTGATTTTATTTAAATCATATAGATAAATTTTCACCTCAGAGTAAAAAAGGTTACTATCTCTTTGTATTTGCCTTTTGAGTATGGGAAAAAAAAAAGCCTTGCCAAGGCATAGTAATAAACTACAGACGCAGTACAGAGCAAAGACTGCTTCTAAATGCTTTAAGCCTGTTTTGGTCTGCTTGTTTAGGAAAACATGCCTATAAAGAAAAAATGGTAGGTTAGAGAAATCTATGACATTGGAGTGAAAAACATCCATGGTTAAACCTTGAATGGCTTGCAGTGGGACAGTGGAATAGCAGGAACCCTAAGTGTCAAAATTTGAGAAAGGCAGCATCTCCTGGCCCAGAGAAAGTCCTGAACTCAGCAGAGTCTGTGAGCTCCTGCCTTTTTGGAATTAGGGTGGTCTCAATCCAGTGATATGCACCACCTTTCGTCTTGGCAAGGTACTGTCAAGAGTGTCTCATTGAGTTTATATCAGCATGCTCAACTTCTAATTGGGGAAAGAAAAATACAGTTTGCCATATCACCCTAAATTGTTGCCATTTTCTCAACTAGGGAATTCAGTCCTTTGGTGCCATTTTACAAAGATGAGGCTATTACCATCATCTTCCTCAGATACGACGACTCAGAGGAGTGTCATTCTCCAAGGCATTTTGATGACACTACTCTCCTTTCAGGTAACTGATGTCACCAGAGCAATGGGCTTGGACCAGATGACTTCCATAGGTCCCTTCCAACTTCAGCCATTGGGTTATGTGACTCTGTGGTTATGAAAATTGTAACAACTGTGCCAGCGAATCCTCACTAAGGGATGCAGATGTGCAAGTAACGGGGTCCTGAGCTTTGCTCTAGGTCTCAACAATAGAATATTTAATGCCTTTGGGAAAGTAATTTTGCACCTTCATCAGATTTAACTGTATCAAAAATCATGGATGTTTTTACAGGATCTGCCCCACCACTCTGTTGTGTGGATTAATGAACTAATATTTCTTCAGTGATTTGCATATGTAAATGCTATATAAATGCTAAATAGTTATTAACTCTGCAACTTGCTGCTAATACTCACATCACCATGGTAAACACCATTTCTTTCCTGCTGTATAAAGTCTAATAGGCTTTGTCCAAGGATAGACCTTGCCACCATTGCAGGGCAGCAACTGATAGTCATCAACATTGTTTTCAGCAGTCTTCGAGGGGTTTGCGTCAAATTATTCTTAAACATGCAAATCCTGTCTAACACAAGCATTTAATCTAAAATTTACTGTGAACTTTTTTTAGTCTGATTTCTGCTTTCCAAACGGAAAGATATTTCTTCTTGTATTCTTATTTTCCAGCTCATCAGTACAATAGAATATATAAAATGACATAGCATGTTTTGTCCTGTTCTTTTTTTTAGCCATAATTGTGGAATCCACCTTGTGGTATGTGTCAACATACCATCCATGTGATGCCCGAACCATCTTCTCAGCTACAGGTTACCTGATGCGATGCACACAACCTCAACTTGCCTGTTTTTCCCTATCAGTCACTGTTTAAACAAGTAGCTTAGAAGCAGCAGATCTCTAAATCTTGCACTGTTTAAAGGAGAAAGACCTGGGTGAAAACAAATGGTTCATGTTTTCAGCCAAAAAAAAATAAGGCATGTACTATGGCTCTCTCATCTACTAGTGAGTTTTTATTAAAGAGTTAGAGCAAGCTCTAGTTTACAAAATATTCAGAACCATATGTATGCATTAATTAAACGAATGTGGAGGAGGAGGAGGAGGGGATCTGAGAAAATAACAAAGCAGCAGTGTATGCGTGCAATGATTTTTCATTCTGTTTCGCTTCAGCTCTGCCTCTGCAACAGAGGATCTAATCAATCTGCCGGCTATTAAGTTTGTTAATTGATAATGCATACTAATTAGGCTGTGCGCAGTTACTTAAGAGACTTTGCTAAGGTGATTGTAGGCACAAGTCCAAATGGAGTTTAAAGTATTCTGTGTGAGGTTAAAATCCATCAACCAGAATAGATGGATTTTATATTATAACAGAAGGCACAACATACCCGTAAGTATTTAATGTATTGCACGGTTATCCATTGTTACATATCCTAAGTTCACCAATTAAAAATACAAAAACAGCCTCTAAAAAAATGTCACTAAATAAGGTATGTGTATGAATACTTGGAGATAGTAGAGATGGAGGGAAACCGCAATTTGCTCTTAAAATAAATATTCATATTAATTTTTATACTTATGTCTAGGAACAATAATATGTACCTCTGCTGCAAGGGAGGAGCAAGCATAATGAGAATGCAGCCTAATCTAGCTTTATGAACACTGTGACAATAAGCCACATAAAAATGACATGCCTTTCTGCCCCCATCCAATAGGGCAATACCAGTAGTAGCAGAGTAGCATCAAAAGCATGTCAGCTACTTACTTGCAATATATGGATAAAGTCAGAGCTATTATTTATATAGTTGCTATATTATTACAAACCTAAGAGTTTCCTTTCCATTTCTAGTGGCTCTGTCTGCAGTACAGTTTGAGCTGCTCCTGACCTTAAGGAGGTAATTTCTTACATATTAATATTCTTGGTCTTTTTTCCCCCCTTCTTCTTCTTCTCTATGCATCATATAAAATGAAAGTTCTTTGCAATATAAACTTGGAGTTGGCAGGCACTAGTGATGGAGGTAGTGGGCATTTAATTAGTGAATGAATTGTATTCTTATGGTGTGACCGCTGGACGTAAAATACAAGCTGTAGTGCTTTATTTTAACTATGTGAAAATGACCCGGTGCCACAATTTAGTATGCAGAAAACTATTTTTAAGCACTGAGTAATTAGAAACCAAAAGAACAAAACAGCTATAGAGAGAGTCTATTTCACAGAGCCTATCTTGTTCCTTGCAACAAGATATGTCACACTGAAGGAAGAATTATTCCAGTGAAGATTTTTTTATTACCTGCACATAGTCAATGGATACATTTGGAGAGATAACATGTATGTACCAATAAAAAGGTGTTGGTACCCACAAAGTTGTGCAACTGTAAGGGTGTGTAGTGTATGTTACAATTAACTGTTGCGTATGTATATACTCAGTGGATAAGGAATTGGCTGGATGGTCACACTCAGAGTGGCCGTCAAAGGCTCAATGTCCAAATGGAGATCAGTGCCGAGTGACCTTAATCAGGGGTCCGTATTGGGACCGGTGCTGTTTAACACCTTTTTGGAAACATGGACAGTGCGACTGAGTGCACCCTCAGCATGCTTGCTGACAACAACAAGCTGTGTGGTGCGTCGACACACGGGAGGAAAGGGATGCCATCCAGAGGGACCTTGACAGGCTTGAGATGTGGGTCCGTGTAAACCTCATCAAGTTCAACAAGGCCAAGTGCAAGGTCCTGCACATGGCTTGGGGAAATCCCAAGCAAAAATGCAGGCTGGGCAGAGAATGGATTGAGAGCAGCCATGAGGAGAAGGACTCTGGGGTGTTGGTTGATGGGAAGCTCAACCTTCCCCGGCGGTGTGCACTCACAGCCCAGAAGGCCAGCCATATCCCAGCCTGCATCACAAGCAGTGTGGCCAGCAGGTTGAGGGAGGTGATTCTGCCCCTGTGCTCTGCTCTGCTCTGCTCTGCTCTGCTCTGCTCTGCTCTGTTGAGATCCTCCTGGGAGTACTGTGTCCAGCTCTGGAGTCCTTGGTATAGGAAAGACATGGAACTGTTGGATCAAGGCCAGAGGAGGGCCACAAAAATGATCTGGG
>Ga0181612_132244_pt1 | contig 11911 bp, 7 predicted proteins | sample HoacroProtozoa21_FD_119630 | JGI IMG/M metagenome (GOLD analysis project Ga0181612, IMG submission 119630) | Hoatzin crop microbial communities from Cojedes, Venezuel. Combined Assembly of Gp0051906, Gp0051904, Gp0051908 | reverse complement strand
TGCTGTATTACTTCAATGAAAACTAAAGAGCAGAACGCTTCAGTAGCTAGTTAGTCTGAATAACTTGAATTGCTGGTCCCGAGATTAAAACGTCCAAATTGTGACCACGTACATGTCTTTCCAATTCAAATTCTGTAAGTGTTGTAAAATTACTGAACTGTAAAGGCTTTTTAACTGAGATTTCTCTGACTGGAAAGATAACTGCTTTTGAAACAGAAGCAATGAAGATTAAAAAGGTATGTAAATATTCCGTCTTGAAAATTAGCACGGAAGTTATGACATACAGCTGTATGTTCTCCTGTTCTGTTTTTCTGGGGGAGGAGGGCATCCACCAGGCACTGATGGCTAGGACAAGAAGAGATTTGAAATTCAGTTTACCCTAATGGGATGGAAAGTGTCATCCAACTTCAAGTGAGCAGTTGGGGCCTTTATAGCTTCCCCCTCAAAAAAAAGTTTAGACCAAAAGTTTACAAAAACGTTCAGAATTAAGTTTTTTCATGTAAGCAAATACAGGAGAGTTTTGTCAACCTTTTTTGTTGGTGAGAATATTTAAAAAAAAACCCAAAACTCATGTTCTTGAGAATGGGAAATCTGAGTCATTGACACTTCACAGTTTTGCCAAAATTTTTTTTCCATGTGAACACTTAATGTAAATTTTGGTTTACAGTGACTATTTTGCAGAAGCATAGGATGTAGCAGGAATCTAGTCCAGTCCCCTTCTGTTAGAAACAACTCCTCATAATCAACTTTACATTTCTTAAAAACCTCTTAATTTTTTTTGACCCTGCGCTTCCTGTGGTAAGACAGTTGGAGAAACTTCTCTGATAGGCAGAAAGCTTGTTGCAACATCCTGCCTTTTTACAGTGTGTAATGAGTGTTACTATGTGTATGTAATGAGAATATTCCAATGGGAATATGAGTGTTACTATGTGTATGTAATGAGAATATTCCAATGGGAATATACATTTGTAGGCTTCTGTATCTGTCTGCTGTAATTCAGTAACTTCACAAATAACTTCCAATTCTAGTCCATATATTGTAAAGAATGGGATAGCGCTTGGTATTAACCATGCCAATACTCACTCAGATCTATGGAGGAACATTATTTTAATCCAGTGTCTGCAGTGACTGAATGATTCACATTATTATGTCTATTTTCTTTCCGTGGTAGACTTGCTCCATGGACAAAGGGGTGATCTAACTTTGATTCCTTAAACTCTATTTAATTATATCAACAGCTAGATCTGCCATCTCTTCTGAATTACTTGACAGAAACAGGCTTGCCATGATGTTCCATTGCCAGACTTTTGGAGGAAGTTTCATGCCGCTGTGGCAGGTCGCTGTTTTGTGGTGCAGCACGGAGGTGTATGAACAGTCAATGGCACCAGAAGTGGTTTCAGGTGCTGTACATTCGAGAAATCAAGTCTTGCATGATCTGGGGTTGTGCTAGATAAAAGGAGTAATCCTACTCATGTCTGATGGTCTGCTTTTTAAAAAATGCCTCAGATTTAAGAGACTCACTAGATTATCATATGGAGACTCTTGTGTTGATCTGCTTGTCAAATAATTGCCAAAACTTAGGCATTGTAATTCATTCCAATATTTGCTGCAGTGTATTTATAGTCAAATACTTCTCAAAACATCCATTACAGATGGAGGGTTTGACATGCTGGTTTTTGGCAACCATCACAGATGTTTCTTGCTGCAGACTAGTACATTAACAGGTGGAAGAGAAGCATAAGCTTGCATATAAAACAAGTGGGGATGCCGTTAAGACACAGGAGCACTGTTGGTTTCCATTTTTGTGCTACTTCTGTAGGTCCAGACATATGTTTGCATTTATTTGAGTAATTTTGGGGTACTGTCTGGTTTGCTTCACTAAAAGCATACCTTTTGCTGAGGATATTGTGTCAGGAACATTTCCTTTTTCTGTCAGAAAGGCATCTACTAGAACAATATTTTCAGTAGTCTTTTTTATCTTGGAGAAACAAATGTCTGATTCATTTTTCTAGAAACAACAGGAAGCTGAAAAGAAAACAGACTGAAAAAGAAATGCATACTATTGCTTACAATTTAATTTATAAAGATATAAACCAAACTGGAAGTAACTCTTTGTTAGATACTGCAGGGATATTACAGTTTTACTGTTTTCCTCATATTATCAGAACCTCGTGTGAAGAACAATTTAACATGAGCTTGTTAAAACACAAAACCAAAAAAATACCTACGCATGTGAAAACTTAAAACAGCTTCAGCACAACAGCATGTTTTTTGAAAATACCCAGTCTGTGCACCTTTGTGAGCTATGTTGTCTGTCACAATGTGCAGTACTGCTGCTGCGCAATGGGTGGTACGGATTCTGACGATAACTAAGTGCTTTTCAAAGTGAGAGGTAACACCAGATGGGGAAATCTGAGTGGTAAATTCTTTCTGGCCTGTATGTGAGATTTTTTTTGAAATGGAATTACATGGTTAATGGATAAAATTTCCAATTAATTGTAGTAGACTGAAAAAAACCCTGCATATTAATAATGATGTTACTAAGCATGGCTCTTTCTGCTATAGAAATGATTAATCCTAAAGGCAGATTTTTCTCTGATTTGCATACAGATCTGTCATTCTGGACTTCCTGTACGCTGGAAATACGCACAGACATTTTGCGCCTTTAAAAAGTAGAATGACTGCATGCTGAAAGAAAAGTGGAGTATTAAAAATCACATAGCACAGTAACCACTATAGCAGGATGATGGTTCTAAGTATATGCAATCCTAAGCAGTAACGAAGTGATGAGGTGTCGATACTTTGGTGTATCACTGGTACTGGTCTCGTACTTACCTTGCTGTGTATAACTTGATCCTCCACTCCGGTACCTCTGTAACTACTCTTTTTCCCTGGCAGCAGTAGTATTTACTGTTGCAGTATATGTTGGTGAAAAATTAATCCCTTAACAGAAGCGTTGTTAAAACTTAAAGATTAGGCCTTCATGTTTTAATACCCGTGACAGTGGAAGGAAGCTTAGAAATCTAACAGGAATGCATCCTAAGAAAAAGAAAAGTCACATTAAAAAGCTTCTGTTATTCTCACGCTTTCACACTCTGACAGATACAAGATGAACTTCCTAAAACTGTAATGAAATAGCTGTACTGAAAATATATGAAGTTCAGTTTTCGCTTCTGCAGATAAATAAAATACTCTGTGAAAGGATTACCTTTACTGTATTTAAGGAGCCCTTGCAAAGTTCAAGAACCGTCAGAAATTAATCTGACCCTGTGTAGCTGAAGTCTCTGCCTTTGAGGTAGTGCTGGGAGAAAACTAGATTTATGTCCGAATGAGGAGCGGTGCCACTTGGTTCACAGCCTTTGCAGATTCATTGCACAAAACAATTGAAATACATTTGATAGTTTGGAACTGCTAACAACCTGCTTGACTGGTAGCAGCTTAACTCGCTCAGGCATTTTGATCCCAAGCTCCAAAGTTGCTTTTAGGCTTTTGATTGCAGAACACAGTTTTTCTCATAATAAATAAATCTGGCTATTTTGAAGTGATATTTTTTTCTTGATGACTATAGTAGGAACAGCAGGGAAGGAAAACAAGTCTTAACTGAAATTCCTCTTGGGGCCATACGGAAGGAGTATATCACTGCAAAAATTCCACCCAATACAGACATGACATTTGTCCTGACTTTGTGCATGTCAGTGTTCCAGCTTGCCGTTTTAAAAAGCTTTTTAGATACTGGCAGAAGGGAAATGTCTTCTAGTTGGTCAGTGTCCAGCCTTTTTACAAAACAGCAAAGTTGCAAAAGCTGCTTTTGGTGTTTTACCTTAGGGTCTTTGAGAGAAAGCTATGCCAGACTTTAAAATTTTAATTGAAACATGAAATTTTATGTAAACCACAGCTTTAAAAAAAAAAAAAAAGTTAGCTGCTGAGACGTTGCAGTTTACAAATGATTCATTGCTTGGGGTCATTTGAATGAGGATTCCTTTGATAGTGTAATTGCAGATAGGATATGCAGGAGTCTTGACCTGCCAGATCGTCTCTTCTAGACCTAAATAAATCCTGCAAAATCTTCCCTTACACTGAACTCTTGGTTTTAAAAACACTTATTTTATTTCAACTTAAAATCCTCGTAAGAATTAAAATCACCTCAGTGTAAAGCATTTAAATACAGGTATTTTAAAATAAAGATGGTAAGCTTACCGATTTGGTTTAATTCTAAGACAATTTTGATTTTGCAGGGAAAAGTTTTCCTTTCATGAATATTAAAGAAGAAATACACAATGCAAACCATATGTAGGTTTGTTAAATTGTATGGTGAGTTGCTTTGAAAGGAAGATCATACACGAGTTCTATTTCAAAAGAGGCTGTTATGAAAAAAGTGCCCGTGTGTTTTAATGCAATCTGCGTGCACAAAGTAGACAACGGGAGTACCATTTTTCACTATTTGATATAAAGAGTTTTGTCTTTACTTCGTGTGTTTGGATTTTTTTTTTAATAAAAGTGAGTTGTAATGAAGATTAATAGCAAATATTTTAAATAAGCATAAGAAGTTGATGACAAGACTGTCTTTTAATAAATATTGTAATGGATCATTAGTCTAATGCAAAAAAAATCTAATACATTTTAGCATATTGGTTTCCAGTGGTTGAAATGAGACTGAGCTAGCTGATGAGCGTTCCATTCCAGTCCATCACTGCATGATGATGGAATACATTTGGTCTCTATTTGCATAATTTTTTTGTTCTTCGTAAGCTAGGATATTTTAATACTAACTAGGATCTGGAGCTGGTTGAATGTGGCTCAGTCCTGGAGGTATTCAGTTGGAAAGTGCTAGGTGAGTGGAGTACTATTTATCGTTATAACAGACTTACGGGATCTTTACAGAACTCTCACTGGAGTCAGTGGATGTGATCCATTATTTTTACTTTGTAATTTTGAGAGTCACCTTTAACAGATCCATTTCTTTATATCACATGTCACCTTGGTGAGATCGAAATAGTAGCTTTTTTGTTGACATGACATTTGTAATTGGTGTAATAACTAGACTGTGTTTTAGTCCTTAATGCTTATATGCTTAAAATGATCTAAAGCAAGATGATGATCACTTTAAACATAAGTGAGGCATGCGTATTGTTCTTCACACAGCTGGTTTGGCCTTTCTTGGTTTTCAAGCCTCAGATATCGGGGCTAATTATGCCATAAAAATGACTACGAATTTAAATCCAGAGTTGATAAATGACATATGTTTTGACATGATCATACGCATGTGGAGCCCAGGTTTTTCTCCTATTGAATAATACTGTTGTTACTAAAAATCTTCAGTGTATTTTTCTTGAGGTTAGTAAAAAATGGAACTGCTAATATACAAATAATTTCTTTTTCTATGTCGGTGAGAGATTTATCCATGAAGAATATTTTAGTTAAAATGCCTTAAATGGGAGAGTGAAAGAAAGATCCCTTTTCAAAGACATCTGCCCAATTTAAACAATTGTTGCTTGTGACCTGAACTCTTAACTTACAGAGTGTTTGAACAGTTTACTCATTTCTAGCTAACATTTGTAGAAGGGCTGATTCTCAGGCCTCATTAAATGCATCTCTACTGAAATAGTGTGGTGTTTTGTAATTCTTGCAGTGTTAGAGGCTGTGCTAGTGATGTAAATGAATACAGATGCTTTTAAAGGCTTTTCTTGAAGAGGGAAAATGTGAAATTTTGTCATTTGAAAGACTTCTTATATTTTTACAACATTTTATGTTTACAAGAAAGTTAGGAAGAGCCCACAACATTTGCAACCTAGATTTTTGTCCGATTGCTGATGAATGCAGTATTTAATTGTTAAACTTTTTAACTTAGTTGTGGATCTTATTGTTGGCAGTCACATTACTGTTAACTGGTGGCTTTTCTTTCATGAAAGAACTGTTAACTGAAGACTTAGGAAAACTCTTCTTAATTAAAAGTTGATAAATAATAACCATTCTTTTAAGACTATATAATTCAGCAGGGCACTTCCAGTGTTCCTTTCGCTATTGAGAATTGCAGTGCATCGAAGAGCTGCAACTCCAAGTGCCCTGTTGCTTGAGAAGGTACAAGCATTCTTCCTCTGGAAGAAGAAAGTATTGCCTGGGATATGCTCTGCTTTATCTTGCTGCAGATGACCACTTCTTAACTTGCCCAGAAGTCAGTGGATGTTTTGTCATTCACTTCAGTGGAAACAAGGCAGGAGGGTTCAGTGCAATAGCCATGTCTGGATTATATCTTTAATAAAAATATTAAGCATTTGTTTAATGGGTTAATAAGAGTCAGTAGGTTTGGCTCTCACTAAGCAAAATACTGACTGAAATCAGTTGGAGTGTTGGATTAAAGTCCACAATATTTGGTACCTGAGGGAAAACAGCTGATCCCTATCTGGAGGGATATGTCCTTTGTAGAAAGATGAAACAGAAGTGCAAGTATTCATTAGAAATTGTTCATATAGCTCTTCACAGATAGACAAAAGTAAGCCAGTGCTACATAATATAGGGGATAATTAAATGATTTGAAAAACTGCTGGAGAATACTCTCCAGCTCTTGCTGTGGGGAAAGTTTTTGGTTGCATGAGTTTTGCCCAGATCCTTCTGTCTTGCCTCTGTTTCTTTGTGCTGGTGCCAGGTGGGACTGTGGAAGTGGGTTTAGTTTTGAAACATTGAACAGGCATGTTAGCGTGTATCAGAGACTTGTTTTTAGGTACATCACAGTTGCCAAAAAGAAAGAGACCTCTATTGCACAAGATAGAACATCGTGTGTTATGACAACTATGTCCTTTAGGCACATCAGTGAGAGTAACTTGTTCTGGGAATAACCGCCATTATTTCTCTGAGTTGTAACTGCATGGATGAACTGAACTTTAAAGTGTGTTTCTTTCTGCAAAAGACACTATCTCTTTCTGGGATTTTGTAGTTGGATGTGCCTTCCAGAATTAGACCTTGAAGCTGATGCACCTCAGCGAGGTATGCAGAAGTTCCCATCTGCTTAGGCAGTGCTTCATGTTCTGTGGATTTAGCAAGTTAACTGCCTGTTCTGAAATAGAGCGGTAAATGAGTTCTGCAGTCATGGCCATGCAGAACTCATTGAAGTTTAGTTTTCCTTTCTGCGAGGTGTAGTGAATAACTTACTGGTCTTCAGCTGATTACACTGTGAAGATGCTTGCTGGCCTTTTAAGCCTTTTTTACAGACTGGATGGCTAGCAACTCAATTCTTCAGAAACAGAAGCCAGACATACATTCTACGTCAAAAAAGATCAGGGGAACTTGAAACTTGTGTATAGCCTGCAAGCAATTTAGTGCCTGAACAATTATGAATTCTCAACCCATCGTTTTTCCCCCCCTGCTTTGTCAATTCATGTTTGTAGTAACCAGGCCCATTAACCTGATTTTTTTGCTATGAACCTTCCTGCTGCTTTATTAGGTCCAGTTTTTATTTCCCTGCACTACCTTTATTTTGACCCCTTTATTTTGACATCTAAAGCTGTCTTTAGTTACGCTCTTGCGTATTATTTCCCTGGCTTGTTGACACATCACTACACAGGATGAAAAAAGTTCACAATTAGTAAACATCTAGATGCCTTACTTTATCTCTTTTCATGTGTTCCCATAGCTTGCTTACTGCACACTACTGAACTTGTCCTGAAGTCGGAAGTACTGTCTTCTCATTGCAGGTTCTGTGGTGCCCTTTGGAGAGCTGTACCTGTCCTATGGATAGCCTTGTAAACTTCTTCATTTGTTCAGTCCTTTTCCTAGTTGTGAGAAATTGCCTGCGAAAGTGATTGCATCTGTAGCTTTGAGGTTCCAAATGTTTCTCTGGTAAAAGAAAAAAGGAATTCATAATCTGGCTGCGTGATTTGTGGCCACAGTCAGGCAACTGTACACTTAAAAATTCCTAATTTAAGATAACATTTAATTGTTGGTGACAAAATTGTCTTGTAAATTACAGGCACAAAATAGTGTTGTATTTTTCAGCTGAGTCTTTCAAAGCCAAGCTCTGTAACTGGGTGACCTGCAGCATGTGTGTTAAGTCTAGGAGTTCCCAGCAGAAGCTGCTACATGTGATGACTTGGGAGTGTAGTATTGTGGGGTTTTGTCTGTTTGTGCCTCCTGTGTTCATACTTTTAGAGTACTGTTGTAGTGTTTCCAGAGAGCATACAGAAAAGCTTGGGGGGAACAATAATCATATGGAGTTACTAAGTTGTTATTTGTCTCAGGTCATGTATTGACTTTCATGTCTTAGAGTCTGGAAGGTCCAGAGAAGATCAATGGCTTCACATTTGGCCTGGGTATCAGGAGTTTGTGGCAGCAGAAAGCAATTAGTTGCCATGAGAAAAAAATATTAATTCTGGTTTCTTTGGTGTGCTTACCTGTTCTTATTTATGTGTTTTGTGTCAACAAATCGGTACGTAAGATTGTGTTACATGATGCAGTCTGTCTAACTGACACTGACTTCAATGGAAATAAACAGCACAATCATATCACAGAATCACAGAATGGTAGAGGTTGGAAGGGACCTCTGTGGGTCATCTAGTCCACCCCCCCTGCCGAAGCAGGGTCACCTGCAGCAGGCTGCACAGGAACTTGTCCAGGCGGGTCTTGAATATGTCCAGAGAAGGAAGGAGAAATAACATCTCCAGTTTACAAACATATATTCCAAAGCCCATATCTGAAATCTTCAGAAATACCTGTTGCCAATAAGGTCCTATATTATGATTGGTTACACTGCTGTGCAGTCGCAATAATTTTATCGGATTGTAATGGAGCTTTCTAATGTTTCAACAGCTTCCTTAAGAAAAAAACATTCCCGAGAATTTCACAGACTTTCTGTAATAACTTAGAACAAGATTTGGTCTTAAAGACCAACACTGGTTGGCAACATGGTCTCCGACAAAGAAGAAATTTCTTGCCATGACAAAGAAGGCATACAAAATTTTGGAAAGAATGGACTTTTTTTGGCAATTTTTTCAACAGCATTTCAGAAACACACATATTGGATTTCTCTTTTCCCTTCACTTCGTGGAAGAAGATACTACATGTGACTTTGGACCGATACAGATCAAACAGTAGTAGTAAATGTAATTTTATCTAATAGTGTTTGTCTTTGTAGCCCTTTGGAAAAACAAAGCAATAAGGAGGAAGTGTTTATCCTCTTATTTTATGATAAGGATTCTTGATGCCTTGCCATGAACGTGGTTTTCAGATTGATGGTGGGAATATAAGCATTGCGATACTGTCTACATTGTTTTTCTATAATATTAGTTTAAAGAGATATAGAAAAGCCTTCTAGGCCTTGAAGTTTAGATTTAAAGTTAATTTTCCTTATTTTGTCTTGGTCCTCTATTAATGCATTGAATGATTTTTTTCTTTCTCATTTCAGAGACCTGAATGTTTCTAAAAAAAAAAAAAAAGACTATCCATCATCACAGATAATATTTCTCTCCACTCTGGGGCTTCTGGTTTTGGTCCTTATCCAGATTTCTGTTTCTGTTACTCCCTGATCCAAATATTTTCTTTATTAGTCATCTGAGGCTGGTGTTCCTGTAAATACAGTATCCACATCTATACAGTTTTCCTTGGCTGCAACAAATCTTTTACCACTGCAGCCAAGAGAAGCTTTGCTGTTGTTTTAACAGGAAACACGCCTAAGTCATGTTGATTTCAGTGTCATTTAGTTGCACTTGTCCTTAAATACTATATGTGGGTAGAAGAACCTCCAACTCAAATGCAGCCATATCTAATTGTCTATGACACCCATGTTATTGTCTTATATTTCCTTTGATAATGACTTTCTATATGTCCTTGGTCCATTATCCTTACACCCACGACCAGATTTCATTATTCCCATCCCAGGGAGCATAGCTTTCAAGCCCTCGTGAGCTGCACACCAGCTACCCACAGAACACACTCTCTGGAGAGGTACAAGGATTGGAGTGCAGGGGTTGCTGCCACAGCACCCCACCTTTCTGCAAGAGACCCGTCCTCATCCCCTTGGGCTCTGCCTTCAAACTCACATTCTCTGGGAGAGAGGAATTTAGATTATCCTGCTACCAAACACTTGGATAATCACACCCTCAGCAGCAAGGGACAGCCGCAGCATGGGAACCACACCGAAGCTGCCCAAGAGCAGTGACATCCTAACACTGCTCTCTTCATGTTATCACCACCAGCAGTATTTCTCTTCTCCATTTTTCTCTCAGAATCTTGAATCTCCTAAAATCTGCCTAAGGACTTCTCAACTCCTGCCACTCCGATTCCCTTTTCTCTCTTTCATGCATCACCCAAATCCAGCTCCCCTGCCTATTAGACTTCCTCACATTGCTCGGTTTCAAAATTTGCTACTGGATCTCCTTCCTCGAGAGTTCTGGGTCTGCAGAACTAGGAAAGCTCAAAAGTGTAAAAATTATTACTTTTAATTGGGAAGACAAGTTCAAAGAAAAATGTAGGTAATACACAGAAAAATGTGGTAGCTGTGACAAAGAAACAAGGACAGACATTTCAGGCTCCTTAATCTTTTCCTGCTTTTTAGTGAAAATAGTTCTTTCTGATGCTCTTGAAAGAAATGTGCAGGAAGCATCCAAATGTCTTATATTACTAATTTTTAATGTGAATGAGAAAAATAATCTTTTTCTACTTATAATAAAATCTGCTTTAAATAGTAGATTAAACAGCTCTGCAGCTGCTAAGGTTATTATGAAAAAAGAAGGTTATTCCGAAATACATTGTGACAATTTACACTTTATGTAATGATTTGTGCTATTTTCTCCCTGTATATATGTCTCTTCTATGAACGCATATTTTTATTTATTTATTTGATGGAAAAAGGTTACCTTTTATTACAGTATTCACATTTGAAGAGATTTGACAGCTCTAGTATTATTTAATTTGTTTGCTATACTCCAGAAAATGGCACAACAGATTTCAAAATTAACTAGACCTAAGACAGAAACAGAGGGATGGCAAATTTGAAATCCAGGTGCTGGATCGTTTTAAGCACTCAACTCTCCTGAATCATGCTACTTTCTTTAGCTATGTAACTGTCATAAGCATAACCATGCACTCAGTATTTGACAAGCGAAGCGTCATTCAGCTTTCACCCAGGCAGTGTTGAAGGGACAGTCAAGTAAGGATTTTTCAGAGGGCACAACCTTGGGCAGTGATACCAGGCTTTACGATGCCAGGCATGGTACCCTGCAACTAAGATGTAAAATAAAGATGTTAATGAAATGATGTAATGTGTGCTTACTGGAGAAAATCCTATCACATTTACTTAGCATGCAGCCTATCCACTTGGCTAAATTTCATGTTGGAGTTCCCAGCATTTTGTCCACCAGGACAGACATCCACGGCATGGTAAAATGCCATTCCACTACCTGGTGTCCAGTGTTTACTGGAAAATGTATGATGGATGGCAGATTTCATTGAAGTATGAACTGCCTTTCCTTGGCTATAGTAGGTGGTTTTGTCGACATGTGAAGAGGTTAACAAAGTAATATTTTGCTGATAAATACTGTTCATGATCCTAACCATGTATTCTCTTCTGATATACACGCAACGACCTCTTAGATGATGTGAAATGTATTTTCTAAACAAATCTAATTATCTGGTTTTTGTTAAACCAGAACCAATTCTCTTATAGTGAATTTTCCTTACAGCTAAATGCTTCTAAGTAACTGCATTTTTCTGAACCTGGCTACATATCTTTCAGGCAGTGCCTGCTCCAAAGCTGATAGCACTTAGTGTTTATAGTTTTACTGAGCTAACAGTAGGAGTGGAAGGCAGAAAAGGCGCATGTTTACAACTATTACTATAGCAGCCAAGGTCACTGGTAGTCCCTTTAGTTTCCACGAGTAAGGAGTCATAAAGGGTCATACTTGCATGGAACAGTGGGCAGAAC
>Ga0181612_125298_pt1 | contig 11911 bp, 6 predicted proteins | sample HoacroProtozoa21_FD_119630 | JGI IMG/M metagenome (GOLD analysis project Ga0181612, IMG submission 119630) | Hoatzin crop microbial communities from Cojedes, Venezuel. Combined Assembly of Gp0051906, Gp0051904, Gp0051908 | reverse complement strand
TGGCGGCGGAGGGGAGCAGTGAGCCCGCCGGCTTTTGTCTGCGGCGGCGGGAGCGGGGGCCGGGCTGGCTGCCGCCTCGGTTAGGTAGCGGGGCCGGCGGGCCTCGGGCTGGCGGTTGGAGCGGCCGTTTAGCGCGGCCCCGGCGGGGTGGGTGTGAGGGTCCGCACCTGTCAGCGCTGAGGCGAACGGAGTTCGTGCCGCGCTGGGTGCCCGGGAGGAGCAGCGGTGTCCGACAAGCGCGTCCCCCCGGTGCGGGTTCGTAAGTCAAAGTCGAGGGTTCTGCCGCGCTTTCTTCCTGCGACGCCGCCTCGGCAGTGTGCCCCCAGCGGGTTGCCCCAGCCGCGGCCTCGCACAAAGCCCAGGGGTGCCAGGCCGGGGGGCCCCCTCCCTCCTGCAGCCGGGGGGTGACACGGGCCGGCTAGCGCCGAGGCAGCGAGGCGTAACGCGGCCTGGCTGCTGCGAGGGAACGGAGCACAGCGCTCGGTGGGAGAAGAGCCCGGAGGGCAGCACGGTGCTAGGTGGGCTGCGGGGGTGAGAAGGGGCAAGACCGTAATTGTGCTGTGGAGGTTGTTCTGAATGGGCGCCTTCAGATCGCCTCCCCCCCGAACTCGGATACGCTACACACACAGGAATGCGTGAAGAACTATTTTACAGCGTTTTCAAGAGTTTGCATTTTAACAGACTTCGAATTTATATTGAACCTGCCAACTGTAAAGTTACGTGGCTTAGTTGTATTCATACACTGTTTGGGATTCAGAGTCCACATTGTCTGCCATTAACAGCGTAATTAATAGCATTTCTTCGCTGAATAATATCATCATTTCAGTCTTCCAAGTCTTCAGAGTTTCCTTGTCCAGCTGTAAGTGCAATACTTTTAATTCAAAAGATGGAAGGCTTCTTTGTAATAAATTACATTTCCCATCTCTACAAGGTTGCAAGATGACACACTTGAAGACTATAATACTGTTAGAACTACAAAAGACAGTCTTTGGTTCAAGATCACTTCATATTGCTTATGGGGCCTTGGTCGTTTGTATTTTTTGAGCGAGAGGGGAAATATTTGTCTGTCGGGTCTGGTAGGTGTTGAGAAGAAAAAGCATCTGCTGAAATGGATCCAAGAAAATAAGCAATGTTATCAGTAAATGAGAAATTAATGCAACACATACACAATTTAACTATGACTGTGTAGTTTGCCACATGGACGTTGTACCTGTGTCTATTGTTAGAGTATTGTTAACACTCTGCCTTTGCAAGACCATCCATTGGAAGAGGGTAGAAAAGGGTGAATAATTAGTAACATGTAGGTTCTGTACCAATGAGTAAAAGCACACCACCACTTACAGTGGGGTATGGTAATAATGTATTATATTAAGGTGCTGTTTTTACAAGTGGCTTCAAACATTGGTGACAACCTGTACAAACATTTATAATGTTACTGTCATAACACCCTACTAATACTACGTGTTGGCACCCTTTAGCTTTTTAATGCTTCACAGGCAACAGGAAAATATTGCAGACTAATATTTCTTATGATAAATTCAGTAACAATGTCAGATGGTTTACCTATTAATCCATTCATTCCCAATCAACAACTTAAAAAGAAATTCAGCCTACATTGATTATAGCATCATATTTAATGACTTTACTTGCTTTCTCAATCGAGAATAGTATTATCACTGCCAAGTGTCTTTTCAAAGTCAATAGCATTTCACATTGTCCCATCATCTGATCAGCTTAAGGAGAACTTGGGATGCCTCGTGTTAACAGTTAGACTGCTCACTTGAAGAGGGTGTTGGACACAGAACCCTGCTCTGGTTAGTTCACTTTGTGTGTACGGTTCCTGTGCAGCCTCAGAGATGAGCAACCAGACAGCAAAGGCAGCAGAACAGCTTTGATGTAGGTAATTGATCTTTCAGAATGCCAGCTGGAACACTGTCCTCTGCAGCTGCAGCAGCCGCTCTGGTTTGCAAACGCGTTTTGTCTCCAATCCTAAACAAACAGGGATATAAAACCCCCATCCTTTGGCTTTGTGCCATCTCTTGTGGATCGCTTCTTACATGCTTTGGCCACCTAGGTCTGGAAACTGACAAGATGACTGTGACAGCACTTTAAATTCACTGTCAACAGTGAGTTCCAGTGTGATGTTTTGCACAAAAGCCTGAGGCAATAATAAGCAGGAGCAATATTACCTTTCCTTGCAGTATGGCAAGATAGTTATTCAAATTCTGTTAGTTTATAATTCATCTGACTAGTCACAGGAGTACTAATGGACAGCATTTCAATGACAAAGCAATGTTTCTAGTAGCACTGTGCTCTGTAACACTAGGCAATGCTTTGATTTACTGTGACGTGTGAGATAAAGTCCCATCCGAATGATTAAATCTACTTCCTATCTCTAAGATGTAGATATCAACGGACTTCTTCTGACCAAAGACTGGCCAAGGCTAATGCTAGTAAGTGCAGGAAGTTTGAGAAGTTCATATCTTAAAAGGGGTATAGTTGCGGACTCTGAAATTCTTACTTTCCACCAAGTGAAGAGCTCTTATCCCAGTTCCTCAATTCAATCACTTCTTAGATCCAGCACCTCTGTCTTTGTGTCAGCTCCTGTTTTTTGATCTATGAATTCTTTGACATATTCCAGGGAAAAAGAAATGCAAGCCTGAGTGACTCGGGATGAGAAATGGCTAAGCAGCACATTGAAGACTGCAGTTCCATGAGTTATCGCATTGCTAATCTCACCACGTGCCACTTTTAGTGAGATAAAGAGTAGTGGTCTGAGAAAAGTTCAATGTCTGTGTCTCTAAGTCTAGTTATTTCCTAGATGCTTCATTTTAGTTGACATTCATAGGATAGCAGTATTTTTCCATCGGGAAGCCATAGAACTTTCTGACATACAACAAGATTTATAGAGTCAGAGGTATTATCTACCTCAGAATATTTTTCAGTCTAAGTATCCTACTAGCTTGTAGTGCAATTTGTGTTCATTTGCTAGTTTGGCAACTATGAAAACACTTTGTTTTCTGCTTAGCAAATGAGTGACCACTGATGAGAGGGTGTTTTTTAGGTTTCAGAGGAGTTCTGAGGTAAGAATTTCATAGGACCAAACTAAAGTGTGATACAAGTTGTATTGGCTTTTGTGGAATTGCATGCTGTGTCCCAGCTGTGAATATGACTTCAGCTTCCCACAAGAATAACACAAATCTTTTCAATTAATTCACAAGTGCAAGTGCTGACTAATTACTGTTATGGCTAACACTGGTTGGTGGCTTTCTGGTAAGCATTGAGCTGCTTTTTCTGTATGAAACTTAGCTCTCAGTGCTGGATAATAATATCCTCTTGCAGGACCAACACAACATCATTACAGTCTGATAAACCACCACTGTCATTAGGATGATTCACAAAGCATTGAGCATGTCTATACACTTACAGAGCTAGAGGCCAGAATCTGAAGCGAAAGCATATCAAATAATAACGAATAACCAACTGTATTATGTCTGATCTTTCTCAAGAGAATGTGTATTTCAGCCTTAATTTTCGTTCTCCAAATGCTGTACTTTTGGTGTAAGGATCCTTTATTTTGTGTGTTCTTACAGAAAGAATAACTATATAAAGAAACTGCAAGTTGTATTCATTCCAGTTCCCACCAGCATTTGGCAGGTTTTGGAACAAAGATAACAAGAACTACTAACTGGGATGCAAACTACTTAAAGAGAACTACCGCGTATCAGCAATAATGGTCACAAAGTCTGTTCAGCTGAGCTCTGCTGCTTGCAGTCTGCAAGCTGGTTTGTTGAAGATGAGCCCAGACAAGTCCTACAGCAGTCTAAGGAGATAGACATGAAGACACAACCTCAGAAGTCCCTTTAAAGGAAACAGATGCAAAATGAGGTGTGCAGACCCTTAGTGCCAGAAACGCTACTTTGAAACCATAGGGAAGAAGAATGCACCCTGCTATATCTTTGCTGTCAGAGAAGGAAGAGGTGTTTTTCATGCCAGGCACCTCGAGCCAGGCGCTGCTACCTCTGCTGCTTGTGAGAGGAAGGGCTGGGAGCAGGGGCATGCTTCCTCCCGCACGCTGTGCCGTCGAAGGCGAAGGAGCGGCCGGGGCTGCAGCTGCACCGTGGTGCTGTTTGGGGCAAACAGTCAGAAATGCAGCCATGTTTCTGTAACGCAGTGCCTCAGCAAGCCCCTGTTCTGGAGATTTTCACAGAGCTTGCTCTTATTAATTCCCCTGACAAGTCTATACAACGGTGAAACAGGAATAGTATGACGTACCCAGTCCATAGCTCACTGCTACACAGTGACTGCAGGTGTGGTTCCAAATGCTCTTACATCCAGACTGGCTCCAAAGAGCATTAACTATAAGGTACTTCCTACAGCCATTCTATACACAGGACAGTGATGGGACTTAATGAGATAAGACATACACATTATTCTACAAAAGAAACACAGATTTGCAGTCCTGAACTAGAGGTGGTTACAAGCACAATATGGGCAGTCGCCTCCCCTTTCATTACTGGTGCTACAGGACCATGGTCGTTAATATGGATACAAAATCAAGACTCTAGTAAAGTGCCACATTTATCCTTCTAACTTTGTATTGGTAAAGGCACTGGACAAACTCTGCAAATTTGGAAACTGTTCCCGAACACAGATTATCATTTGTGTATACCTGAAGGTTCTGGTGTAACTCTTGACGATGCTCTGTCCAAAAGGGCAACCGATGTTTATCCTATGGTGGAGCACCATATGATTTTCTTAGGTTAAGGTCCATTAGGTTTTTCAAGGCCCTCTGAGTTGCTCTCAGCCATTCTTCATCAAATAACACAGGACACCCTTGCTTCACATCTCAGAGGTTTAACATATGGCGTTTACTCTGTAATACTGTATACTGTATATTACTGTAATAGCACTCAGGAGAGTGAGGATTTCCTCGAAGTGTGTTTTTAATGGTGATAAGATTTTCTGCAAATCCAGCATTTTAAGTAATCTTTGAGTATGTTTTCCTTCAAGGGTTTCCTTTACTCAGCCTTAAGCCACCTGAGCTTCCCGCATCCCTCCTGCTGTGCAGATTTTTGTTTTTCCCGGGAGCCTGCATCAGTTGTCCACACGAACAATCCCTCGGGAATCAGTCTGGCATTTCTTCCCAGGCAGATCTGTAAACCTGTCAGAAGGTCAGGGATTGGACGCAGGAGGTAGGATGAGAGAGCGTAAGACTGCAAATCTAGTTGTTGTAGGCTTTAAGCGCAAGTGGCAGTCAGAGTGGTGGGAGGGGAGGCTAGCAGACCAACTAATCTCAGAGCCCAGCTTTTAGAAAAGCTTTCAGCCGTGGCCTGGCCAAGAGTTGAGCTAAAAAGTGTTGGAGTAGATGTTTGGCCAGCCTGGCCAAAAGTTCAGCCCGCAGACCTCTGTGCAGGTGGGGCCTTAAATTAGCTTGCTGAGAACAGAGTGGGAAATGCCAGCTGGTGCAACAAGCTTTTACTTTAAACCTGAGCAACACTTCTTCCATTGTTTTTTGATTCAAATGGCTGCAGAGATGCTGTGATCTTAAGGGACTCAGCGTCATTACCTTCACAGCAGAGAACTGATCCGAAAGCCTCTGGGAAGAATGTTCCTTCCTCTGGCAGGAATGTGCTTGCCCATCTGAGCGTTGGCAATAGCCGTGGCACAAGGGCTGCCATCTTTGCTGTGACATCAGTGTCTCCTGTCTGTCAGACTACATGACAGAGCGTATCCAGAGCCTCTAACAGTTTATTAGGACTGCACAAGAGTTCTGCAAGTGAGCTGATCATCTCAAAGGAAGGTCATTGATATGTTTAACCTGATTGCCTCACAATTTTGTCTGGTTCTTCATACACGCCTTCTCTGTCTGCATCTGACAACAGTTACCACATAGCAGGATCAAAGATACCAGAGTTTCCTTTACCTTTGGTATTGACACTTTTGATTTCTCAGATGTTACGCAAAGGCAGCTGCCACAGCAAACATAGCGCTTTTAATAGCACCAGTGAACAGATATTTTACAGCAATATTCTGTGTAGTTTATATCAGTGGACCTGCTTAGGAACAAGGTCAATAAAATCTATTTTTTTAAAAACATTTCCAAAAGGCATGAGATAGCAGTACTAGAGTCATTATGAAATCATGTTGTGTTGTCAGGGCTTTTTACTTGCCATAGTGACATGAGAGGAATACACCATGCCTATGGTAATGCTGCATCTTTGCCAGATATTCCTGTGTGCTCAGCCACAGTATACCATTTGTGACAGGATCAAGTAGCAGAACACAAGACTCAAGCTGGCCACATGATTTCCCCACTTACTTGGGAACTCCAGTATTTTGAAGAGTTCGAAGAGCAAGTAAACTGGGTCCAGCCTTTGTTTCTGGACTACTTCCAAATGCAAGGTTACACTTCATAAATAACCTGCACATATTACCCTTCAGGCACCCTTAAAAGGAAGGCACTTCAAAAAATATACAATTTACTTGTTTGCAAGTCCAGTAAGTGGAAATTTCCAAGCCTTTCTTACTCTCTTCTGTTACATTAACAAAACCAGAAACCTTCTGGCAGATGAGAACAGAGTAGCCACTGATATTCTTGTTGGGTTGAACTTTTGAAGTCTGTTTTTTCAGAGGCTTGTCATTTGCTCTGTGCTTCACTACCTATGGTTTCTCTGTGAGTTCGGATGGGTGGAGTTCATTTAATTTCCTGCTCGTCTTCTACCACGCTAATTATACCATCAGCTTTCTTTGCTGTCACAGTGCTTTAAGCAAATTGAAGTCTGAGTGACTAGTACTTGAGACAATATTTGGAAAAGAAATCCCATCCCAGACCTACTTCTAGATTCGTCTCTGTCTTACTGTTTCATGTACCACCATCTTTAGGCACATCTTCAGCATATCTTCAGCCTCTCACAAAACCATTGAAGTGCCCTGAGATTTCCAGGTTCGATATTTTAGGTTATAGTACCTCGGAGGCAGGGACTATGTCTCCTCCTTGTTCCTGTAAGTGGTAGACACAAAACGCTAGTGTTGTGACAGCAAAACAAGCAAAGTAATTTTAATTTCAAAATGCACCTCTCTGTTGTTTTGAACTCAAAGATACAAATATATCTATAAACACGCAATGTGGACCCAGTAAATACAAATAATGGATCTAAAAATGTGAAGAGACTGATATGGGAAAAAAAAAGGGATATCTCCAAGAAACAGATGCATACTTTTTCTGTTCCTCTTGTCTGCTTTCAGGCGGGAGAACATCTGTCTTTTGAAGTAGGCCTCCTTTCTCTGTATAATGTATCAGTCTGCAGTCATCAGGGAAGCTGACGTTTTTCACTCAGAAGTGTTAACCTTGCTGAAGAGACTGACAGCGAGCAAAACAATTTTTCTTAAAGGAAAGCTGATTTTGGTCAGGACAGACATTTCTGCCCCAGATCACAGTGACATAAATGTCATTGTCAAATTTTACATCACCAAATTCACCAGACCAAAATATGTGGCTGCTGTGTCCCAACTTCTCAGGATTTTGTTGTGCTATATCCCAGTCCTAGTGATGAAGTGTTAAATATGTCACACTTATGAATATACCTGTGAAATAAAAGACTCAATGAAAGTTGTATTACATGTGTAATGGAATGGAAAAAAGAACAGAACTAGGGATCTTTTTGTCTTGCAAAACATCTATCATTTTCTTAGATATTAGCACAGCTCTTTCAGTATGTTTGAAAAGTTTGAACTATTCATGGTAAAGGTAAATTTGTTAAAAGCATCAGCTGTTTTAAAAATGTGAAGCTGTAAAGGGGTTGGGCAGAGAGCTTACATGGAGTCCGTTGTTGTGCTGTCACCCTGGGCCAGGAACAAAACCGACCGCTGGGCAAAAAGGAGGTCCAGCCATCTAGCGGTAAATCGCACTGATGTCTGCCTGCATGGGGATGCTCACAGGGCCTCCACGTGCTCCGCAGAGGGAGAAAGCGACATTTCTCAAATTTTAATAGGTACAGGACTCGGCAGCAGTGAGTCATCTAGGGTGCAAGATGAAGTGCTTAGGGCCCAGCAGCCAAAATGGGAGAAAGGTCGGCAGGAGAAGCGACCAGATCAAACGCAAGGTCAGCTTTTGCTAGGGTGACAAGGAAGAGCCTGCAGTCAGTGTTCTACACTGTAGAAGTACACCTGTTCACAGCTGCCTGCCTACAATGCTTATTCAGACAGTCTTTTTTTCAGAATATATCTGTGTCCTTGTGAGCTTCCATGTGCCGCTCTGCCTGCACCTGCACAGCAGTGTTCCGGGAAAATTTTGGGCAGTTTTCCATAGTTCCACAGCAGAGAACATCACGTCCAGAGGATATGCATGAGAGAATGGCGCAATGCGCCCAGGTCCCACTTCACACAAGGAAAAGAGAGGTGTAAGCCAAATTGTCACAAATGAAACAAGAATGGTGTAATCAAACAGCTGCACAAAGAAAGCCATCTGCTTAGTCCAAGCTAGGATTAAACACTCACCTACCAAATTTATCGAGTGAACAGTTTTATATTTTCTATATGGGTACAAACTAATAGAAAAAGCTTAATCTTGGCAAGGGCTGAAGAGATATCAAACTAGTAAACCATGAAATTCTTCAAGGAAAGAATAAAAACCATGCGATGTGTACACCTGAATACCTGTTGGTATTCGGCCCAGTATGCCAGAGCTCCCATTCCAAAAGTGATCTCAGGGCTTAGAAGCCCACATCTCCTTGAAAGCAGTCAGATGCAAGCCCTGCGGGGCCTAGCATGCAACTTGCTTAGGCACAGAGGAGAGGTATCCAGTGGGATAGCCTAAGTAGTCTGGACATTAAATGACTACTAGTTTCAACATGAACTGAACCTCAGTAAAAACATAAAGCCAATTATCTGTTCACCCAACTATAGATGTAAGTGCTTACAACAACAAAGATTAAAGATACTGCCTGTCTCACATAGTGACAAGCAGTTGGTTTCTATCTATGTTTGTTAACCTGTGGAGTAACGGCATGATATTAAATTCCCTATTGCTACATTTTACTCCAAGCTACTTTGACTGCCGCTGAGCTCTTTTGAAATACGAAATTTTGTCCAAAGCACATCCCATTCTTGGCTTACATACGCATGAAACTGCATTGCAGCTTGTAGTCAGCTACAAAACCCCAGCCAAAATACAGTCATGGTTATACCAGGCATAGCCAGGTAAATATGGAATAATTCTGCAAAACTCCAAATGGGTACTTGGTGCTGTCAGTGAGCATTTCTGTAACTGAAAACAAAGTTTCGTTCCAAGTAGTTACTGCAGCATGAACTGATTTTAGCAGACACATTTGTTCTTTATCAGAGAACGTTGTGCTGGAGGGAATACAGAGGATAATGCTTCCCTTGAGGTAGGGGATATCCGAAGTCAGCTCCATCAGTGTTACTTGCTGATAGCCACTAGCATAGGAAAGAAATACAGCTGTTTCCTACTAGAGTGGTATCAGCTACTGTATCTCAAACTCTCACTTCTGTTTGTGTACTGTTACCTACAGTGGGTAGCTAAAAAAGCGGGGGTGGGGGTGGGGGCATATGTGCTTGGTACTTTGAAGTGGTATTTGCCATTGATTCTCCTACCAAAAACTGGAGAGTAGGGAGGTATGCAAATTCATCATGAATGTTTTGTCAGAGTTCTGTTCTAAGGAGTGTTTGGCCGTGGAGAGGCTGAATCTGACTATGAGCAATTATGCTCATATTTCATCTGGTCTTTACCAAACATGCTCTCTCACCTGGCTAACAGGAGAAATTAACTGCCCAGTGTCTGCAACACTGGTTCCTGGTGGGATGGCTGCCTCATGCCATCTGGCTTTGCCCCCCTTTTTTCAATGATGGATCACACCTGGTAATTGTGTTGAAACCTACACCACAACACTTTCAGAGCTATCTGAAACCACAGATTTTATAAGGAAAATGAGCAGAAAAGCTGTGCTTTTTGCTGCTCTGTTTTATTCACTGGGAATCTGAAGCAACAGGTAAGCTGTAACGGGCTTTCTTTAAAGCATCTCGGTAAAGAAGTGGCCAGGTTTGCTGCCTGTCCCTGTACTCGGCAGTCAGTAAGAGGGTAGGGCAGAATGCTAGACATGAGCAGCCTGCTTCAAAATCTCTCAGTCTGCTTTTCCTTTTTTCCAGGTGAACAGGGCCTCATCTTTGGGATGGAGTAGTATCCAAATCTGCATTCCTCTGCCATACGTTTTGGATATTTATTGAAACAGGGTTATTTTTTGAAGACTTGAAACTGGAATATAGAAGCTGCTGACTTCAGAAAAAGGAGCCAGGAAGGAGTGCAATGGAGAAGGGATCAATGCTCTTGGGCAGAAAACACAGAAATAACACCTCCTTCAATTTGTAAAACACCACTGGGGTCAGGGTGGGGTGGTCTGGCAATGAGTACAAGTGCACACAATCCTGCAGCCATTTGGGGCTGTCTGCACTCCGAGCACCACTGCTGTCTTACTTTCTACTACTCTGCAGGTTGCCTGCTGCGCTCTGCACACACACTCCCCTCCTGTGGTTATTTTTGAAGCAGCTCCTTAAAACAGATGTCCTCATATGTGTCTCTTCTCCACAACATAAATAACAGTTTGCCTCATGCTCCTGCCATCCTTTTGAACTAAATTAAAAAAAAAAAAAAAAAAAAAAGAAAAAGGAGGGGGAAGAAAGAGCATCCCTTCCCACTGGTGATTTCTGTTGTAGCCTTTGTAGCACTTGCTCTGGAGTGTGTGTTGCCTTCGTGCCCTTCTTAGGGTGAGCTACAAAGGTTTTTTCTCTCTCATCTTCTTTCATGCCCTTCCCAGGATTCTTCCCTCTTTAGTCACTTTCCAACTCTCTCCCACTTCTCTGACTTCTGGAATCCCGTAGAAACTTCCTCTTCAGTAATACTACCAAGGAAGGATCCACACATACCAGTTACAATTTGTCCTCCTTGCACTGTCTTCCTGCAGCTAGCAGTACCATTGCTTGCCACCCATGCATGCCTGTTTTGGGCATCCCATACTCTTCCTTTGAAAGGAATCATTCATCTTAATCACCTTCTTCACTTCTCTTGACAGCACTAACATCAGTATCTTCCTAAAGAAGCGAATTGAATGTGTGCAGAATGGACACGGAGATGCACGGATGCTGGTGTGTTCCTGTGAACCTGGCAGAACCAAGTCAATAGCACCAAGAACCAGCTGATGACATCACTGGAAAGAGTTGAACCAAACTACCATGCTCCCTCTGGTACCTCTTTAGAACCAGGTCTGGCACATTGTTGCCAGATCTCAGAGGATCTGCTCTGCTCTTCCACAAAGCAGCAAGCCCCAACTTGGACTTCTGGCATCCAGAGAACATGCACAGAGCAGCCTTGGCTCCAGGATTAGGTAACCTTTAAACCTTTATTTTTAGGTGGTGAATCTAGGGGAATCAGCCAAGCAATCGATTAGCCTGTCTGTTTCAATGATTAAAGTATCTGCTGAGTTGTGGAAAAACTTATGAAGTAAAATATCCTTGATAGAATGTTTAGCCTAAATAGTATCTTTTGTGCACACAGGGACTGATACTGCTAGCCTTGCTCGTAGAGTAGCCAGGAAGTATCCTTACGAGTTTAAAGAGAACTGATCAATAAGATACTTTTCATGAGCAGAGGAAGCAAGCACAAGCCAGGGGAGGCAGAGGCAGAGCAATTATGTAGGCCTACAAACTTTGAGCCCACACATGAAATCCAGCTCTGAGCAAATCAGTAGGAGTTTTACGAATTTGGCTGGGGGTGGAAAGGTTTTACCACACCGGTTATTGGGCAATGTTCCCACCAAAGTACAAAACAAATCTGCAGAGCCACGGACTTAGTACAAGAGAAAATTTTCCTCTGTAGCCAAGGCCCTATGTACAATCA
>Ga0181612_118185_pt1 | contig 11911 bp, 4 predicted proteins | sample HoacroProtozoa21_FD_119630 | JGI IMG/M metagenome (GOLD analysis project Ga0181612, IMG submission 119630) | Hoatzin crop microbial communities from Cojedes, Venezuel. Combined Assembly of Gp0051906, Gp0051904, Gp0051908 | reverse complement strand
CATCTGGACATTGAGCCGTTGACCACTACCCTCTGGATGTGACCATCCAACCAACTCCTCATCTTTGTACTTTAGCATAGCTTCTAGGAAGATCTGTTCCATGATCTTCCCAGGTACAGGTAAGGCTGACAAGTTGGTAGTTCCCAAGGTCCTCCTTTCTACCCTTCTTAAAAATGGGTGCAATGTTTCCCTTTCTTGAGTCACCAGGGACTTCACCTGACTTCCAAGACTTTTCATATATCATGGAGAATATGTCACAAAACAGGCAACAAAACTCTTTGCTTCTGCACTAAGGAAAACAACCAGAATGCCATGGGAACACAGTCCACATACTCTACTTGATCTGAGAACTGGAATTTACCAAATGGGACCGCCAACAATGGAGCAGGATTGGAGGAGGAAAAGGTAGCCTTTGAAGTTCTCTGGTAAATCCTTTTCCCACATTGGCAGCACAGGTGTATAGTTAAAACTATAGCTTCTGAACATGACTAAGAAGATTTGGATAACTTCCATGGCTGTCATTAATAAGGACAAGAGAAATAATTAGGCTTGCCTGATTTCTACATAATCCTCTGTACAGCGTTTATTCCCTTCCAAGGTGAAGTTGGTGAAGCGCAGCTCAATCTGTCTGTTTATTCCCACTGTGATGGTGTATATGCACTCCGTCCGAACTGGGTAGTTATTGGGATAGTTTGGAGATGTTAGCACACCAGTTTCACTACTGTAATTGTGTGAGCACACTTTAAAAAGAAAAGAAACAAGTATGAATTAATTTAATGTGTATGTTAAACTAACAGGAAATTTCTATTTCCAACAGACAGAGAAGCAAACATCCTGTGCTCCTGTGCATTACAACTCTTCCCAGACACATCTTACTGCTGAATGTCATCACTATAAAGTAAAACAAGAATCCAGCTTTTTCATGACATTTCTTACATTTGTTTGTTCAGCTTTTACAGAATACTGTGTCTGTAATAAATAGGCAACATAAGAGTAGTTCCAGCTGCCTAAGTTGTCTTTGACACTAAACCCAGGTAAGCAGAGAAAGGAAACTGAAAGGGATGTCTTGATCAACACAAAAAATAGGATTCCTGAATTTCTGAAAAGCAGTGGTGGTGTAAACTGAATACAATCTCTAGCTATGAGGAGATGCTATACTGTTCTCAGGCATTTCCTACAATCAAAACTGGAAGATGAGGATTTTATATATAAATTTATTTTCCCATTTCCTGGGCTGTAAGTGGCATTAAGTTGGAAAATAGTATAATCCTTAGATTGTGATGACAAAGCAGTTCTGCTTAAGTTCTTATACTAAAATCAGCTACATCAATTCTTCCATGAGCACTGTAGAAGCATCTTGTTATTATGAGCTGGAAAGCAGAAAATAGTGTGGACTAACGCTGAGCCAGAACCTGAGCAATAATTAAAAAGAAGCTCTTTCGAAAGCACAGACTTGAGGACTAGGAATAAAAATATCTGTTATACAATGGTACATGAGACTTATTTTGGAGAGAACAATTGTCGTGTATTAGTTGATCACGGTCGGAGTAAGGTTTGTGATCTGGCTGCAAAAAGAGCAAGAAGCAATGTGATCCGTGTCAGGTCTTTTCAGTTGAAACAGGGAATCTTGATGCCACTGCACAAGGTAATGGTGACATGACACCTGGAAAAATGTGGGTAACTGTGGTCACTGATGTTCTGGAAATCAAATGAGAATAAGTAAGACAGAGGTTGTGGAGATAGCTGGAAATTAGTAGATTGGTAGGCAAGAGATACTAGAAGAACTTAACTTGGCTTAGCAAATGCAGGAGAAAGAGACAGTCATAAACATCAAGAAACACGAAGAAAAGAAAAACATAACAGACTCTTAATGACAGTACAAGCTCTGAAGTTAAAAACTGTCCATGAATACAGATACACAGAAATTAGGAGAAAGTTTCTATCAGGAAGTGAGTTTCTAGATCAATCATCCTACCAACATACTTGATGCAGAAAGAGGAAAAAGTCCACTGTTTTTTAAGTTACAGTTTGATTAATTTAATTAAGAAGGGATCACATTATGTAGCTCCTGACAAAAAAACAAAGAAGGGGGGAAGCATAAATTTGTGGGCTGGATTTGATGACCCTGGAAGCTCAATCTGGTCCATTCCACTGTTTCAGGTCCTACAGGTTGCAAATATAAGAAATGAAAGTAAAGTTCTTAAATATTTTCTATCAAATAGGCAGGGCTATATTAATTATAAAGTACAACTGAAAGAGCAAGCAAAATATTATGATTAACACTGTACTCATTTAAGTTGGTTGCCACAGATCTCTGAAACCTGTTTTCTAACATAGCACAGCTGCAGTGTAGTAATACTTGTGCTTAACTCTTCAGTATTCATAATAGTTTAGATGGAAGGGATGAAATTAGAGATCAGGGCTTCCATGTCTAAGATTGGTCATTTCCACCTCTGTTATCTATCCATTCTAACTACCAAAACACTTTTGCTTTTACCAGTGTCTTTTTCAATGGTGGTTTTTTCGCAATCTTAGTGACCTGGAAGGCCTCTGTTGAAAATATTCTCTGTAGGATAAATACACCCAAAGCTAGCTACCAGACTCCTGTTCCTCATTCATCACAAAGAGAACAAAGAAATATAACACAGAAACAGGCCAATAATTTTCTGCCATTGGGTTGTACTTCAGTATTGACAAGTCAAAAAGGTTTCATGCACGAGTTTACCAAAAATTATGACCTATTAAAGCCTTTATCTAGAATATTAGTCATTTGTGTTTTCCCTCACAGATATGCTCTGATATATGCATATAACAATCAGGTTGGTCCTAGTCACCTTAAAAACCTTGTGCTGCTTTATAAATCCTTATAATGCCCTTGCTGAGCTGCCAGCTCCAATGGTGTTTCATGATATGTAGGGTTTATCATGAATCCCAGGTCCTCAAGTCATATGATTTCTTGAAAACCCTGCCTGCAGGGTTAGAAATCTCACTTAGAAATATCAGCAAAATTTTTCCTAATGGCTCATTATAAAAAAAGCAGTAAAAAAAGAAAAATTGTGCATATTTATTAGTCTATTTATTTTAAGTAATTATTTCCTCCTGATTTGGGAAGGATGGGTGCGTCACCATGCCATTTCTTATTCACTCAGAGGCTAAGACCATGAATACTAGCTTTCAGCCTGCAGAATATTAAAACTGATGTAACTAGATAAGGACCCTTAAGGTAAAATTAGCAACATGAAAGCCAAAATATTTTTATCAGCCCTTTGAAGAACAATTTCCACAGAACTGTCCAGGTTCCTTCCCTCATCAAAGTTTGCTTTTTTGGGATTAATCATAGAATGATTTGGGTTGGAAGGGACCTTGTAGATCATCTAGTTCTAACCCCCCTGCATGGGCAGGGACACCTTCCACTAGAAATCCATACAGAAACTCATATCCCAAGTGGGCTATTTGAAACTGGATGCTTTGTACTGCTTTACACTTCACATAACAATCTTTATGAGCTAAGGGGGATAAATACAGAAGGTGGAGCAGTGACAGCCTTAGAAATGTCAGACTTCTGGGTACAGTGAAATAAATTGAAGTGTAGACTGAGCATATGCTGCTATGAGGATTAGTGAGGCACTCACCTCATTAACACAGCACTTGGGGGTGGGCTTGGGCAGTAATAGTTCCTTCAGCGAAAACTGTTAGCAAAGTTAGCAGGAAAAAAGTACTTTGACTCCTTTGCCAAAGTTCAGAACGCAGTCTAATGCCATAATGTGATTATTAGATGCCGGGAAAAAATATTAATTCAGTTTAGTTTCAAGACACTTATCGCACCTCATGAAAAACAGAAGGAGACAATTGTCGAGGACAATCGCACTTTTTGCTCTGCCAGTGTGTGAGGTTTTGAAAGCTATTCAATCTGCTCTCTGATTTTGGTACTGAATATGTTTGCTTTTCTGGAAAAAATGCCATAAATGGCAGTAACCCACTGTAACAGCGAAGAGCAGAGAAGAATGCCAGCTTTCGAACCACTCACTCATGCAATCATGCATACTGCAGAAAATTATATCCACGTTTTTTCCCATAGATATTCATCAGTTTCCACAATTCTCATTAATCAAAAATAAAACTATAGTGTTGTATGTAAAATGGCAGTTTTCTTTCAATCTCGCTCTGCCAAGGGAAAATTGGGATACGTGACAATTAGACTTTTATGTAACACTATGCATTTTTAGAGAAAAAAGGAAGAAACTATCACATGAAGTATATGCCTCTCCACAGGCAATGGAAAAGCTCATCTGCACTTCAGGGTCTTTTGTTACTGCTGCTGGCAGATGCTAACAGGCTTAATTTTTACCAAGAAGGCACACAAAGGTCCTTTGTACCGTTTCAGACCCAAAATCCTTAGAAACACTCAGTACAGCTGTTTAAAAAGAATCTCCATCTCTCTTCTGCTGATTTAAACATAAACACACAAACTATACAGTCGCTTACACATATATAGGCCTATTTAGGCAGACTAATACCCTAACCAAAAATAACCAAGTTACAGCGGCCTAACAAGCTGCCAATTGCCAGCTGATTGAGCCTCTTTCCTGAGACTCAGGATGAGCTGAGCAGATGCCCAAGATGCATGCAGGACTTCAGCATTTTTCTGTCTTAGCTCAGCCTCGTTCAACCATGCCCTGTGTCTCTGTGCACACATATTTGCCAGGCGTTACTTTCCATTCCTGACTTCGCTTGTTCAGCTGAAGAGAAAAGCCAGGCAACATCCTAATAATTACTGGGTTCAGTCAGCAGGATGGGAACCGAGATCTCAACTTTTACTCCTCTATCAATAAAGAAGACATGCAAATCTATACATCATCTTCAAGTGCACTTTTAAGTCCATGTTAAACAAATGTTTTTCTTTCTTTCTTCATCCTTCTCAAACTCTGACTTCTCCAGCCATTGTCAGCTTACATATACCACACAATGAAGCTATTAAAAACCACTCCTCTTAATACATCGTATCATTCACAATTCAGGATGATAAGGAGCCAAAATCTTATCTTTCACCAAAGCCAGAGAAAGACCAGGAATAAAAACTCTATCAGGAAGGCAACCTGCTAAAAATCATGTTAAAGCTGACTTTTCTCAGCAGAAATGATGAAATGAAGCCTGTTTAATGACACAAAAACATATGGAAAAAAAGTGAAAAAAATCCCTCCAAAAACCCTAATTCAAAGTAAAACAAATAAATTCTCGCTTATTTGTGGAGAAGTCAAGGACAACACTATACATACACTGACTCTAGTGCTATTCCTATTGAAAAATTGTGGTCTGGATCTTTCAAGACCCTGAGCAACACTTCCAGAAAAGACTGAGCCCTTTCAGAGAGTTTTCAGTAATTTTACATGGCTTCTTTGTGATGTGGTCAGCCAAGATGGGCAAAAGAAAACCCTAATATCTATCATAACATTTAGATGGCTGTAGTGACATTCGTCTGCCTGGTATTTGAGACGTGGACTCTAGGAAATAAATGCAAATATTACCTTGCTTTCCACGTGACTTTCCCCTTTAAAAGACAGAAAGATAGCCAAGAACTAAGGATCCGAGGTACAGAGAGGTTACATGGGCAATATAAATTTATAAAACTGAGGAGCATTTGGGCATATTTGACTGAAAGACTTCCATTTGTATTCCTGCCATATGAGCTATTCACAGCTACTAGCTAGCAGATATTGTCTGTGCTTTATGGACCATGGCCATGGCTGTATCTTGTGGCATTCAAATCTTTTAATCAGGAAATACACCTCTGCCATTATCTTCAGGCTAATTTTCAGTTAATTAATATATCACAGATAAACCATGCTAACAAAAACATTTTGCCAAGATGCGCAGAGAAGGAAATTAGTTTTGTTTTACATAAAAATATTTTTTTCACTCCTATTTATCCTTTTTTTCTACCCCTATTTATTCCTTTTTTTGTGTGTGTGTGATAATCTTGTCCATCTTTTCAATGGCTCATTCTGTGTAAAATAACTCCAGGCAAAAGCCTGTTGAAACATCTAATATGAAACAGAACAGCTTTGACCAGTTCTGATACTGGTTACACTCTAGCTGGCTAAGAAAATAGACCTCAAAAATAGGATGGATACTTACTGCACAAGAAACATTATTAGAACCATATTTTCGTCAGCAAAAAAAAAAAATGAAAATAGGCAACAGATGTAAGGAAAAAAATATCCTAGCTTTGGTCAATCTCTCAGATATGATTATGCTCAGCAATTTGCTGCCTTAGTGTAACTGAATATACATAAGATGAATATCAGGCCTAAACATCTCACAGTGGGAAAACTAAACTTGATATGATTTCAGGGAAGTGGGGAGTTGCTTCTCACAGCAGACACCACATACACACGTGTTGGCCTTCTCTCAGGTCACAGCAGCTTCAAAACACTCAATTTTTAATCAAAACTGAATGTTAGCAATCCAGTATTTTTGACAGCTTTATAGTACTTCTGTACTTGTGCTGGGACGAAAAGAAATAAATCTCTGTAAAGAAAACAGATTGCAGTTTCAACTTCTCTGTGTGGTTATTACTCTCAGTTTCAGTAGTTACCTGCTGCTTTGCCATAGTTATGCAAACTAAAGTGGTTGCAGTGAAAAAGCATTTATTCTAGAGTTCATAGTTCTTGGCCTAAGTGAGAATAAATTGAGTTAGGCTAGTTTATCTGAGGACTAGTAACGATATCTGTGGTAATTATGGAGAAAGAAAATCACACCTGTTGTTCAGAGTTTGGATTAAGATACTACATAGTTCTTATTTCATATAAATATTTTATACAGTTGCTAGTTGTTAATACTATTAAAGAGAAGACTGTCTTGCATTTTTAAGGCACAGTTTGAAAGTGTTCCAGGGATAGTATTGTTAAAGCTTGAACCTCACATGATGCACATAGCAGTGCTTTGGATGAAAGATGAGAAAATCCAGTCACCATGGTGGTGGTAAAGGAGGGGAATATGGAAGAGAGGAGGAATAGTAGTGAAGCTGGACAGAAAATCTTGGGGTTGGTCAGCAATGAGGTAACTAACAAAACCAGAGAAACAGATAGGGTTACACAGAGACAGAAATACAGATTAATGTTGAGTAAATAATATTTTGATCTTGATGAACTATCAAGATCAAAAGACTTGAGAAGAGTTGCTATAAGAACAGTTAGGAAGGAGTCAAATCTACCTGTGAAATATTAATCTGAGGCAAAGTAATCACAAAAATATCACATTAACAAGCAACAGTCACCTTTACAGAAGTTACAGTCAGCAGCTGCAAAAACAGACCCACAAAAGACCTTTATGAAGCTGATAATGTCACAATTTCTTACTAGTAAGAACTCATTTTTCAAACTACAGAGTCTTTCTTGGAAAGATTTTAAGAAGTAGAACTTGGGGTTTGGCCTATTATTTTCTAACAAATAGAAATTTCCTCCTTGGAATAGTTCTCTTTAATTCTTAATTGTTTTTACTGTCCTCTTGGTTTCCATGCCAGATAAGTATGAATGAAGGCAGCTGAAAAAATGGATCGTTTGGATTTATAAAATATCTGGTAGTGAATAAAAACACAGTGGCAATATTAGTACTGGTCTCGCCTACACACACGCTTGAGAGATGATGAAATAGCCAAATTTCTAAGCTGCCACCAAAAAGGCAGTTATTTTTCACAAGGTAGAAACTGGAAATTTTGCTGGTTTTAAACAGGTTGGAGAAACTGGGAAAGTAGGAAAAATAAAATTATTAAAGAAAATAAAAGCAAGCAATTAGCAGCCATTGGTAGTTTATGGCTGCATAGAGGAGTACTATGAATTTCTAGTATTCGTCTAATAAATCTCTTGTAACCTGCACTCACACACACAAACCAGCTAGAAAGTGGCTAATAATGGATACACAAATAAGCCAGCTACAAACAGATTCTCATTTTTACTTCTTTTCATTGTCCCACTCTGCCTCTTCTGTGGTTTAATTCTGCTAGGCAGAACCTGTCCCTCTACCCATGTAAATCCTCTTCTACTACAGGTCTGTGTTTAGCAGTGAGGGGAGCACAGCAGACCCATGTCTATTGGGTCTATGAAACTGGTAGTTACAGTCTTTCACCAAGAGGCTGCTTTTTCAAGTGCAGCTCAGTCACTGCTAAAATGGTCTCAGTGCTGGAGAGATGTGCAAACACCAGATCAGATATGGTGGGTTCAGCATAGTTTGAAAGCGCAGATGTGCCTCTACCCTGGAAAACTTTCAAATCAATTAGAATTCTGAGTAATTTCTCAGTTTTTCTCTGCTTTAAGGGAATGAACTAAGGGAATGAACAGTCATTGTTCTCTTCAGTGGTCTTTTCCCCATTGCTATATGTCTTAGTCCCGTAAAAGGAGATGCTTAAAGAACATATTTAAGGTGTAACAGGAGCCTTTAACTCTGCTGGAGACAGAAACGTTGCACCCTCTTAATGAAAAAACCAGCTTGTGCTTCCAGGTTATTTTGCTGCTTTATCAAATTCCACCCTATATGACCTTTCTCTGCCCATCATCAATATTGCACCTAAATAGGGACTAAATTAATTTTTATGGCACCCGAGAGTCTCCTGTTCAAGTGAGTTGTTTACAATTGCTATGCTTCCTAGGTCACACAGCTCAAAAAGGGCAAAGCAAATTCAGAAAATACTTTTCTTAAATAATTCATGCAGTTCTGCCACGTCAGCTTCTACTGGCTTTTTAGAAAAAACAGCAGTGTTGCTTACAGAAATTGCTTTCTGCTTTCCGAGGGAGGAAAAAGCTTATGAGTCAAGCAGGATAAATAAGAAGGGGTAAAAGAGGCACCAGGCAGTCTTCTGTTAACACAGAAAATAATGTTTCTGTTTCTTGTAGTGGTTATTTACAGTGACAGCAGAAAACATTTGATTTGCATAATGAACAGACTGACATATTACCTTTTGATGCATCCAGGGAGATATAATTAGCTGAGAAGCCCTCAGATGCAATGTTGTGATTGGTCACAAAGTACAGCATCATCATGTTGCCACCACTAGTGAGAGATGGTGGAACTGATCTTCCACAGTACCTGCAGCAAGAAGATGCCTCAAATTGAGTGGCAGTACTTTATGAAGCATCTGTATTACTGGATGAGTAATTCACCTTCCCTGAGAAGTCTGAACTGCTACACATACACAAGTCTCTGCTTTGGATGGTACAGATCCTGGCCATATACCCTGTATCATGGGACTAAAGAGCACACTACATGTACAAGGGTACAAATCTAACTTGCGTGGCAAAAACAGAGGAGAAACTGTTCATCAAGTTGCCAAATTCTTACTGAAATTGCTCTATGCTGTACCTAACAGAATACAACATACCCTGTTCTTCTGCAGGAGTCAAAGTGGCTGGCCAAAGGCTAAGGTTGCAAAACACTCTCCATTATGAGAGTCATTTGCTCTGTATTTTCCAAAATTCTGCTATGTCAGCCAACTACTTTACAGCCTGTAGCTGCAGCTGGATACTGTTCCTAAGTAGTTTAGATGTTCTTGAATTCTAGGACAGCAAGAAAACCCTGGGTATACCCCAACTGGAGAAGGGGAAAAAAGATTATTCCCTAAGGTAAAATCGCATATCAGGAGAAAGTGAAAATAAAATCCTATAAAATGCAGGCTTCAGTTTACTTTTTGCTGAAATGCAAATGCACAGTCTTTTAAGTAATCTTTCTTTCACTTCTGCAAGTGTTTCAAATCACATCTTTTCCTGGGCACAGACATATTAATGCTTTTGAACTTTTTTCCCATAAATCAAAATGTTAATGGAGCTGGACAACACCAACTACTGAAACCTGCCCTTAAAAAAGCTGTCCTCTTGACACAAGTTAGTTTCTTCCAGTGTACTATTTACTAAATGTGGTTCTCATTCCATGATCAAAGAAAGCAAGCTGCCTTTCCTATGCTAAGCAGAGAAATTTCTGCTTTTTTTTCTGCAGAGAAATTAATCTATACAAAAAACTTAAGGAAGCAAATTGGATGTTGAGATCTATAGAATAGTGCTCACTGAACAGTAATTCAGTTCTGTAAGTGAACAGACATATTCACCTTCCCAATTTTTGCACAGTGCTGTTGTCATATATTTCAAGATAATCTTCTCTGCAACTATAATGAAATGCCAAGTTAAACGAAGTGAACGTCAGACGAATAAGGTAGCCGGGCTGAATGTTGATAATCCAGGTACAGTTAATACCATGTGGGTAGACGTCTGGGTAACCAGGACTTGTAATGGTTCCTTCTGATCCAGTGAGAGTCTCTCCACATACTGTAGAGATTTAAAACATCAGGTTAAATGATATATTTATTAAAACAATTAGGCGCTTATAAAATGTATTACTTTTCTTTCATAGTCTTTTTTCCTCGATGCATACTACACTAACTGATTTAGAATTTATCTCCCATTACACCATCATAAAACTTGACAGCTAACTGTTTTCAGTGTATGGAAAAATCTGGAAAGTCCCAACACTCTACATAGAAAATAACAAAAAAATCCTTACCTGTGTCTATTGGCCAGTACTCAGCCCTGAAGCCAAGGTTGGTAAGAGAGGAAGCTCTGAATTTGACATAGAGATTGTTCCGTGTAGATTGCACTAGAGATGGTACAGCTGTACCACAGTATTTCTCCAGAAGAGGAGAGTCTGTGTTGTTGCCATCTCTGACCTGAAGAACAATGTATTCAAAATATCCTATACAAATTTCTATTATATTGAAGTTGAAAGCATAAATTAAATCATAAGACCATATAAAAGAGAACCTTAGTAAGTCAAACCCTATCCTTTCTTCATCGTGCTTTCTACCACAGGCACATACAATGCAACCTTATGACTGCCAGAGAAGCACTCTCCCACCCAAAGCATGTCAGATGATGGAGAAAAGCTGAGATCTCACACCCTCAACAGTAAGTGGCATAACATAAACCTCCAAAACCAGGTCTGTCTATTTAAAGACACCTGATACTTGTCTCTGATTATCAAAATGGTCATATCATCTTTGGAGAACCAAGAAAAAGTTTGGGATCCTGTTATGAAACTGGAAAAGCTTTTATAACTGCTGTAAGAAGTGCTTGTCTATCAAGCAGTTCTGCTTTGGTAGAGATGAACATGAGAAGGAACATATAGATAAGAATCGACCTGCTATTCATAGCATATGTGTATTATTCTTTACCTCAATGTAGTCTGAGTCACAAGTGCTTGTATTTCGAATGTCAAAGTCGATAAAGTTAAGAATCACCACTCTGCTATCTGGCTGGGAGATGATCCACTCACAGGTCTTTGGGTGGGGGGACATCCTGGGGTAGTAAGGGGACGGGATAGTGCCTGCTCCAGACAAGGAGCCGCCACAGGCTGCCAAGAGACACCCAGAATCAGTACTTGTGATGAATGGTTTCAAGGAACGTATAGTGTGATGTCTATCAAATATCACTATGAAATCAGAACAAAAATATCCCTGAAAACCTGTCTTACAGCTTCTATCACAGATCATCCAAGTAGTATTAAGAAAGTATTTTAAAGAACATATATTTGTAAGTATAGCATAAACATGTATATACAGAAGACCAATCAAACTGTGCCCATGAAAACAAATGGATTTGACTCATTTTTTTTCACACATACAGATAGACTTGTTGGTCATTAAGAGCTAAAAGATAGGAAAAACGAAAGTATAAAGATTCAGGCAGAGTTATAGCTAGGTCATCTTTGGTGTGTTGGCGGTAAGTGATTGATCATTAATAGAAGCAATGAGAGGTGCATTTCCAAGCATTCTAGGAGTGCCTACAACAGACCTACTGCAGACATCATCTTAGCATTTCTAAAAGTAGCAATAAATAAATAAATAGACTCTATTTTTTTCTTTCCTTTCTTT
>Ga0181612_104556_pt1 | contig 11911 bp, 6 predicted proteins | sample HoacroProtozoa21_FD_119630 | JGI IMG/M metagenome (GOLD analysis project Ga0181612, IMG submission 119630) | Hoatzin crop microbial communities from Cojedes, Venezuel. Combined Assembly of Gp0051906, Gp0051904, Gp0051908 | reverse complement strand
CGACGCTATCAATGCGTCTAGAAGACAGAGGTTGTTTCAGCAGTTTCAAAGTACAATGTTCAAAGGGAAAATGTTTACTGAGACCAGATATTTCTAAAATGAGGCGGGCAGCATCTAAACATACAAGCTGCACGCGACCACCGGCCCACAAGGACGGGAACAGCTGTCTCCCATTAACAGAGCACGAGCCCACGGGCTTTAATTTTGTGCCCTAGGCAAAGTGATCTGCAAGGTTTGGGGCCTCCAAGACTCAAGACTCCCATAAACACATTTGTTTGTATAATTAAGCTCTTCTCTCTGGCTTACCATCACCCCAGCACCTCTCATTTCCTGCTGTGGAGGAGGGTATGCTGGAAAGACAGCAGAAAATGCAGCTTTAGTAAATAGTAACAGCTACTAATAACTAGGGTTTTGTTTTCTTTTCCACTACCCAGCACAGTAGCTTCTGAAGTGAAAAGTGTTTTGCACATCAAAACATCAATGGGAGGGAGAGAGGGGAGGAAGGATAGGAATGAGGAAGAGATGAAGGAAATATTCAGCCTCCACTGCTAGTCTGCCTTCCCAATTACCACGGCAGACAAGAGGGGAAAACGAGTCAGCAGCACAACAGTTACGTCCTCCACGGTTAGATAAAAGTCCTCTCCAGTACAGGAGTTCTCGGCACTGCTTGGGGAAGGAGATCAGGCTGTCACCTTTTGAACAGCGCGTATTACTGCAGGGTGAGCAGAATCAGCCAATGTTCAGACTGGAATATTTTCAGTGAAGTCATTGACTCGCAACTGAGAAAGCACAGGCTGTTAAGAGCCGTTTTCCCCTTTCAAGAGCTGAGATTTTTGTCAAGACTTCAAAACTAAAAAAACCACCAACCAGTTTTCAGCCTCGAAGTGGCATCTTCAACGAACAGACCCTGTTCACGCACCGCAGCACTCCTCTGTTTAGTGAAACACGAAGTAATTGTTTCAATCCCTTGGGCAGCTAGATACAAAGTCAGGATATTTAAACTATATTTGCTCATCATCGGGGAGAAAAACCTGTCCATTGGTACTTGGGACGTGGAGAAGGATGGAGCCACTGTTGTGGTCTAGCCTCCCCACCACCACATTCATTAAAAAGCAGCTCATCTCCCTTAATCTCACCAGCAGCTCTCATCAGAAAGCCCAGAATGTTTTTAGGTTTTAACAATCTCTTAAGACTGCCAGACTTGGTCTGATAGCTGATTGTGCTGCACAACCTCCAATATGTTTGAACAGCATTAAGCCCAGGTTGGGTTCCTTGCCATCACTGAAGAGGGACTGGCGAGGAAAATAAAAGTGTATTAGTCTCTCTGGGGTCTTTGGGGTGGAAAGCACGAGGTGAAGCTCCAGGACTAGCAGATCCTGGTATTGCATCAATCCCATGTGAAAAAGAGCTAGAGAATCCATCTTGCATGACAAAATCAGCTCTAAATAGCAGACCTGCTTGTTAGGAGAGTCTTCAAAGTCCTTCCATGGAAACAGACCACATCTTAACCACATACTCACACGAGCTATTACTGCATTATCCCCAAGCCTATTTCTCTTCCTATGTCCTCTGCCCTGCTACACTGCAGAAGTAAGCCAAACCCCCAACTCCCAGCTGTCTGCCTCCACCGGTGAAAGATCCAGGATTATGAAAGCAGGTGGCAGAAACCCAGGACTATTATTTAAATGAACTTGAGAGTTGGTACAATCGTCTTTGCCTTCGGTCAAACAGCTACCACGCTCCTGGTGCTGCACAAAATAAACCCTGCTGAGATGGGAGGGAAGGCTTATCACAGCCCTGAAGGCTGTGTCGTGGCAGGGAACGACTAAATAGGTGTTTGCTGCAGCACTGCACCGACAACACACCGTGCTGCTGCTGGGAATCCAGCTCCCACACTTCCCCATCCCCACCCTGGAGCAGGAACAGGCCAGCCCCTGGGGAGAACAACGTAAATCACAAGAACCCTCCCTGACTGTTTCAAAAGCAGCAGGAAGGATTTTTTAAGAGGAAGCAACCAGAATATGAGGTGACATGGAGAAACTGATGCCCCAGTCACACAGCTCTAACCTTTAGTTCTTCAGCGGGTACTCCATTAAACGGAGGGAAGTCTGAAGGCACAGCATTTTAATAGCAGTGAACAGTGACAGAGGGAAAGAAAAAGTCAGAATAAATGGGTGAATACCCACAGGACCATGCCTTGACCACCATGCTAGACAGCCTACACACTAGTGATAGATTTTCCTTTCAAATTCGTAGCAAAACCAAAAATCTAACCCGGCAGAGCCAGCTTTGAGCTAGTCACTCATCCCACTTTTCCCAGGAATGAACTGCAATGCCACGCTAGAGCCGAACAGAGTCAACTGATTTCTGACAGCACTCAAATACTTACAGCCTCCAGGTCGCCAGTGAAAGCTGTGCTGACTTACAGCAAACAGCTGGAAGCCAAGACAACACGTACCTTTGTCTGCAGCAAGTATAAATTAAGATTTCAGGCTACTGAAGTGATACACTGACAGCAGCTTAAGCAAGTCTGTGGCTGTAGATAGTCAGCAGCAGAGCGCTGAATTTGGGTCACAGCAAGTGTCTGGAGTTCATCACTAACAAATCGAGTTCGAATATACGAAAGCAAAGCAGACAGCAGCAATATGTTATCTTCAGGATCTGCACTTGGGGAAGGCGCTGCCTTGCAGACCTCTACACCTAAGCCATACAGCTGGCGTTATATACAACCCACGCAATCACCCTCCTCTTGAGTGAATTATGTATATAGCCAAAGCATTCGTGGATAATCCAAAACTCCATCCAGTTCTTTGACCTCTGCCAGGAACGCCAGAAGTATACCTGCGGCATCAACTGCGACCTTTTCTTGTGCGACTCAAATTAACTGGTCATTAACTAGCTTCCACTCTAAAACCACGTTTGGACCCACTGCCTACAGATAAAAGCATCTGGAGTCAATTTATCCAAGTGCTGAGCCATGTACTGTTATGATGGTTCCAGTACAGTAAACCTACTTTTTCCACTCCAACTTTTCATTATAATAGAGGCTTTCAGTAAAACAGGGATTTTGCCTATAAGTCATTACCACTACTTGAATAATTTCCAGCGTAATCTTTTCCACGACAGGATATGATCAGGTCTACCATACCCATCGGCATTTAGACACACTAACAGGCTTCTGACAGTACATTTACTTTTCAACAATATTTACAGCTTACATACTACTATCAGTCTATATCAAGAACAAGTCATATAGTTGTTCTTAAACTGTCACAAGACCCATCTCCAAATTATCATATGTACTTATGAAAATTGGCCAAGTTTCTATAGTCTTCCCCCTAATCAGAACGGCAATAATTTTTATATTTTTTAAACTGGGCACACCTCTGTGGCTGAAATAACTACAGCTATAAAACCACACAAGCACTTCCAGAGACATACACGAACTGCTTTTACTGTCAGGACTTCACTTGACAATAGCCAAACATTCCTTAACTTTGAGCCAACCACAACTAATAAGATAAAATTCAAAGCACACACTGGGACCCAAGGTTTCACAGGACATTTTTCCACTTCTAAAAACAAAGGTACCGAATGAAAATGTAACTAATAATTTTTGCCGTTTCCCCCCAGAAGCAGCACAGCATTACACCAACAGAATTATTCCATGTACAGAGATGTAGGAGCATTCAAGTTTAAGGTCGCACATCGCTAATTCATACTCAATGTTTCATTCGATAAGGTCTGCAAAAGCATTTCCTTCTCAATTCTGAAATACAAGAGGCAGCAAGAGAATTAATAGTATGAGCATTACAGGCACCTGCCACCCTTCTGCACTGGAAACCAGTGGCATCAATGCTGATCTTCCTTACAGTAAGAACAGCAAACAAGTTTCAAGTGTTTCTCAGAACGCTGCTCTGAATTTCTCACTCGTTGCCTGCAGCAACTCACAAGTGCAAGTTGGCACAGCAGGGCAAGAGCGGTGTACAATTTTGTGATAAAGAAAACTCCCTTCTACAAATTTGCACACATCAGGAAAATGATTCAGCAAACAGCCATTCCACAAAATCCTACGGAAAAAACTCTTCCAGAGTCACTGCTCTGCTTTGGAAGGAGCCTCTTCCGGAAGAAGAAACAGCTAATGGAGACCCTGACACTTGTGGCTGCTGATTAAAGAAAAACTACAGGTAAAGCTATCACCATCCCTTGCTACTAGCCCCAATGGCTCTACAAAGAGCCCGCTCCCCTCCAATTAAGCAGTCCAATTCATTTTCTCGCTGAGACCTCACTCATTAAATTTCAGGCTAGGCTATTATAATCAATGACCAGAAAATGTCAGCCATCTAATTTAAGCCTCTCGCTGCATCCTTACTCCAGTACAATCTTCATGCAGGTAAGCTCTAGCGTGGTCTTTGGGCAAGTTTCCTACTTTCACTCTAGTTGCCACTGCACAAGGCAAATCCCTCAGAAAAGCCCTTCCAGCTGGGTCTTCACAGACTGATTTTCCCAAATGAGAGCGTGATTTTGCCAACTGATCTTCTGGTAGGAAGCTCCAGCTGGAGCCCTGAGCTAGCGTGTACCAGGCACGCACACAGAGCCATCCCGGGCAAACAGAACCAAACCTCAGACATTTATTTACACGACTGGAAATCATTACTTCAGCGACACATACGGGACGCTGTCCAGAAAAAGGGCAAACTAAATTCTTCCGAGACAAAGTTCTTTCTCACTACACTCAGCAAAAAGAAGAGATGCTTAAGGATAAATACATCACAACTGTTATCTTCAGAAGAGCCAGAAGAGGAAAAACTACATCTCATTTCAATAACTACTTCGCATCACCCTTCAGGTGGCCCCAGGAGCAGTATTAATGGGGTCCTAAAAAAAAAATAAAAAGGCAAGGAGGTGCCTACAGTTTCCTCATTTGTAACACCATGTAAGTAGGTCCTTCTGCCACATGAAAACGCATTAGGCCACATTGCAATAGCAGTACTTTCTTGGAGAAGACATTTTGGGAGAACTCTTCAGGATTTCTGCCTCGTGGCTACTATGAGGAGTTGTATAAGACAAATACTAAGAAACTCACTTAATTCTGCCTAATCCAAGTGACCAAAAATCAAATTTGAAGAGTTTTATTTCTCTAGAAAAACCTGTCACTTGATAGGAACAACTTTGCATAAAGAGTAATTTCATGTTTTTCAAAGAGATGATCTACTGAATAATATTGCAAGGGCAACTATGTTGAAGGCCAGCGTCAGCAAAGAACAAAACTTATGGATCCCAAAAGGATTTTTTTAAAAAAAAGCTAGATCAGGACTGAAGTCTTGATGTCTCTATCAAGTTTATTCCACCCTGACTTCCTACAACTTTAAAAGACAGATCAGAACTTTGTAACTTTGGCTATAAAGACCTCAGTCACCGTAACTAGTCTCTCTGACAAGTAATGCTGCTTTCTTTGGCAATACCTTCTTTACAAGTTAACACGTAATTTAGAGATAAACTACAGTACTGCTAAGATTATGGGGTGTTAAATCCACACACAAAGTCACCTTGTAATACAAGGTAAAAGCAAATATAGCACGTTTGTCTCATCTAAGCTAAAAAGCCATCTCTGCTACAGCCTGGAAGCAGCAAGGGTGAGGTTCGAAGACTTCTCACGTACAGCTTGCAAATTTATAACATTGCATGCACTGCGCTGTGAAACATTTTCCGGTGGCTGTTTGCAGATCAAGTGGGTCTCCTTCCTGTTTGTACTTCAGTATTTCTGCAGTGCTCACATCTAACATTTTAAAGATACTGGTGGTATTCCAGGAAAGATCTGTATGTAATTAAAATCAAACTCTCCCTGTAACTGCTTGTCAATAACTGGTTTATTTTGAAAGAGAATTTGTTCTTCACTGCTCAGAATTTTTAATTTGTTTTTAAAGCAGATGATGTAGCGTACACCAACGCAAAAGAAATCATTTAATGTTGACTCCTAGCTTCAAGGGCGCAGAACCAGGAAAGATACTTGGCAAAGCCACCAGAAACCCTCCCTTTGGATTAACCTCTCTGGCCACAGGGTGCCTCTGCTGCTCAACAAATACGCCGAAGCTGAGCAAATAGTTTCTGCTGGTTAATCACCAGCTGTAATCCATAAACTGTACTCGTGCGAGCTGAAATCAGTCGGCTCGGGATAAAGGCAGGTCAATATCTGATCATCCTGAAGTCTTCTCATTAGCTGGGACCGTCAGTCCTGCAGAAGCAATGTTCACCTCGCTCAGACAAATCATTCATTTACGCTGCAAAGAACTGAGCCAGGCTCTCAGGCTTTGCACACACCCCTGACGCAGAGGACGACGAGTTTTGATTGAACTTCTGCACCACAAGCCAAGCCCGACACGATGCACTGCCCAGCACCACCCCCAGTCACACAGCTTCTGGCATTCCCAGCCGGGGCTCCTCAGTCCAGTTGTGTCGGTCGGGTTCAGCCTCACGGGCAGTCACTGAAGTACGTATGCATAAAAGGTTACAAAGAGCTTGGTTGATTAGGAAACTGTCACAAAAAAGCAATTAATCATCTGACTGAAGTCGGAGAGTACAAAGGCAACGAGGTCAAACGATAAGGGAGCACAACAGCACTAAAACTGTAAGTACCAGAGGGCTGCAGCATTTTGGCTGGTTGCATTAAAAGTGCCCAGTTCAATCTCAAAGGAAACAACGCCTCAACTGGAATATTCCCCGGTGTAGCACCGTCGGTATCTACATTCGTACCATTTGAGCTCTACTTTAACTAGTTAAAGTGTCAGTAAAGGTAGGCAGCACATCGTAAAGCCTAGCCATGACGTAAAACTTTCCATGTCACTGGGAAAAAAAAAAAATGCAATGTTTCCAAGAAACAATTTAATCAGATTTCATTCGCTGCACTTTGTACTGAGCGGATTCTTCCACAGACAGCTGATTTGCCATCCACTGAAGTATACAATGTCTCCACAGTCTCAAGTTACAGGTTACTTCAAAACACTGTATTTGTATAGTCCTCCCTGAAAATGAAACCAAGCCCAGCCTCCAACATGCTGTTCCTTTCTAAGCGATTAAACGCTAGTATGAGTTTTTAAATTTATTTCTAACGTACCAGGACTACAACAGTCACACGAAGAACATGATAAAGAGGCAATACAATGCAATCAAAGCAAGCAGACGCTCGAGCTCTGAAGACGACACTTCACTAACTCTTTATTTCCAGAGGCCAAATCATCTTTGCACACACGAGACTTCCATCAAGCTCAACAGGAGTCGCGTAGCCACAGTGTCTGCAGCAATGATACCCTACTGGCATGAACATTTCTGGACATGGAGCTCTGCAGTCTCATATATATATATTTACATCTGTCAGTTTGTACTGAATGCTCACTGACACCGAACGCGAAAGGTTTCTAATGCTGGGTACGCGTGTCCTTCATTACACTTCACAGTGCAGCACCAAGCCCTTACCTTATTTATAAAGAAGGCTTTCAGCGAGGAAGAATATAATTTCTATACATATGCATCAGCTTGCTTTCAAAGAGATTTATGCTAAAAAGGCCTCCCTCACATTCAGATCTAGGTCTAAAATGCATTGAAAAGTGAATGAGCTGCACTACACAAGGAGGAGACAAGCTGTTCGGAGCAATCCTCTTCACATTTACACACTGACAAACGCACACAGAAGCACAGGTGCACGTAAACGAAGACAATCTGCTTCAGAAATCTTACACCCAACGCAGTGTCAGGTTGCAGAGGCTGGGGGTGCGTGTGGTGGAAGACCCAGTTCTGCCGGGCTCTGTGAGGACCTGCACGGTCTCTCACGGGAAGAGCACGGCAGCAAAAAGAGAGCGATCCCCAAAAGGGGGCCTGTGCAGACGATGACTGCACTCCTGTTTGCCAGTGGTTTCTCTGAGGTTCCCACTTGCCTGTCAGGCCTTGGTGGAAGGCTCCAGAGAGCGGAAGATAGGCATTTAGGTTTAGACCAGATATCAGATGCAACTAGATACTACTGTCAGCCCAGTTCTGGGGGGGACGAGGAGACAGATAATTTGTAACGTGCTCTGCTTCACACGACACACTGCGATTACAAGACTCAAGACACATACATTACTATTACCTCAACGCGTGCCAGTGTCCTGCCACCAAGGCATTCAGTTGCTGTGGATGGAGTTGTAGGATAAAGCAATATACCATGACTAGCTACAAATGAGCAAAGAACAGCCTCCCCTCCCCTTTATCACAAAACCCAAAATAAAACCCATCATCTTTAAATCCAGACAACCCACAAATCTCAATTTTCCCCTACAGGCAAAAACAATCACTGCATGACTGGGTTTTATTTTTTTTTTTCCTTCCCCCCACCTTTTACATCTGCTAACTCAAAATCCAAAGTCAGAAAAAATATATATATTTAGTCAGAAGTACGTCAGTTACATTTTATTAACCTACTCCAAGGGAAAAGCTTCAGGGATCCACCATACAAGTATAAAACCCCTTTCAAACACCTAGGGGTTACTATGTTACTTCATCCCAGCAGTCAATCAATGCAGTAAAAAAATTAAAATACTGAAAATGGATGCTTTTCCCCCTCTTCCACATGTCCAGTGATTGCTCTGTTACAGCGTGATGAGGTCTACCAAGTTGCCTTTAGGAGGGGTCATGTTGTCCGGAAAGAAGTTGACTAGTGTATCAAACAGCTGAGTTCTCTGCGCGTACGTGTGGTCGACGTCTGAAAATCCTGGGGGAAGAAGAAATGGGGAAAGCAAGTCAGTCCTTGCTACTTTAAAAGCTCAGTTGATCTGTGGAGTATGCCAGTTGTCCATTTAGGATGGATGTTAACTATTTGCTGCTTCTGCCTCAACTAACAAGGCTGGCAGCTCTCCATCCCACTACTGTGTGCATATACACACAGAGATCATGTCACTCCAAGCCAATACTGCAATCAAAACGCCATGAAAAGTAATAAGCAAATGGTTGTCAAGCTCATTGACAGTCCTGAAGAAACAGGGGAAGCAAGAGTCCTCAGGGGACTCTCTGATGTCCCAGAAAACAAAATCTGTGTAGCTATTTTTATTTGGTGCCTCATGTCTTCTGTCCTCAGGCTTTCCTCATTATCCTCACTACTCTCTTAACAAGAGCTGGTACTTGTGCTGCTTGCAGTTTTTCTTGAGACAAGTCAATATTTAATCGCTGGACTTGCACCAAGGACCCAGGCTGCATCCCCCCTTTGAGTTTTGTGAAGTGCCACCTTCCAACATGGAAGGGCTCAGTCCTCAGCAGAAGCATTATTTATCCAAATCCCCACACTTAGACCACCAACAGCCAGAACAATAGAGCGGACATACAATGATTTCCTCTCCTTCGTATTACTTCAATCACTGGTATCTCAAAGGAGTGTTTTTTAATTCAGTGAACTTACTCTTCAGTTAATCAAAGTCAACCAAGTTAATCAAATCAAGGAGGGCTTAGGTTTTTTGTTTTATTTTAGAAGCACCACTTGATGTATGCATCCTCCTATCTGTAAAGCCAACATCTAAATGGAGTACTGTATTGTGTCAAGAACTAATTCATCTTTTAGAACACTCAAAACTAGGGAAAAAACAGCTTTCTGAAACTTAGGTTTTCTTCCGTTAAAAAATTCGTCTTATAGCATGAACTAGATAACGTCTTCTAAACTGCACAAGCTCAGCAGAGCTTCCTTATCCAGCAGGGTTGATGGGGCAGGAGGCTTTTACTTTCCCCCAATTCCTTAAATTGGGAATTACACGCTCATCAAAAACTGAACTCATCCATGATCCCAGCAAGAGCTCAGTAACTTGAGGACACCACGTTATTACAAGAATGTAAGTTACGCCTTATAGCCTTCCTGTAGCTTGCCCAGGATTAATCTCTCAACTGTTTAAAAGAGTTAACTGCAATAGAATAGTGAAACAAATTATGGTTTTGGCTCAGACCTCCTGTTTCCAGCCCTACACGCCACTGTTTTCTTTGCTCTTGACATTCTGCCCAAAGAACTAGTTTTGTAAAGAACAGAGCGAACCAAACTACTCCAGGAATTGCAGTTATCACAGCAAACAGAGCCGTAGCCATGCTGTGAGATTCCAAAGTGACATGACAGGAGGTGCTGTATTCTGACCAAAGCTTCTGTTTATTTGGGTAACAGTGAAGCAGCAGATGTAATAAGAGACACAGAATGATCCCAGGAGGCATGGCTTTAAAACCGCTGGTGACAGATGTTTTAAATATGGCATTGGACACCGGTCATTATAAATAATCTCTCAAATATCTATGTAGTGGCACTTTGCATATTTAAAAAGGGCCTACAATACTTACATGAACTATCACATTTGATATAAAACCCAGTAGAAACTAACAGTAATTGTCAGAGGGAACAGACTTAGTGTAATTCTTCGGATACGCAATACTCACCAAGAGTGGTGAAATCTGAGCCAGACTTAAATAATGCTGAGGCAAGAAGCTGAAACTGCAGAAGAGGCGGCGGAAGGACAAAGAAAGAAAGAAAAAAAAGTATTATTAACTGCACAGGAAAAAAACCAAAAGATTCATAGAAGTTCAAGTGTTTTTAGAGTCGCTAGGTTTACTTTGCACAACCCTTAGAACTACAGTGCCACACATATGAGTAACAGCAGCAGACACCTCCACACGAGCAATAGTTTGTCACCTTGGCCGAGCAAGCTAGATGGTTTTTCCTAGAATTAGAGCAGTACTGATGCAATGAAAGGTACTTGACTGGGAGCCCTAAACCTAATTTTTTATATATACTTTTGAGCCTCTTTGGCAGACATCACCGCGCAGAAGTAAGGTAGAGCCTCTTCCACACAACAACATTCCCAGGGATGAACGTGGTGCAGTCTCAGGCGAACAGCTACAGAGCAGCATGGGCTTCTTGAACACAGAGCAAGCTTTAAAAGGCAACAACAACCGTTCTGAACTGCCAGAGAAGCTCCTATCACAGGTCTCGGGCAATGTCTTTTTAACTAAATAAAAAAAAGTTATTTGCTTGGCAACTTCAGAATCATGAGTAAAACTGCTTTAAGTAACATGTTCACAGTTTTCTTCTCCCTTAATGTCTTACTGACAGACAGTGAACACAGTATCTTTCTCTGCCCCCAGCTGCTGTTTTCAGTTACTCACGTTATAGCAAAGCTTAGTGCTTTGTCATGTTTCCTTAAAGAACTACCGATCCCTTAAAGGCTTGTAATCTTTTGTCTCCTGTCTGTGTGTCTGTACAGCACACAGCCCGAAGGAAAAAGGTGGGGGCAAGAAACAAAAGAGAAGCAAATATGTTCAGGGACGGAGTGGGAAGAACATCCAGGAATTACATATCCATCAGTTTAATTTCAATTTCAAGACAAATTAGGAACACGGACAATTTTCAGGCATCTACGAGTGGAGAAGGTGACGAGTAGCAGCAAGCATGGATTTGGCAACAAGTTGTATCCCATCAATCTGATCTCTTCCACAACAGGGCAGCAGGGCCTACAGACGGGACTTGGCAACAGACACTGTCCATTTTGACTTCCATAGTACTTCTGGTGCTTTTATATTATATTTCAGGCAAATTATTGAGGCTTCACCTAGATTAAGCTACCAGGGAGTGGCAAACAGGTCACATAACTTTAACGTGGGTAGCCATCAATGGTTTGACTTAAAAATGGAGCCATGAATCAGCCATGATTCATCTGCACTCCTGGGTCAGCATCATTCTGGGTTTTCAGTGATAACCTGCTTGACAGAACAGGACAAGGGCTACAAAGATGATGAAGGGACTGGAGCACCTCTCCTGTGAGGACAGCTTGAGGGAGCTGGGCTTGTTTAGCCTGGCGAAGAGAAGGCTGAGCGGGGACCTTATAAATGCCTCTAAATACATACAGGGCGGCGGTCG
>Ga0181612_161665_pt1 | contig 11913 bp, 6 predicted proteins | sample HoacroProtozoa21_FD_119630 | JGI IMG/M metagenome (GOLD analysis project Ga0181612, IMG submission 119630) | Hoatzin crop microbial communities from Cojedes, Venezuel. Combined Assembly of Gp0051906, Gp0051904, Gp0051908 | reverse complement strand
CAACATTCTTTGTTTAAAAAGCTGCTTCAGGTTTTAGCTTTTTCTGCTGCAAGAGGCTCCCAGGCTGATAGTATACTGAACCAAAGCCTAAAAGTTTTGGTGAAATTAGCTGAACATTCAACAATGGACTTGCTAATTAAGTAAGTCAGTAACAGCTTTAAATTATTTCAGACTCTGTTGTTTAGCAGTTTTCATTCTCTGTTGAAACTAGTGTGTGCAGATGACAGTAGAAGTTCTGGCATGTATGGGAGAATATCAGATTTCTCAGATCACCTTTGAGAAGCAATTGAAGATCTTTCTACTGCCTTCACTGCTACTGAATGTGATAATCACCCTCAATCAGTGACAAGATTTGCTTATAATATTTATATGAAGCAGATGCTGTTGCCTCATTGCATAGATGTCACTTGAAAGTGAGAAAACTTCTTAAGGCCATATGCAGTTGGTCAGAATATTTACAACATTCATTTTGGGTTTTTTGCGATTTCTGGGAGATGCATAAGGAGTGCACAGGGTCTCATCCTGGTAGGTGAAATGCCACTCAAAAGTGAGACGTTTCTCCTGCCAATGGTCTAATATACACAACCATAGTATGAATTGCAGACCGACTGCCCAATGTAACAATATGTTTTTCATTATACTTTTTATTTATGGCATGTAAGTTGAGATTGGGTAAGTTCTGAATGGCTAAAAAGGCACAAATTATGGTGCTGCGTACAAGAAATAGTCTATTTTCAACTTATCAGTGCATTTCCTGTTTCTAACTCGGATTTTTCTTCTGAAGTTTTCAGCACGTACTGAGTAGCCAGATGCTGCTCTGTTGTCTGTGTCCAGAGACCCCTTTGCCTGCTGTCCTTTTGACCGTGAGACTGTTGTCTATTCTTGCTCAACACAACACGTTGGTTGCCCAACTTTGTTCTCATTCAGGTAAAAGACTGCATAACACAGAGAACTGTTATCAGTTGAATGTTAGTTAGCATGACTAAAAGTAATGCAAACAGGCCTTGCTCCAAGGTGTTAAAACCACAAAAGGGAAAAAGCCTGCTATGTTACCTGAAAACTTGCTTTCTGGTGCAGTTTCCATTATTGTTTGAAGAATATTTAGTCTTGTGGCATCTGTCTACATACAGTGCTTTTGATACCCATGTGGATTTTTATAACTACTTTCCAGATTAATGTGTATTATATTAAAGGTTGATGAGGAAAAAAGGGCTTTTGAGAAGTTCTGAAGCTTAATTTATCTGCACTCGTGACACTGAGTTTAGGGATTCCAGTACTCTGCATGACAAATAGTCTTTGTCCAGTTCCCTACAAATGAAATAGGGCAGTAGGATGCATATATAAAGTTTAAGGGTACTAGTTTCTTCAGTTCTGCTTGAGATGTCTGAAGTAAAGCAGCAAGCTCAGCCTGTGTCGTGGGTCCCAGGATAGCACTCTACACGTTCTCGGAAGTGTTTTCTTGTACAACACAATTTTTGTCATAAACAACTGACTAGTTGGGAAAAGAACAAAGTTATCTCTGTTTCAGACACCTGCCTTCTTCTTGCATTGTACATGTATATTACATCAAGACCAGATAAATCAGCATCTGAAACGCTTTGGCTTCAGCTGGAACAAGAGGTAACCACAGCTGTTCGTTCATGTGCTTTTTCCTGCTCTATCCAGCTGGGGAAGTGGGAGGAGCAGGGCAACGCACAAATTGTCCACAAACAAGTTCTTTCTCCAGCTGAAATAGAACACTGAAAGTATGGGGATTACGCTGATTTTTAAGACTAGCTGCTTGAAAAGGAATCAGTAGCTATTCTTATAAAGAACATCAGTCATAATCGTCATAGTTAAGTCACTGAAAAAGCAAGAAAGATCCTAGGATGGCGGCAATGTTCAACACTAAGCTTTGTTTTGCTTCTAAATCGACAGAGGAGTAAAAGGAAGCAAGATCTATGATTTTGATTGTATTCATTACTTCTGAACTGTATCTTTGAGTTATTGCACATAAAAGGCAGTCTAGCGATTTAGGATTATATTCATTGTATTCGGTGGAAATGCTAGCTTGCTGTATAATAGTCATGATTATATACAGGAAAAAAAGCTTTTGAACTTAATTTCATTGTTTGTATTGATAGTAGTGACTTGTTTGAAGTTCTATTTGTTCCACTTCTGCTCTCATTTGAAAGAATTTTGAACCATTTTCATTATCCTACCTACATTGTTATATTAAGTGTAACCATACTATTGGTATGCAGTGAATTAAGGCCCACTGCGCACCTCCTTAGCCTTTCTCATCAGAAAGTTGAAAAGGTTTCTGTGCAAGGCAAATTCTATGTCTGTAAAGTTTTACAGGGGAAAAACTTTCAACATTTTTTGGGGGTAAAAAAGACCAACTGTCAAGAACAAAACGTGAATGTTTGAAACTAGTAATGAAATATCATTTCTACCTCCCTGTATTTGCAGCTTAGTTGTTTGATAATTCTGCAGAACGCTAGTACTCACTGTAATGCAATCTGCGTGTTTTTGTTAATAGACAGTCAGACTCCTGACACGGTGTATACGGTGTCCCAGTCCAGCAGCTCTATTACCTGGTACAGACTGCCAGTGTAACCTCGAGGTACGTCACTACAGTGGCTGAATTTAATCTGCTGAGAACTTAAAAGGTACCCAATGCTGAAATAGCTTTTTGCCCTTTTTTTTTTTTAGCTACAATGAAACAGAAGTGTACTGTACTTTGAAGGATGCCACCTTCTAGGAAGTTTGCTTTTGCTTGGTAGAAAATATTCTGAGATTTGGAAACTTGACAAGATTAATCAGTAAAGTTTTTAAGGAAATAAGTTTTCCACTACTGTAAGTTTACTTCGTCTATTGAGGCACATTTTTTTTCTTGCAGGTGGTTAAGGCACTAATTATAATGTTACATAGACAGTGGATGAAGATTAGAAGATCTGAGAACAGCTTGTGTGCATATAAGGAACAAATTATTCAGTTTTTACGGGATGCTGTTTTACTGTTACACGGCCTGTCTCAGAAAGATAAACTGTTTCATGAACACTGTTTGGAAGTTCTCCATCAATATGACCAAGCCATGCCAAGCATACGAGCCATTCTCAAAAAGACTCAAAAATTGAGTGCCTGCGAAGGTAAAATCGAGTCAAATGGTAACGCTGGCTTTTTTCCATGCTGTAGAAATAGAAATTCCACTTCTGTCTCTTTCCTCATTTAAGAAGTACCATGTGCCAAACACCACGGATGGTTGTTGCTCACACCTCTGAAGGCTGTCCATACCACAGTCTAGTGCTTCCCAAGCTTCAGGGAATCTCTACTCTACTATTCTTTTTCAGTTTTATCTTGTTCTTCTCTCCATAGAAATATGCCCCTACTGTCTGATCAAACAAAATCCTATACTCCAGCTCTCTTTAGTAGAACAATCTGCACTATATGTTACCTTATTGAAAAAAAAAAAAATTGTAAGTCTCCAACCAGCATTACACCTTCTTTCTCTGCAATTGTGGGTATTTTTCCCCTGCATCCTTAACAATGCTTTCTTCTTCCTCTTCCCTCTTCTACCCTCAGTCTTCCTCCATTATCCCAAAAGCTTCTCTAGGCTATGTCCGTTAGGACTTGCCCCTTTCTTTGCACACTTGTGGTGTCCATTTCCTAGAGAGCGCTAATGTTGTGAAATTGCCTCTCCTCCTTGTTCCTGGATGCCATTTCTTTGTTCACACATGGCATTATTTATGTGCATGTTGTAGAGCTGATGTGAGGATTGTGCTCTTAGGTCAGTATGTGGTTTGCTACAAGATACCAGGCAAGGCATCTGGACTTACTCAGAGCCGGAGTGATAAATCCTTCATTGTTGGTGCACATATTGCATTGGTAGGGCAAGTCATGCAAGCATGCCACTATTAGCTACAGTGAGTTTTCTGGAGATGCTAAACAGTGTGCCATGTCTTGGTTCAGCTTTAGCTGCTCAGAGCGTCCTGAGGTTTTCTAGAACTTTGCCTAACACCGTGTCTAGTTATGCTTGGGAATGGACCAGAACAGTGTAACACCTTGGGATGTTGGGGATGGTGATGCACACCTGTGCTTACAAAGCTGTTGTTAGCATTCAGGTTCTTCCTTTAAAACACAAAATACTATGCTTTTGTTCTAGTGGCTTTTTCAAATTAGTTAAAAAAAAAAAAAAGGCTTTAAACTGAAGTAGCCAGAATGAGTTGTGTGTCTATTACTGCTTTTCCACTAATAGCTAAATATAATCCACTCTCCAAGTTAGTTCTCCTTTAATGCCCAAAAAGTCATTAAAGAGGAGAAATTTGTAATTTAAAATGCAAACAGATACCAGCTATAATTATACTATATCAAGTAGAAAAGTGACTCTAAAACTTTTTTTTTTATTGTTATTGCAGAACTTATTTTGGATGAACTGTATCCTCCTGAGCCAGAAGCAGAAGACCAAGGAACGTACTCCAGCTAGCTAATGTCTAGCAGAGATCTCTATCCTTCCTCATCTAAATCATAATCATCATTGTCAGTATAAACGTGAAATTTAAATGATCTATTTTATTAAGTGATAATCTAAAGGTTGCACTCAAATGCAGTGCAACTAAGATACATTTCTTTGTTGTGATTATTTAAGCACCATCTAAATGTAGCTGAAAGCAAGGAAATTTTGATGTAAGAATTATACTGCCATGTACTGTTTTGCTGTGCAAAACCACCCAACGAATTATGATTGGTTCTGTTTATGAATTTCATCCTTTATGAAATTCCTGTGAATGGAAGTTTCACTATTGTATTCTCTATCTTACTGTGGCTACAGCTGAATTTATGATGCTGAACATGCTGAGATGTTTGGGATCACTGAGTTCATATGAAAGTCTTTTGCACATACTTGTTTCTCTTGCAGCTGTTAGAAGCAAGAAAGTGTTAAAATTTTCATGTTGATATTAGTAAACAGTTCACTGTCATTTTAAAAAACTTTTCTAGAAATAACTTACAGTTGACAGTTTTCTGCGCAAGAAATTCAAACCCCTGTAATGATCATCTAAGTTCACTCATTTTTCTCAGTTTCATGAATCTGCCGAAAGTGTAACTTGAGATGCTAAAACAAGAAATACTATACAACTTATTTTTTAAAAAAAGTTACCTTAGAAGAGTAAGATGGTAATGTTGAGGAGAGCATTCTATGTTACTAGATGAGAGAAGGATATTTGAATGTGCATAGAATGACTGCTTTTTTTGGCTGCGGTATCTGGATAGGTACTGCAGTGAAGATTAATGAGCATCTCATCCCTAGGATACAGCACTGACAACTGGAGGAAGAACTGTTGCTATACCCTTTCAAGTGTTTATCAGCTGTCACTCAGCTGCAGATATCAGCTGAATCTTAGATGCTATGAAGGGAAGCATGAGGGCTACTGAGCCTATAGGTCTGTGTTTTTAAATAACTCGGAAAAGTTTTTTCATATTTTGACAGACACTTGATTCCGAACAAGGCTGGCTGCAGGGACCAGGAGGAGGAGTAGAGACAGTACTACAGTGGGAAGGGAGCCGTTGGAAATTTGGGAAATGTTCAGTTTTCTGGTCATGACCAAAAGAGGCTGTCCTGCCCTGGTGTGCCTGGACAAAGAGCTCCACTCCAGTGTACTGAACAAGCTCTTGACTTGGCTTTCACTTTTGAAGAGAACTTTCCCAGAAACAGCTATGCAGGAATAACCAGTGTAATAATCAAGCATCTCCCTGCGGCCAAAGGCTCTTAGGTACAAATCTTCACTCCTTCCTCCCACAACACAGCTATGGATAAGCCTCCTCTTTGAGCAACAGCTGGCAGAGCTCCACCAGACAGAGCCTGCTCATTCCCGTAAAACGCAAGCTGCCAACCACTCCTCACAGTAACAGGTTTCAAGTCCCTTGTAGCAGCTAGAGAGCTGCCATTTTCCTGCTTACACGTAGCAAGGAAGGATGCACAGGCATGTAACAGCAAAGCGTTCTGAGTGTGTATGCTAGAACTGCTACCAGGGCACTGGAGAAGACATGCTGCACAAGTTTCAGCATGAGGAAACCATTTGGCTTGTCCACTTTAAAAGAAAGCAAGCAACAAACCCCACAACACAGCACTTCCTGGCCTTTAGGATTAGAGAGAAGAGCTTGAGAATGTCAGTTAAAAGTCCCTTCCTTACTCCAAACGCAAAAATAGCCCTATGAGAGTGAGCAGTGGTGAAGCAGTACCTGGCAGTTTGCCTGCTGTGAGAGGCCAACAGAGCTGTCCTAACAGAGATATGACAGTCACACTATGCCCAAATGCAATCACCTACCATCACTTTTCAACTGCTGTATGCTGTTCTCATCACCTAATTTCTCTAAACATAATTTGAGTTTATGGAGATAAGATGCATTTAAATCCTTTCTTTGGGTGAACAGACCAAATGAACTGTTAAGAGGAGGTTGGATGAAAGCCAGTTAAGGAATCCCAAGTCACTTAAGCAACAGAAAAACCTGGTGTAAAAATTTCCTGGCTTCATCTAAAGGGTGTGTGTATGGCAACTTGGTAAAAGGAAGAAGTGTATTACTGCTAGACTTTATGTAAACAGAAGTGTTATCTGTGGAAAAAAATACTAGAAAAATACCCCTAACTGTTCCCTTCTGGCACTGCATCCCCTCCCATCCACCCACTCCAACAGACAACACCCTAACATAGATCTACACTCCGACTGTGTTCTTCCCACTTTGTCTTTAAAGTGGTACAGCCCAGGCTATGTACAAACAAACCAACCAACCCCAAACCTTACACCTTTACCAGTACAAATGATAGTAACATCACAGTATTACAAAATTAAATGGCAGCTTTTAAAAATAAAGGCATTTTGCGTAACTGAAAAATTCATGCTCGTGAGGAAGAATGAGGCTGCACTCCTAAAGAAAAAAGGCAGACATAGGCATACTTACAGAACTGCCGTAATTCATTATTTAAGTCATTTAGTGACCAATCTTTTGTCAGGATTATTGCAAGATTGTACTGACATTGGTAATTCTTTCCTTTTTACATTCACTTGGGATTTTTTTCTTGGTATTGAAGAGATCCAATCATGTATGTAACAGCTGATCATCCCCTGAAAAAACCTGAAGCATTTTTACAGATTATGGGGCTAGCGGTTTACTGTCTTCATGACCTAAAAATAACAGAACTCAGAATGTTCTCATCAGACACTCCCTGAAGAGTGACACTCACAGCACAGCAGCTCTTTTTTCAAGGCCAGTTCACATTTTCCCAACACATTATAGATAAGCTGTTCCACTGTATTAACTGAGAAAAGGAATTTACTCTGGCATCAAGCACAGTCACAGGGCTGAATAATGAAGTATTGAGCAACAAAAAGCACTAGTCATGTTCCATACATGATTATCACATTCCCCAGTCAGCAGCAGCTACCCATCTGTTTTCTTGCCCATGGGGTTGACATCTAGAGTTTCCCCTTTGCTGGAAGCTGAGGGAAGTATAGCTAGCTTTTTCCTCCTCAATGAGCTGTACACTGAGCAGACAGGACCAGAGCTAGATGAAAAAAAACACAATCACTTCTAGCTTACCCATTACTCAGGGAACTTCATGCACAAGGGAGGATGATAGCCTTGCTGACTTGTATTTTAATATCTACTGATGCTACCCTCTGAACAGCCGCAGTGCAGGAGGCAGCATCATTGCATGGCTGAGTGTCTTCCTGTGGTGATTCAAGGGACTGAGGTACTGCATGGATTCAAACACACAGCAGTTTATTTCTACTAAAGCTATGTACAGAGATAAACTAAACAATGCTTCATTGACTAAAATATTTAGGGAATTCGCACAGGTAATAAATTATTTTCTACAACTTGTAGAATCACCGAGTAGTTGAGGTTGGAAGGGGCCATCTAGTCCAGCCCCCGATCAAAGTAAGCTTCCACAGACTAGACAAACATGTGTTTTGTGTCATGTCAGGCCTCAAAACACATTTTTATAAACAAAGATATAAAAGGTGAAGACGGCAAATACAAAATACCTCATCACATAGCATACAACATCTGACCCCAGTTGTTTTCATTCATATTAATCCCACTAGTGTGAACCACCACTTAAGAAAATTTCACCTGTACTAGACCATTAGAACAGTAAGTTTTTAACCATTGAATAATGTTTTTACATTAGTTACAGCCAGAAATATTAATTATGGTTACATTAATTAAGGTCAAGTGCAGCAGTTCCCATCTGCCTTTGTAAAGATTGCATTATCTTCTGTGAATGTAATAGCAACTGCAAACTTAAAGTGCAAGTTGTTAAAAAATAAATAACTACAAATAGTTAATTAGAATTTAGCAGGCTGATAAGGAAAAGGTGGTCTGTGAGCTTTGTAAAGACCTACAAGCCCACCGAAGTTTATTAAAATGCTTCCAAGAGTGAGGGCCAACAGCAACTCATTCAGTATGAAGTTGAACTGCACACAGCTAGCAATATGCTGAGCACTTTGTCCCTGCAGCAGATGCATATAGTTCACCTTGGACTAATCTTCAAAATAGTCCTGAAGGTTGTGAGTGGAATAGTGCTCTGAGCAGCTGCTCAAGGGGTAGCCTGCTTTTGAAAGTAGAGAAAACAGCTAGTTTATTTTTTTGTCTTAGTGTTCTGAGGATGCAGCTGAACCATCTGCAAAGCAGACCTCATCCGATTCCAGGGCCAAAGTAACATCAGAGAGTGAACTACGAAAACCAACTGCAGGAGCAAGAAATGTCAGAATGAAGTCTCCAGTTACTGATTCAAAAGTTATTTTGACTGTAGTAAGGGAAATGGGGTATCAGAGGTTAATTTATACAAATCTTGAACTGTTCATCACTAGTGAAATGAAAAGTGAGCCAGCCACGTGACTTGTCTGTGATGGAAATGGCATTGCTTGCAAACCTGCAGAGCATGCTGCAGGGGAACCAGAGGGCCCGTGCCTCACCGCACCAAGCAGAGCCTCCTCACTATCCAGAATGGACAGAAGCAGTTGTGTCTCAAACCTAAAGAAATCTCTTTTCAACAGAAGGACATCCTTTATAACGTGGCTAACTCGCCCTTAGTGGAGACTGCTGTAAAAAGGTGAAGCAGAGGAGACTACTCCATCAATACAGGTGCCTGACCTTTTAAAAGGATAAAATAACTTTTCTTCAGCTTTCTCTCACCTCTGATAAGTTTAACTTGGGTGCTTTTTTCCCCTCCTATATGGCTTAAAAGCTGTACATCTGACCAGGTTCCTGTGATACAGGCTATACTAACAAGTAGATGAGATCAAACAGTAACCAGAGGGAAAAAAACAGGCCCCAAACCACTCGCTAAAACAAACCTGGCCAGTTACCATACATACCTAGATATGAGACTAAGTTTCCATCTTAGGGAAAAAAAGAAAAATAGGAGATAATGGCTTGTTTGGCAATAATTGCTAGTTTTTCCCTCCTTTGCATCCAGTTCCTCCACACAAGCCTGCCATGCGTTTTAAGATGCATGCCAAGTTTTGTTCTGGAAAAATTCACACTACCATAAACAGCTGCTGATTCAACGTTACAAAAACATAACAAGCAGTACTCCTCACCGAACTTCATACTCTCAACTTTTTCTTTCAACAGCTTGCTCTCCTATAACGACATTTTGCTGCAATTTTAGAGGGTGAAGGTACCTTTGAAACCCTACGTGCTCGTTAAATGAAATCTGAAGGTTTTAAACAAAACACTAGCTCCTGTTCCTCAGACCTGTGTGCAGAGAGAAGGGAAGGCACACAGCTTTTCTCAGAACAGAAAGAGGCTTCTCTGCATGTCACTTCCCAATTTCAGCCATATTGCACAGATCCACCTGCTAAAAAGTCACAGGAAAAGAAAAAACAGATGAACTAAAAAGTAGTGGCAACAACAACATAAGAAACAATTCTGCAATTTCCTGGTGTAATTTCTAGCCCAAATATTAATTATATTTGTTTTCTAGATTTAGGTTTTTAGAAGCACACATTTTGTCTGCTGTCCCCAGTTAACTAATAGAAACTCTGTTGAGAAAACAGGAAATCAAATTGAAAGTGAAGTGATCTACGTTTCACTTGTAACACAATGTCAGGCTGCAGCTGAAACTCCAACAAGTTAAGAAGTAACATTACAAAACTACCTGATTATTCCATGATAAACAACTCTTTCAGGACAAGTTGGGGGTGGGGTGTTTTGTTCACAGTCCTCCATCCTCCCCCCACCTTTTCTCTTAAATCCTACAAATCCTTAATTGGAAACTTAGCTGGCAATTCAAGGTAATAACAATTACATACTGAACACCCTCAAGCAATTCAGTACTACTTAGTGTCTTATAAAAAGCATGCTTGACCTGCTCAAAGAAAATATTTTCAAGTAAAAGACTAATGAGAGTCAGGGGCATAAATAAAATCTTTCAAAAGCATTTTTTTAAAAAACTATCAAAAATACACAAAAATTTCAGCAGAATTATTTTCAGACTGAGTAGAAAGCATCGCTCACCACATGCTGAACTGGTCAAGTTGATAAATGAGCCATGATATTCAACACACAAGCCAAAATACATGTTGAGAAGATATTAAACTTTAATCAAGACAACTTTGAAGTCTACCATCTTGTCTACACTAGACTTTTCAAATGTGTTGGGATTTGTTAGCTAATGCATTCAAACTTCATGCATTTAATTTACTCCTTATGCCAGGCAAGGCCTTAGAAGCAATCCTTTTACATTAGCTTTGAAGCATACTGTCAGAATATCACTCAGGAGCTTATATTGTCCTTGCTTTACGTTGTGACCTGTAATTTCAACTAGGCTTCAGTCTCCACTACCAAAAGTGGTATTCATGATACAACTTAAAGTATACTCGGTAACACTAGCTGTCAAACATAAAGAAGTGAAATGAAGATACACTCCTAAATAATACTCAAGTTGAGGCCAAGAAAACAAAATAAAAATATACTTCAAACACTGCGTTTATTACAAAGGTGCACAGAGTTTATGCCATTTCTTTTGAATACTTACGTTTAAACTACAAACAACATACAAAGCTAGGTTACAGTATATAACAAAGTCAATAATGATTATCTAGTAAATTCAGTACAACAGAATATTCTACTGTATTTATTTTCACAAAACATTTCTGAAACAAAGGCACTTACAGAATTAAAAATATGAACATATACTCTCCACATTTAAAACTTTCATTCCATTCCCCTTCCCCTACAGCACTGTAGATAACTAGTTTGACATGAAGCCAATAGCTACTTGGACTGACACATCAGCAGTGCTTAAACTAAAAGTTTATGGATCAACTTCTCCATCTTTTCTATAACCATCCCATTCTCTTAACTGTACGAAAACAAGTTCCAACAGGTTGCATGGCAACAACTGAATAAAATTTGGTCCTACACTGTATTGTTAACGATTAATACACTATCAGTAAGAAAAGACCTGCTTAGGTGCTCCAATCATTGAGTGAGGAAAGTGGACCATTTTCTTTCAAAGAGTTTTTTAACTGAAGTAGTACAACTACTACTAAAGTAGTTGCTTTTATATTAACGATTCATCTCTTCACTTCTACATAGTTATAATTGGCATATGTTCACTGAAGGAAAGGTGTAAATTTTCAGGCTCCTTACCACTATCCCTCATCTCCTCCCACTGCTCCACATACAGTGGTGCTCAGGGCAATTTGGTCTGTATGACATCCACACCAAAACTTCAGATTTGGGGACATCTCATTGTTGCCACTTTGTTCTCCTACTCTCTTTTCCTTAGGAATGACAGCAGACTATTGAGCCAACTTCTCAAATTGCAGATTTTCCTTTCATAACAAAAACAAAACCTTACTAACACTGCCACAAGCTGCACACTGTCACATCAGATGGAAGAAAGGAAGAGAGGTGCAGAGT
>Ga0181612_160787_pt1 | contig 11913 bp, 9 predicted proteins | sample HoacroProtozoa21_FD_119630 | JGI IMG/M metagenome (GOLD analysis project Ga0181612, IMG submission 119630) | Hoatzin crop microbial communities from Cojedes, Venezuel. Combined Assembly of Gp0051906, Gp0051904, Gp0051908 | reverse complement strand
CTGGACAAGATCCTGTGCAGCCTACTGTAGGTGACCCTGCTTCGGCAGGGGGGTTGGACTAGATGACCCACAGAGGTCCCTTCCAACCCCTACTATTCTGTGATTCTGTGATTCTGTAATGGAAGAAAAACCACAAAAAAAAGTTTGTCTTATAATGTGGTAATCTGTGGAGACTTGCTGAGAAGCACTAAATAGTAAAATGTGACATGAAAGAAACAATGTTATTGCAAAGGTTCGTAGTTTGTGTGTGTGTTATTTTGACTCGGCTGCCAGAGATAACACCATACTTTCTTGTTCTGATTAAAATGTGAACATACAGAATTCATTTCATAATTACTGATATTCCAATATTGCTGATATAATTACTGACACACTGGAATTATGTAAAATTTCAAAGGTCTGACTAAGAGCTGAAACTGTCAAAACTGTGCAGTGTTAAAAACAAAATTATTTTTAAATTTAAAACCACATTTCAATTTGCATTCTTATAAAAAACTTTTAATGTAAGTTATCTTATTAAATTCTTTTAAAAACAGAGGTAGCTTAGCAGAATGATGCAAAATCTTCCACTTCCAAGCAAAGATACTTCTCTTTCTGGTTAGTAAGGAGACTGTATTAGTGGCTGTATTTGCAATACATATCAATAGTCATTAATATACCCCCCAAAGACAGACAAACAGGTTTCTAAAAGCTTAAAATGGACGGATACTAATTTTTTTTTCCTTAATTCTTTAAAATTAGAACAAAGTTGACAGACAAACTGTTCTTCTGTTTTTCAAGATCATTACGGATTAGAAAGGCTGAGCTTGATGAAATGTCTTTATGAACAGAAGCATGAACAAGTTTGTACAAGGCAGAAGATGATGAATTTTATTCCTGGGAAAGTTTTTATTAATGATTTAAACATCATCAGCATTTTAGATTTTTAATAATAAAATACAAAATTTTATATTTTTAATATAAAATCCTGTTACTTTTTAAGCAAAGAGGAATAATTTTATATATTTCTCTGTAAATCAACATGTTCCTGTTTTCCTAAGCTCACATTTGCAATTCTGACCACATAGCTGACCCTCATCAGAAGGAAAAGTTTTCTTCGGAAAACATCTAATTCTAGTTTCTGTATTTGTCAGTTTTAATTTAATCCCACAGAGAAAAAAATTAAAACTTCTATCAGCTACTACTGGTAAAGCAAAAGAGTCTGTAATAAACTACTGACCACTTCCAAGCAGTGTCTCCTGTTCTTAACACCTCATATTGCTTTACACGTAGAGTAGCAGTTCTCAAACTGTGAGCTTGGCACCGTGGGGAGGCTTTGATCTCCTGTAGGGTAGAATTCAAATCAGACAAATGAAAACAGAAAAGAAATGTTTTCACTTACCCTTTTCAATCTCCACACCCCACCCCCCACACTGAATTTCTGCCACTTATGTCATGAAAAAATAGTAACCATTTGTGGTACATGGCGTCCTTTATTTCCCCCTTCAGTTTAAAGTGGATTAAGATCTGATAGCTAACAAGCATAAAAGTGTTTCTATATATGTGTTTAAAATATCATGAATGTTTCAGGCTATGGTCAAAAGTTAACTAATGACGTACACAAAACATAAGTCCAAAATTTATTTTCGTTCTAATATATTATTCTCAACAAGCAATTATGGACCAGGAGATAAAAATTACTTTCGGGGGTAAGAGAGAAGCTCAATAATGTCGTTGAGTCTGTCTTGGGATTTGGGGGAGATTCCCACATCTAAGGTAGCGGTGGTAGCAGACAGGTTGTGGAAGCAATACCAATTTGAGAGACATTTGCAGATGTGAAACCAAGGAGAAGATGATACCAGTACAAGAAGGCAATCATCCAGCGAGCTTGCTTATAAAACTAAAAGACTATGGCAAAGGTGGATGCCATTAGAAAACGTCCCTGAAACAAATACCAGCACATAGCTCATCTCCAGGTTCCCGTGTTCTTGTCTGAGTAAAAGGGCTCTGGAGGGGATCCTGCAAACTGCAGAGCATTGAGTCTCGCTTACTGCTAAGGCAGATGAGTCTATAATAAAGAATGACATTACTGCAATACGCATAAAATAGTACACTGAGGAAGAGTCAAAGTCTTCTGAGAATGGGAAATGCTGCCTCACTGACCTGCTGAACTTCTATGAGAGTGTCGCTTAGACTAAGGATAAAGGAGAGATGACGGATACCACGTAACTGGACTTTTAAAAAGCCTCTGATGTTGTTTCACACTCAGGGCTACTAAGGAAACTAAGCTGCCACCAGGTTGAAGAGAAGGATGTCATAAAGATGGGAAGCAAAGGCTAGAACTTAATAACTATTTTCCCAGCTGCAGAAAAGTCAGCAGTGGATTCTTTCAGTGCCCAGTCTCACTCAACTTTTCAGGACATGGAGAAGATCTTATGAAGTGCATCTAAAAGTTTGCAGATCTCACTAACCTCTTGCAAATAGTCAAATGTCATACTAGCAATGAAGTACTGAAAAAAGACTCACCAAATAAATGATTGGCCTAAAAGATAGTAGTCGAGTGTCAGTGGACATAAATATGTGAGGTAATTTATCTAAGCAAAAATAGTCTCAATTTTGGTTCTGTGAGGCTGAATTTGGAACTGGAACTTAAGAAAGAGTCAAGGTTGAAAGTTTGCTCAGTAATTGGCTCCACCTGCAGCAGCAGAAACAAAATGTACCAGAATGCAGTATGCTCAGGACAAATACTGAGATGAAGACAGAGTGTGTTATTTTGCTACTAAATTAAATCCTGCTGCTCCAGACCACAGCATTGTATATAGTTCTGGCCTCTGCATCTCAGAAATGACATAATCACGTTAGTTAAGATACAGAGGAGAATGCCTAAAACAATGAGGGAGATAGAGCAGCTTCTGACTGAGAGACTAAAGAAGATGCAACTCTTCAGTTTGGACAGGAGGAGGCAGAGTGGGAAATATGACTGAGGTTTACAAAATCATGGAGATGATGGACAAGGTCATTGCAGTACTAATACTATTCACCAAATCCAGCTGGGCTAAAACACAGACTTTAGATCAAACTAAACATAAAAACACAGATTTTTCATATAATGAACTTCTAGAATTTAATGTTACAAGAATTTGTGGGAGTATACAGTATTGTCAAATTTAAAAGGGTTAGGTAACATCATGCACAAGAGGTCTAAATAGAGTACTAAACAGAGAAGACAAGGATGTGTCTTCCATCATCATTAATACAGTATTTCTGGATGGTGCAGAAGTATGAAATATCTGTAAATATCATCTTTTATTTCCCATCCTTACAGATTTTCCCTTAGGACTGGGTGTCTGACCAATAAAAATCTCAAAAGCCTCCTTGAGAAGGGGTGAAGGCTAAAGCAAAAGAAATCAGCAAAAAGCCAGCAGTCACGGAGAACAACAAATGAAGAAAAGAAAGAGGGCAAAAGTAAAAAATATAGACATAAGCAACTTCAGTGAGTCTTCGCACAAAGTACGCTACCCGACCCCACCACTCCCTGATGACATTCAAGGAGCCAGCAGATTAAATTCATACAAATTTTTATTAACAAAAAATTCAACAGTTGTCAATAGACACCATGCAGTTAGGGTCTCAAAATAAGAAGTTATTGATACGTAGGGAAATCTGTTAGCAAAAGATTTATTTTTAATTGTGACCTTCAAAGAAATGAAAAAAAAGAAAAGGGAAAAACTGGTTTTTTTGGTAAAGTGAACCATCTTTTGTACACAATGGTTTTTGCCACTGAATTTAAAAGAATCTAAAAGAAAATTAATACTTTAATCTCTTGCTTCTTGAGAGATTTTCTTCATAAAAAGACGAGAGACCTTTATCTGAAAAAAGTCTCAAAACTTTTTTCTGTTATCTCAGAGGTACTTGATATATATTCTAAACATGTGAATAGGATTTTCCTGTACATAGAGAATTTTAGAGTATGTTTATGACATATCACCAACATACTAACACTAGATATGTTTTTTTTACAGCAGTCTCTTTCCTGTCAAAAAGGGTATCTGTCCTGGGATTCCTGGTTAAGGATTCCATTAATAAGGAATCTGTTGAAGAGATCAACACATTAGAAAAAAAAAAAATCAGAAAAGTGCCAAGAGTTCACGCTCCAGGTAAAGATATTGCTGAAAAAAAACCTAGCAAATGGTGCCATCAACATAAACTGCTGTAGGAAAATGGTTTAACGAAAATAACATAACTTAGCTGGCTGGGCCCAGGGACTATTTGAGAGAGCACAATGCAAACCAAAGAGATTGCTTGGAGAGATTCTGAAAGTATGAGATTTGTAGCATTTTTTCTTATGGAACTCAAGAGCTTCATCTGGTCACTACCGTACTGGAATTCAACAAAACACGTGAAAGCACACAGATGTTGCAACAGATAATCTTAAATATTCTTTTACATCACAGATACACTTTTCTGATCACATGTTCACACAAAATTTAATAACTGAAACAAAGCAAGCAGTATGTCAGGTGAATAACAATAATTTTTTGGCTTCATTTATTCCCAGGTTGTCACACATGGTCTCAGAATAATACTTCAGCCTCAGTAAAGTGCACACAAAGGTCAATACTTTATGGGATTAATTCAACACAAATAAATAATTAAATAAACCTGTAGCCCTGAGGGGAAAAACCCCACACTTCTTACCTAAACATATACAAAAAGAATTAGAGATCATAAAAGAAAATACAGCACAATTGGCAATCTTCGTTTTTATTTTGTCTAATATAAAAACATCAAGAAATGTGATTTATAATTTCACAAAAAGCAGCAATTATTTTACTTGTTCGTAATAAAACACACCCTGCCTCTCCCTTCTTTTCAAACAGTATTCAGAATATAACAGTGTGTAGCTAAATCAATCTAAGCTGAATGAAGCACTTTTTCATAAATGTGAGTGGAAGTACTAAAAACAGAGAAGCTACTATCACTGAACTAGGAAGGACAGGAATGGAAGCAGCACCTAAATTTTTGGGTGGAAGTTCCTGTAATGGCACATTCCCATAAAAACTGTTATTTTAGAAGTGGGAGTGGACAGATACATGAGGGTAAAATGTACAAAAATAATGATAGCGAGATAATAAATGAAGTTATTCTAATTAAGACATTAGTATATAATACAACACAACATATCTTATTCATGTTGTAGACATAGAAATCATATTGTTCAAGTTTAGTGTTTAGCAGGAAATATTTTATAAAAATACCCTCTTTCTTTCCTGTTGCTCTCATGCAGGAATGGGCAGAAGACTGCTAAAGTTCCTAAAATCAAGGGTAGATACTATCTATCATTAAGCTGGAGAATTATAAAAATCACTTTAGTATTTGGTAAAAAAAAAAAAAAAAGTATATAATGCTCTAACATCATCTTATTTGGGAGCATGGGTGACTGGACTAGATGCCCTCCTGAACTAGTCTATGACACTATGATTGTCTCCTTTGGCTCAGTTTTGTGAGACCAGTGTTCTTTCCCATAAAAGAATGGAAGGGAAGACCAGAAGTCTCCCTCATTGAGATTAGAAAGAATCAGAGTGCCACAGGCCTTTTTGTGAAGGACACAGGAACAGGATATCCTCACTCTGAGAAGGTGATGGTACTGGCTTGTACCAACAGACTCAATAGACGTCTCATAAATCTGCTCATGGACTCAGCTGCAATACCTCTCAGGGGACAAATGGCAGGAGTGTAACACCACTTTAAACAGCAGTCTATCATTTTATGATACAGCCACCCCACTGCATTTGGTGTAAGTTTAACCAGATTTATGTATTTGCTAGGAGGCAGTCTGATGTATTATGTATCAGAAACTACTTTTCTTTCTATAGAAACATCTCACAACTCATACTTTAAAACTCATGCTGAATATATATACAAATTAAACATTTCATGCTCCTGCTCATTAAAACAAATGCTTTTTTGCACAAACTATTAATAACTTCAGACAATTCCCAGACTCCTAACTGGGGCTAATCCCTGCAAATCATTTTATTAAATTTTGTATTCATTTTCACTTCTGTTTTTAGAAGTTCTCGAAACACATAGCAGCCAAAATAAATGAACTCACAGGAGTTCATTTATGCACAGGAAAAAAAGATAATGACATTGATTCATTGAACTTCAAGTGCTCCTGTTTAAAAAGAAAACAAAACAAAACAAAAAAAAATACCCTACCCAGTGAAACTTTTAAAAGTCTTTATTGTGTTACTTGTGTTATAAAACATCTGTTTACCTAAAGTGACAACGGATTTTGAAAAATTTGATTTCTCTGGCCCAAACTGAAAGAGGTATATAAAATATAGTGAAGATTTTGTAACTGGAGTTCTGTCCCAATGAAGACTGCAATATAATCCAACTGCAGGAGTTAAAAAAAAAAAAAAATATTAATCATTTAGAAATAAACTGTCTGATTGAAAAGATGGAACAAGACTTGATAAATGTTGGAGATCTTTTATCTCTAGAAGACCATAAAGAAAAGGTTTCCTGCGAGCCTTTCATTCATTCTTCTTTGCCCTTTACAGGGCTTTTTATTTTCTTCTGGTCAGTCACGGCTGGAAGCCAAAAGATGTGGAAAGGAGAGGACTGGCATTTAAATCCTCTAACCTGTTTCCCTGAAAAAAAGATTTGCATCCAAATCTGCATCTTTATTCTGACACCCCTTGGAGCTGTCTCACTGAAAGGTAACTCTTAAAATGATGGCTCATTTGTCTCTGCCTCCCCTCCCCATAACGCAGGGTGAAAAAAGAGAAAGACTTCTAGTTCATCTTCTGGGTGATAAACTGCCCTGTGCCTATACCCCGTTCTCATTACTGATGAGCTGAGAGCTGATCACACGACTGTAAGAACCAGTAGGTCCATGATATACTAGCTTTTCACAAGATGCCTATGAGTCACCAGTGTGATGCAGCCACGGAAATAACTCATGCAACCAGCCACAGTCTTTGCAGACAGTCGACAAATATTATGGCCATAGGGCAGGACATAAGGGAGATCATATCTGGAGCATGGTTTAAGGTGCAGAAGTAGTCACAGTCAGGGAAAAAAGTCGAACTGGGATAGGTTTAGAGTAAGACTGCATCCCGTTAGGACAGTATGCAAACAAGCCAGAGAACCTGGTTAGCGAATGTCTGCACTGACCAATTAAAAGCAGTGCAGAAAGCCCTGAGCTGACATGGACTTTATCTGTTTTGGAAGTAGTATATCACAGAGTGGTGCTAATGGGCTGTAGTTTTTATCTTGAACTGCACAAAAGTGGATGAACTGCTTCTGGCCCTGAGCTGGTATTGCTGCAGCACAACAGGTAGACATATCAGCTGGAGTCAGCAATAGCTCAGGAATCCCTGCACCAAATGTCTCTGCACTGCATAGACATCTTCTGTATGAGCTTGGCTTGTGCACTCAGGCAAAATAAAAGCTGTCAGGGCATATGATTGCTTGCTATAAATATACAGAGGAAAGGAGGGGCAAGAGGGGACTGACACCAGGGCTGGAAAATAATTATTTAAATTAGGGGATAATGCTTGCACAAAATCAAATAGATATAAACTAGTTACAAATAGGTTTAGGTTGGAAATTAGAAGGCAGTTTCAAACCGTGAGAGCAGTGAGATTCCAGAAGGCTTTCCAACAAAAGGAAGAGGGCCAAAAAGCCAAATTGCTTTTAAGATGAAGTTTAAACATTTGTTATATGACATGACTGCCTGAGGAAGCTTGATAAGATTCAGTGACTCAGGCTGTTCTTCCTAAATTTATATTCCTCTGAACATTTTTCTACCATCTCACAAACCCCTTGGTCCTTCAGAGTAGGTCACTGTTTCCCCTTAATGCCCTCAGGCAGCTCTGGGGCCCTTGACCTCCCTATCAGGGAAGAGCACCATGCACACTTCTGTGAAACTGCTCCCAGCCACATGAACTACCCAGATGTGAGTTCCCACCACCTTTGGATTTCCATGTTAATAACAGTCTGAGCTCTTGTTTCTCGTGAAATGATGGAATGCCTCAACTTCATGCTTCTTGTGAATATTTGTCTTCCGGTGTGAGCAGAACAGAAGCTGTTTGTGATGTTACTCTGATATTTGCTGCACTCGGTGGTACTGCAGTGCAAAGACCATGGCCAACCACCCCACTATCTCTCTTCCTTGCTTCAGTGGAGGCGTTTGACCTTCCTAAGACCCTTGGTCTTCCCCCGCTAGCCTCTTGAAGCAAATAGGAAAAAGATAAAAAAAAAAATAATACACCTAGCTGAAAGGATTTTGCATCTGTCCTAAAAAAGTATTGTGAGAGTTTGGATCTGGACACATAAGATCATCTCTTCTCTTTTCACTGAGGCTTAAGGTACTTGATAGAGCTTTTTTAGCCTTTTTTAAAACCCCAGTTTCTAGAGATCTCTTCACATGACAATGTCAGTATCCAGTAAAAATCTTTCTTGTCTACCACACTGTAGCATAAAAATCTGAAAAAGGTTCAGGTTACACATTAGGCAGAAAGCAGGTAAAACACATCATTATCTTCTTTGCTCACAATTCCGCAAGGCCAAATCAGGGAGTATGGAGCGGCAGTGCTGCCCGCACACCCGCTTCCAGATGCTATTGTTTCTATGCTGTGTTCTTTAGGAAGAAAAATAAATCTCTGTATATAGCCTCTCGAGCTTTACATCATCTCCAGACCAGTGACACATAACTGTTACCATAATCACTTGGCCAATGAACATTTCCTTTTCACATACCAGTGACACAAGTGTAAATGCTCTGAAGTTCATCATCTCTCTCTCAAATCAGATTTTTTTTCTCATTGTTCTTTTAGTAAAGAGCTAAAATTTATCTCTTGATTGACAGTATGTTACTGAAGGACAATGAAACATCCTCCCTTTTCCTCATTCTCACCACCTTAAGCTCTTTCCTAAATCAGAGGTACTAAAAATTTTCATCCTCACAGCAGTGTATTCAGTGTTTTATGAAACGGGGCTCTTCATGTAGCCTCCTTAATATCCCACCCTGAGTCCACTGGGCAGTAGGACCTGACCCACACCTATCAGTTTTGCAACTGTATCTTGGTTGATTGCCAGAATGTGTCTGTACAGTCCCCTGAAAACACTGAAATTTCCCTAGAAAAGTTGTTATTATCCCCCTTTGATCAGTGTCTAAAATGTCTAATGCTGCAGTTATTCTACTGCCATAAAGGCATTCACCAAATTATTAAAATAAGCAAAAGAAAGCACCTGTCACTAATATGCTGGTAACATTTTTATGAATGTGCTATAATATATTTGAAGGGAGAATACAGACTGGACTCCTCTGTGCTCAGCCATTTAAGGTTTTCCTTATATATTAGGCTCCTCCTTGAACTTAGTAACAGAACTAGCTAAAGGAATAGCTTTGGAGGGTCAGGGTGGTGAAAGTGCCATATCCACTACCTTACTTTGCACATGCTGGGTTACTGAAATGTTAGGCCAGCAGAGGAAGGTGGCACTGCTGCCAGGGAAGGAGTAGAGGGAGAAGAGTTGCTGCTCCAGTACTGGAAGGGGGCTGGCTGTTCCTCCCAGTAGCAATAACAGCTCCCACCAGCAGAAGGTCTAGTCCTTTCTCTGTCTGTAGCCACATTAAACCTTCCCACCCCAGAATTTCTGACTAACAGAATTTTGTCCTTAGCACTAAGGAGCCTGGATCCAGTGCTGGTGGCAAGCACCTGTGCCATACATGGCAAGGGAGGAAAGGGCTGCGAAGCAATTCTGGTTAGAGCTGGGAGTGTGCACGTAAAGTACACAAAGCACATAGACAACAATTCCCAGTACTCACTGTGTGGTAAAGCCCTCTCTTCGGTTTTCTGGAACAATTGCATAGCAATATGAACTATAGCACTACGGAGAATAAAATATTTTTTCTGATAAGGAAATTAAGAGGCACAGTTTTCTATTTGTAAAGGGAATTGTGTTTGAAGATGACTTAAATAAAAAGTTACTACTTCATAAGCAAAAGCAGGAATAGCTAGTGTTAAAATACAGAAAAAGAAACACTAGGGAACAGTACAACTTAATCATTGACAAGAAGTGGATATTATACTGTGCTAACTTTTATTGATCAAATGCACAGGTAAATAGATCACAATTCATTTTAAATGTTGCAAGAATAAATTGTTGCAGGGCTTGAAGAACAAGTATGTGAGCTGTGGAACATAAATACCATGAAATTAGAGAAACTCATTCAAGGATTGTATCTTAAGAAACTTCGATTACATGAATTTACATTTGAGGTCAAAATCTATGGGGAAGATCTAAAAGACATTAGATTAAACATGATAATTCAGAAGAAAACAGGTATTTCTAGAATAAACAAACCTTTCAGTTCTATTTGAGTTCATGTTGCCAATAAAAAATGTAGTTCCTATTTAAAGGGCAAATGGAAATGACAGCTGTAACAGAATTCCTGTACCTTTGGAATATACTTACTTCCAAGATACTCCTAATTTTGTAATATTCTGTGAGTCTCTTCACCTCTTCTTTTAAGACCTCTCTCATCTCATTTTTTTTTTCTGGCCCTTCACTTAAATGTGGTATAAAACTAAACCTGAGACACACTAACTGAAGTGGTGTGACAGAGGTATGTACATATGCTAACCCTTGTCAGCTGAATCACACCTGGGAATGAGGACAGAGGATTTTTTCAGCACAAAGTGTTCATCACACTTATAACAAACTTCATCTTTTTTTCCTTCTCATCAAGATGCTGAAAGGGCTGGGGCTAGCAAGGGAGCTTTCCTTGGGTACAGAACCAAGGAAGGCTACCCCAGCCTGAGGTCCAAGAAAGCCCTGGTGACTGATTGTCAAGGGGGTGGGAGAGAAGGGTGACAGCAGCACTGTTACGAGGGAGCTCACCTGGCTTCTCTGCACTGGGAGCATAAGAAAGGCACCAAAAATGTGTCTGTGAGATGTGGACTGCAGACTGTCACCCTAAATTACTGAAAATGTACAAAGGTGCCTAAATACAAGCAAGGACTCCCCTTCTTGCAGCATATCTTCCCTCAGTCAGGGAAAAAGACAAACAAAATTGAACTCATCAAAGCTGGTTTTGGTCTAGTAGTTGCAGCACTATTTCAAAGGAGTTTGATTGCAAAGAAGTACTAAAACATATCTTCAAGCACTGCAATATCACACCCAAGTTCACTCCAACCAACACTAAACAATTAAATGTTCATGGTAAAATAGCCTGGTGGCTGTGTGGTAAAATTATCTGGTTGTAGGCAATCTTCATAGGCAGGGGAGAGGCGGGTATTTCCAAAATCCTAGTCAGACTTTAAGTGGGTGACATGCCTTGTGGAAATGATCAGACAAGTAAGGAATCATCATTATTTCTATTAAATAAAGAGCTGAACATGGTGTTGGGTGGTGTAGGGATTATCCGGCCCAGGTTTTTCCTCCTCTCAGAGACGGGTGGACCTCGTTTGGGGATAAGACTATATGATGATCTGGGGGATAGAAGGATTGCCCGTAAAACGCGATCTATTGAGGTTAACCTGGGTGGAACGCAAAAATGAGGGAGTGATGAGTGGCCTCATGAGAGAATAATTCAGCATTACGGACCTGCCACCTGGAACCCCAATGAACCAATATCAGGGGCAAGGGAACCAATTTATAATCTAAATCAGATAATTTGATTACAAGCGGCTCTGGAAATCATCACTAATAAAACTGCAGATGCCTTAGACCTTTTAACTCGACAGTCTCAACAGATGCGCATGGCAGTCCTTCAGCATCGCATGGTCCTGGATTACCTGTTAGCTGAAGGGGGGTGTGTGTGTGGGAAACTAAATATTTCTAACTGTTGCTTGGAGATCGATGACGTGGGCGAAGTGGTACTCCATTTGACCAAAGATATTAGGAGAATCTCTCACG
>Ga0181612_163960_pt1 | contig 11914 bp, 10 predicted proteins | sample HoacroProtozoa21_FD_119630 | JGI IMG/M metagenome (GOLD analysis project Ga0181612, IMG submission 119630) | Hoatzin crop microbial communities from Cojedes, Venezuel. Combined Assembly of Gp0051906, Gp0051904, Gp0051908 | reverse complement strand
GTGACCCTGCTTTGGCAGGGGGGTTGGACTAGATGATCCCCAGAGGTCCCTTCCAACCCTGAACATTCTGTGATTCTGTTTTATTTCTTTCCATAAAACACCAACGATTTTTTTATGTGAAAATTAGTAGAGAGTTGCGTTCTGTTTTCTGCTGTGTGTAATGATGATTGGAGGGAGCCAGGTGAGGTTTAGCAGAAAAGTTCAAAGTGATGGTGAAGCTTGCACAAACGATGTGATTAATTTGGCATAATCAACCATATCATTGTAATGTTCCATCAGAGTTCTGTAAGTACCTTGAATAAAACTTCATGTGAGCTTTTTCACTGTGTATGAGGCAGCTGCTCCCTGGTGGGTTCTTCATTGCCGTGAGAAGATGAAAAAACACTGGCAGCAGCAGCAGAGCTTGTGTTGGCCAAATGCTGTAATTGTGAATGGGCATTTTTGGTAATTGGGTTGTTCACAGCGATGCACATAGCTCCCTTGTCAGCTGTTGCTGTTATGAATGCTAGATCCAAAGTGACAGTGTGTGCTGAAATAATGGAATAGCCGTTCCCAGAGTACTTGATTACTTTCAAGCAGACATTATCGTTTAAGCCCACCTCTTCATAGACCTGACACAGACCTGGTTATGCTCGTGCTGGCTCCTGAAGTCAGTTCCTGCCCCCTCTTTTCTTCTGAGACTTGTCCCAGCCCCTCTGGCCACGGAGCACATCACACTGTGCTTTGGAAAACACCAGTTTACCTGGAGTTTGGCATATAGTCACGGTGGGACAGCCTTTGGCTCCGCCTGTGTCATGAGTCGATTCTGAAAATGCTGATTATCCATTGAAAACATGAAAACAGTGACTGTATTTGCTTTGTGGAGTATTTCAGTATTCATTCTTTTTTCTTTTTGTCTCTCCTTTCATCTCCCCCCAGCTTTTCCTAGTATTGACTCTGTGTGCTGTATTCTGGGTAAGTGAGAAGACTTTGTTTCTCTAAAGAGCAATCTCGCTTGGTTAGTTTATTAATTGTATTATGGATTTAACATACAGTTAAGTCGTAGAGGAAAGATGAGCTTGTGTGTGTGGTACTTGTGTTTAGGTAGAGTGATGAGCCTGCTGGCTCCAGAGCAAACGCACCCTTCCACCTGCCTGTGAGGTACATGAGAATGTAAAATCTAAAGCATCAGGGTCAGTCTGCAGACCTCTGGAATAAGAACTGAGAAAAGCAAGTTAAAACATACTTTCATGTTAGTGATGTGTGCTTATGTCAGAGATATGGTCTTCAGAAACCGTGGGTACAGAATATTAAACCGCTTAAGATGAAGGAAGAGACATGACAAGTACCTTCAGGCCTCTTGATTGAAAAACTGGCTGCAGTTGTGTGCCGTAGAAGTACATGTGTAGCTGAAGAGAACTTCCATGTTTGCAGCAGTGCATGAAAGTGAAGGTGTTAGCGTTGGTGCTCTTAAGTCTTTCCAAAGCTGGAGAAGGTTTTCGTAGCATGAAGCCAATGGAGCGACAGATAAAATGAGTGGGAAGTTGTTAGAGTGGAACGGGGTAGCAAATTAAATTAAGGAAATTTAGGCATCATTAGTTAACTATATTTTTGACTGAGCAGACTATTCCAGTTGTTTACAGGCTGTTGCAAAATTAACTGACTTGCAATATTTGCTTTATTTTTGCTTAGTGGAACAAAAGAGGTTTGGCAGTGTTATTCTGCATATTGCAGTTCTTGGCAATGACCTGGTAAGATTCTTAAAATTCATTTTCATTTCTTCTCCCTGCCCTGCACCCATGTGAATATAAACCTGTACGCCTCGCACGGCGTAGGTGTGCCCAAATGCTGGCCTCAGTCTGTTTTTCTGAGCTACTTGTGTAACTTCAGCAAAATCTATATATGATCGTCTTGCAAAAATGGTATTTTAAAGTATATTCTGCAATGTGTGGACTTATTTGAAGCATTCTGAAAGGAATATAAAGGCAAAGAAATTCTCATGCCTTGTCCCTGCTGTGAAAATAACTGTATATTCATATGCCCAGCTTCTGATTATCTCCCTCTTTTTAGAGTTCTGAGTAAATTTTCATTTTTCACGTGGAAGAAACTAAATAACCTTTCCATAGGTGTGTCCTGCCCCCAGAATATTCAGCGGTGCTGGGTAAAGAGGAGGTGGATGCGGGAGGGTGAATTCAGCGCGGCGGGTGCTAGGATGGCCATCGCGATGCGCTCGAGGGCTGGCTTGGGAGTGTGTGAGCGCGGGGAGGGGGAGCACGGCCTTCTCCATGGAGACACGACTGCATGTACTCGAGCTCCTCGTCCCAGGTGAATCACAGAATAGTAGGGGTTGGAAGGGACCTCTGTGGGTCATCTAGTCCAACCGCCCTGCCAAAGCAGGGTCACCTACAGCAGGCTGCACAGAACCTTGTCCAGGTGGAGGTGTGCAGTCCCCAGTCAGTAACCAGTGGGAAGGGCCCATATCCACAATCAGATGAGCAGCCAATACCTTCCACTTACTGACTTGATCAATTCTTCATCTCCTGCTCAGTTTGAAACCATCCAGTTACAGGCAGAAGCTCCCTGGGCTAAGCAGATGAAGGGGGGAGTGCCCTTGGTGCACTCAGTCCCTCTGCTCTCTGGTGACACCAGGCTACTTGGAAGCTTATGTTACAATGAAGCGTGGGTGGCAGGAGAAAAACCACAGGCAAACCAACCTCTGTGACTATGAACTTATTGACATAGATTTATCTGCTCTTCGTGGCATTATTCCCTCTCGTTCCACCACAGCACAAAGTTACAGGTGGAAAACACTTTTTCTGAAAAGTTGTTTTTCTCCTGTACGTTTTGTGGTGAAGGGAAAACAATTATCAAGAAGAAAAAGAAAGGAACAGAAGATGAAAGGGCCAGCCTCACACAATTACAGCCTCAAGTGCTCCTGCACCACTCCTGAACTTCACCAACATAGCATTGTCCTGGCGCGACACTGGCGACGCCTGTCAATCAGTGGTAGAAGAGACACGAACAGAAGCACCATCTGGAAAGCTACAGAGCCACGTCAGGTTTGTGCTGAGTGCTGGACTGTGCAGAGCACACTAGGAAGGTGTAGGGACTTATCCCCCATACCAAATACCTCCATGTATAGCCACGAGTGAGGAACAACCTCCGGAGAAGAATTTCTACATTTGTTTCACCTCTCTTCCCTGCTAGTAAGACCAGACTTATTTTAGGACTGAAGAGGTTGGATGTGACGCCAGGATCTCTAAGGCCCAACATGCATCCTCTTTATGCTTGGGTGCGCCAAACTTCTCCGACAAATCTTCAGAGTTTCGCATAGTGAAGGGAACTGCACCACGCGTAAATTAGGCCAACCGAGTTTTTTTTTCTGAGGTCTTTCACTGCCCTGTTGTGTGAGCTTAAGAAAACCATTGGATTCACTAGAAATAACTCAGAATTGATGTAAATGGCTGTACAAATTTGTGGCAAATCAGAGTCTAATACTTTCTCATATGTTTGGTTAATTGAATAATTATTATATTGCTGCACTACTAGTTCACAGAAAATAATTTGCAGTGAGATATTACTGAGCATAAACAAATATTAGTGGAACTACTCCATGCTCCAGATGAGAGTCCCAAAATAAAACTTGCTGCTTTAATTATAATCTCAACTAAGACCACTAATGTTAAAAGAACTTAAAAAAGGAAACAAACTGCAGTAGGATCTGAACAAGGAAAAACTTTCTTGTCCCTGTGAGACCAAGAGATGGTTTGGAAATTTCAGCAGGGCGCAATATTTTACGATCAATGTATGCACCCGTGAAAACCAAAGAAAAAAGCTGAGACTTTTCTTTACTACAAACCTCATGCACTAAAATAAATAAAACCCCACCTCCAAAGCCAAATTACTTGAGAGATGTAATCATCTCAAAAATAGTTCGTAGAGCTAAATGTGGTGGCAGGGTGTAGCAACCCATCCACTAATTCCATTTGTTTAGTGGTTCTATGCTGAATGGTTGTGCTGTCAGCAAGTACCCAGGGCAGTATTTTTAACCAAATAACAATATGCAAAAGGATTTACAATGAAAAATTCCCACCCGCTGGGATAAGTTGCTAATTAGAGACGATAAAAATCCTTAATTCTGAACCAGCCATAAATGAGAGAGATCACTGTGTACCATCTCACATTGAGTGAATCTGCAGTGTCTCACAGCATACAAAGCTGTGAGCACGTAAATATTCAGTTGGTGACAAATACATTATAAATATACTATTAGCCCAAGCAATCTAGTTCTTAAGGATATTATCAAGGCCACTACAGAGTCAAAGAACAGTTTATCAGATAGGTAAACAACACAAGCATCAGCTGCTGTACTTGCTAACAGAAATAGGAACAGCTAGTGGAAATGATGTTGAATTTTTGACAGATTTGTAGCTCTGCAAATTTTACACTTGCCCTTAAACAGCTCTGTTAAAAATCAACATGCATGACTCACTATTCCAGCAGAGAGCTCAGATAGCTTGGAGGAGTAGCTAGCAGATACCTCCCTAAATATATTGATTTGTAACTAACACTGTAAATTTTCTAGGACATTTTGCCTTTATTCATGAGATGTTATATACTCATAGTTCAAGTAAGTCTCATGGCCTATGCATTACAGCTAAGATAATGATGACTTCCTTCTGGGTTTACACTCTGTTACCCTTTTCATTAAAGCAGCGAGCTCTGAACTAATGGGGCCACAGGTGTGGAAGGGGGGGTCACGTCTCTGGAAGGGGAGTTGTGATTGTAAGCTGTCAATAAGCTGGACTAAGGCAGGAGCATTATGTCCAGTGTTTGTACCCCAAAGAGACTCCTGGGGCTGGGCACTGCCAAAATACATAGGGAAATAAAGTGTCAGGAACTGAAAAAATATGGATATCCAAGGTTCTTAATCTAGACACCTAAGCAATCTTTCCAAAGTGCCAAGCAGATATCTTCTACCTCTGCAGGAGCTGTGCAATGTGCTTCACCAGAGAGCACTGAGACTGGGTTTCAGGAATCTGAGGCTCAAAGGCTGGTCTGGATCACTTCAGTCCCCTGGGACTGTTAGCCCTGAGTACATCCCCTCTTGATTATGGTCCTTATTATGTGTGTCATGCTTATATACAAGAGCCAAAATATTCAAACCAAGCCATGCTGTCTTTCAGCAGAGACTACTGCAGAGCCACCATTCACATGGACACTTCTGCAAATGGCACCCACAATGAATCTGTCAAAAATCTAAATGAAGATTTTTTAATTACCTAAACCCATACTTAGGAATCTTCTGGTTCAGTCATTTGCCAGCTTTCCAGTCCCATTCATAGTCCCAAATCCACAGGATGTGCCCGCTGATCTTCCACTGTTTTTTTGTTTTTTCCTACAAGTAAATTCTTATCTTGTCTGTATGGGAGGACAATCTGCATATCCCAGTAACACAGACTTGGTTAACATGTGAGTTGGTCTGAGCTGGCATCCTTCCCATATTGATTCCAGTAGAGTACAGTTTGTTTTGGTGTCTGACTTTGCTACAGTGAAAACTGGAAAGATCATTAAGCAAGAGTGGATTTGAAGGCCTGTCTCAGGATGCAACCTTCATGCTTCAATTAACAAAAAAAAAAAAAAGGTTATTTGCAGCAAAGGTGTCTTTCAACAACACTAATTAAAAAAGCTGTCTCCTTCTCCTTCTCTGTTACTCGTAATTGCATTTCAGCCATTAGTTATTTTTTAAAGCATTATCTGCTTGCTATAATGAGTCAACAGACTGCAGCAGGTAGTATCACAACGCACTTTACTTCCAGGCATAATTTATCACAACATTTAGGAAGAAGCCCAAGATAAGGGAGAGAAACCCATTCTTTTTGCAGAAGTGGTCTCTCAGGGATAAAGTACAATTTAGCAGCATAATGTTTGACCCAAAACATATGGCAATACTTAATAATAGTTCTCTAAACTGGCATAGTCTCCTGCGACTGCACAAATACCACAGCATCAGGTAGCAGATGAGAAGTGCAACACACGCACCCGAGCTTGCAACCACACTGGCCTATATTTGCATCAGTAATGAAAATCCCATCAAACTGATCTACTGGCTTAAGGAACTAAATCTTACTGCACTCCCAGAATGCGGTGGGGCAAGCTTCAACTCTTTCACTTTTGGCTGTCAAAGTGAGGAGTCTGGTGTAAGGTAGTTATCTAATCTCCCTCAAAAGTTAATGAAAAGACATAGGCACTCAGAGGTCGAATCATGCCACCTGTCTTGGACAGTCTTCTCCGAAAAGGATGAATCACTCTCTGGAGGTGTCTATTCCCTTCCACTGACTATCAAAAGAGTCTAGACAAACAGCTCTCAGGCCACTGCAATTAGATGATGTGAATCCCACAGAAGATACTTGAATATGAAGATACAATATTGTTTAATTCAATTTATGGATCTCAGTTCTGACCCAACATCTATTTTAAACTCAGGAACACCCTCAAGCTACTAAAGTGATTTTCCAGAAAGTGTTAGCACTAGTGACTAAAATTCTGCTGCACCATCCTACTTGTGTCATATTAGTATTGCAGCCTCTCACAGAGATGTTATGTCTTCACCGCCAGAACTGAGAGGTTTTTACAGGAGATAACTAATATATGCTATCCATCTTGCCATAAAAGCCTGGAGGAACAAAGCACAGTGATTTCTACTGCAGTGTAGCTAAACGAAGTCTCGCCCAGAGGTGGTGGATTGGGTTGACTGTGTGTAGTTATACTGCAGTAAAAATGTCCTGTATTTCATCTTCACTAGGGCTTTAACATGTTATGGCTTTTTGTCTGCCTCACTGTAAAAAAAAGACTGATGCTTCAGGTTGAAAGGACACAGCTTTATTTTCCAGAGTTTATATATATATAAAAAAACATACAGAAATAAATGTACATCCTATACACACACACATACACACATATATATATATATCATATCTAAATTTCTGAATTTCCTGAAGTACAGATCAAGCTATAACCAAACTGACACTAAATGTTGACTAATAAGCTGTGAGGAAGTGAATGGGGTTTTGAAACCTGACATCACACAAGGCTGCTATTCAACAGTTTAAGACAACAAACAACAACAACCACAGTTTCATATTCAGCTACCTTCCCTGAAAAACACCCTCCCTACTTCTGCTCAGCATTAGCAGTAGTACTCACAGTGCCCAAAATGGAGAACTTGCCGAAAGGCATTTTATGCAGAACTCTGATTTGTTCTCCATTGTTTGTAACCCCATTAACATAGCAGAGCTTGTTACAACCTCTTATTTGCATTTTAAAGAACCTAATTAGTACATTATCCAAAAACAATTCTCTTAGGTGTTCGAAATGCTCACACTGTTTTTGTTTCATATTATAAAATAGATTACTGATTTGAAAAGGAATGTGGTATTTGGGTGTAACTTGTAGGGAACTTGCTGGGATTGAAACACTAACCCTACAATTTACTAACAAAAATAGCCCATCAGCTAAACCATGCTGCAGCTCTACCACTGGGGAAGAAAAATTCTCAGCAGACCAGTACATTGCAACTCAATTTTGCCTGTTGGCTCAGTTAATTTGAAAACAAAATGAGAATTTGAAATGCAGTGGCAGAAAGGGCTGATAACCTTTATAAACTTCCACAGAAGAAAGGATGCACCAGTTCATATTACCGAAGAATGAAAAAGGAAATGGCTATGCCATTTGAGTTTGAACTCCAATGATAACATGAAGATCTCTTTTGCAGAGAGTCCGCACAAGGTTTACTTGTATCAGAGACACCTACAGATTCAAAACGCGCCCTTAGAAATTTAAATGACGAGCTTTGGTTTAGTTCTGAGCATAGGGATAAAAAACATGGGCTTCTAAAGACAGCTCAGCAAGACACAGAACTGGAAGCAATTGTTTCATCCCAGGTGGTCCTGCCTATTTTGTTTCAGGAGTTCATGTGACCCAGGTAGGACCTAGGTCTGAGCAGGGTTTTGTTCTTACAGTTCACTTCTGCCTGTGAAATTGTTTCTGAAATCAGTTTAACATTCAGGTGATGCAAAGGCCTTGATTAAATACTGTGAAAGGACACAAATTTTCCAGTGAAGCTATTTGATGAGAAAGTGGCTGTTTACCCAGGCCAGAGTTTTTGTAATCAACTTTTCCCAAGTGTCACAGGCAGCCTGTGACCAGCACCAGCTGTGACCCTCTGGCAAGACCCAGCACCCACCGTGTACATTCAAGCTCCCTCGTTACCTGGAATATTAGGATCTGTGGCTCTCTGCAGTATTGATCACAAGACTCTGAGGCTTGAATATATGGAGCCAGAAGCGAGAAATCCAGCCCTGGGAGACCAAGCTCACCATAGCTACACGGTGTTTACAGAAACATTAGTTTCATAATAAGCTGCAGGGTTCAGCAAACCCACTGGGTTTCAGGAAAAATGTAATATGCTATAACGGGACCTTTGATGCATCGCATGGGATATTCCATGTTCTGACATTCACACTTCTCTATCATTTGGAGTAAATTCTACCAGCTCCATCAGAAGAACTGGGACTAAATCTCCATAGCACCTTTCCAGACTTAGCTTTCCCTATCCTAAATGCAAGTACATCCTGAAATCGAGGAAGAGCAGAGCAAATCTGTGATTTACAGGTGCAGCTAACCAGTGCAGGTGTTAGTCTATCTCCATTTATAGCCAGTGCTGAAAGATACCATTAGATTTTTATAGGAATAGCCATGTAAAGCATAAAAAAAAGGCAGGCCTAGATCATGAAACAGGTGATGTCCTTTCAGTCTGAGGCCAGTTTAGGGGCTGTTAATGAAGGAGGAGGAAAGCCCTGGCTGCACAAGAGCTGCTGAGGTTTAAAGACGTTTTAGCTTTGCGAAGAACACATAGCAAGGGTTTTTATTTCATCTCTTTGTTTTACTTGGACAGAAAAGCCTGTAAATAAATTCTGAAACCTCAGAGGTTTTTGTCTGCCTTGCCCCAATCTCGTGCTGAGTATCTGCCCAGTTTCAGAGGTTATTCTTTCTACTGAGCATTCCTTATCAGTCCAGCAGAAAGCAAGCACCAAGACAGACAGTGCTGCCCTGAAGGTGAGTCCTCTCTTTTATCCTGTCATTCGGACTCTATCGGAGAAGACGGAAAGCTTCCTTCTGATTGCAGCTGGATAAGTATTGGGCTCCACAGCCTAGTTTTGAAAGCATGGAGCACCCACAGCTCCTGCAAAATCAATGAGGACTGCAGGCAGCGTTAAAAAAAAAGCTACTAATAACTTTCAGCACATGACAATATGTTCCATTTTTTTGCCTGTTCCTATTTCTGTATTTCTCTTTCATTCCTATACTATTTAGAAATGGCTCCCATAGTCACCATATATTTTCTCTTTTTGTTCTCTAAATGGCACATTACTTTTACATAAGATGTAATTTCTCCTGCCACTAAGACTCATACTTCTCCTGACTGTCTCAATGTTTCTTTCTAAAGTCTTGGACTTGCTTTTATTTGTCATGAGTCTAATCTTCACTCTGCCTTTACAATTAGTTTTACTGTACATCAAACATTGTTCACAAAGATTTCTTGTCTGAAATGCAAGAAAAATCTGTTACAAACTAGGGAAGATGTTATTATTCAGCTAGATTCTGTGATTTTGGACAAGATGTTTGAAGTCTAGAGATTCATTGCTTGATATAAAGTGATAGTCCATGGTTTATGATGCTACTATTTGCATGTAACTGCTAAAGAAAAAACCTAGAGATAAGAAAGGCAGGTGCAAAAGGTTTAATCGATCTCATTTTATTACACTTCTACCTTCAGACTTCCTTATTAAGCTTCCCAGTGGTCTGTACAAAGTTGCAGGTTTGGAACAGACTCCTTTTCTCAGCTGTACGAAAGAAGAGTAGAAATAACACCATTTTCTGCCACAGTTATTTCTAAAACTACGTAGTTTGGAGGACTGTTGGATTCATCCCTTTGCTCCCTAAGCAAAAAGGAGAAATCAGGCCACAGCTGCTGCAAGGATGAATTTCCTCCTCACCTGAAGGCACTATCTAAGACGTTGCTTTTTCCAATGTACAAGGGAAGAAAAATAAATCAATAAAATGTTTTCCAAAACTGTAACAGAGCTAACATCCATTCTGGGGAGAGAAGGTACCTGGGTGCAAGATCACAGAATATCCAAGTGCTGCCTGGAGGCACTGACAGACAGTCTGTATCTAAGTGAAGGCAGTGGTCAGCTTGCTCATCCCACCTACCAGTGACTCCCAGAAAGATGCTCCCAGCCAGACAGCATGCGTGTCCGAGGCGGGAGAGCTGTCGTTACAGTTACCCACCACCCATGACCCCCATATAACCAGAAGCTAAGTCAATATTAAAGCTGCAATAATTATACATACTGAAGACTATTTAAGGAAAATGGAACAGAATCATGAAGAGATCTGTTTGCAGTGGGATATTTTTGTTAAACATGCAGTTTTTTCAAGGCAAGCCAGCAGTGCTGAAGCCTAGCAGTGGAATTTGAATGGGAAGAACCTGCACAGCAATCCACTTTGTGCACATTTAAACTGGAGGATAGCAGAGCACAGGCTCACATTTACAGTGGGAGCACATGGAGGGCTTTCCCCAGCTTGCTGGAGTGCTTAGCTAATATTCATCAAGCTGATATAAACTAGCATTGAACCAGAGGATGCAGTTCAGGTCTTAATCCTGTCCCTTGTTATTTGTTCTCACTTTGTGCCAGTTCCTCCCCTGGGACAGCAAATGTCCATGTGGCTGCATAGTGAACTAAATCTGAGTAAAAACTAACCCAGGAAAAAAAACAAGAATATTCATTGGCTCCCTGCTGTAGTTCATGCTGGGGCCATGTACGTGCCTGTGCTGGCAGATGGGAGAAGGAAGTTGGAAAGAATAAGACTTTCTTTTTTAGAAGTGGGGGTGGCTTTAGCTGGTCATAAAACAGCACTGTTGCTAATCTCAGAATAAACCTATTCATTTCAGAGTCCCAAGCGAAATAGGAAGTTATTTAAATGATATAGAGTTTACACAGTGGCAGAACAGAACTGTAGTCATGATCTGGGAAAACAGTCATAGAATCATAGAATTATAGAATGAAATGCTTTGGGTTGGAAGGGACCTTTAGAGGTCATCTAGCCCAACCCCTCTGCAGTGAGTAGGGACATCTTCAACCAGACCAGGTTGCTCAGAGCCCCGTCCAACCTGGCCTTGAACGTTTCCAGGGATGGGGCCTCCACTACCTCTCTGGGTAACCTGTTCCAGTGTTTCACCACCCTCATGGTGAAAAATGTCTTCCTTATATCCAGTCTAAATGTACTGTCTTTTAGGTTAAAACTATTAACCCTTCTCCTATCACAACAGGCCCTGTTGCAAAGATTTTCCCAATTTTTCCTACAGGCCCCCTTCAGTCACTTCTACATGATCTGTGCAGAAACTGAGGACCAACCAGCACCCACCGTGCACTCCCTGAGCGTGAGAATTTCTGCCTGCCAGGCACTAGTTCTGCAACTGTGTTGCTCGAAGTTGGTGATGACTGGACCAAGTGGAAAATCAGATCTAAGAGTTTCAGGCATTTGCCTAGAAAACAAAAAATTCTGTAAGAGAGAATTAATATCTTTGTTGTGCTTCTTGGAGCCATAATCCAAGACACCAGGCTGTCCTTCAACCCCCCTAAAGGCAGAAGAAAGTTGCCTAGTCATCACCACTAAGCCCATCAAATATTTTATCTCCTCCCAGTGTATCATCCATGAAAAGTGAATTTTTTTCTTCTCTTTCAAGGAAAAGATAGAACAGTTGGAAATTCTGTTACAGGCCTTTCATGCCTTCACAAGATACCGCAGTTACCCAGCAAAAGTGGTCAAGAAAGAATGTGCAATCCTGTCATCTGTGACATGAGAGACT
>Ga0181612_137242_pt1 | contig 11914 bp, 2 predicted proteins | sample HoacroProtozoa21_FD_119630 | JGI IMG/M metagenome (GOLD analysis project Ga0181612, IMG submission 119630) | Hoatzin crop microbial communities from Cojedes, Venezuel. Combined Assembly of Gp0051906, Gp0051904, Gp0051908 | reverse complement strand
GTAATTCTAAAGAAATATTAATACAGTAGTTGTACAACTCATCTGATAATTTGTTATATTCTATAACTTTAAAATGCACTGTTCTTTTTACATTAATATTTTTGAGTGTCCTATCAAAACAGATACATTAGGTTGTTTTTGCTCTGTTAAAAAATGGAAGCCAGGAGAAAACTTGCCATAAGGGAGGCCCTAGGGAAAATATGCCTGCAGAAAAAGGTCTCTCTCCTCTCCAACCTAGCAACAGGAGAAAGTCCCTGCATTTAATGGTATTAGAATCTACTACTTCACCTCAGACTGCAAAGCATCTTAAAATACATCAGAAGGTCCAAACCATACGTCCAAAGGTCATGGCCCTTTTCATTACATGATTGCAGGATATACTGGATATTCCTTGAAAGCCAACTGCACCATGTATAAACTCTAATATGAATGATACTTCCACCACTATGAACATGATTAAAGCCACACTAACTTCCAACAGACGCATGTGCTGTAAATTTACATACAAAATGCATTCACTATTAGCATTTCTTAAACTATAGCTTCCTATATTCCCTAAATATCATGCAAATAGAAGGCTTTGTGTTAGTTTTAGGTCATTGTTGTGCAGGCTGCAAAATATATGTCTTAATGTCTTACCATTTGAATGTTTCACTTCCTAGTGTCCTAGTCTTAGAATATATATATTTTTTTTTTTACTGCTCAAATGATGTTCACCAGTTGCAGCATTAGCACAGCTTCCAGAGATGGAGAAAAAGGGAATAGGAGAGAAAGTATGCACATTCCAATATACATCGTTAAAAGATTGAATCTATTTCTGAAATACAGAATTGCAGACTATTTTTACAATGCAAAAGTATGTCCAACATTAATCTTCCTGTGATGAAGCCCAGCTAGTATGATAATTTCGCATCACTTCTTAAATCAGCAACTGTCTATCAAACAAGAGAACTCCAAGAAGTCAAAGTCGTACTGCACATCACTTCCAAAATGCACACAACAGATGTCAATGGAGTTAAAATACTAATTCCTCTCTTACCTGAACTCCTTTTCAAGCCTATGTAGCTTATTCTGAAGTCACTGGCAGTTGTTACGGCACTTCTGCTTCTACTATAGGAAGTCCTCAGAGAAGCTTAACTATAGCGAACTACAGGTGGAGTCTCAAGGAGCAGTTCAGCAGGGTGATGGGGTGGTACAAAAAGCAGGAGATAAGCAAATTGAATTGTTTGCTCAGTGAACCTGCCTGTAGATATACTTCACAGCCTTTTCTGGATAATTGCTTGCTTGCTTTCTGTCTAGGCAAGAGAACTGAAGCAAGTAGTCTATGCAGTGTCAAAGAAGTGGAAATCGTGCATACAAAATGACTGTCATTAACTCGATTAACACAAGGAAACTAAACTCATCCGTCTGTTTATTCTAGGAGGTACCATCTCCCAGCTGCTAGTCAGTTTGTATACAAGTTGTTTACCTGTCTCTGGGAGCTGGCAGAATACTTTCATTACAAATTCACAGCAAAGAGGTAGCAAGCCTTTTTTAAGATAATTACTAAGCAACTGTTGCACCTTGCTGCGAGTTAACCTCATTAGCCTCTCAAGGGTAGGCTTAGTAGCCACATGACACTGAAACAAGAGAGCTTCCACGCCACTCCTAAATTTATCTCACCTCCTATCTAATCTGATGATAGCAAAATAAAACCCATCAATCAGGCATGATGTAGCAATAAGTAACCGATGTCTGGATAATGGGATTTTTCTACATCACTAAGTTCTTAATGGGAAAAAATCTTATTCTTGTGCCTACTTACACACTGGAGAAAAGATATAGTAGTTCAACATGTGGACTGTTTTGATTCATTTAGCAAATAAACAAAGACAACTTACCTATTGATGGCTTTTGTGCTGTCAGGCAATAATCTAAATGACATTTGTTATTCATGGTTGGAACTGTTGCTTGTAATACTGCATCCTCTTGTTGCAAACCAGTAAAATGCTTCTTTCCTCAGGTATACCTGTCCCTTTTGGAACAAGCATTATACTTGTTCAAATCTCTCTATCCCAGTAGAAAGAGAAAGCCTACATACAATAGCAGAGGCAAAATAGAGCAAATCAGAAACAACCTCTGCTTTGAAGGACATTGCTGGAAAAAAATGTATTCACTTTTCGTAATAAATTGCAAGGAAAATAGTCATGCCTCTGTGCCCTATCTATTACTCCTTGATACATCAAGTTGCAGTTTGAATTTTTTTCCCACCATTGTTTGGCATATGTTATTATGATGGAATCTGAAGAGTAAAGGTTACTGTAGAGCAGAGATGGAATAGCTCTGCTTCAGTGCAAGACTGAAGTAAACACAAACATTTATTTCTGGGTATGGGCATGATCTCTGATCAGATTTCTGAAATTGCTTCCGTGTAACTTGAAGCAGATAGAGATGGGATTAATTTTTTAGGTTTTTAAGTGAGTGATGTGAACTAGCTGGGAGAGATGCCAAAATATTTTTTCTTTAAACCTGAAACAAACCCCGTACTCCTCTCCGCTCTCCAAGTTATTTTCTTGACAGCTATAATCCCAAGCAAGAGCCCAGGGGAAGAATACTATGGGAAGTTGAGAAGATTGATCAAGGGGCCATTGTGTTGTAGTGCCAAGAAGAATCCTGAGATTTTTCAGACTATCAGAGTACATCAAAATACCGTGGAAACAACAACCAGATCATGGGTATCCAATGGACTGGATGGAAGGAAAAAAGTACAGCTAACTAGAGATAAATAAGTATCTTTCCTAGGGCACATTTTTTTCTTACAGAAATAGTCACTTTTCCTTTTGTCTCAAAAAAATTCATACATATGATATGAAAAAATAAAGGGCAGCTGTCTTTGATAATTCTTCTGTGGAAGGAAATAATACAATTTCAATAAGAAAACAGATCTGCTAGCTGCATCATGATGGATTCAGAAAAGTCTAAATTCACTTTGCCCAAAATTTTTCAGCCAATGAAATATGCTAGCTAATCTAGTCAAAATACACATATTGTTTAGCTGCATGTGGTCCTCCCAAGGAGGATGCAAATGAATACAAAACAGGATACCTCCTTGTATTAATTTGTCACTTTGTCATAGTACCTTTACACTGTCTTTAACCAGGCCTTTTAACATCCTTTCAATTTATACATTTCTGGAAAGAGAAGGGTTATATTAAGCCCTTGAAGTCAGAAGTCATGTTTCCTATAATGTGCCAACTTTCATATGAAATCAATATTTGGAGGCAGAGATGTGCACATTAAAGCATCAGTTACTGTCTAATACACTATTTGAGCAAAATGATCTATTTTGCGTATTGCCAATCTAAAAAGCTTCCTTTGTGTACAGTTAAAGGTATCTTTAATCTGAAGCTTAGATGCCACTGTCAATAGCCAACAGCTTGTTGCAGTCTGTCGAAGTCAGTTTACACATAAAAAACGCAGTTTCCCTGCTCCACCTATGAGGGAGGGAGCATGACATCCTTTAAGTTTTAATAATCAGAGGTGTAAAAGAAATAGTTTGATTTCTAATATGAGATGTACACAGATGTGTCTGAGAATACCAAGCTCTTGGGCAGAATAAACCATAGCCATCCTCCTGTTACCATTTAACACTCAAGAATACTTGAAGTTTCTAGAATAGCATACCTTTTTCAGAGAAATTGGCTTGATCAAGTAGCTGTGGAAATCAAGATAATAATCACATATTTCAGATCTGAGCTGAGGCACTGAACTAAGTTCTCAGCTTTTTCTTCTTTTCCCTGAGATGCTGTTAGATAAGAATTACATTTATCAAAGTTATCTTTCTGTATTGTAACCTATCCTTCAATGAATATAAGCTTTAGTGTATACGAGACTATTTTAATTTTAAAACTATAAATAGCATTAAAAAAACCTTTCAGTATTACGTAGAGGAAACATAAGTAGTATTGACTATATCTCCCATCACCTCAGAAAAAGTTTAATCCTCAGAAGCAGAGCAAAACCTGCTTTCTCAGTCTGCTCATTTGCACGCTCTCTTGTGCCTAATAGACCACAACAAGCAACTGTGAAACTTCTCCTGCATAAATTACACTGAACTTCATAGCAGCTATTGCCATCTTTTCTGATCCATGCTAAATTATTTTTCTACTCTTTCCAGAAGATAAGTAAAGCCTTCCCTTTTATAGGCTTGACTTCCTGATGGAAAGCTGCTATCAGCTCTCTTATTACCTCTGCATTTCACATAGGCAAAGTAACCTGCTCAAAAGAGGCAACCACTGCTCTTATAGCTTCTGGAGGCTTTAGACATTGGGTCAGTTCACATATTGCCAAATACTGTACCCTATAGACAATTAAAAAACTCCCAAGGCTAAAGTACTGTTACACATCAGGGAGCAGCAAGAGTGGGGCTGTACCCTCAGGGAAGGCAAGCTGGGAGCTGAGGGGAGCTACAACATGGCGGCCCTCGCCCACGACATGGTGACCCTCACCCACAACATGGCGGCCCTCGCCCAGCGGCAAGCCGAAAGGGCAGATGAGAACAGCAGGTCTTACCAGCAGTCTGAGGGTCACCTAGGACACAGACAGCAAGGTTATGGACAGCAAGATTACTATATACCTTATTAGGAATAGGACTGCTGTCTGCCCCAACCTCAGTTTATGTAGAGTCCCTGTTCAGAGGAGGCCCCAGGTGAGGCTGGTCAGGGCAGTTAAGGCCTATTAACACACTCAGGGCTTTGACATTATTTACCAAAAAACGTTCTCCTTTAAGGTGCTGTATTTTTATTACACTTTAAGGTACCACTCTGCATGCAAGTATTTTGCTATAAATGATCGAGGTGGCCGTTGCACCCATTTGGTGCCTAACACTCTGGCTCTTCACAGAGTTCCTCATAACTTTGCAGATGTGCTTTCTATCAGTCACATATTTTTTACTACAATCTGCTTTATTATAGAATCATTCTTTAAGTCCATTTTTTGTGACATTTCTGAGGCACTTTATCATGAGCGTCACTGTTTTCAGCATATCAGTGCATCTGTCTGTGGGTATGTGAGTCAGAAAAGTACTTGTAAAATTATCATTTAAAGTTTACTTCTGCAGTGGGTTAAACTCCAATGACTTCTTCCACACAAGGTGCTACATTAATTCTCATAAGAAAGGTCACGTCACTGATATTGCGCAAACATCGTGGCAGTTGAGATACACGGACTCTGTAGTTTTCCTCCATTTTGAAGAACTTAAGGTCGATGTTTTGGGTTTGAGGTTATTTTAAACAAAAGTTTAGCAATGTTCCTCTTTGAAAATCAGAGGGTTTTTTTGAAAACTGTTCCTTTCTTCACATTTTCTCCAGAGGAATTCGGTCTATTGGAACACCTTGTTTCACTTCTGATGAGATCGCTGCTATTATTGGAAAGTTGGCAGTTGGTTATAAATAAAAAAAAAGATCTCTGCCCAGTTCATACAATACTCTCAAAAAGCCACCAGCAGATTATATATAATACCATATATATGGTCTTCCAAATATGATACCTATATTGTTTTTGTAGCTAGAAAATCTCATTAGAACATGTGTATGTTTTTACTTAATATATGTATGCAGCAGCTCTAGTAGACAAACAGTGCATGCTTTCCTCCCAATAGCTTTGAAAGCCCAGCTTAACACGAAATTAACAAAATGTTGAAACAGCAACAACAGAGATTTTTATGCTTTTGTGCCTCCAGAAGGAAAGTCACATGGAGATCCCAGCAGCTCGAAGGGACCCCAGGTTTAATTCCTAATTAAGGTTCAGAACCAGATTGGGGACATGCTGCAAAGCTTTGAACACATAAATCGGAGACAAGCACATGCAGAAAGTCTTTCAGCTGTATCTAAGTAACAACATGACGTGACGGTACGGTTTAGCTCTGGCATGCTTGTGCTGCCAGCCGTGAAGTGGCCGGTGTCTATAAGCACAGCTGTGACTACAGAGCTGGAGCTGGACTAGCAGCTAAAATGCTTATCAGGTGATTTACTGGATCCTCAGCAGAGCTATCCTAGAGGTGATGCTCTGTGCAGAGGGCCCTCCTGCAACATCTGGGGTTTTACTGCTAGATCAATATTAGTGCAAATGCACTTGCATGTGCTACAGTCACACTTCATTTGGCTGTGCAGAGACATTGCTTTAGAGGGACACACTACTCTCTGAGGGGGAAGGAAAGGCAGAGATGTTCCTGTTGTGTTCATCAGAGAAGGAGCATTGTTAAAAACACCGAACATGCCCAAAATAGCTGCTTCTTTTGATTTTGTCAAATTAGCTTTACACCACACTAATACCTCACTAACACAGTCCTATTTGGAAAGAATGATGTGTGTGTGTAAACATAGCCCACAGCTCTCTGTCACAAGCCCTGCAGACTCCTACCGAAGGGAATTTACACAGGCCTAAATCTAATCTTGTTCAGAACAGACACAAAGACAGCCTGACTCCTCTCAAACTCTCAGCTTAAGCTATATAGTGCTTGCTTTGAGCAGCTCTCTGATTTCTCTGACAAAAATTGGATTTATCAAATCCAGTGGGAAATATCAGTGCAGAAGGCGTAAAATATGTCACCCGCCCTGACAAATTTCTCCCAGTTTATCCACAGAAGAGTTTGTTGAAATCCTCTGGAGAAAGCCTTGCAAAATGTACCTATGTTCCTACTAGATAGAGAAAATCTAGTATTAGCTGTGATAACCCAAGTATAGCAAGAGTAATTAGTGCCTTCGTCAGGGAAGACATTATCCAGCTGTGTCAAAACATGCAGGTTAGCTAATTTATGCTCAGCTTCCAGGAATCATGTCAACTTCAGCTAAGTAGTTTTCAGGGCCCTGAGTGCACCAATAGGCCTTAATTGCCCAGATCAGCTTCTCCTGGGATCTCTACCCACACACCCTCTGCATAAAGCTATTTAAGAGACATCTTTGAAGCTAGGGGTGTTTTTTCTGTGCTGTTGGTTGTTTGGGGGTTTTTTTGTGGGTTTTTTCTTTTTTTTTTTTTTTTTTTTTCTCTTCTAATGTAACCTTAGCCCTGATCTAGTGTTTGCATCACAATTACTGGTTTAGTGCTATAATGGATGTTTCTGTTCTGGAACTGTATCCTTGTTTGTGATGGAGCTGCTCTTGTCTGTGTTGCAGTTAGCCTTGTCTCCTTGTTTGCTTTCCTTGTGGACCAGTTCTTGTCTTGCTTCTCTCTGAACAACTCTCTCTCCGTGTCATCTGAACTTGGTATGTAGAGGTAAGTTACTTTACATTTAATTACGTGTGTTGTGTCAGTCTCTGACTCTAAAGGAAGACTTTTGAGAAGCTGTTATGTTTGGATATGAGGAAGGGTTTCTATCCTTGGTGTTCTGGTTGTTTGTCCCTTGGTTGTTGATAACCAGCTTTTGGTTAGCAGATACTTTTTACTAGCCTGTCACTTCAGAAGTCATAACAGACTGTATAGTCTCGCTTCCTTTACTCAGCTTTGTTGGGAAGCTCAGAGAAATGAGTTCTGTGCATATGTTCGTTAAAAAGCTTAGTAGAGTAATATTAATACTTGCTTCATTTGATTTAACAGAAAGGATTTGTGGAGTTAAGCACCGTGGAAGGTGAATGAAGATGGTTATGCAGTAATCCAGGAATGTCTAGGGTCATGCTGTTAAAAGCATAGGAAAGACAGGTGAAAAGGAGGTAGAGTTTGCACCCTTCAAAAATAGTAAGTACATTTTTCTGTCTGTGATATTATCAAGTAACTGTATGTGGTTTTGTCCTATACTAAACAGGAAAGCTGGCTGTCCTGATTGTAAATACTGCTATAATTGCTTCTGCCTTTGAGAAGAAAGAAAGCTAAATGATTTTTATAATTAAAGATTTAGCTAGGGAAGAACACTTTACTTAGTGTTATATGACCTAATAAACTGCCTAAGGAAGAAACTATGATTGTGAGCAGCAACCTTTCAAGGAGAAGAAGGGGTGGGAATACATGAGACTGTAATAGTATTCATTTCATTACTGGATTTATGGCAGTTTTTGTAGACCTAATGAGCCTTAAATTTGTACTACATAAATAATTTCCTCACTATATAAATACCATAAAGGTATATAGTGCGGGAAGGGATCTAGCTAAGGTAGTAACTCTTCAGCTTGTTTAATCTTACTCAAACATACTGGAAGATTTATCTGTCTTTCCATCTCTTTATGTGTAAACTGAAAAAGCTTGTTAAAAAATGTATGGCCTTTTGCCCCCCAAAAACTACATAAAAATATTACTGTGGTCAAAATCAGACAAACTAGAGCTACAGGATCTACAGTATCATTTTAATTGATTATTGCAGTAGTATTAAAGATATGACCAGAAACACTATTCTTCTCGTGACCAAGAAAGTCTGCCTGCTGTTAAATATTTATCTAACATTTCAGAAACTATATATATAAACTGCTGGATCTGCTCAGTCTTTGAAGGTGAATGCAGGCAAAGACTCTGTGAGCAGACTAGCATATTGTTTTGTTAATTTGCCTCATTAAGGAGACTTTAAACTCATTGAGGATTCTCCAGCCTTGCCATGTAAAAAGTAACAGGTGTATCTTGGATATTAATCTCTGAATTAAGACTAATTAAACTTTGCTGTGCTAATAATACAAACCAGAAGACCTGAAATCCTGAAATCTCATGTAGAGTTGCATCAGATCATTTAATCTGACTTCTTTTTAGCTTGTGCTTCTAGCTTTATAGATAAAAAGTCAAATAATTATAAGATAAGGAAAGTCAGAATTTGTTTTCCTTGATGAAAAATTCATGTTACCACTGAGGAGCAACACTTTCTTGTCATTACTGTCAAAGTAACCAGAACAGAACAGTGTGCTTTGCCAGTCTTGCTTAGTCTTCTCTCGTTCTCTGTGGAAGGTCTTGTCTTGTGCATTTGTTATTAGAAAATTGGTCTCTTTCTATTATTAATGTACTCTGAGTTGCTGCTAATGCTGCTGACCCAATGCATTTTATCAGCTCCTATGTTCTTTATAATACTCCTTCCTTTCCAAAAACTTTAGAGTAATATCTTGTTCTTTGACTGTCAGTTTGACCTGTTTGCAGCTTTAAATGTCCTGATCCCAACGATTTTTGTTTATTCATTATATATCTGTTCATGTAACTTTCCTGAAGTACGTGTGGAATGCTGCAGGATTAGCCTTGATGGGGATGCGAGTGCTTTGAAGATGTATACAGGGAGGAAGGGTTTGAGTGATTAGTTGTGCTGTGTGTGTTCCTGTGAAACTTTTGTGAAAGGCTGAATTTCAGTGCACCATGCTGTAGTAGATAACAATTTGTGCATTAAGGACAAGTATTCTGGTTGCATCTGCCTCAACTGTTTATTCTGCAGGTTTCATTTTGCAAAAGTTGTTGAATTTCCTGATTAAATTATTAAAGCAAGTGTATTTTTTTAGAAGTCTTAGCTTTGTTGCAGCTAGGAAAACACTTCAAGATTTGCATTCCCACACCTTTGCAAACACAGAACAGAGTATGTTCTAATCAAAGATTTGTAAACAAAGATTTAGCTCTGCTGAATATAAATGGCTCTAATGATTTTTATTGGATTCTTCCATAAATAGGATTTTGTGCAGCCACAAGCTAATGGAGGACTAGAATATAAATATTCATTACATATTCTTTTAAAATGAAGGAATGGGTTTATTTCTGTGGTTGTGGGTTCATTGTGATGGATCTTTTTATTTGACTTTTTAGAACTGTAAGATAAGGTTTCATATATCTAGTAGCATCTGAAATCAGTATTTTGGAAGAAAGCTTGAACAATTTCTTCGCACTAAGTAGGTAGCACAATCAAAAAACTTGGGTAAATTACAAGCAAAAGGGACTGTTAAGAAAGCATATCTGTTACTTTGTCTGTTCATGTATGCAATCTAAAATTTTCATTCTGAAGGGTCTTATCTTTACTAAACCTTGGCCTTAAAAGAAGTTTGTCTTAAACTAAAAAGTTTAAAACAACCATTCCTTAAAAGGATTAAAATCAGTGTTTCAGCCTTATGGAATTAACATATAAGAACCTAAAAAATTATAAAGAACAAAAAACAGGATCTGTAAGCACAATTTAAAATGAGCTTTTTGAGTACTGAACTTTTGAAATCCAAAATTCAGAAGAATGTCAAGCCTTATGGAGTGTCTTCACTTTCTCACCCCTACTTCCCCCAGGAAGTGCTGGGAAGAATCCAGGGCTGATCAAAACTTTCACACATCATCTTTGCCTTCTCAGGAAGCTTTCTGCTCCAGACTGAGGCTAGCAATCCTTGTGCAAATATCCCCATATTGTGAATTTGTAGTGATATTTATTTATCCTTGAACAGGAAGGCTGTTTTCTCCTGAGAAATACTGGGTTGAAAGGCAGTGAATTGAGAACAACAAAATGAGCTAATGACTTGAGTATGGATTGGGTACAAAAATGTTTTTAATTAGTCTTTCTCATGTTAGATGAGGTTTAGTTCCTTATATGCTTGGGATTTAGTAATGAAGTTTAGACTGTAGCAGAGAAAGAAGGGATAAAGATTTTAGTGAGTTTTGGTGATTTATAAGCATCTTAATTTTTTTACTTCTAGACTTTCAGACTTAGTTTTAAGTCAGTTTCCTTATCCACTTTGTTTTAAAATACTGCATAAAGAAAAACAGAGAAATGAGTCCTGTGAGCAATACACTTCTAGGCTTTGTTTGTAAGCATTCTGGAGCAAACTGTTCCAAAAGAAATAAGTTGTAAAAGAAGAAAATTATAATTCTGATGGATCTTGGGCTATTTGAGTTATGTGCAGGATGTTTCCATTTCTCTGTTACATTTGGACCATGGAGTAACTTGTCAAGGCAGAACTGGCCGAAGACAGCTGTCAAAAGAGGTCATGAAGGAGAAGACAACAGGCTAAAAACACTTCTTCAGGCAGATGTTGGCTATACAGGGTGATACAAAGAAAAAAGTTTGCATTGGTCTTGTTCTCTCTGTTATTTGTATTATATTTCCTGTTCTTTTCAGAAGTAATTCTCTTTTTTTATACACATCTGGTACCAGTTGAGTCTTACTTGGAGGATTGAGTGTGTCAAGGGCAGGGGAGGCAAATTGTTGTATAAACCTAGGCATGTGTATAAATGTTTCTAGGAACGGGGCCTGTCTTTTGACATGAAGATATCATTCAAATTAATAAAAGAAGGAAGTTCAGCATGTGAAATATGAAAGACTGTGGAAAAGTTTAAAACAAAATATGTATATATAAAGTGAAGATGTCTGAGAGTCTTGGATCTGAAATGAACTGTTTATCCTCATCTTTATGAATTATCAAAATTTTATATTACTGAATCTGTTCTTCCATCTCTGCTGGTAAAACTGAGCAAAAATCAGAGGTCCTGCACACTATGGCTTTTGTAATGAAGAGTCAGCATAAGAGGAGATGGTCATGAATCTGAAATAAAAGGGACTGATGGAAGACTATACTGTAGTTAAGTGCAATTATATCCAGAAAGAGTTTTATACAATATCCTACAAAAGACTAATCTAGGCAGTCAATCAGTATTGTACAGGGAGCAATGAATAAAGCATTAGTATGAACACTGAAGACAAATGATAGTTATGTGAATTAGAAACTTAAGAAAGGAATGTTAAACCTCCAATGCTTCAATTGTCAGTATTGCAGATGAAAAGCACTGATTACTTGCTTTAGTCAATAAAAGTGTACTATTAGAAACACATCTGCAAGGTAACTCATGGTTTTTAAAATTTAGGGTCTTAGACATGAAAATATATTTGATAAGGAAGGAAAAGGGATTGCTGTTATTCTTGATTAATTTTGGTTCAGGACACGATTACAGCTCTATCCTAATATTGTACATGATGAACATGTTTTACATGCTGGCCCAGAGAAGTAGGTACTGT
>Ga0181612_114664_pt1 | contig 11914 bp, 4 predicted proteins | sample HoacroProtozoa21_FD_119630 | JGI IMG/M metagenome (GOLD analysis project Ga0181612, IMG submission 119630) | Hoatzin crop microbial communities from Cojedes, Venezuel. Combined Assembly of Gp0051906, Gp0051904, Gp0051908 | reverse complement strand
GACGCAGCAGGAGACGGACGCGGCCCCGCAGTGCCGTCCCCCCTCGCGCCGGCCGCCCAGCGCCCGCGGCCGCGGGAGCCCTGGACGGGGCCCGCTCAGGGGGGTTGTGCATGAAGGGCTCTGCCCAAGCGACTGCGCGGCTGCGGTGGCTGCAGGCGCCGGGTGGGTGGCGGCAGGGCAGCAGCCTGCGCGAAACTACAGCTGCCCCTCGCCATATGTCGCCGAGCACGTAAACCACCGCGTCGCCCCGAAAGATGGGTCCCCACCCCGAAAGATGGGTCCCCACCCTGACCAAAGACGCGGCCGTGCTGAGAAAAACAGCGTTTTCAGTCAAAAAGCGTCTCATTTTCAGTCGGAGGCGTCTCGTTTACTCTAGATAAATTACGGCGTAATGAAGCGTGGCTGTCGTTAGCATAAACGAGTGTTATTAACAATATCGTTTGCAAACCAGCTGCACTCAGAGCTAGGCAGTCACCTCAATGAATCCTTTTTTAGAGTCAGTATTTTGTGGATTTAAACTCCGAAGCTGTAAAACGTGGAGCAAACTTCAATATAGGGAACAGTCCAGCATAAGGACACCTCGGTAAGCAACAGCCTCAGGAAAACCATTTCCATCTACTCTACTGATACATACCACAGCAATGAACAGAATAATTCAATTGATTTTTTTTTTTCAAAAAAAACCCCAAAACTTAAACAAAATGTCGTTATTTTGTTATACCAATAATGGCAGCATGAGGAAGAACGGGAGTATCATAAAAGGGAGTGCTTAATTGTATCACAAGCAATAGCACTTAGTGTCCTAGCAGGCGTTCGTTTGCTCTCTGGCTTATCTCCTGACGCTCTGTTGCAGGTCTTCCCTGTAAACCCGCGGCAACCTGACAGACCTGAATAAAGGCTGCAGGGAGATCCTTCAATTAATGGCGGTGGTGCTGCTGCCATCAGTCACCTGTAAGTGAATTCTGTCACATAATACATGAGCTATTATGCCCGCGGTAAGCAGTTGCAACCAATTTATGCCATACACATAGTATCCGATATTTAAATAGTCCTAGTAACACCGGGGCATTAAGCTTCTTGATGTGATGGCTCACACCAAAAAACAAACTATAGCGGTGACAAAGGACGCTGTGATGTGAGATTGAGGTTTTGCATACTCAGCGGATACTGTGTTACTTGAAGATCAGACGTACCTAATCAACAGCAAACAGCCTTCACCCTCACATGAATGTGAAATGAACTGTCTTTATGTCCGCAGCGAGTAACGGGGGCAGGGATGGGCTGAGGGACCTCTGGAGCCTGACCTCCCTATCTGGGTCAGTGCCTGTGAATTCTACCAGAAGTACTTCCAAGGATCTTCTCTCCAGATGGGGACACAGCAGCAGGGAGGGAGGACACGACACGGTAGCTTGTCACCCCATCCCCAGAGTGTCCGCAGTGTGGGGTGGTCTTCAGTGGTGCCTTCCCCTGTCCCCTTGCAGGGAGGGAAGCTGCAGCCGGTAAAAGTGAGCTGATTATTTCAGTTACCAAAGGGAGCTTATTTTTCCCCAGATAGTCACTTACTGCAAATTTTCCCATTCCAATCATCAGACAGAAAAGTCTTTAATTCCAGCTGAGGGACTAAAGCTTTCTCAGCACTGGTTGCTGCCTACTACAAAAGTTGTCTTCTGCTCATTCAAACAGTTGAGGGAGAGAGGGCAAACACGGTCATAGATATCTCTGTCTTCTCACCTCTTCCTTCTCAACAGAAGCTGGTATAATTTTTATTAGTTTTCTTATTCTCTAATCCTTGTAGAAAACTCTTGAGTGGACCAAAAGAAAAAAAAGCAGGAAGAATATAGTCTCTGCTTCCATTTGTAAGTGCTGCTCAGGGTGTTGATGAAGATAAAGACTTGTGAAACATACAAGGATTTTTGCTTTCGTTTGCCCTAAACTATTTGAATAAGCTAATGGTATGTAGAAAGTTCATAAATACAAGCCATAATTCTCCCCTTTTCTTCCCTCTATCCTGATCTGGAGCAGAAGCATTACCTCACGCTACTTATCTTTCCAGAAAATGCCAAAGTGAGCAGCAGAGCAAAGAGTTGGGCAATAGCCTCTGTTGTACGCGGGGCTGATTTGTTTCTACTGCTGCCATAAGCTTTGTGTTCTTCCAGCTCTAAAATCCATGGTGGGCTAAGATGCGGAAAACAACTCCCAGAGTAGTCTCAACTGTAAATGAATGCAACTACTACACACAAATAATTGGAGCATTAAAACCCTGTGTTAATATAAAGCCTTTCGGTAATGCTCTGATCCATAGAAATTCTGTGAAGCTTTTGCTAACCTTTTTTTTTGCTACATGATAGTCTGCATATAAGCTTTGTAAAATTAAAGCAAAGTATAAGCTACTGTTTAGCACCTTACATAGATTCTCAAGGAAGAAGCCGATAACAAGAAGTAGTATTTTCCTGTGCTTGCAGCTGAGATTAGCCTGAAATGCTACTTGTGATGCGCAGAATGATGCTGGATACATCTCCTCACTCTTAAACTCTGTTGTAGAGAGTCTGGTATCCGAAATGCTCCATCATCCTTTAATGTGAATTAGCAATTGGTCTGAGAGATGGCTAACTTGGGTACTTTACAGCTAGATGGCTAACTTGGGTCCTTTACAGCTTTTCTGGGTCTGCTTTTGTCCAAGCCGAGAGGACTGCTGAAACTGGTGCTCATCTCCAAGTCTGGGGAGGCCATGAGACTCAGGCAATATTTACAAGTATAGAAGGGCTGCTGGGCTTTAAGTAAACCATACAGAGTGGTCCCAGCCCCAGTGTAGGTTAGCCTTCTGTCACCGGTTTTCCCTTCTGAGGGTGAAAACTTTCTAAGGGTGAAAGCTTTCCAAGGGTGAAGCTTCCCACTGCACCATGCTCCCACGCAGCTGGTTCTGCGCTTAGGTCTATAACAAAGTTCCATCTGTGCCGGCCTCCTACTCTTCCTCCCCATCTGGCAAATCCACTCATTGCCGTGACTACAGAAAGCTAAATCAGATGGTTTCATTCTGATTTTGCTACCTTATTCCTTGAAGGTATTCAGTAACTGGAAAGCAGCATTGATTCAACACCTCAAACAGCTCTAGTTCCTGTCAGATGACTATGCTTATCCACTTCATGCTACTCCCTGTCTGTCCACTGTGGACTAGCTCTACTGAAAGTGTAGGAAACAGTTTTGAGGATATGCAGTTGATGAACTTAGACTTAAGTCATATAGACAATTAAATTTTGCTTTTCGAACTGAACCCTGAATGTGTCAGTAAAAACAAGCAGCAGAGTTTGACCTGAACGGAAGTAAGGTTGTAGGAAAGTTCCACAGAGAAGTTGCAGACGGGGTTCACAATCCTTTAAGCTGATGTTTAAATACAGATCTTGGAAATGGAGAACTCTTGTGGAATTTCATTTAAACACTCACTGTTACCTTTCTCTAATGCTTTGTTACGACATGGCGGAGCATGCTTTCCTCACTGCTGAAATGGGAATTAGGCAGGACTAGCTTTTTGTTACTAAAGCAGTAACTGAAATGTTGATTGGGGGAAAAAAAAAAAGAGTTGAAGCATCCTCTGCTGATCAGTGCCAGGATTTAATGTAAATACACTCAAATATCACAGATAGCTAGACACAGAGGAGGCTCATTTGCAGACCTAGCAGAAAGGGGATTAACTGAGAAAACTGAGAGCATAAGGACTCCTGGACCATTCGAGAGGAGTCATAAGAGAAGTCTAGCTGATAGTTGTAAGCAGCATTTAATTTAACTTGGACTGTGTCAGTTTCTGTTCATGATCTCAAACCCTGGCTGTTCGTGTGATTACTGTTGGTATGAGCAGTGTTTTGTTGAATATGCAGGGTGTGTCTGGAAAAACAGGAGATAGAGTGCTAGAGATTCATTTTTGTGCCTACTAATACTGACATTGCCATAAAGATTGAAATCAAACCCGTATGGAAAACAGATATGGAAACATCAAGTTTTCCCGACTTATCGTTGTCGTATTCTGCAGTGCAATGTCAGTATGAAAAACTTAAATAGGTTAAGCTTCCGCTGATAACACAATGGGATGAAATTCTGTTATTTTACTGGGTAAAGATGTGGGTCAGTCAGTTACTATTACAGAGTGATTAGATTGCTCAAGAGGCTTTGAAACAAATGTAACTAATGAATTAACCTCATTCACAGAGTGTGAAATCTGTTCTAGGAGAAATGCCAACTAGTTCGAACAATACTAATTATGGAGTAGCAACAACAAGGGGTTGTCGAAGCTGTAGCTCATTCCTCAGTGTTCCTGGTGTAACTGGGAAACTGGTGTTCCGTAGCAAATCTGCTTGAAAAAAGGTGAGATGACAAAAGCAACCTGCATTTCTGAAAGTGGGAGCATAAATCAAATCCCTTGCAAGGTCAAATAATCCTCCTTTAAGGGTCCTTACTCAAGAAGTGAGCTACATACTAGCATTCTGCTGCAGCGCAATGAACTAGCAGTAGCTGTATGTGTTCCCTAGATGGGGAAAGGCATCCTAGAGTCTTGATTCTAGTCCCAGGGACTTGGGTTTTCACTAACCTGAGATTTTCTGAAATGTAAAAGTGAACCATCACTTAAACTGCTCAAGTTTTTGTTCCTTGTTAATCTAAGTTTCACTGTAAAACCATTTACAGTATTTACTGCTTTACAGAACTATCACCTTCATTAAACCAAAGACATTGTTCAGATCTGGAGTTGTGCTATAGCTTTGCACAGGCTGATAATGATCTGTGTTCTACTTTTAAAGCAGGGACTAAAAATGTTTACAGTGACAATAAATGGCTTCTTCAGATGAAGAAAGAAAGATGGTTTTAAGCCCTAAGTTCTACTCGTGCTATCCAAAGCTTAGACAGTTTCATTTCAGGAAAGACTTGAATCATGTGCAGTAAAACACTTGTTCAATTGCAAGTTATGTGATATCGGTACCCCTGAGTAGGGCTCTGCTAACATCCTGAATTTTATACCAGAGTGAATCCAGTGACAGCTTCATATGCCAGTTCTGAGATACTCAGCACTTTATTGAGCTTTTATCATCGCTAAATATGATTACACTGAAAGTGACTCTAAGCTTGTTGCCGTTGTCAGTTTCTTGACGGAGAATCAATATTTGATTCACCACATAATTCCATGTTAAGGTCGGATCTCACTTCGGATGTGGTATGCTGACAAGGCTTTAAAAGTTACGGAAAATTGTAGGCTCAATTGTTACCTTTGAACTTTCAGACAAGTGGTGTCGATTTCGTGCAGAAAAACCACAGGAGAGGTCACTCTAGATCAGTTCAAACTAATCTTGTAGAACAGTTGCCTTAATTTTGAATAACATGTTACATGCATAATACTATCACGTCCAGTGATAAGAAATGAAGAAACAGGATGAAAAATTGATGTAGTAAAGTCAAAACAACTAGGTCTGGCAAGACTGTGACCTGGACACTGTGCTACAAGGACATATAGGTGACTATCAAGGAAGGTCAGGATCCCAGAACTGTCACAGTGAGGTGTACCTGTTGCTGAGATACTAAGCATGCTCCATTACTGAAGGTCTAAAGAACAATATGGATCTTCCTGGTGTAAGAGAGTTAGTGATTTGCCCTTGTTCCTCCCTGTCCCCCTCCAGAAAAGGAAGGTAGCAAAGGAGTCTTCACAGACTTCATGCTGCCACAGATGTTGCCTTCAGTCTGAAGGCACGACAGAAATTAGAACCGTGAGCTCCCTTGCTGGTGAAGATCCCACATGACTTATTTTAAGAGCGTGAGACTGTGCAAGTGGCTAACCCAGCGTCCCCTAATGTGGATCCTAGGTGACAGACTGCACAGTTTAAATGACAACTTGGTATATACAGCTGCAGAACATAGCTATGTGTCTCAACATTTGTCTGGTAAGAAAGTGAAACATTTTCTTTGGTGTTACGGGGAGGAGCGTGAGCCATTACTAATCAGTGAGGAGATGCAAAAGAGCACGAAAACAAAGCTGAAGGTGGTAGTCAGGGCTGGTCATGGTACTGCCCTACCTTTCAGATGAGAAATCTTGCTCTTTTTGCCCTTGACACTTGTGTGTGTCGTGGCAGGGGAAGTGCTGCCTGTGAATCCTAACATCAGAAAAACAGCCAGCAGTAGACTGTAGCTTGAGAAGGGAGTAGCAGGCACTCAGCAACAGGCCACCTGGCCAAGAAAGGTGCTGTCAGGCAGCACCAAATTCTGTGGGAAGACGTGGTGGATACGTAGAAATGCTCACTTTAATACTTGTCCTCTCAGGTTGGCTGTGGACTCCCAGCATCAACAGCTGGAGTACAGCCCGGCTGCTTGTTACAAATGGGTCTGGCCGCGTACCAAACACAGTAACTCTGCTAATGGTGTTTATTTGTGTATGTATTTGACATCAGTATAACTTAAAATTGTGTTTCTTTGAAACTTACCCTTCAAAATCAGTGATATTTACCTGGCATAGTAACTCCAGCCCTTCAGCTTTCCCACGTGAGAAATTCCCCCATGGGATGGCTTGCACGCTGCAGCAGCACAGTGGGCCCCTCGTCCCCGGCGGACAGGACTCCTGAACACTGCACTGTGTCAGAAAGGGGTCCCCCAAGGGCCACCAGCTGTCATCTCGGACATGGCCGACACAGAAGCTGGTGGGATTTACTGTGTGTCTGTGTTAGGTTTTTTGAGCTGCTTAGCAGCTCACCACAGATAACAAGTCACATTTCTGCAGCTCAAGGAGCGTCATGGCGGAGACAGGGCTCCCGTGGCCTGCTTGCACTGCAGTGCGGTCTGTGGGAAGATCCCAGGAAGAATTCCCCGGGAAGGGTCTGGTACTCACTGCTTGTATGCATCACCGTGTATGCCCCTTTTCTGTAGCTGTAGCTTCCTCGCAGAGATGTAATAAAACCTCATGGTCTATTTGTCTAGAGACAAGGAAAGGCACGTGGCACGTTTCCACCGTCACATTTTGCTTATGGTTTGACCAGGTTTGTCTGACCTAGTTCTGTTTCCGTTCAGAAACTGGGCTTAATGGTGAAGTCCTGGAAATGTTCCCAGCTGCTAGAGCCAGGCTATTCCCTCTGCAGTAATTAATTGCAGTTCAAAAGCCCTTCACCAGCTATGTATCATGACATTAACATAAAAAGACGTCTTCTCTGTGATTCTAAGCTTTGAACAAGCTTCTTATGGTGGTGAGACTTGTATTCAGTTTCACAAGGGCACCATGGGACCCTGCTCATCAGTTGCTTTCTGCTAAATACATACTGACCTGGAAAATCTCTTTCCTGTGTACAGAACTGTTATCACAGAATAAAAAGAAGCTTTGGATTGTTTTGACTAAGCTGGGTGTGATTTTTTATTCCAGTGTAACTTTCCATCATTTGCTAAAAAGAATTTGGGAACAAGTATAATACATTGAAACTTGATACCCAATAATAATTTGAATAGCGTGAGGCTGCTGCGGAGGGCTGAACACTTATTACAGATAGGGAGAATTGTTAGCACTAACCGTCTAGCAAAGAAGCAACTTTTGGTTGAATTAAGGTACTGGAATCATGCTCATTAGATCTAAATCATGTAAAGGACCTAGTAAAGAAGGGTCCTGTTTTCTGTGTACAGCTAGCTTCATCTAGAAAAGCTTTGGACTTTTCCAAATCTCTGGTCACCTTCCATGAACATGTACATAAATGTGCTGGGTCAGTAAGTTAAAACTACACAAGGAACCTCTGGTCCTCAGCTTTTGAAGGTTCCCTAGCTCTTACAGTTTAAAATGCAGGTTTCTTTGCTGGGCTTGCCGTTAGGAATATGCAGCCCACAAATCAAAATGTTGTGTCTGATCCCCCTTAATGGATGAACGCTGTCTCAGTATGCCATTTAGTACACACACCTTTAACAGACAGCAGGAGACTACTGTAAAACCTATTGATTCTACTGCTTTATAAAAAACAAGAGGTTTGAATTCCCCTGGAACACATATTCTTGTGCCTAAATTGGCTACTGACTGTGTGAATTGTAGAGGAATCTCCTTCTGGCATTGCAGTTCCTGTCATGGTTCCTTTGAGATTTCATGGACTTAAACTATGACAGCTCCACTTGCTTCCAGTTTACTGAGAAGCATGGAGCTATTGCCACAGGCTGGTACAGGCTTCAGACTGGGAGCTACTGCGTACCTGCCCTGGCGAGGAAGGGTTTTCTGAAAAGTTGCAGTTTGGGGAGGGTAAGTCGCTCCTAGTTGAGGTGCTCAATCAGAGGTATATGTTTGATATCACTGAAGACCAACTCAATCATCATAATTTCCAGCAAAGGCCAGAAATCCTGTGTAAAGAGTGCTTCTTCACATGGATGGAAGTGACTAGGATGGAAGTGACTACTTTAGAAGTTACAGTGAATCCTCTCCTGCACAATTTATATCCCCTTCTTCAAAACAAATCACATAATTTCTTTTATGTCCAGTTCTAGCCTCTCAGCTGCATTACTTGCTGCTCTTAAGCTCGTGTGCAACCATTGAAGCAAGCCATAGGATGTGTTTTTAAAGACTGATGTTGCAAAAGATTAATAGAGCTTTGCTGTTGAAAGGGTCTGAGCCCTGGCCCCACAACCTTCCATTGTGGAGTGCTCAGAGGTACCAGAAGCGGTTCCTTCAGCAGGGAGGCCCTGTGTAAAATGGAATTGTCTTACTAACTGTCTGTTAGTAGGAAGGCAAATAATGTGGAAGACTCTGCTAGTGTGCGTAGTAGAGGAAGGAATGTATGGTGCTTGGGTTGTATTTCATGTTAAAGTGAGTCAAACTCGCTGGAAGTGAAGATGAATGGAAGAGTTTGAAAAATAAGTAGGACCAGGGCTTTGAGGAGCTGTTAGCAATTGAAAACATGGCCATCAGCTCTACACTGAAAGGGGAACCTTCCAAAAGCTGGACATCACTCATAGGTCCTGTTTCTCTAACTGCCACAGTAATCAGCTAAAGACTGACGTCAGGACTCAGATGTATGGACTCATATATTTTCTGTCTGCTGGAAAACATTTCCTCTACCTTGTAGAGGCTGCTTATATCCCTTCTGCTGTGCTTGTGTTATTTGCAAAGCTTGCCTTAGCTTTCCTGACACCTGGAGAGGGAAGGGGTGGTCCCCTTGGACAGTGTGTTAGAAGGAGAGTTCAAGTGTGGTTCAGTAGCTTTCAAAGGAGGTCTTGGGTATGTTAAGCACAACACTTCATTTAAAGTCAGAAGACTGAATTGTGACACCCTTCAAAGAAAGGGAAGTTGTTACTTTTAGGACAGCTCCTGTGGCGCTATCATGTCCCTGAAAGTGTTCCTAAGGCAGCAAAACTAGCACGTATCTGCACTGCGGAATGGGTTGCTTTCAAAGCACACAAAGCTGAAACACCTCAAAGCTTAGCCTCGTCTCATCTTGTCTACAGTTTCAACTTGTGTCACTGCTTTGAAATGCAAGATAAAATGTAGACTTAGGTGTCCTTGAACTCAACTGACTTGAGGAAGCCACAGATGTGATGGACCTGCATTTTGCAGGCAGGAGGCGAGGATGCAGGCATGTCTCTGCCCTTTGTCCTTAGTTCAGTACAGAATGCAATAGACTGTTATTGACCCAGATCTCAAGGATCAAAAAACAGGGGAGTTTAGGCACTAGTTTTCCGAACAGTAGGCTGGATGAAGTAAGATGAAAGTGTCAGGGATTCTTACTTGCTCCTTTTCAGTCATCTGAGCTGTTACAAGTACGACCACCTCGCTATCCTTAGGCCCTCAGCTGAATTTTAATGGCCTGTGTAGAAAGTGTTTAAAGCTCCCACTACAGACTCCTCAGTGTTCCAGACAAAGGTGCAAAGTCTTGGTTGCATCAGAAAGGTTTAAAGTCAAATCAGCCATCATAAAATTTAATAAAGCAAGTGAAAAAATTCTGCTGGTCCCCAGTGGTCCCCAGTAGCAGCACTTCAGGTATACTGTCTTGAGAACTGTAAACACTTATCTGTGTTTTTATCTATTCACTATTTGATTTGAAAAAGGTGTAGCAGACCTTTAAATATTCCCTGAGCAATTGTGGGTGAATCTGTAGAGTTAAGCTGTATGTAACCTGGGATAGAGTACTCTCAAAGCTGAGACAAGCTAGTGCAGCAGTGGTTCTGTTTCTTAGACTGAAAAGTGGGATAGAAAACTCATTCCTCTCACAGCTGACAAACACATGTGCACATCTGCTGGATCTATGCTTGCTAAATAGACCTGGAATTGCTGTTGCCTTGCAGAACCTGAAATATAGATGGCAGATGGTTATCTAACATTAAATACTTGTCAGAAGTCTCAAAAGCTAATTTCAGTGCTATACTTTGTTCTTTAAGGGAAATAGGTTTGATGATTGGAAGCTAATAGTTTTGTTAGAAGTATCATGCTCAAGAGGACAAAAGTGTTATTGTTTTTCAGGAATAGTGGAAGTCCTATAGGTGCAAGGCATGGTCTGTTGGAACTAACAGAGGTAAAATCTCAAGCAAGGGCTTCAGGATGCTGGTTATCGATGCCAAGCTAAATTGCATATATCAAGAACTTTGCTTCACGGTTCTCACGTCTAAATAAACTTGTGACTTCAGTTAAGAATGTTCTCCAAGGATGTACCAGTCCTGCCCATAAACTTGGTTGTCTGATGCTAGTCTGTATAGCTTATGTGGATGGAAACAATTGGTTTTGTGGCCGGAGACCACAAAATCCCTTTGAGGGACAGGGATCAAAGTTCTAGCTGGGGCGGGTGCAGGGTGAGGTTCAGTAGCATCTTGGGTTGTAAAGCTTAGGGGGCACACTGTTCTGCAAATACACACACTGATGTTTGGGTTACTGCTCTAGAAGCCAGGTTAGGCTCGGTAAGGTATCAAGGTCTCCTAATGGTTAGAAAAACAGTGAAGAGCACAGCTGCAGTAGTGATTAAATTTACATGCTAATTCTGCGTTCTTTGAGTAATTGGATTGTTTCTGGCAGAGTGAAGGACCTGGTCTTTTCTCTAGGGTTATGGCTGGGATCCATCAAATGCTATGGTACTCATGGCAGCATGTTCTTTCTTGGGTGCCTAATCTCAGGCAGAAAACATGAAGCAGTAACTCTGCATCTTACCTCTTGTGAAAACAATACCAAGAGGACGTGTGCCTTTAAGTGAAAATGGGGAAACAGCTGGGAAGGACAGAGTAAAGTGAAGCAACTTCATAACCAAAACAGCATTACAGTATTGCAGAGAAATACAAGGTAGCAAGGGGACACTTCCCAGAAAAGTTTCCCTCTGCAACAGTCAGTTCATTTACTATGGCAAGAGTGAGCAGTCTTAGACTGACTTGGAGCTTCCCCTATGGCAGTAACCAAAACAAAGATGTGATAGACTTGCTGGTTCCTCTAAACAGTCTGCATAGAAACCTTTCAAAGGGATTTTTCATTGCGTAACAGTAGGGGCAATCACCACTGCCTCTGACGTTAAAAAGTAAAACCAGAATCAACTTGGAAGTGTAGTATTTAGTGGGAAATGGAGAAGTTAAATACAAGAATTGATCACATTTGTCTCACAGCCATCTTTGTAACAGGACTGATAAAGGGCAGTGATTAACTCTCGCTGCAGGAGACTCCAGGGGCTGTGTCTGACCATCTTCTGGCTGAGACCCCGTACCTGCTCTGGAGAGACATTTGAAACTTGATCCAAAATTCTAGCTGAGTGTTTAGATGTTTGTGGGAAAGGTTCAGAGCAAAACAGGTGTGAAAGCTGTGGAACAGACAGGTCAGTTCTGGGCCTGTAAGGACAAAGCATGGCACACCCATAAACGTGCAGCATTCTGATGGCTATGAACCTTCAACTGCGTTGCACACCTCATGGGTCACCCGGACACGAATGCACCAGCAAAGGAGTCTGGCCTGTTGTGG
>Ga0181612_143398_pt1 | contig 11916 bp, 6 predicted proteins | sample HoacroProtozoa21_FD_119630 | JGI IMG/M metagenome (GOLD analysis project Ga0181612, IMG submission 119630) | Hoatzin crop microbial communities from Cojedes, Venezuel. Combined Assembly of Gp0051906, Gp0051904, Gp0051908 | reverse complement strand
TCCTCCAGTCCTCAGGCACCTCTCCTGTCCTCCAGGACCTCTCAGAGATGATGGAGAGTGGCTCAGCAATGACATCTGCCAGCTCCCTCAGCACTCGTGGGTGCATCCCATTGGGGCCCATGGATTTGTGGGTGTCCAGTTTGCTTAAATGATCTCTAATCCAATCATCCTTGAGAAAGGGATGGTCCGCCCTTCTCCAGGCTTTCTCTCTTACAGCCAGGGACTGGGATTCCTGAGGCCCAGCCTTAGCAGTGACGACTGAAGCAAAGAAGGCATTCAGTAGCTCTGCCTTCTCTGTATCCTCCATCACCAGCGCACCCACTTCATTCATCTGTGGCCCCACATTTTCCTAGTCTTCCGTTTGCTGCTGATGTACTTGAAGCCCTTCTTGTTGTCTTTGACACTCCTTGCCAAATTTAATTACAGGTGGACCTAATGGTCATTGATGGATGGAAACAATTTTTTCATGAATTATGTGAAAACTGACAATACTCCAATATCTATGAATAATTCATTTAAATTTCTAAAGATACAATATCTTACTTTTACATTTTTACGATAAAATTGGTCCTAATTTGATTGTATGTGTTTTTAGCTATCTGCTCACTGCTTGCAGCAGCAATTTTTTAATTTTATAGGTTCACCTTTAATTTAAACTCACAAGTAAAACCACATTTTACCGATCCAAACAAATGAAAGTCACTTGGTTTGTATTCACTGATTTCTGCAAATACCTGGTTAGGTCTTAATAAAAAACACAATCAAAACAATTTCATACCAAATTTCCACTTTTGTAGGTGATTATGACCTGCTGGAAAGCACAGCCCAGTCTCCCCTAGGTAAGAAGCAAACCCGTGGAATGTTTCTCTTTTTACTTTAACTCTTTTAAAAAGGAAGTGCCAAGCTTTTTCTCCTGCCATTTAGGTATTATTTTCTAATCAGTTCTAATTATGGTGACACATTTTCTGGTGCATTACTTTTAGCAGTATTAAAAAATTTATTCCTCCACTATTGAGCCTTATAATCTAGTGAGCATGTCATTATATATTATATCTACCTGCTTAACAGTAATTACTAAATGGTGTTAAGGAAAGTCAACACTGTGATTCAGTGGTTATTTTCCACAGAAAACTAGGGATAAATGTGCAAGACTAATTTAACAAAGTTTGACAAGTAATGCAATGTTCTTAACTGAGTGCTGTGATTAAATAGATATATTCTGCTGCATGGATGGCAAATAGATTCTCTAAACATAAGGTCACTGCTAGTGTTATCAGCCACTTGACTAAACTGCTCTCAGAATGCGAAGCAGCACAACCTTAATAAAAAAACCACACTGGAAATTTCCATCAATTTTGGTCAAGGTACAGCTCAGATGTCAAAAGCTGTAATAGTTTGATAAATGGAAACTTCTGTTGTGCTGGAGAAGAATAAGTGCAACCAGCAGCCCATCTCTAACTTTCAGCCAGGTCACAGAGCTCTGGCAAGAGTAATGGTGCTTAAAAACAAGCACCAAGGGGGTCATCCCACCTTAGGCAACCTCAGCAACAACGTGAGGGTCAAGAGACACCTTCCTCTTCTACCTCCAGCCCTTGTTTCCTGATGCAGTTTAAAGCCTTTGGACTGTGTCTGTGAAAGTTATTTAAGAGGTAGTCCTTATATGAGATTAGCCAAATAATTAGGGTAAAAAGAGAGAAAAAGGACAAGTTTTGAGCATACTTGAAAACATTTGCTTTAGAATAAGGTTACAAACTGGGACTGGAACAAGTAACAGGCAGAGGAATGTAAGATGCTCTGAAATAGGTTTGAAATTGTCAACTGAAACTACACAGGGCACCCGGAGGTGTAAATAAACTCATTGCTATGAAGACAGAGATGTGGAAGAGATTCCCACTCCATCTTTCCTTTGTTTTCCTACAGACCTTTCTCACAAAGTCACTAGCAGATCAGAGCCTAGGCTTGTAGATAAATGAGTGGGATACATGATATCTGACTGTGGGAGAAATATTCAGCTGCCTCACCATAGACATTTAATGGCTATTTTACATATCCTACAGTATCCTGCCTGGCTTCCAGCAGCTGCTCTGAAAAATCTTGTTAGCCTTGTGTTTTCTTGCCAGTCCCATGTGTGTGCCTCAGATACAGATCATCTTCAGTAGCACAAAGTGCCTACCTATATATATATCAGCTCTGGACTTAATCTTTAGCGATCTGAAGTGTAAATGTCTACATCGTAACTCTATTCTCTAGATGCTTTTCAGAATCAATGGAGAGAAATGTACCTTTACCTGACCCTTGGTTTAGGTACCCACTTGAGAATGAGATCTTTGGTGGCCTGGAGGCACTGACTATACTGGTTAAATATTTTTTGCTCTCTAATGACCAGCTGTAGTAGTAGACATCCATAGGTGCCTGTTGTAGAACTGGGTCATTAAAGATGTCATCAAATTTGCAAGATGCCATGGAAGTCTTCAACAGATAACCAGACAAATAGTACCCCCAGTAGCACTGTGAGTTTTTCTTTGGTCATGTTGCAAGGGGAGGGAGCATATGTCCTGTGGTTTGCTTCAGCAATGTCACATTTCCAACTGTACTTGACATAGGGGACATCAGCAGAAACTGCACTGAAGATGGCTGGTCTGAACCTTTTCCTCATTATTATGATGCCTGCGGCTTTGATGAAAATGAAACAGAGTCCGATAACCAGGTGGGAATTAATCTCATAACTGAAAACAGATGAAGGGGGGGAGCAGCAGGTTGCTTTTTGCCCTGCCTCTGGTCGTGTTCTGATTTGATGCTGATTAGAATGAAACAATCAGATATTTATGGGCATAAAAATGTGAGAAGCAAGATTTTAATCCTTCCTAGCCCTGTACAGAATACTTCCAGAATATGAGTGTTTGCTGTTGATACAGAATGTAGCTTCTAGAAGCATGGGCTAGACCCCAGTTCTTCCCCTATTGACTAAAGAATCCCTTATCCAACTGCTTTTTTTTTTGTACAGATACATGCACAGTGGTCAAAGAAATCTAGACAGCCTTTGTTAGCTCGCTGACAAACAGGCTTCACAGTATGCATACCCAAGGGTACGCCTTACATAGAGCAACCCTCTAATATACAGTGAGATATCAGGGGAACCAAGAGGAGAAAACAACCAGTCTGTTCAAGAGACAAATCCTGCCTATGGTTCCCCCTGCACGTTGACAGGATAAAGAAGGTGTGACCGTAGGTGAACCATTTAACCATGTTTTCTTTGCCTCCCAAGGATTACTACTATCTGTCTGTGAAGGCTCTGTACACAGTGGGATACAGCACTTCTCTTGTTTCTCTCACCACCGCCATGGTTATCCTGTGTCGTTTCAGGTGAGTCAGGACATGAGCAGTGAGCTGTTCAGTCACTGGAGGAAAGAGGCTGGAGCTCATCCGCCCAAATCAATGTTTAAGCTTTTATCTCACCAGAGGTAGAAGAAGAGGGAGACAACCCTTTAACAGAGTTATTGCCCCAGCTTCAACACACTCCAGCAGTCACATTTCAGTAGACTGTAGATACACATGCAGAAGCTGTGGGTGTATTTTATGCAACTGCAGTAGCTGCATTGGACTGGGTCTGCTTTATGATACCCTACATACTTTTACAGGACAATCCCCAGAACCTCCTTTTGGTCAGGTTTAGGGTCAGTGTTATCCACAGTCTTAACTTTCAGATGTTGCTGTTCTTATCACCAAGACATGAGGAGCTCTAGGCGTGCATACAGCTAGGGCTAGTGTGCTATTTCCATGAAAGAAGTCTTTTTTTCTTTTTCTTCTTTTCCTCTCCCTTGCTCTTTCCTCTATAGGAAGCTTCACTGCACTAGAAATTTTATCCACATGAACCTCTTTGTTTCATTCATCCTACGTGCAATATCTGTATTCATTAAAGATGGGGTTCTTTATGCTGAACAGGATGGCAACCACTGTTTTATCTCAACGGTAAGTAAAACCAAAGCCAAAGCCTTTTGCTTTACATTTTTCAGCATGAGATAATAAAAAACAGTGAGGCAGGCAGCAGTCTGTTTTGTATCATAGACTGAGAAGCTATTGGGAGAGAAGTAAATTGGTGGTAAACTTCCCTCCAGGTTCACAGCAAAATTGTGGGAGTTATTGTCCTATGAAGTCATCAGTGTCTAGCAATCCATCCTTTAGGACAAATCTACAAGTTTTGGTTTCTGACTCTACTCAGATTATTTCTCTGTTTCACAGATCTGCACAGGGATAGGTGGGAAGAGAACAGACACAGGAAATTTCCTTCATCTGAAGGTCTGGTTCTTCTCCAGAGCCTTATTTGTTCTGAACGTCAGGCAGAGTCTGCGTAGAGAGGGTGACCATTCAGACACAGAAAATACCCCTGGCAGTCACGCTCTCAAAAAAATCATGGGAGCTAAACAGGTGTAGGTCTCCAAAATGTGTGGTTTCATGAAAAGCAGTCTCTTTCACAGGTGCACTTAGCTACATATTACATGTAAACCCCAATTCCTTTAACATTTAAGGCTAGAATTTGATTTGATAAATCAGCTCACCAGACATAATTATGATGGATTTACAGTGAGTTCCCAAACTGAGATCTCTTTTATCTATCCAGTTATGAACTAAATTTGCTATGAGTCACTTCCACAAGGAAAGTGCAGCTGTGTAGACTCTTAGTCAACCTTTTCTTTCCCATTGGAATTAGTTTTTGCTTTTAATTCTTCTTCCTGATAAAACTGAAGCCATGTTAGGTCTGTAGTTTGTTCACACCACATGTCTAATAATGGCATCTGCCTCTGTTTTGAAACACTTGAAGCATAAAACACATTAAAATCAACCATCTAATGACCAGCTCTTCGGGCCTGGTAGAGCTTCCATGAAGAAACTCAAGATCTGATGGTTTAAACGTATCGGTTGTGGTTTTGTCCCAGAGGATGGAGCGCAAGTGCGAACCAGTCAAAATTGTCAGCCTTCCATTGCCCCAGGCAGGAGCTTCTAATTCATACATTGATTCTGCTCTAATTTGTTGAGAAGTCCTACCTGCATAGTACTAATGATGTCTCACTGGGATGCAACACTGGAAAGACAAGCCAGTCCTACTCTCACAGAGTCAGTGTAGAGTTCAGTTTCCACCTAAGGCTTTTATCATAGAATCATTTAGGTTGGAAAAGACTTTTAAGGTCATCAAGTCCAAACGTGACCCTAACACTGAGAAGTCCACCACTGAACAATGTCCCTAAACATCAACTCTACTCGCCTTTTAAATATGACCAGGTATGGTGACCCAACCACTTCCCTGGGCAGCCTGGTCCAATGCCTGACCACTCTTTCAGCAAAGAATTTTTTCCTAATATCCAGTCTAAACTTCCCCTGGCACAACTTGAGGCCATTGCCTCTTGTCCCATCACTTGCTGCTTAAGAGAAGAGACTGACAGCCACCTCCCTACAACCTCCTTTCAGGTAGCTGCAGAGAGTGCTAATGTCTCCCCTGAGCCTCCTTTTCTCCAGACTAAACAACTGCAGTTCCTTCTTTCTTTTTTCTTTTTTTAATTCATCTGCTGCTTTTGAAATGAATGAAATGAATGAAAGCTTCTATCATTTTTACAGTAAATCACTCTGCTTTCTTTGCACTTATGCTTACTTTCATTTTCTGTCCCTGAGTGACAATACCTGCAAAGTGCAAGGAAGTACAGTTCTCAACTGCGCACAGAAGGGTGCATCCTTTCTGATCCCACTCTCAGGGCTTTCCACAATTGTCCTGCCATTTCACATCCTTCCTTAGGTTTTTCAGTATACAACTGGATTCTTTTCTTGTCTGCACTCAGTTCTTGGAAGGGGGCTTAAGTCTAGCAATTAGCGTCCATTGATGATGTGAATTCCCACTAACGCGCAAGATGTTCTCAAGCTGTCTGCAGATGCTTGTCGACTACCTCCCACTGGTAAAATTGGCTACCTGCCCTTTCAAGCTTCGTTCTCTAAGTGGCACCTCACATTTTTCTCATGCTTTTAAAATTTTGCTATTAAAAGTAGAAAATACGAGTCCCAGCTGTGATCCTTTCCCCTAAGAGATTTGGAGAGGTTGAAAGCATATTCTCTATTTATTAGGCAGAAAGAACATGGAAATAACTTTGTTATTCTTGATTCTCTGCAGGTGGAATGCAAAGCAGTGATGGTGTTTTTTCACTACTGTGTCATGTCCAACTACTTCTGGCTTTTCATTGAGGGATTGTACCTTTTCACTTTATTGGTAGAAACCTTTTTCCCAGAGAGGAGATATTTCTACTGGTACACTATTATTGGCTGGGGTATGTGACATTTCCTGTCTAAAATGTGTCTCAGTGTACAAGACAACTCCACGAACCATCTAATATATCCACATACAGTTTTAAAGTACAGTTTTAGTCTTTGTACAGAAATTCAATGGCAGACCAAACCTTGTTGTGCTTTTTTTGTCTGAACAGAGTTGAACTGAAATCTGGAGGTCACCACATCTCCTGTAGAGATGCAGTCCACAACTGAGAACTGCATTCTACAAGATATGATCTCAATGCCAGCTTCTTCAGCTTAAACAAATCTGCAATTCTAAGTTTAGTCGATTTTCTAAGACTTGATTTGTAGCTTTCTTCCAGATAATAGCTAAATTGAAAGCATATCCAAAGGGTATCCACATATGCTCCTCCAAAGTGAATGGTAAATGGAAACTTCGAATGGGCAGAAACAAAATTTGTTTCAGAAAGGCCAGTTGTACCATGATAACCAGTGTGATCATTTTTATTTTTGGCCTTCTGGAGATAAATTGATTCCTGCAGCATGTTAATTCAAACAGTTCTTTGCTGAGGCTTTTGTGCAGGAGTCAGATGATGAATGCAGAAGATTAATTTTAAATGTACCCTAAGAAGGTTAAGCTCAATTTTTTATACTGCAAGCAACATAATTCTGAAATCATCTGGAAATAATCCTGTATATTTATGTGTAAAGTGTACATACAAATCACATGCCTTGAACTATTCTCCTTTGAAGAATACATCCTCATGTAACCTGAACCTTCAAGTAACCCACAGCTGGTTTTGTTTTTTCCCTCCTGAAGCAGCTGTATATACATAAAAAATCTCAGCTCCTGGGAAAGACTCCCTACAATAGGAGCAAAGGTATAGAGAAGAAAGCAGAGAATAAATGATCAGAAATAATCTACGGCACATAAAGGTTGTTGGAAAAGAAAGTTTTGGAAAACAATACTCAAAGTTCCCCTTGTACTATCCACAGATGTAGAAACACCTTACAGCTGAGATATAGCACTTTTTTTGAAGAGAACTTAGGGGTTCTGTACATGGAAATGTAACATTTATAAAAGAAAACAATGTGTAAATCTTTGCAATCTGAACATAAGATGGAGGTTGGGTTCCTTTAATTAAGTTTGCACAAATTCTTATATGCAGTTTTGCCTGAATGTGAGACTATTGCAACATAGCACATTAACTGAATATTCTTATTTTAAATCAGTCTCTGTAATGAAAGAACGTCCTAGAAGGATTCATTCAGTAACACAACCTCAAAATATTTGGTCTTGAGTTGAATACCATAAATAATATCTATCTGTTCAGTTTTTCAATATCACCTCATATTCAAAGCAGTATTGATAACATCCATTAATAATGCTAAGGGAATCTCCAAACATGGATGGTTTTGTTTTTGGTTTGTTTTTTTTAAATACAATATTTTCTCAGCTCCTGTATACTTTAACTTGAATAGCAGTTCTCTTGGCCTGGTAGGAGCAACTGGCACTTCACAAGAACAGAAGCACTTCCAGACTCTGGATGCAAGTCACGTAGGGCAAAAGCATCCGCTCATCTCAGAGTTGGTGGGGAGCGAGTCGTATTGAAGCATCAATAAACAAGAGCTCAGCATTCTGCAGCATCTGGATGTTTATCCATTTCTTAAAATGTGCTGAGCACATCAGTGTCCTCATTTGATTAATGAGAAGTACGTATAGCTGTGTCCATACAGACAATTTTTTCCTCTTAAATATGCAGTATGTGTTAAGTTCTCTGGATAGACTGCTGTCTTCCTGAGAGCTCTCCTAATGATGCTTCTTACTCAGGGCAGAAATACAGTCAGCAAGAATAGCTCTCCTCTCAGCTTGTGAGGCTTGTCTGTTTTCTAATGTTGCTCAGAAGCTGAAAAGAAGGTGATGAAGATGTACGCATCATTTGATGTAAAGAAAAGTATTGTGAATGTACGTATATTCACATAGCAGAAGGTTCAAAACTCCAAGCTGATTGGAATTGTGCTTTCTGAACTATATTTTTATGATACATTTAGTCTAACTCTGCCTTCCCTCCCATGTTTCAGGCTTGGAACACTAGTCTCACCATCAAAATTTATACAGGGCATATCAGTGCAAACCAGATAACATGTCAGACCTATGACTGATATTGAAAGATTACTTTTATTATTGTGCGTCAGTGAAGTGCACAAAGATCTCAATGTTTTCTAGGTATTCTCATGTAAGAAAAGCAGACTTCATTTTAAATTAAATATGCATGATTTCTTCTCCCCCAAGCCTGTCATTTTATTTCTTTTTATCATTTTCCTTTCAAATATTTCTGTGTGTACTTTTTTAAAGGAGGAGGGCTTCATCAGTCATCGAGGTCTAACAGGGATATTTTTATTTCTGAGAGCAGGAGTATGAGATTTGACAGAGACTCACTTAAGTGGATTCAGTCAAATGACTAATTAATGTGACATCAACACAGCTTTGCAAAATGTATGAAACATAATTGTTCCTGACAATTTATGACAGTGTCTCGTTCACTGCTGCAAGCTGGGGTTAGCAAGGCCCTTATTTTGTTTGCTTTTTAGCACTTTATCTTTCCAGTGGTGTCTGAATAGATGCAGGCAGTTTCCTAGTCAAAGATTTTATTTGTCATAAAATGTAGATCCAACTTACCCAGAGTTTTCTTACAAGATTGCTTAATTTTATAAAAATATTTCCACTGAATAACAGTACTTTTAAAGTTTTCAGAAGGGAAAATAAATCCAGGTTTCTCAGTGGATTCTTGCTGTTTTGATTTAATTTATCTTTGACAGGCATTTTTTCAAGATTCAAGAAATGTCTGAAATAGAAATTAAATTCTTCCTCCCAATATTCTCTTTTGGGGGGTTGTGGTTTTTTTTTTTCCCCATGAAAAAAAATTGAATATTCCTGTGAGTAATGGAATACCATCCACACTCTACTGGTTTATTTTGGTTGAATAAGTAAAGGAAAATCAGCTACTTACATGATAACAGAGAAAATGCAATATATGCAAAACATTTACAACAAAATCACGTCATACGAAGAATATAACAATGCCATTACAGCTCAGCATCTGCCACTCTTTAATTATTACACAATTACAGTAGCTTTAGAGATGGAAGATATGTTGCTGCTTTTATTTTGTACAGACTTTGTGTTACTGTTAATGCAACAAGATGCAGTACAACAACTTTGAGCAATAATGACCCAAAACAACATCATTCTTTCCTGTTATCAGCTTTGCTTCTCCAATCCCACCAAGACTAACCAATCCTCTGACTGAAACAGATGTTTCTAGAGCTCTGAATGAACGTAATGAATCACATTGTCTCACGCATGAGTGCTATTAGGAAATAAAAACTTGGTGAAGCAGTTGCAAAAAGTGCTCACTACTGAGTACTACATGTGTCTAGACTGCTAATGATACCACCATCTTCTCTTCTGCAGGTACCCCAACAATATGTGTCACTGTCTGGGCAGTGCTGAGACTTCACTTTGATGATACTGGGTAGGTATCACTGTGTGGGAAATCATTTCACGTGCATTCAGCACAATGACAAGGATAAAACAGAAATCTAGATTTATATATAGAATTATATAGAATATACAGAAATATAGAAAAGTCAGAGGACATGACTAATTTCTCCTTCCATTTCTGACAATGATTAGGGTAAGCAAGTAGTTTAGGTCTAGTGTTCAACCTCGAGTGTTTTCCTGTTCAGCTGCATAAACAGCCATAGTTTGATGTTTATGTCCATATTTTGCTGATGAATTCATAAAAGAAGATGTAGGCATCTAGCCTGTAAAGATGAAGCCGAGCCTGTGACCCTCCGTTCCCTGCTCTGTTAATTAGTAGAGTCCAGGATATGGTTTATCTCATCTTAAAAGAACTATCAGGTGACTCACACCTGTGATTGTCTTCTCTCCAACTGATTACAAAGGAGGACAAAGGTGATGAGCTCAGCTGTAGAAACTGTTGCAAATATTTATGATGTGATGAGTGAAATCTGCACAAGGGGTTGCTGAGATTTGATTTACAATGGCAATTAGGAGTTTAGTTTCCCTTGGAGGGTTTTTTCCACAAATCTGCTGGGGGAGATGAGTAGAGGTGAGACAGAAATCCACGACTTGTAGTATGTGCAGCAAAAAAAAGAGAAAATGGAATAATTTCAGAAAAAATTCAAGACTGGGTTGCAGACTATTGGTCTCTTTTGGTAGGGGAAAATCCTGCAAATATCCTGTAGAGGACCAGAAGGAAAGCCCACTCCTGGATATGGTCCTGCACATCTCAGTAGTCAGTACACTGACTGATCTGATAGAGCATCAGGCATAGCTGGTAGGAATGAATATGTATGTACACCCTGAAAATAAAAACTTGGCAATGTTTTTTCATGACAACTTTGTTTGAAATTGGTAAAATGTTAGACAAATGCTGGGAATGAGGGAAACTGAATAAAGTTTGGAAAATCCAGCAGTGGTTCTTTGAAAGGCGTCATTGTGTACCCAAGTCCCATTTCCGAGAGATTTAGGCTTCTGTTTTAATTTTGTCTTATGCTAGAGATACCTGGATCCATAATTTGCACAAGACTCACTATTCTGTCAGGTTTTCTTCATCCTTCTTCTTTCACTCTGTTTTAGGAAAGCACATCAAGCCCTTCCTTCCTCCACTGGGGATGCCAGTGCTTTGACCCAATGTTCTATTTTGAAGTTAAGACAAATTAAATCATTTATTTCCACTCAAAACAAGCCAGAAACCCCTGTTGTGTCATTACTGTGATCACAACACTGGTCCTAAATGTGCTAATCTCTCTTAGGAGTCCAAGTAGTCCTTGTATTTTGTGGGAAGGGAGAAGGTCTCACAGAAGGACAAAGAAGAAGGAAAAAAAAAAAACTTTCCTTTCTTTTAGGTAGAGAAGCTATTTGGCATGCAAGACATTTAGAGAGATTCTAGCTGAGCGTCTCAGTGGTTACTTTTCAAAAATCAGCAAGCATTGTTCTGGGGGTGGGGGAGAAGCCAGCATAAGCCTGAAAACATTGCAGAAATTTCTGAAGTGGGAAACCACAGTCACAAAGGCATGGACTAAAATACAGACTCCAAGACTGTGTCTCCTCCTGCTTGCTGCTTATAAAACTGGCAGAGCTCCCTTGACTTCATCTCCCGATTCGCATCACTGTAAGTGACAGGTTTGTGGAGAAAAATGCAACTGTCTGTTTATCCAGAGCTGTGCTACTGAATTAAATGGAGTAGTTCCAGATGTCTACCAGACATATAACAGAGATCAGATTGTAACCTTTCAAAATGGAAATCACATCCCTCCCCCAGCCCACTGGCTCCCTTCCCTTCATCCATCCTGAAGAAGAGTGCTGTGTGTCTGACTTCCACTATAGCAATACATTTGAAAGAAATTAGGGAGCTTGTTTACACAGTACAACTTGTTGGCTGGTATTACAGACTGTTCTGTTGTTCATTGCTTTTTTTTTTCCTTCTGGTCTTGTTCATCTGAGGAGAAGATGGTATTTCTTCCACCGCACTCATCCTATAGATGTCACAGGGACTGGACAAAAAAAGTCCTTGAGAAAACCTTTGTGTGAGCTTAATCTGATTCATTGTTGACATC
>Ga0181612_120919_pt1 | contig 11916 bp, 9 predicted proteins | sample HoacroProtozoa21_FD_119630 | JGI IMG/M metagenome (GOLD analysis project Ga0181612, IMG submission 119630) | Hoatzin crop microbial communities from Cojedes, Venezuel. Combined Assembly of Gp0051906, Gp0051904, Gp0051908 | reverse complement strand
TATGACAGCGATGACATGTGAAGTACCAGGTCAATTTCTGGGGTCTGACTCTTCAGTGCCTACCCACATTTATAAAGTAGCTTTAGAGAAAATGACAACCCGTTCCCCAGCGGGCGCATTTCAGAAAACTCCATGAAAACTAAAGGCTGAAGGGGGAACACAAGAATGGTTTTAATACTGGAAAATATGGTACATAGAAGGGTGATTGCCTTGAAGTTTCACAACTTGATGTATTTAGGCCTACAACCCTGACAGAGGGTGGTGCTATCTTATAAAACACTAAAAAACATCGAAGGATGAAAGCTGAAATCTGCATCAAACACTTTTTTTTGAGCACTATGTTCCCAGCACTTATTGTGCAAGATTCAGGTTCCCAAATGTGCCATTCATTCTGAAATCCAAACAGCATTCAGGTCTACTCTGAAAAGCTGAGGGCAGTGCAAGAGCTATGGAAAACTGAGGTCACAAGTCTCTCAATGTCTTGTTAGGAGCCCTCTGCTTCCAGAGTCAGCATCAAAACCATTTTTTCTGTTGATATGTAAGAAGAATGAAACTTCTTTACTGTTAGACCCAAAGAGAGCACGTATCTTACCCGTGGTATGTGGCCTGCATTAGTGCTGTCCAGCCATGAACGTTATCCTGTTTGTCAGTATCAGCATTTTTCTCAACAAGGAGCTGAACAAGGAGCAGCTGTCCAGTTACAGCTGCAATCATTAATGGAGACGCGCCGTCAGCATTGGTGATATTGACCTGACTTGGGTCTTCATCAACGATCTCTTTCACCAGCTGAAAGTTTCCTGCAAAACAGCAATAAAACATAATCTACATGAGCAACAAAGAACTGCTTAGCCACTGAATTTGTATGTATTTTGATTTGCTGACATCAGTTCACATTTAGTGGAATTAAAGCAGAAAAAATAAAGTACTAGAGCAACTGCAGCACTAAAGCAAAATATCTGTGCTGATCTTTCGTCTTTCAGTTAATCAGTACATCTTCCCAGGCTATGTAAAATTGTGGCATAAGCTCATGACACTGTTTTCTCTCATTTTCTGTACCTGTACACTTACAGTACTATCTGATTACAAGGATCACTTCTGAAATGAACGACTAAGCTATGAAGGTTATATAAACTGCAGTGCATCTCACATGTGAAGACACAAGTAGGGAATATTTTTTATTAAATTGTCATAAGATGATGTTGTGCATGGAAAACTGATGATGCTGAGACACCATGATTTGTCCTTCAGCACGACAAAGATCCCTGTTCCATTTCCATAGGCTGAAATCACAGAAAGCGACAAATTTAGAATCAAAGAGAGCAGGTACAAAAGCACTCTGAAAGGTGGTGGAGGTCATCCCTTGCCTTCAGCGGGTAGAACAACACCTTATGTCACACTGACCCATAAGTTCCTTTTACAAAGGTGGTTCACTGATTCTGGAAACCTCTACTGATACAATTCCACAACCTCCCAAGGAATTAATCTACTCCAGTGCTCAACTTTTTTATATTCAGATTTTGTTTTTTTTTTTAATTCTGCCTCCAATATTTAAACTAAATCTCCAATGCAAAACTTCCCTTCTCCTTGCTCAAGAGTAATGCGTTATTCCTGTTATCTTTGTAGTTCTTTAGAACATTTGTTTCCACATAAAGAGGCTGGTACTCACTGAGTTCTTGTCTAGATTAAAAAAAGCAGTACAAAATATGCTACTAAACATATAATAACCAAGTTGTGGGGTTTTTTTTCTAAATCTTAATAAAAGTAGGAATAAACACTTTTTACAAATGCATGAGGTAGTCAGGGTTATGTTAAGCAGAGAGCTTAAGCTCACCCATCTTCCCTACTTTTTTGATGACATATGCCAGGCAAAAGCAGGGAAGAAGTTATGAGGAAAACAACATCTCTGTGACCCAGTATGTACCACCACAGGAACAGAGGCAAGGAGAAGCAAATCATCATCTGCCATGCAAATGGAAGAAACTGTCACCTTTAAAAAAACCTTAAAATGGTAAATGCTTCATGACATGGGGCTGCCTTCAACTAAATCACAGGCATGAACATTATCCTTGGAAAGCCAGTCAGAATCCCAGACAAACCCTGCAGGCACTTGAATGCACTCATTGAAACTAACACCCACTTGTGCCACTCAGCTAGTTTCTTGGAATGGGAAAGATACAAAAGCACAGAACCACTTTTTTTATGTCCCAATTAGCAAAAGACAGCAGGTGGCTTTTTTAACACAGACCTGCATCATAGACTTTGTTAAACAGAAACCCTGGAACTTACAGAGACTCCAGAATTGACTTTGAACTCTGGCATGGGCACTGCTTAACTTAGTGAGCTGTTTTTCTAACAGTGCTGCTGACAACCACAGTCAAGTATTTCAGAAGAAAAACAAAAGGAGTATGCTGACCAGTAATCATTTGGCTCCCCCCTTAAGACTCCCTCCAACCCAGCACTAACCTTTAGAGATCTCAAACTAAAAGTCGCAGGGGTACAAGCAGCGCAGCTGAACTCCAACAGACCTGAGGCTTTCCCAGGAAGAGGTCTTTGTAGCTTACATGTGAAGAGTCAACATTTAAGAGAGCTGCTGGTACTGCTACCTATCACCTCTTTCTTCTCCACCATTATGTCTGCCAATTTCCAGTTCTGGTAGCCTGAAAAGCCATGAAGCTCCCGAGATGGTGACTTATGATGGTTAATTGAAAAGCAACTGTTGAACTGTTGTACCAAACCCAGGATGAGATCTGAACACTAAGTCCAGGCTTGACCATTTAAACCACACCCCTAACTTTTCACTAGGAAAGCAGCGACAATAAAACTTGGAAGATAATTGACAGTTTAAAGATGCACGGCTGAAATCCATTTGGACAGATTTTCAGAAAAAAATGGCATTTTCCTTCACAAAAATCACTTATTTACAAATAATAATTAAACAGGATCTAAAAACCCATCAGAAACTGTGAAAGCTGCTAACTCAGAGCTCTCTTCGGGTTGCAGTTCTCTGTTGAAAGCATGAAGGTGAACCATACGAAAGGCTTCATGATTATGTTACAGTCGAGAGCAGGTACATGGACCAAAAAGCTGGAATGAGAGCTAATTGTGCTCAATTCTAAAGCTTACTTACTCTGTGTGCACATATCACGGTCGGGAGGGTACAGCCAGCTTTCAGTAGGCTGTGATCAGATTTTCCATGCCACAGCATCAGTAAGGATTACTAAGTCCACTGCACGTGCAAGGCTGTATTCCCAATGTTTCCTCGTTGTCTGGGGCATTTCAGTCCCAAGTAAGGGCTGACTGGAGAAGAGAGCCCCCCCCTTAGGTCTCATGGGACACCTCTCATGACTTCACTGGACATAAGATTTAATCTCACATGGGAATGACATCTTGCAGTATTTGGAAAAAAAAAAAATATTAAATAGACCCATCAGGAACTTTTCTTTACTACTATTTTTCTTCTGATTGTCTATATAGCTAGGACTGCTGGCAACAGGCTAAACACGCCATCAAATAGCTGAAAACATTTAAATGGCAAAATACCAAATACAAAAGCAGAAATCAGATAAGGTTCAAATACTGAATCTCTCTAACCCGTCAAAGAGATTGCAAACAGCAAAGAGTGTTCTGACCTGCGACATTACCAGGAACCTCAGCAGAAAGTGAATAGTCTTGTTTCCCATGCCAAAGCCATCAGACAGCAAGTGTCAGGCCAAACCCTTCGTTTCAGCACTTTTTTCTATGCTAGAAGATCCAGGAAAATAGGTAACCAGAAGCAGCTTGCCATCCACCAGAGGTGCAACCCATCAGAGCCTAGATAAAATTTAAATCAACAGGATGGCACTGGCTCTTTCTGTTTGCCATAAAACAGTTTTACCAGCTGTGTGCTCATGAAAGTTACTCTTGCTCATGAGAGAGCAGGCAAGGTCCAAGACACTTAATCTTTTCTTGAAGAAAATTTAAAGAGCAATTACAATGCTCATACGAAGTAGAGGCAGCATATTTTTCCCACCAGTTAGCACTTCTGTTTTCATACTTCAAGCTTGTCACGAAGGAAAAAAAGGATCATACTAAAGGTAGCATGGTCTTGGAAAAACTAGAACTATTATATCACACCACTTTGACATGAAGGGCACAACCAGGAACTTGTAAATATTTTCTCATATTTGAACACAAAGAAAAATAAACTACAGAAATAAATGTATTTTTAAATTGAGAATTAAAATAAGAAAAAAACCAAAGTCGCATGTAAAACCAGAACACGTCTGGGGTCCCTTGTTAGCAAACAAGCAATGCTCTAAAATTACAAGAGCCAGACACGGTGGAAGAATCCTGTCAGTACTTACCCAGTTTCAAAGCATGAAAGACGTCAGGTTGCCTTTTTTCTGTATCTGGAGGAAATACAAGTATTGCTGTTAGCAATCCTTAAAAAAGAAAAAATTTCTAGTAATTTTTATAGCAAAAAGTATTAAAAAATTTACATAAAGGTACTATAAAACATATATTTAGACAGAAGAACAAAGAAAGCACTGATAACCTTTTTATTCCCTTTGGGAAGAATGACTCACCTGTATGGTTATCTGTGCAGAGCTAAAGCTACAAACTGTTATACAGCACCAGTACATGCTTTTGCCTTTCAACTTCCATTCTCTATTAGAAAAATGTATTTGGAAACTTCTATGTTTCCTGTCTGAAAGACTAAAATATCAATTAAAGAACCACAGGATGGTTCTGTGGTCTGGTGTAATCCTCTGTACAAAAGCAAACACTTGAGTAGAACAGGATTGTTTTGAAAGGTGACTCAAAAGAAGTTTTACAAGCTGTCCCATTTCTATTTCCTCTTCAGTACTGCCAGATTAATTTGCGAAGGTCACAAAAATAATAGCAATGATTTAACTACGCAGCTTGCTATTTGTGCATTAATAGACATCCTTCAGCTCCATCCCCTTAATAAGAATTGTAATTATCACAAATTTTAATATTTCGAGTGAAGGATCATTCCTTCAACATGCCTGCAAAGTGCTCTGCAACTGCGGACACTATGTAAGATGAGGAAAGAATAGTGACATATTTTGCGCCTTCCACTCAAGCCATGAAAACACATCCTCTTCCATCTTCCAAAGTGTTACTAACACTACAGCATCAATGGGGTAAAAAGGTTTTAAAGAAAACAAGGAGATGAGAGATTTCCTGAGCCCAATTCTGCTGTTCCTATGATAATACAGAAAAGGTCAATGTTCATAGCTCGACTCCAAAGGAAGTAATTGGAAAATGCTGAACAAAAGCAATTGCTGGAAAGCCCCAAAAAACCACGAGAAACTCTTATTTTAAGACTGGGAAAGACAGCAGTGGGCCCTACATTTTCTTCTGGCTCAGAAACCGTTCTTATAGAAGGAACTGTGTATGAGCTCACCCCTGGAAAGCAGATTTCGAAAGACTAGTTTAGGAAAGGACCCGACTCCGTACTTGGCATGTGAAAAGCCTGGAAGCAAGGCAGCCTCAGGGAGCAGGAGACCACAAGGAGACGCCAGAAGGAAGGACTGCCGTCCGGGTAAGCCAATACAAGGACAGGGACAGAACACAGGCAACACCCAGGCCATTCCGGGTAGTTCTGAATTTGCTACTGAAAACAGCCCTGACAAGAGAGTCACTTTCTTTTGGGAGGCAATTTGCCCTATCTACAGCATTGGATCAGAAGACAAGTTCCTTTTCTGCTGCCTTTTGCAGGAGAGAGAGCATCTTTTATCTTCCCAGGATATACAAGACTCCAGTGCTAGGAGGAGACTGAAGCCTTGGTCAAACACCAATGTGGAAATTTGTGTGGAAGCTTAACATTTTCAGTCCCCTCGCTGTCCCATTTAGTTGCTAACCTTCTGCTGATGGAAACCCCCCCTCAACAGAGGTGACAGGAACACTCCTGTGCAGTCCACTCTCCTAGCTTACAGAGATTTCTTCACACTTTTAGTCATAAGACTACATCAGACTTTCAAGACTCACCAGGCCAACCCTGCCTGCACACACGTTCTGTACGAGCAAACACACAGGCAAGGTATAAAGCCGCCGCACCAGTAAATCCCACAGATGTCTGATTCTCTCTGCGTACCGTCTGCTGTCTGTTCCGCAGAGACTGGTTGTGAGCAAATGTCTACAGCCAGCCAGTTCTGTCTGGTAGCCTGGCTGTACGAAAGCCCTAGCTTCAACTTAGCCTATGAGTCAACATCTGACTAAGTTAACACCTTCTCTGAAGCAGAAACTAATGTCAGATTTCTGTCCTTGCTTCTTAAAGTACAAGGGAAGCTTGACTTGCAGGAATGACACCACATGTAAATAAAATTAACAATTTGGGGGATTGCGTACATGTCCAAATGGCAGTGCAATACAGACACAATTAGGTAAGATTTAAACAAACGTATTTGGGTATCACAAGTGTCAGAGAGCTTAGAGTGGACTACCCTATCCTACAGGCTTTCTGCCACCACGGCTGGATGGGTGGTAGCACCTGGAAAAGGTTCTTTCTAGAGCTAATCACATCCTCACATTTCATAGTAAGCACTCCAAAGCTGAAAAATCCAAATGCAGCTCTTCCAAACCCTCTCATTAAGCACCTCCCAGCACTGGTCTGCATCACACAGCACAAACACCTTGAAAAGTGTCCCCGAACAGCCACATACAGAATAAGGCCTCAATCTCTGAAATGACTTACTGACATTCAAATGTCCAACACAATGTCCAAACCAAACTAACTGATTTCAGGAACAGATTTAATGCATTTCTGTTATCATAAACAAACCTCTGGAGAAGGAAAGAGAAGGCAATACACAATGCTTTAACAAAACTAACGTCTGACATTTATAACATTATTTCCTTGAACCATCTATAAAAGAAAGCTAATCTGGGACAGATATTTGGGAGAGATATCCGCAGTAAGCAAAAAATTTTTAAAAACCAAATTCATTTACATTTCATACTGATAGGTGACAGAAAGTAGGTTTAACCTTTTATCTTCAATAAAAATAAAAATCCTAGGAAATTACATACAAAAAACTGTCAACAGAACACAAATTTGCTTACTAATTAAAAAAACTTTGAAAATTACTAGCAAAGACACACAATATGCTATTCTGTCCTTTTGGCTGTGTGTGGTACTGGACATACTGGTTAAGACTGAAGGAAAAATGTTGTGGTCTAAGTTTGTTCACACCATCCTGAGCCTTCAGATCCCCCAGTACAAGATATTACCTCTCTCTACAAAATCCTGCATTTTGTACACCCTTTCACTCTTATGGCTAAAGCTACATGACCACCACGCGTTCTCTAATTACAGAGTCACAAAATGTTTCTTTCTCAGTTCTCTTGTCTCATTCAGTGCACATAACAAACTTACTACACAGCAAAATAAAAAACCACAAAAGTAGCATTTCTTAACTTCATTTTAATTGAGATTTGCATTGAAAGAATGCTATTTTAATCTAGTTTTGTACATACACTAGCAGTGTGTGTGCCCATCTCTGTGTGTGTATACACACACAAACAGGAATATTCGTGTTTGAAGGGAGGAGGTTGGCTATAAATTATATGAAGTCTTGCAGTTAATTAAGTATTCCCCTCTCCTGCAAGGAACAGAAAAGTAGGGGACATGCCTACTTGTTATTCATCCACATTAATAATTGGTTTTCTCAGAATACACAGTCCACTACCAAAGGAGTTTGAGGAGGTGTCACCTATTCACAGAAAGGTAGAAGAAACCGTTAGGTTAATGCCATCTGGTTTCCTGCATGTCACACGCCTTGTATGTGACACTCAGTGAAGACAATCTGATGGTAAATTTTAGAAAGGTATTTAACCTTCATTGCAGCCGTTGGAGATTGCACACCTCTACTAAGTCACTCCAAGTCTAAGCTTCACCGCAAAACACAGTGTCTTATTTCCCATTCAAATTCTTCTAACTTTAAACTCACGGGGTTTTTTTATTTGGCTGGCATATAAAAAGGCCCTCCAGTATTGGACTTCCTGTTCTTAACGTGGATGCTTTATTAATCACACCTTTTAACCACCTCCCCATGAAACTAGGCAGACCGAACTTCTTCAGTCTCTCCTTACAAAGCACATTTTCTAGATTTTGTATCTTTCAGGTTTTCTTTGAGTCTGCCATATCCTTTCTTTGATACCCTATCCTGTCTTCTATGTCCCTTCTTTAGTGCCATTTCAAGTATGCTTTTGTCGTTTTCTTCATAAATAAGCACCTAGATCACGTGTTTTAAAAGCAAAAAAACATTTAAAACACTGAAACATTTTTAATGCTTCATTGTATTTTTATTGCAGGACAGGAATCTCATCATACTAACATGGAGGTAATCTGCTGAAGTTGGGCATTCCTGCCTCACCTGAGGTACGTGTACATACTCCAACATTTTCAAGAGAGTCTAGTTACAAGTTATAAAGAACATTATGTACATACAAAACTCCTTCAATTTCTAAACATGCAATCAAAATTTCAAGAAAGCGAAACAAAAAACTAAACGCTCCATACCTGCCTGGGGCCTGATCGTTGTGAGAGATTCCAGGTAGTCCTTCATGTCTTTGTGTTTGAAGCCAACAGATATTTCAAAGGGTGTTTTATGCAGTACATTCAGGTGATCAGGATTGGCACCTTTCTCCATCAGCTGCTGTGCCAAGCTCACCTTTCCACTAACAGCTGCCAGCATTAAGGGACTCCAGCCCATAGTCTTCACAGTGTAATTACAATCAGCTCCCCAGTCTAACAACAGATGTACCACCGCCTCATGTCCATGCTGAGCAGCTGCCATTAGTGGAGTGATATCGGGAAGGTCATCTCTGCTGCTATTAAGTACACTTGTGCTAAAATGGTCGTAATTGTCTACAAAAGCTCCAGATTCCAGCAACAATTTCACCATGCTGACATGGCCACCTCTGGAGGCCATTGTGAGGACACTAGCTCCTAACTTATTTTGTGCATTGAGATCAGCACCATTCTCCAGTAAGATGTGAGCCACGCTTAGGTATCCAAACCTTGAGAGAAAGAGATAAGGAGGAGAATTAACACCTTGGATGGCAGAGACTTCTCAAAGAAAACCAACACACTCTGAACATGGAAGACTGTTAGCAAACTGGCCTACTGACTAACACACTATGTGGGAACATGCACACATCACTCAGCGTGACATTGGTCACCTTACTGGAGGGGAGCAATCAACAGCTGATGACTGCAAACTAAACCATCCCACATGTACCAGTGACCACGCTTATAAACCAGGCACCGATTATAAACCAGGCATCGATTTAAGAGGATGTCCTGGCCAAAGCAGCAAAGTGCTAGCCTCATTTTCAACTGCATGATGTCAACACGTAACTTCTACAAACCACACAGTCACTTTCATCCTCTTATTTCCAGGCCTGTATCACATTCAAGAATCACAGCCAGTTTTTTTTCAGAGATCTTAATTAAGTACCCTCATTACTATTGAACAAGTAGAGTAAAAACTTCAAAAAGTCAATGCTAAGGGGTAGGAAAAAAAAAATAGCCTTATGAATTGGATAGCCAGTCTTTTGTATTTGCACCGTCCCTTGCTTTCCAGTTGTGAGCCACCAGCGGACCCCCATAATGGAGGAAGGCTCAGAGAAGACAGGCACATGCCCATGAGGCTCAGGGAAGAACACAGCCAGCGGCCAGAGCTGTTGTAAAGTAAGCCGAACTTCTCTCAACACAAAGGGGACCAGAGGGTGGCCTTTGTTTTAGAGAAACAGCTCGGTCAGTAGAGTGGGACAACTGGCTGTGTGAACGGCCTTCCCTAAAATAATCAATCAAAAGAAGGTATTATCTTCCTGAGCCAGCCAGACCAGCATAGGGGGAGTGTCTACGCAGCTCAGACCAACACAGAGCACCGAAACCGAGCAACCAACGAAACAGATCTTGAAGAGTGCAAGGGGCTTCTACTCCCTGGCAACTGGGGATGGCCAGCATCATGATGGTGAACATACAGGGCCTGGCAACAGGAGTGCTGTTGGCCTTGCGGTTCAACTGCGTGTTGCAGTTGCTATGTTAGGCTTCTGTTATGATTTCAGGAGGCTGCTGTATCACTAGGCTAAATCAAAATCCTGTGTAACATCAAATATCTTCCAATAAGGAAACTTGGATTAAAGCATTAAACCCTTCTTGTGTGCAATATCTAAAAGAACTTTGTCCAAGTACTGAACTCTGGCACCAGTTTCACCAGTAACCCAGCTTTGATACCACTTGACAATCAGAGGCTCTGGTAGTTTCTCAGTAAGCAAAAGACAATCATGCAAGCCATACACCCAACCAGCTAGTTAATGGAAACCCTTTACTGCTCCTCAGCTCAGGAATCCCACATTTTAATAAACGTAATACATCGACAAGATGTGTATTTTGTGCTCTTGTTGCACACATCATGCATTACTGTATGCTTGTGCAGTGTTTAGCACAATCGAGCTTTGACCCTGAAAGCAGCCTTTGCACACTGTGGCAAAGCAAGTATTAGTTGAGGAAATCCCAAAGAGTGCTACCAACCACTAGCAACAGACATGAGACCAAAAACTCCCTAGTTCCCTTTCAGCAAGTACATAATTGCAAAACAAAGCCTCCAGGGCCTGTTTAGTCCCTAGGTCTACCCTGGTAGCCTCTATTCATTGTGTCACTCAGTAGAGCCTGCAATGACTGTACACATTACACATGATTAATTTTATGCATATATGCTATCTCCTATCCAACTTCAACAGGACTAACCACAGCCAGAAAATTAAACATGCACTAAGTTTGAGACTTGCATTTGTACAAAGACTATGTTACCTTCTTGGTTATCCATTAAAAAGAAGAAAGAAGCATGCTCTTCCACCTTAAGCTTTCTCCACAGGTTTCATTGACACCTACGATACTTTTCAATGGCAGCAAGTCATTTCTTTGAAACAGTGAGAGGGTTATAGTAATTTGAGTTTATTGTTTTTAGAGAATGAGCGTACGGTTTTCATTAAAGGAAAAAAAACCAAGAATGTTTCTGCAACTTTTTTCCTTCTTTTAACCTTCATAAAATAACAAAACTGTTGAACCTTGTCTTCCTTGTTCTTACTGGGAAACCAGCTGTGTGACTCACTCTTTGGGAACTTTCTATGGGCTTTAATGGAAAAGAGAAATGTTGACTTTGAAACAGGCTCTTTTCTTCCAAGTATTTTAATCTGTTACAAAGGAAGAAAAAGAACAAACCCAAAAAACATTTATCCTCTCAATTAAACCTTCAGCTGTTACAGGAAAACACTGCCCTCCAACCCTGCAAAACACGACTGTAAACCCAGAGGGTACTTGTATACGTAAAGCTAAGTGCAAACGCGAGGATTAGAGAACCTCCCACAACCCGCCAGCGGGTTACACGAAGCACAGCATCACTGATGCAGAAAACAATCCAGTTTTGTCATTAAAACCCTCAGCAATGATTAGCCGTATCCTCCAGCGACGCGCTTGGGAAAATACGGAAAACCCACGTGAAATGAAATGTTTCTGTTCCTTCAGCATATTTTACGTAAGGGGCAACTTTTCAACAGGTAGGTAAGCCACATATACAATAAAAAAAAGGTAGAAAATTAAGGGTGTGCCTGTATCTTATTTCCACTGACGAGGGGAGCAGCATTTCCACACTCAGGTTACCTCTGACTGCGATTCTGCACTGGCTTTACCTGAGAAACAGCCCACGGAACTTCAACCACCACATCGTTAGTAAGGAAAAAGAAAACCTAATCCCCTCCGCCAAGCGCAATACTTATCCAAATTTAAACCCGACAGCAAAGGTTAACAGGTGACCACTCGGATTCCCGCCCCCCAACCCCGGGGTAACGGCGCCGAGCGGCCGCCGCCTACAACATGGCGCCTCCCCGCCCGCTCTCGCACAC